>Ga0075363_100000703_pt1 | contig 11303 bp, 6 predicted proteins | sample EndMetdeltDD1763_FD_71470 | JGI IMG/M metagenome (GOLD analysis project Ga0075363, IMG submission 71470) | Populus endosphere microbial communities from Tennessee, USA - Endosphere MetaG P. deltoides DD176-3 | ecosystem: Host-associated > Plants > Roots > Endosphere | place: USA: Tennessee...
CCGTCCTCGGCGGAGTACTCCTGGCCGAGGAAGAAGATCTCGCGGGCGAACTTCTGGCCCACCTGACGGGCGAGGTACGCCGACCCGAAGCCGCCGTCGAACGAGCCGACGTCGGCGTCGGTCTGCTTGAACCGCGCCTCCTCCCGGCTCGCCAGGGTGAGGTCGCAGACCACGTGCAGGCTGTGGCCGCCGCCCGCGGTCCAGCCGGGCACGACGCAGATCACGATCTTCGGCATGAAGCGGATCAGGCGCTGGCACTCGAGGATGTGCAAGCGACCCAACTGTGCCTGATCGACGGGCCCCGCCACCCGACCACCATCGGACTCGACCGACGCCTCGTACTGATAGCCGGTCCGGCCGCGGATCCGCTGATCACCGCCGGTGCAGAACGCCCACTTGCCGTGCTTCTCGCTCGGCCCGTTGCCGGTCAGCAGCACGCAGCCGACGTCGCTCGAGGTGCGCGCGTGCTCGAGGACGCGGAGCAGCTCGTCGACGGTGTGCGGCCGGAACGCGTTGAGCACGTCGGGCCGGTCGAAGGCGATCCGGACGGTGCCGTGCGCCTTCGCCCGGTGGTAGGTCAGATCGGTGAGGTCGGCGAAGCCGGGGACGTCGTCCCAGGCGTCCGGGTCGAAGGTCTCCGACACTCCGTCGAGCGCTGCCATGGGCGCTACTGTGCCTCATGCTCAGCCGACGGATCCCGGCCGCCGTGGCCGCGGTGCTCCTCGGGTCGCTCCTGGCCGTGCCGCTGTCGTCCGCGCCGGCGTACGCCGGGACCGGAGTGATCCGCGACAACGACGACTACGACGTCCTCACCCGCGACGTCGACATGACCAAGCTCAAGGTCACCTACGACGGCAAGGGCGTCCGCGCCACGATCACGATGAAGAACCTGCGCAAGACCAAGCGGCTCCGGATCTTCGTCGGGATGGTGACCAGGGCGGACGACAACGACCCCCTCTCACCGGAGTTCGGCAACTTCATCGAGTTCCGCCTCAACGAGCACCGCAAGCAGAAGGTCGTCGGCTGGGTGTCCGCCCTCGCCAACGACGACTACGTCGCCGAGAAGTGCGCGGGCGTCAAGGTCAAGGCGAACTACGAGAAGGACACCCTGAAGTACAGGGTGCCCAACCGGTGCGCCCGCTTCGACCTGTCTCGCGGGTACGTCGACACCTGGGCCTCGGCACGCAAGTTCACCGCGGCGCACTGGGACGAGGGCTCACCCGCGCTCACCACGGGCGACTGGTTCGACACCACCTACGACCTGGTGGTGCGGCGCTGAGCGCGGAGCCTCTCTCGGGCCCGCTCTCCAGCACCACCCCGGCCGCACTGGCCGAACCGACCGTCACGCCACCGGGCCGGTGGGTGGCCCTGCTGGCTGTGGCCAGCGTGGGACTGTGGGCTGGATTCTTCGGCCCGATCTCGGTGCTGCTGGCCCAGCAGGCCGAAGCGCTCGATGCGGCCAACAAGGAGCAGGTGCTCGCCCTGGTCACCGGGGTCGGTGCGCTGGTGTCGGTGATCTGCAACCCGCTGTCCGGCGCCTTCTCGGACCGTACGACGCTGCGCGCCGGCCGCCGGCTGCCGTGGCTCGTCGGCGGCGCGCTCGGCGGGGCGGTCTCGCTCGCCGTGCTGTCGGTGGCGCCGAACGTGCCGGTGATGCTGCTCGGCTGGTGCGGCGTGCAGGCCGCGCTCAATGCGATGTTGGCTGCGGTGACCGCGATGATCCCCGACCAGGTGCCCAGCAACCGGCGTGGCCGGATCGGCGGGATCGTCGCCGTGGCGCAGACCATCGGCGTCGTCACCGGGACCGGCATCGCGGCCGCGACGGGCAGCATCGCCGCCGGCTACCTCTCGATCGCCGTCTTCCTCCTCCTGCTGGCCCTGCCGTTCTCGCTGACCTCACGCGACCTGCCGCTGCCGGTCGAGGCGCGACCGGCGTTCGACCTCCGCAGGTTCCTGGCGTCGTTCTGGATCTCGCCCCGGCAGTTCCCGGACTTCGGCTGGGCGTGGGTGACCCGGTTCCTCGTCAACCTCGGCAACGCCCTCGGGCTGCTCTACCTCCTCTACTTCCTGCAGGACGTCGTCGGCTACAGCTCCAACGAGGCCGAGGACCGCGTCTTCCTCCTGACCGCCCTCTACGCGCTGACGCTGGTCCTGACCACAGTGGTCTTCGGGGCCTGGAGCGACCGGCTCGGCCGACGCAAGGTGTTCGTGATCTGGTCCGGCCTGGTGTCCGGTCTCGCGGCCGTGCTGCTGGGGGTCGGCCAGTCGTGGCCGGCGGCGCTGGCCGCGGCGGTGGTGATGGGCTGTGCGTACGGCATCTACACCGCGGTCGACTTCGCGCTGATCACCGAGGTGCTGCCCGCCGCCGTCGATCGCGGCAAGGACCTCGGTGTCATCAACATCGCCAACGCGCTGCCGCAGGTGCTCGCGCCGGTGCTGGCCGGCGTACTCCTCTTCGTGGTCAAGGCGCTCGGCGGCGTGGTCGACCCGGACGGGGACGGCTTCTCGGCCGGCTACTTCGCGGTCTACTCCCTGGCGTTCGTCGTCAGCGTGCTCGGCTCGGTGTTCGTCACGAGGATCCGCGGCGTCCGCTGACGGTCCCGGGAATGGTCACCCGGGGTTGTGGGTTCTGGATGGTCGTGACACTTCAAGGTGAGTACGAGCCCAGCCCGACCCAGTGGGTCCGCGACCAGGTCGAGGCGTACGAAGCCTCCGGCGGCGCCGAGGCCAACATCCTGCGCGGGCGTCCCGAGTGGCCGATCGTGGTGATCACCTCGATCGGCGCGAAGAGCGGCAAGCTCCGCAAGAACCCCGTGATGCGTGTCGAGAAGGACGGCGTCTACGCCGCCGTCGCCTCCCAGGGCGGCGCCCCGACGCACCCGACCTGGTACTACAACTTCATCGCCGACCCGCACGTCGACCTCCAGGACGGCTCCGAGCCGCACGAGTACCTCGCCCGCCTCGCCGAGGGCGAGGAGCGCGCCGAGTGGTGGGAGCGCTGCGTGGCGCAGTACGCGCCCTACGCCGACTACCAGGAGAAGACCGACCGCGAGATCCCGGTCTTCCTGCTCGAGCGGGTCGCCTGAGTCGTCGACCCGTCAGAAAGTTAGGGCCGGTTCAGCGCCCGTGAGCGTCAGTTGCTGACACGGGCCATAGCTACGGGCGGGCGAGCGAGGCGGCCAGGCTGACCAGGTGGCCGAGCCGGGCGAGCTCGGAGTCGACGAACTCGGGGCCGCCGCGGCGGCCGATGAGGACGACATCGTTGCCGTCGATGCGCGCGCCGGCGTAGAGGTTCACCTCGTCGCCGTCGACCTCGATCCGGGCTGCCTTCTCGATCTCGACGAACGGGAGGTCGCTGGGTGCGGCGTCGGTGCCCCGGATCACGCCCTTGCTGCGGTGGATGCGCATCGCCCAGTCGGACCGGAAGGCGACCGGCAGCAGGTCGACCACCCGGTCGAGCGCCTTGGCGGGATCGGCGGACAACTCCTCGACGACCTCGAGGTCCAGGAAGATGTTGCCGCCCGCGGCGTACCGGCTGATCCACATGACCCGGACGCCGTCGAGGGCGTTGCAGGCCGAGACCACCGAGTCGGGCATGGCGCCGTCGTTCATCTCCAGCAACACGTCGTCGACCGCGGTGCCGCCGCGCTTCTCGACGATCTCGATCGCCTCGATGTCGCCGCCGGACTCACCGATCGCGGTCGCCACCCGCCCCAGTGACCCGGGGACGTCGGGCAGCTCGACGCGCAGCAGGAAGGGCATCCATCGACCCTAGGCGATGCAGGTGACGTGGAGGTTTCCGGTCGCTCAGGGAGCGGACGGACCGGTGAGCCGCTGGGGCAGCCTGGTGGCTCGGCGCGCCTTGGTGACGACCGCCAGGCGGACGGCGGCCTCGGTCCCGACGACGCGCACGCGCTCCTGGGCCCGCGTGACGGCGGTGTAGAAGAGCTCGCGGGTGAGCAGCCGCGAGTCGGCACCTGGCAGCAGGACCGAGACCGCCTTCGCCTGGCTGCCCTGGCTCTTGTGGATGGTGAGCGCATGCATCGTCTCGACGGCGTCGAGGCGCCCCGGCGCGAGCTCCTTGAGCCCGTCGGAGCCCGAGATGTAGGCGCGTCGTCGCTGGCCCTGGCGGACGACGACTCCGGTCTCGCCGTTGTAGACGTCGAGCGCGTAGTCGTTGCTCGTGACCAGCAGCGGCCGCCCGACATACCACTCGTCGTAGAGGTCGACCCCGGGATGCTCGGAGAGCCAGCTCTCGACGTGCCGGTTCCAGCGGCGTACGCCGGCCGGGCCCTCGCGGTGGGCGCACAGCAACCGGTGCTCGTCGAGGGCGTCGACCGCGACCTGGGGCTCCTCGCGGAGCGCGGCCTCGAGCACCCGGAGCGCGGCGGCCTCGCAGTCCGGACGCAGCGCCGCCTCGACCTCGGCCTCGCTGGAGACCTCGACGAACTCGACCTGGTCCGACGGCGTCCGGAGCACGTCGAGGACCCCGTCGACGTCGCCGGCACGCAGCGCCTCCGCGAGTGACCTGATGTCGTCCTTGCTGCGGAAGTTCTCGGTCAACGGCTCGACCGGCGAGTCCGGCCCGGTGCCATAGCCCTCCACGAGGTCGCTGAGCACCGCGCCGGCACCGACCGAGGTCAGCTGCTCCGGGTCACCGACCAGCACCAGCCGGGCCTGCGGTCGCAACGCCTCGAGCAGCCGGCCCATCATCGTCAGCTCGACCATCGAGGACTCGTCGACGACGACCACGTCGTACTTCAACCGGTTGCCGCGGTCATGCCGGAACCGGGTGCTGTTGTCGGGCCGCCAGCCCAGGAGTCGGTGCAGGGTCACCCCGCGGGGGTGTCCCACCCGCTCGGCCGCGGCCCGGGCCTCGGGCGAGGCGGCGGCGATCTCGGCCAGCCCGGCCTCGACGGCCTCCTCCAACCGGGTGGCGGCCTTGCCGGTCGGCGCAGCCAGTGCGATCGACAGCGTCTCGCCGCGGGCCGCGGCCTGGTCGGCCAGCAGCACCAGCATCCGGGCGACGGTGGTGGTCTTGCCGGTGCCCGGGCCGCCGGTGAGGATCGTCGTGCGGTGGCGGGCCACGCTCATCGCGGCCAACAGCTGCTGCTCGCTGACCTGGGTCCGGCTCAGCAGGGAGGCGGTGGCCGACAGCCTGGCCTCGTCGACCGGTGTCTCGGCCACGTCGGTGCGGGCCTGCAGGTCGTCGCAGACCTGGGTCTCGAGCCGGTGGTAGCGGTCGAGATAGAGGCGGTCGAGGTCCCAGCGCACCACGCCGGCAGCGACCAGCGGCGAGGCCACGACCGCCTCCTGCCAGGCGACCGGGTCGGGCCAGGGCAGCTGTGGTGCGGACTCGGGTGCGCTGGCGAGGTCGAGGCAGACCGAGCCGCGGCGCACCGCACGGACCGCGAGAGCAACCGCGAGGAGCACCCGCTCGTCGCTCTCGCCGCCCAGCTCGCCGAGCCTGGTGGCGACGTGCACGTCGGACGCGTTGAGCAGGTGCCCGGAGTTGAACGTCGCCAGCAGGCCGGCGCCCGCGCGGGTCAGCCGCCAGTCGGCTTCGCTGGTCGGCTCGAACAGCTCGCTCATACGGGCGTTCCTGCCGGCACCATGCCGTCGAGCAGGTCGGAGAGGGCCTCGACCAGGGCGACCGGTGGCTGCCAGGCGAAGACCCCGCACGGCGCTCCGCCGACCAGCGGGGTGTCCGGGCCGCACATGCCGCGCAGGTAGAGGTAGAGCACCCCGCCGAGGTGCTGCGCCGGGTCGTAGCCGGGCTGCCGCCACCGCAGGAAGCGGTGCAGCACCGCGGCGTAGAGCAGCGCCTGGAGCGGGTAGTCGGAATGGCCCATCGCCTCGTCGAGCGCCTCGGGGCGGTAGGCGCGGGCGACGAGCGGCTCGTCGATGGGCCCGAGCCAGTTGGTCTTGTAGTCGACGACCACGTAGCGCGGGCCGGGCACCCGGAGCACCACGTCGACCGACCCGGTGAGGTAGCCGCGCAGGGTCTGGTCGCCGAGCGGACCACGCAAGGACGCCGCGTAGGGGCGCACCGGGTCTCCCTCGGGCAGGTGCCGCTCGAGGAGCGGCGCCAGGTCGCCGAGACGCACGTCGTCGACAGCGTCGCGCACGTCGCCGCCGGCCAGCGGCAGCTCGAACTCCATCTCGCGCAGCCGGTCGGACAGCGGGATCTGTCGCAGCGAGGAGCCGACCAGCGGGCCGAGCGGCGAGTCGGAGACCGCGACCAGCGCGTCGGCCAGCTCCTCGCGGTCGACCTCGACCGGCCACCAGCCGAGCTGGTCGTCGATGTGGCCCAGCAGCTCGGCGCGGAAGTCGGCGGCCGCCGGGTCGGCGTGCTCGAGCACCGCGTGCACCAGCGACCCGAACGCCGCGCCGACCGGTTGGCCGGCCATCGGCGAGGGGACGTCGAGCCCGTCGTCACTCGCTGCGGAGCCCGTGACCGCCTCGACCCCGGTGAGCTGCTCGTCGTCCTTGCCGACCACCTCGGGCTCGCTCGTGACGCCCGCCCCCGCGCCGGTGACCGCCTCGACCTTGCTGAGGGAGGAGTAGGACGACCGCCGCCAGGCCGCGTCGACGCTGCGGGTGAAGCTGCGCCGGCTCAGGCCGGGTGTCGCGGGCGCCGGCGGGTCGGCGCCCAGCTCGGCCGGGTGGGCAGGCTCCGGCACCGGACCGCCCCGCTCCCGCCAGCGCGCGAACAGGGCGACGACGTCGTCATCGCTCGGCAGCGGCGGCGCCGGCTCGACCTCGCTGATCCCCTCGCCGCGCATCAGCAGACGGTGCAGCGGCGAGGAGATGGCGTTCTTGGTCGGCGCCCACCAGCACACCACCTGCGACTTGGCCCTGGTGACGGCGACGTAGAGCAGCCGCAGCCACTCCCCCGCCTCCTCGTCGGACCAGCGTCGGCAGTGGTCGGCCCAATCGGCGCCCCCGCCGCCGACGTTGAGGCAGCGCCGCTCCTCGGCGTCGTGGAACCGAGGCCGCTTGGGATCGCCCACGAACCGGTCGCCGATCGCGGGCAGGTAGACGACGGGATATTCCAGCCCCTTGCTGGCGTGGATGGTGACGAGCTGGACCGCGGCGGCGTCGGAGTCGAGACGGCGGGTGCGCTCCAGGCCGCGGCCCTCCTTCGCCTCGGCGACCTGCTCCCGCAGCCAGGTCAGCAGGGAGACCAGGCCGTGCCGCTCGGTGAGCGTCACCTCGTGGAGGGCCTCCCCGATGTGGCGCAGATCGGTGAGCCGGCGGTCACCGCCCACTTCCGCGAGCACCCGCGCCGGAAGCCCGTCGACGCTGGCCGCCTCGAGCACCGCCGCCACGCCGCGGGTGGTGAAGAGGTCGACCCAGGCACGAAGCGCCTCGGCCACCTCGTCGGTGAGGTCGTCGCCCTCCGCGTCGAGCTCCGCTGCGCTGCGGCCGAAGAAGCAGGTCAGCGCCGCGGACCGCACCCGGACGCTGCGGTGCGGCTGCTCCATCGCCTCCAGCAGGGCCAGCCACTCAACGGCTGCCGGGGTCGCGAAGACGCTGCCCCCGCCGGCGATGACCGCCGGCACCCCGACCTCGAGCAACGCCTGCCTGGCGTCGGCGAGGTCGGCGTGCTTGTAGCAGATCACCGCGATGTCGCGCGGCCGCAGCTCGCGGCCCTCGAACGTCGCTCGCGACGCGAGCAGGCGGCGCACGTCGCGGGCAAGGTCCTCGGCGATCCGCGGCCGCACCTCCTTGACCGTCAGCGGGCCGGACCGCTTGCCCAGGTCCTGGCGCCGCACGACGCGCACCCGCAGCGGCGCGGACTGGGGCGCCCCGACGAGCCGGCTGTCGCCGTGGTGCGCCTCGACCGGGCGTACGACGATCCGCGGATCGCCGAGCTCGGCCCCGCCGAGCAGCGCTTCGAACGCCGCCACCAGCGGAGCGTCGCTGCGCCAGTTGACCGAGAGGGTCTGCCTGGTGGTCGCGGTCTCGGCAGCGGCGAGGTAGGTGACGACGTCGCCGCCGCGGAAGGCGTAGATGGCCTGCTTCGGGTCGCCGATCAGCACCATCGTGGCGTGACCCCCGAACGCCAGGTGGAGGACGTCCCACTGCACCGGGTCGGTGTCCTGGAACTCGTCGACGAGCACGATCTGCCAGCGCTGCCGCATCCGCTCGGCCGCGGCACCGTCGGGGACCAGGAGCGCGTCGCGCAGCTGGGAGAGCAGGTCGTCGTAGGACAGGACCCCGAGCCGGCGCTTGCGCCGGTCGAGCTCCTTGCGGACCGCGCGCGCGAAGCTGACCCGGCGACCGACCGGTGTCGTGCGGTCCTCGCCCTCCGGCTCCAGCCGGGCCTGCGGGTCCTTGACCGCGTCACGGGCGATGGCCAGCGCCTCGCTGTAGCTGAACACCGTCCCGCCCTCGTCGAAGGCGAACGCGCGCAGGTAGAGGTCGTCGACGGTCTCCTTCACCAGGTCGTCGAGGTCCTCGACCAGCCGCGCCCGCGAGTCGGAGTCACCGGCGACACCGAGCGAGTCGAGCACCATCGAGCAGAACTGGTGGGTGGTCGCGATCGTGGCCGCGTCGAAGCCGGCCAGCGCCTCGGTCACCCACCGGTGGCCGGCCCGGCGCCGCTCGTCGTCCCAGCCCTGGAGCAGCACCACCAGCTCCGACGGCGGCCCCGGGTCGAGGGCCGCGCGAGCCGCGGGGTCGTCGCTGAGCACGCGCTCGGCCTCGACCAGCTGGGCACGCACCCGCTCGCGCAGCTCCTGGCTGGCGGCCCGGCCGAAGGTGACCACCAACATCTGGTCGAGCTTGGCGTGACCCTCGGCGACGTACCTCGTGACCAGGGCACCGATCGTCCAGGTCTTGCCGGTGCCGGCGCTCGCCTCGAGCAGGACGGTGCCGGTGGGCAGCTCCGGGGCGGTGATGTCGAAGGGGAGGAGATCGTTCACAGCTGGCGGGGTGCTCACAGTGGCGCGATCCTCTCCATGCCGGTCACCAGCGGCTCCCAGATCCGCCAGGCGTAGTCGGCCAGCCCGTCATCGACCAGGACCTTGAGCGACACGGCGTCGCCGAACACCTTGCGGTGGTAGGCGTCCGCGTCCTCCTTGTCGAAGGCGAAGTCGCCGTGCTTGTCGGTCTCCCACTCGCGCAGGGCGACGGCGTAGGGCGACACGTCCTGGCCCATCAGCTCACGGGCGCGCCCGTCGGCCCACGCCGCAGCCGTCGCGATCGGCACCGGCAGCGGCCGGGTCAGCCCGAGGTCGCGCAGCGCGACGAGGTCACGCAGCCACTCGAGCGCCCGGTGGTCGAGCGGACCGGTGAGTGCCCGCCGCGGACCGGCGCGCTCCCGGCCGATGGCGTGGCCTGTCCAGCTCTCGTCCGGAGAGGACACGGTGAGCGCCAGGACGTCGACCCACGTCTGCAGCCGCTGCTTGGCCTTGAGCCGAGAGTAGCCGAGCGAGACCACGCGGTTGCCGTGGACGTCTGGGACGGTGCCGGTGAGCCGACGCCCACCTCCGAGGTCGACCTCGACGTCCACCGAACGCCGCTCGCCGGTGCGCACCTCGGCGGTGCGGGCCCACAGCTGCTGGCACTCCTGCGCCACCTTCTCGAGAGTGGCCCGGCCCAGCACCCCGGGCGGCAGCCGCTCCCCGAGCTGCTCGGCGGTCATCACCGCGACCGGGTCTGCCCCCGCGAGCACCTGCCGCAGCAGGTGGTCGCCGACCTGCCACACCTCGAGCGAGTTGAGGTCGACCGGGATCGCGTCACCGAGCTGGTCGGGTTCGAACGGCGTCGCGACGTCGAGGCGGCCGCGCAGGAACGAACGGACCGGGTGCATGAAGAAGGCCTTCAGCTCGGCGAGCGAGACGTCCTCCAGCGGCCGATCGGGCAGTGGCCCGTCGAGCATCGGGGGCGGCAGGTGGCGCACGGACCAGGCCGCCGTCGCCCCGCCGAGGGCCGCCTCGTCGAAGCTGAAGGGTCGCTGCACGGGTCCGCGCAGCTCGGGGTCGTCCCACTCCGTCGGGTCGCGGCTCGGGTCGGGGCCCTTGAGGTTGCGGGCGTCGTAGGGCTGCAACGGGTGACGGGTGAGGATCGCCTCGCGCACCGGCGCCGCGGTGGTGCGGTCGGCGGCGTCGAGCAGCTCACCGAGGGGTACGGCGGGCGGCCGGCGGGCGCCGGAGCTCTCGTTGGCGCCGGTGTAGGTGATGACGACGTGCTCGGTGGCGGCCAGCAGCGCGTCGAGGAACAGCTGCCGGTCCTCGCTCCGCGGATCGCGCTCGCCGGTGCGGGGACGCCGCCCGAGGACGTCGTCGCCGTCGACGCTGTCGCGGCGCGGGAAGACGCCGTCGTCGAGGCCGACGAGGCAGACCACCCGGTGGGGCACCGACCGCATCGGGACCATCGTGCAGACCGTCAGCGTGCCGGTGCGGAAGTTGGCCCGCGTCGGACGGCCGGCGAGGCGCGACCCGAGCAGCGCGCGGACGTCGGCGAGCCGCAGCTCGGGACCGCCCGTCGGGGACGAGGCCGCGGCGCGAGCCAGCTCGCGCTCGAGCTGTGGGAGCTGCCAGGCGTCGTCGCCACCGACCTCCGCGAGTCCGCGGACGCCGCCGCGCAGTGCCTCCATCCACTCGTCCACGGTGGTCGCCGACTCCAGCCCGGCCAGGCAGTCACCCAGCCGGTCGAGGAGCTCGGCCAGCCGGCCGGCCAGGTCGATCTCGTTGCTGCCGACGTCGTCGAGCGGGAGGCCGCGGCCGAGGTGACGGTGGTCGTCGCCGCTCATCGCGACGCCGAGCAGCACGCGGTCGAGGCCGGAGCGCCAGGTGTTGTTGGGAAAGCGCTCCATCGAGAACCGCTGCCGCGACGACGCGTCGAGCCCCCACCGCACGTTGGTGCCGGCCACCCAGCGACCCAGCCGGTCGAGGTCGTCGTCGGTGAAGCCGAACCTTCGCCGGCACGGCTCCCCGGCCGCGAGGTCGAGGACGTCGGACGCCGTGACCCGGCCCCCGCTCAGCTCGAGCAGGACGCCGGCCAGGTGGAGCAGCGGGTTGGTGCTGGTCAGCGCCCGGTCGGCGAGCCGGACCCGCAGCAGGTGTGCGGGGTGGCCGACGGCGCCCCGTCCGTCGGCAGGACCATCGGCGGGCGCCAGCCCGAACCCGGCCGAGACCAGCGGCGCGAACGACTCGATGTCCGGGCACATCACGAGGATGTCGCGGGGCTCGAGCGTCGGGTCGTCCTCGAGCAGCCCGACCAGGACCTCGCGCAGCACGTCGACCTGGCGGGCAGCGCCGTGGCAGGCATGCACCTGGAGGCTGCGGTCGCCG
>Ga0075363_100000704_pt1 | contig 11301 bp, 11 predicted proteins | sample EndMetdeltDD1763_FD_71470 | JGI IMG/M metagenome (GOLD analysis project Ga0075363, IMG submission 71470) | Populus endosphere microbial communities from Tennessee, USA - Endosphere MetaG P. deltoides DD176-3 | ecosystem: Host-associated > Plants > Roots > Endosphere | place: USA: Tennessee...
ACGCAATACGGCTCGGTGCAGAATTTTCACGGCGGGCAGGGCGCCCGCGCCGAGTTCGACGGTCTGGACACGCTGAGCTTCCCGTCCAATTGCAGGGTCACAGCGATCGAGATGTTCGAGATCGCCGTCCCCGCGCTCACCGAGTGCAAGGAGCTGATTCCGGATTCCGGCGGCGCCGGCAAAAGCCGGGGCGGGCTTGGCCAGCGCGTCATCTTGCGCAATCTCGGGCGCAATCCGATGAACATCTATCTTGCCTCCGAGCGGGTGCGTCATCCCTGCTTCGGGGTCGTCGGAGGCCGGTCCGGCAGCGCCGGCAAGGTGCACAAGAACGGCGAGCCGCAATTTCCCAAGGGCAAGGTCGTCCTGAAGACGGGTGACCGCCTGGAGGTCGAGACGCCGGGAGGCGGCGGCTGGGGCAAGACGTCGGAGCGCTCCGCGGCCGCGATCGAGCTCGATCTCGCGGAAGGGTTGATCACGCCGCAGGCCGCGAGGCAGATTTACGGCCATCAGCGCTCAAGCCTGGCGGCGACGGCCGCCGAATAGGAGAGTCATGAGTCTGCTCGACGGAAAGATCGCGCTCGTCACCGGCGCGGGAACGGGGATCGGACGCGAGATCGCGATCCTGCTCGCCCAGGAAGGCGCGAGGGTTATCCTGACAGGACGCCGGATCGGCCCGCTCGAGGAGGTCGTCACGGCGATAGAGAAGGCGGGCGGCAAGGCCATCGCCCGCGCGTTCGATGTCGGTTCCCGGGACGCGATCCTGGAGACGGTTGCCTGGGTGAAGAGCAATGTCGGACCGATCGACATTCTCGTCAACAATGCCGGCAGTGCCAGCAAGGTGCTGAACGCGCGCTTCATCAGCGAGGCCGAGTGGAACGCCACGGTGAACGTCAACCTCACCGCCGTGTTTAACCTCACCCAGGCCGTGCTCGAGGACATGATCGCGAGGAAGGAAGGCACGGTGATCACGGTGTCGTCGCTCGCGGTCGTCAATCCGAACCTGCTCGGCGGCGCGGCCTATGGCGCGGCCAAGGCCGGCGTGAAGAATTTCATGACCTTCCTGCACAACACCTATCGCAACCAGGGCATTCGCGCGACGACGATCCTGCCCGGCGAGACTGATACCCCGATCATGGACAATCGCGCCCGGCCGCCGCTCGAAGGCGAGCGGGCCGTGATGCTTCACCCGCACGACGTTGCGCGCGCCGTGCTGCTCTGCGCCAGCCTGCAGAAGGGCGCCGTGATCCCGGAGTTGCACATCTGCCCAACCTTCATGCGCGACACCTCGGCCGATATCGAGATGGCCCGGTGGGTCGGTGCGCCAGAAGGGCTGAGCGACAAGCCAAAGACCTGACAGAGAAAGATCTCCCATGAATGGAGCCAAACTGCGCGAGCGCCTTGCCAAGGGCGAGGCGGTCACGATGCTTACACCGCATCACGCTTCGGCGGGCCTGGCCGTCCGTCTGGTCGAACTCGGTGCGGATGCAATCTTCGTCGATTGCGAGCACGGGACCTGGAGCTTTGAGGACGTGCGTGTGACGGCCCAGGCCATTCGCGGCGCGGGCGGCGCCGCCATCGTCCGTCCGCACTCGCATGAACGGCCGGTTCTGATCCGTTATCTCAATGCCGGCGCCGACGGCCTGATGGTGCCAATGGTCGATACTGCCGACCAGGCGCGCGCGATCGTCGACGCCGTGCGCTACGCGTGCCCTGCCGACCACGAAAAGCGGTTGATCGTTGCAATGATCGAAACGCCGAGGGCGATTGACGACATCGATTCCTTGCTCGCGGTGGAAGGCATTGATGTTTTCTTCATCGGGCCTGGCGACCTGTCCCAGAACATGGGTTATCCGCCGGCTCCGCCCTTCGGAGAGCCGAGACCCCAAGCCGTCGTCGAGCGGGTCGATCTTGCGGTCAGGAAGATCCGCGCCGCCGGCAAGGTCGCCGGGACACTTGTGACGTCTGACGAACTACCGTTCTGGCGCGACCGGGGCGTCAAATATTTCTACATCCATTCAGACCCCTTCCTGCGGATCGGTTTGGCCGGCATCAAGACATTGCTTGGGCGGTGATAGGGCCCAGGGCCGGACTTGTTCGGGTCGCCGGCGATTTGCTCACCCGCTGCGAATGTCATCGTCGCGCCCGGGTTTTAAAGCATCGGTTCGAACTGGCAGTGCACGAGCATCTCGGAGACCGACGCGTTGTTCGGCAGCATGAGTGCGGTTTCCACCAGGCGGGCGATGTCGCCCGGCTGGCTCATCTCGTGGCGGGGAATCTCGTCGTCGTTCAGCGTCATGTCGGTGGCAACATAGCCCGGGCAGATCACCGTCGCCCGGATGCCGGCCGCACGTCCCTCCCGGCGAATGCCGTGGGTGAGCGCAACGACAGCGAACTTGGTCATGGCATAGCCGACATTGCTTCCCACGCGCTTGCCGGCGAGGGACCCCAGATTGATGACCCGGCCATGTCCGCACACGGCCAGATGGGGCAGGGTGACCCTGACGAGGCGCAGGGGCCCCTTGACGTTCACGCGCCACATTTCATCGAGCTCGTTCTCGCCCTCGTCGGAGACCCGGACCTTCGGATTGATGCCGGCCGCGTTGACGATGGCGTCGATCCCGCCCCACCGAGCGACCGTCGCGTTGACCCAGGAGATCGGGCTCCTGACGTCTTCGGCATCATAGCGGTACGTCATGAGCCTCTCGCTCTCGGCGAGGCGGCTCGGGTCGCGAAGCCCCGCCGATACGCGGAAGCCCGACGCCAGTAGCCGGTCGACGACCGCACGTCCAATGCCGCGCGAAGCTCCGGAGACCATGACGATCCGATTGCCGACTTCCAACATTCTGGTCCGTTTCCCGTGGGTGAGAAGAGCGTTGCAAAATGTAGGGCGATACGCGCGAGGACGAGTAAGAGAAATTCACTCTGCCTGCATCGGGCGGGCTTATGGCTCGTGCACCCGACGAGTTAAGGCCGGGATATTGGATGTCCTTATGAGGGCAGAACAAATCCGCTGTATGCCTGCGCCGATCTCCGCACGTAACTTCCCGCCGCTCGGCCTGACTGCAAGAGAGCCCTGCGGATGGGATTTTCGGACTACCGAACGGCGTTGGTGACGGGTGCGTCCTCGGGAATTGGGGCCGCGACGGTTCGTCGCCTCCGTGCCGAGGGGCTCGAGGTCCACGCGCTGGCGCGGGATGTTCGCCGGCTAGCCAGCCTGTCGGCCGAGACCGGATGCCGCGCCTGTGCGGTCGACGTGAACGACTACGACGCCTTGATGCGCCTTGCCGGTTCGGCCGAATTCGATGTTCTCGTCAACAATGCCGGCCAGTCGCGGCGCGGCAATATCCTGGAGATGGCATCGGATGATGTCGACACGCTGGTCGACGTCAATCTGCGCGCGGTCCTGCACCTGACGCGATTGATCGCACCTGGCATGGCGAGGCGCAACCGTGGCCACGTGGTCAACGTCTCCTCGATCGCGGGCCATTACGCCTTCGGCGAAAACGCCACGACCTTCAACTCATCCGTGGCCTATCACGCGACGAAGGCGGGCATTAATTCGCTCTCGCAGCAATTGCGCGTCGACCTCTACGGCACCCGCGTTCGCGTCACCGAAGTCTCGCCCGGGCGTGTGGCGACGAGCATCTTCCAGAACCAGAACGCCACCGACAATCCGGATGCCCGGTTCGTCGGCGGCTTCGAGACGCTCCAGTCCGAAGACATCGCCGATGCCATTGCGTTCGCGGTGGGATCGCCGGCGCGGATGAACGTCGCGATGATCGAGGTCGTACCCACGTTCCAGGTCATTGGCGAATTGCGATTTGCGAGCCGATCCGAGGTCGCGCGTTTGAAAGAAATGAGAAGTGGAGCTGACAATGCCTGAACTCGCAAACCGCCTCAAGACTGTGAAGGTGTCGGCCTCGGCGGCGATGACGGACAAGGCGCGCGAGCTCCGCGACGCAGGCGTCAAGATCGTCGGCCTGTCGTCCGGCGAGCCCGATTTTCCGACGCCGCCGCATGCGATCGAGGCCGCACATCGGGCCGCCCTGGCCGGCGATACCAAGTACCCGGCGCAGCCGGGGACTGCCGCGTTGCGGACCGCGGTCCAGCGCAAGTTCAAGCGCGAGAACAATCTCGACTACGCCCTCGACGAGATCCTGATCGCCAACGGCGGCAAGCAGATCATCTTCAACGCGCTGTTTGCGACCTGCAATCCCGGCGACGAGGTCGTCATTCCCGCGCCCGGCTGGATCACCTATGCGGACATCGTTCTCCTTGCAGAGGCGACGCCCGTCGCCGTGCCGTGCCCGGAGAACAACCAGTTCAAGCTCCGCCCGGCGGACCTGGATGCGGCGATCACGCCGCGGACGAAGTGGCTGATCCTGAACTTTCCCAACAATCCGACCGGCGCGGCGTGCACGCGCGACGAGATGCGCGCGATCGCCGACGTCATGCTGAAGTATCCCGACGTCTGGATTCTCACCGACGATATCTACGAGCACCTCACTTATGATGGTTTCGAATTCTGCACCATCGCGGAGGTTGAACCGAGACTGAAGAACCGTGTCGTGACCGTGAACGGCGCGTCAAAGGCCTACGCCATGACTGGCTGGCGGGTCGGCTATTGCGGCGGCCCCAAGGACCTGATCGCTGCGATGAACAATGTCCACGGTCAGGCGACCGGTGGAATCTGCACCCTGAGCCAGGCGGCGGCGGTTGCGGTCCTGGATGGGCCGCAGGAGTTCCTGAAGGAGCGCGCGGACATCTATCGCGACCGGCGCGATTTGGTGGTCAAGCTGCTCAATCAGATCCCCGGCATCACCTGCCACAAGCCCCAAGGGGCCTTCTACGTGTTCCCGAACATCGCCGGCTGTATCGGCAAGACCACCAAGGCCGGGCGGCGGTTGGAAACCGATTCCGACTTCATCTCGGCTTTGCTGGAAGAGCAGCATGTCGCGGCCGTGCCCGGCGGCGCCTATGGCATGAGCCCGTACTTCCGCATTTCCTACGCGACCGATACCGAATCGCTCAAGGAAGGCTGCCGGCGTATCGCGAACTTCTGCGAAAGCCTGCGCTGACGCGTCGATATGTCAGGGGGCTTGGCCCTCGGCGGAGAACCAAAGATGCAGCCAGCGGCATTCGTCGACCAAGATCGGAGCAGTTGCCGAACCAATTGTCATAATCCTTCCTGATGCCCCTAAACGAAGATGTTCTTGGTCCTGTAGGGTGCCGACGCATAAGCTTTGTGCAAAGAGGGGTATTGCCTTGGTATCGCGCAGTCGAGGACGGCCAGCGATGACCACCAGCGACGATGCGGTGGCGATTTTGAGCGTTGAAGCTCCTCCGGCAGCCCGGCGGCGACCGGGGTGGCGCCTGGCTTTGCCGGTCGGGCTCCTTGCCGTCCCGATGCTGGCATTTCTCACATACTTCTTCTTCTATCCGGCGCTGGGGCTGCTGCTCTCGAGCATCCAAACGCAGGACAGCCGCGGCATCATCGGGCGCCCGTTCACGCTCGCGCACTACGCGCGTCTGATCAACGTCGAGCTCTATGCGCGCGTGCTTTGGACGACGCTGCGGATCAGCATCATCACCTCGGCGCTCGCGACCGTGCTCGCCTATCCGGTTGCGCTGGTGATGGTCAAGAGCCGTCCGATGGTCACGCGGATCATCACGCTGATCGTCATTGCGCCCTTGATCGTCAGCGTCGTCGTTCGTGGATACGGCTGGCAGCTGGTGCTCCAGAACGGCCCGAAAGGGATGTTGAACTGGATCTTGATGACGCTGCACGTCGTCGACGCACCGATATCGGTTCTCTACACCGAAGTGGCCGTCGTCATCGGATCGCTGCACGTGTTCTTCCCGATGATGGTGCTGCCATTGGCGTCGGCGCTCGGCAAGATCGATCCCAATCTCGAAGATGCCGCCCGCATGCTTGGCGCTCCGTGGTGGAGGGTGTTCCTCCGGGTGACGTTGCCGCTGAGCATGCCCGGCTTCGTGGCGGGCTTTACCCTCGTATTCTCGCTCACGGCCGGCTCCTTCGTCATCCCCGCGATCCTGGGCGGTGCCTCGGCAGTGATGCTCGGCAATCTGATCGAGCAGCAGATCTTCGTCGTCTACGACTGGCCGTTCGGCGCTGCGATTGCCGTCGTTCTCGTCGGCCTCGTCCTCGCAGTGAATGGCGTCTCGATGTGGCTTCTGGAAGGCCGGCGTCTCAGGAGGCCCGACTGATGGACGAGCGGTTTTCAGGCTTCGGCGCCTTCATCCTCTACACCATCACCGCCGGCATGATGCTGTTCATCCTGGCGCCGCTGCTCCTCGTCATGGCGGTGTCGGTCTCCGATTCCTATTTCGTGACCTTCCCCCCGCAAGGCTTCACGCTGAAATGGTACGCCAAGGTTCTCCAGGACCGAGACTTCCTCGAGGCGATGAGGCTGAGCATTCTGCTCGCCCTCGGCACGACGGCGGGCTCGCTCCTGTTCGGCGTGCCCGCGGCCTTTGCGCTGGTGCGGGGCAGGTTCTTTGGACTGGCAGCGATCAAGGGGTTCTTGCTGTCGCCGCTGATTTTCCCGGCGCTGGTCACGGGCCTCGCGCTGCTTCAGGTCCTGACCAAGCTCGGCTCGCAGGATGCGCGGCTAAACCTTCTCATCGGGCACGTGGTCGTGACGTCGCCCTATGTGATCCGCACAGTGGTTACCAGCCTTCAGCTCGTGGATGAGAACCTGGAGGATGCCGCGCGCACCCTCGGCGCAAACCGGCTGACGACTTTTTGGCGGGTGACGTTGCCGCAGATCGCCTCCGGCGTCGCCGCCGGCGGGCTGTTCGCCTTCATGGTGTCCTTCGACAACTACCCGGTCACGATGTGGCTGGCGAATTCCGAATACTCGCCCGTACCGCTCGTTCTGATGCGGCAACTGGTCAACGTCTTTGACCCTTCCGTGCCGGCGATGTCGACGATCATCATCCTCATGGCGATGGTCGGAGTCCTGCTGCTTGAAAAGCTGGTTGGCCTTCGCCGCGCGCTGGCCGCCTGATGTGCATTGGTAGATGGAGATTGGACCCATGAAGCTGACACGTAGGACTCTCATTAAAGCCGGTGCATCTGCGATCGCCTTCCCGACGATCATCAGCCGGGCGTCGGCGCAGGATGCCAAGCAACTGCATGTCGGCGTCTACAATTCGGCGCTCGGCAAGCTTATCCAGAAAGAGGTCATTCCCAAGTTCGAGGCCGAGTTCAAGTGCCGCGTCTTCACGATCGAAGGCGCGACGCTCTCCAACATCGCCGCCCTTCGCGCGACCCGCGACACGCCGCGCTTCAGCATGATGATGATGGACGACGTCGGCATTCCCCAGGCCAAGCAGGAAGGGCTGATCGACAAGCTCGATGCCGCCAAGATTCCGAATCTTGCCAAGGTCTACCCGCGCTATCTCTTCGAAGAGGATTATGGCGTCGGCTTCTCGATTTCGAGCGCGGCCATGTTCATCAATCCGCAGGTGACGAAGCCGCTCGAGAGCTACGAGCAGATCTTCGACGCCAAGTATCGCAAGCAGATCCTGCTGAATACGCCCAAAAACACCCAGAGCGTGCTGATGCTCATCGTGGCGACGGCGCTCACGACGGGCAAGCCGCTGAAGGAGGCGCAATACCTGGTCGATAGCGGCTGGGACAAGCTCGCAATGCTCAAGCCCAACGTCCTGACGATCTACGACAGCGAGGCGCAGGTGCTTCAGGTGGCACAGGGGCAGGCGACCATCGGCGGCATCGAATATTCGAAGGCGATCTATCCGCACACGGCGAAGGGCATGCCGATCGACATGACCTTCCCCAAGGAAGGCGCGTTCACCGGCATCAACAGCATGACTCTGGTCAAGAATGCGCCTGAGCCGGAGCTCGCCTGTGCCCTGATCAACCGCATCCTGGAGCCCTCGGTCGCCAAGATGCTGTCCGAGCAGACTCTCAGCGCGCCCTCGGTGGGCGGTATCGAATTCGAGCCGGAGACGGCCAAGTTCCTTGCCTATCCCGACACCAAGGCAACCGATCTCGGGTTGTTCACGCCGGACTGGAAGTTCATCGTTCCGCGCCGCGGTCCGTGGCTGGAACGCTACAATCAGGTGTTCACGAGCTAAGGCAGGGTGCCATGAGGTCCTCCGAAGTCAGGCTTGACCGCCTCAGCAAGGAATACAACCGCACCGTCGCGGTCGACGATGTCTCGCTCACGATCGAGCCGGGCCACATGGTTGCGCTGCTCGGTCCGAGCGGATGCGGCAAGACGACCTGCCTGCGTATGATCGCGGGGCTGATCCGTCCGACATCCGGCGACGTCTTCGTGAACGACAAGAAGATGACGGACGTTCCGGTGCATCGCCGCAACGTCGGTATGCTGTTCCAGAACTACGCGCTGTTTCCTCATCTGACCGTCGAGGAGAACATCGCCTTCGGCCTCGAGATGCGCGGGATATCCAAGGCCGATGCCGCAAGGAAGGTGGGCGAGGCCCTCAATCTCGTCCAGCTGTCGAGCTTCGGGAAGCGCTATCCGGCGCAGCTCTCCGGTGGTCAGCAGCAGCGCGTCGCACTGGGGCGCGCCCTGGTGATCGAGCCGGCGATGCTGCTGCTGGACGAGCCGCTCGGGGCGCTCGACAAGGGGCTTCGCGAGAGCATGCAGGTCGAGCTGCGCGCCCTTCAGCGCAGGCTCGGTCTGACCACCATCATGGTGACCCACGACCAGGACGAAGCCCTGACGATGGCCGACAAGATCGTTGTGATGCGCGACGGCAAGCTCGAGCAGGTCGGCTCGGCGACGGAAATCTATCAGCGTCCGGCGTCGAAATTCGTTGCGCAGTTCATCGGCGCGTCGAATCTGTTCCAGGGGCCCATTGAGCAGCGCGACGGGAGCGGGGCGCTCGTTCGTGTCTCGCCCGAATTGAGCCTCCAGGTCGACCAGATTCCGCAATCGGCAAGCGACGTGATGGTCTCGATCAGGCCCGAGGCAATCGTGGTCGAGCGCGTTGGCCAGAGCCCGACGGCGCAAGGCGCCAACAGCGTGACGGCGCGTGTCGACCAGGCCATCTATCGCGGGTTCGTCAGTCACTACTATCTCAAGACGCCGAGTGGCGGACAGATCATCGTGTTCGAGCAGAACCAGTCGCAGCAGGCCGGACTTCGATACGCGGTGGGCGAGGAGGTCGTGGCGCGGTGGGAGTCGCCCAGCAATCACGTCATTGTGCGTCACTGAAGCCGGGGACGCGACGTCTCGCGGGCAATCGACATCCCTTATACCCGCAGACGAACATCGTCTTGGATCGGCTTGCGCCGCTTGGCTAGATTTAGGGGTGGCAGCGCCACGTGCGTTCGACCAGCGAGGCCCTTTTGTCGATTAATCAGCGCAACGCTCCTTTTGTCGGCACGATCGAGAAGACCCCGAAGATCAGCCTGATCGGCACGCTTGCAATGCTGGTCGAGGCGCCGGGTGACTTCGACCTGGTTCAACAGGGACGCATCTGGGCCCTTGCGGATGCGGTTTCCACCTGGCCCAACGTCCAGGAGGCCGTCATCGGCGTCACCAATGTGATGCTCGTATTCGAGCAGCCGCCGGCGGACATCGGCATGCTCGGCGCCTCGATCGTCGAACTATGGCATCGCGTGCCGAGCCGAAAGGCCGACGGCAAGCTCATCGAAATTCCCGTAATCTACGGCGGGGAGCTCGGCTTCGACCTGCCGGCTGTTGCGAGCCGCGCCGGATTGTCCGAGCGTGATGTCATCAGGATTCACAGCGAAGGCGAATACACCGTGTGCGCCGTCGCGAGCTCGCCGGGTTTCGGATATCTCCACGGCCTCGATCCGCGCATTCACATGCCGCGCAAATCCGTGCCGTCGCTCAACATGCGGGCGGGCTCGGTGACGATCGGCGGGATGCAGACGGGCGTCGCGGTGCTGACAAGTCCGAATGGATGGAACGCGATCGGATGGGCATCGGTCACCATGTTCGATCCACAGAGTGAGCAACCGTCCCTGATGCTTCCGGGCGATCGCGTCAGATTCAGAATCGATCGGGTCGAGCTGTGATCGAGATATTGGCCAGCCCCGCCTTTAACACCATCCAGGATATTGGCCGCCACGGCGCGCGTCGTTTCGGCGTGAGCACGTCCGGCGCCATGGATCCCGTCGCGCTCGCCGCCGGCAATGCGCTGCTCGGCAATGAAGATGGTGCGGCCGGCATCGAGATTCAGACCTTTCCGTTCCGCCTGCGCTTCCAGACAGATACTGCGTTTGCGCTCACTGGCGCCGATCACGATTCGACGCTGGCGGGATCAACCGTCCGGCCGTGGTGGTGCACGCAGGCAAGGGCGGGCGACGTTCTCGCGATCACCGCGCCGCGACGTGGCGCGCGGGTCTACACGACGTTCGGCGGCGGCATCGATGTTCCGCGCGTGCTGGGCTCGCGCAGCACTCATCTGCGCGGCGGCTTCGGCGGGCTTGAGGGCCGTACCTTGCAGGCGGGCGACGTCGTGCCGATCGGGAGTTCGTCGCGCGGCAGCGTGGGCCGCTTCGACTTCGGTGTGGCGCCGCCGGATGTCGCGATTCCAGGCGCCGCTCCGGCGGATGACCGTGGGCTGCGGTTACGCGTCATGCGGGCCGGCGAGTTCGACCTGTTCTCGGAGGAGATGCAGGCGACGTTCTGGTCGACGCGATGGAAGATCAGCGGCCAGAGCGATCGCGGCGGCTTCCGTCTCACCGGCGGCAAGCTGACATTGGATGCGCCGGTCGAGATGCGCTCGCACGGCGTGGTGGCTGGCGTCGTGCAGGTGCCGCCGGCCGGCGAGCCGATCATCCAGATGAGCGACGCCAATACGGCCGGTGGCTATCCGAAGATGGCGGCCGTGATCCAGGCCGATCTCTGGCGCCTCGGCCAGGCGGCGCCGGGATCGTTCATTGCCTTCAGCGAGGTGAGCTACCAGGACGCGGTCGCGGCCATGGCTCCGGTCAACGACTACCTCGCGAAGTTGCGCGCGACCGCGGATCTATATCGAGCGCTTTGAGTGGACGTCAACAATAACAAGAGCAGGGTACGAACATGAAAATCGGCATCAATTCGGACATGGGTGAAGGATTCGGCAATTATCGCATCTGCGACGACGAGGCGCTGATGAGCATCATCTCATCGGCCAACGTGGCGTGCGGTTTCCACGCCGGCGATCCCATCATCATGGATCGCATGGTTCGCCTGGCGAAGCAGAAGGGGGTCGAGGTCGGCGCCCATCCGGGCCTGCCTGACCTTCTCGGATTTGGCCGCCGCGTGATTCAGA
>Ga0075363_100000705_pt1 | contig 11300 bp, 8 predicted proteins | sample EndMetdeltDD1763_FD_71470 | JGI IMG/M metagenome (GOLD analysis project Ga0075363, IMG submission 71470) | Populus endosphere microbial communities from Tennessee, USA - Endosphere MetaG P. deltoides DD176-3 | ecosystem: Host-associated > Plants > Roots > Endosphere | place: USA: Tennessee...
GTGGCGTCCTCCGAGGCCGCGGCCAGCCGCTCCTGGGCGGCCCGGGCCAGCTCGGCCTGCTCGGCGGCGACGGTCTCGGCGGCCCCCCGGGACTCGTGCGCCAGCCGGGCGGCCTCGGCCTCGGCGGCGGCCGCCTCGTGGGCCGCGGCCTGGGCCTCGGCGGCCTCGCGGGCGGCCTCGGCCAGCGTGGCGGCGTACCGCTCCGCCTCGACCCGTGCCGCGTGCGCCTCGTCGGCGACGGCGTGCGCGTCGCGCGCCGCCTGCTCGGCGAGTACGACGGTGTCCCGGGCGCGCTGCTCGGCGCGGGCGATGGTGGCGCGGGCCCGCTGCTCGGCCTCGGTGACCGAGGTCCGCGCGGTCTCCTCGGCGGAGGCGATCAGGTCCTGGGCGCTCTCCTCGGCCGCCCGGCGGGCGGCGTGCGCCTCGGCGGCGAGGTCGGCGTGCCGGGTGGCCGCGGCGTCGGCGACGGTCCGGGCCTGGGCGTGGTCGGCCGCGGCGGCGTCCGCCTCCGCGCGCAGGGTGGCCTGCTGGGCGGCGACCCGCTCGGCCTCCTCACGCGCCTCCTCGGCGACCCGGAGCCGCTCGCCGAGCTCCTGGCGGGCCTCCTCGAGCTGGAGGGCCAGGTCGGCGGCCCGCGACTCGGCGGCCTGGCGGCCGCGGTGCGCCTCGGCCGCCCCGGACGCGTGCTGGGCGGCGAGCCGGTCGGCCTCCTCGCGTTCCCGGAGCGCCTGGTCGGCCGTCTCGAGCTGGACCCGAGCCTGCTCCTCGGCCGCCTCTCGGGCGGCGGCGGCCTCCACCGCCGCGTCCGCGTGGTGGCGGGCCACCTGCTCGGCGGCCTGCCGGGCGTGCGCCTGGGCGGTCGCGGCCTGCTCGGCGGTCTTGCGCTCGCGGATCGCCGCGGTCGTCTCGGCGGCCTGCGCCGCCGACGCGGCCTCGGCCTCCTCGCGCTCCCGGGTGCGCGCGAGCGCCGCCTCCTCCGCCGTACGCCGGGCCTCGGTGAGCTCGGCCACCAGCTGCTCGGCGGCCAGCCGTGCCTCGTGCGCCTCCCTGGCGGCGGTGGACTGCTGCTCGGCCAGCTGCTCGGCGGCCTCGCGGGCCGTGGCCGCGCGCTCGGCGGCCTCCTCGGCCGCCAGCCTGCTCGCCGCCTGCTCGGCCGCGGCCTCCTCGGCGGCCCGCCGCAACTGGGCCGCGCGGTGGGCGGCGCGCGCGTGCTCGGCCAGCCGGGCCTGCAGGTCGTCCAGGTCGACGGCGTCCGGGACCGAGCTCTCCGCGATGTCGTCGACGTCCGGTGCGTCGCTCGGCCCGGTCGGCGGTGGGGGCTGGCCGGCCGGGTTCATCGGGTCGAGTCTAGGGCGCTGCACCGCGGGCCCGGCCAGGGAACCAGAACCGGATCAGTCCCGGGTCAGTCCTTCTTGGTCGGCCACTTCAGGGTGCGGGACACCTCGTCACCCAGGGTCATCGGGTCGAAGGGCTTGGCGATGGTGCCGCGGATGGCGGTGCCCTCCCACAGCTGGCGGTCGCGTGCCTGGAGCTTGGCGGTGAACAGCAGCACCGGGATGTCACGGGTCGACTCGTCGGACTGCAGGTGCTCGAACGTCGTGAGGCCGTCCATCTCCGGCATCATCATGTCGAGCAGCACGGCGTCGGGGTGGTGCTCGCGGGCCGTCTCGATGGCGTCCGCCCCGGAGCCGGCGGTGAGCACCTTCCAGCCGTCGACGGTCTCCAGGCAGAGCTGGGCCAGCTCGCGGATGTCGTCGTTGTCGTCGACGACGAGAACGGTTGGAACACCCACCGAAGGCCCCCCTTCGAACAAGTCCGCAGCGAACGCCGCACGGCCGGATCAAGCCTAGGCGCCAGCCGATCAGCCCGCGGGGTTATCCCGAGGTTCGCCGAAGTCGCCGACGTAGTAGTTCTGCCGGTCCACCTGCACCACCGTGACGTCGGCGAACGTCGAGAACAGCCGCCCCGCGCTGCCGCCCAGGCCGAGCTCGTCGTTGACCAGGCACATGTCCCACGCGACGACCGGGCGCTGGTCGCGCACGAGGTCCCACATCGGCCCGAGCATGGAGTGGAAGACGTGGCCGCCCTGGTAGTCCGGGTGCACCAGGGTGAAGCCGAGGTAGTAGATCGCGCCGCGGGCGTGGTGCTCGGGGTAGTGGTGCTCGAAGTAGGCAGGGCTGATCCACGGCACCGTGGACAGGTCGGAGGTGAACGTCGTCATCCCGATCGCCTCACCCTCCTCGTTCCACGCGACGTACTTGAGGACCCGGGGGTCGAGCATCTCCTCGATGAACTCCGACTCGTGCAGCAGCTGCCGGGCCACGGCCTTGGTCTCCATCGCGCCGAACGTCGCCCGGTAGAGCTCGTAGTAGCGGCGGGCGGTGACGTAGTCGACCTCCTTCTCGACGGTCACCCTGATGTCCGGGACGTAGGGGACCTCGCCGCTCTTGCCCTCGGCCGTCGCGGCGGCCGAGGCGGCCCGGTCGTCGGTGGCCCAGTGGCCGGCGCCGTTGGACTGCGGCGACGACTTCTGCCGCGAGGCGCTCGAAGCCTCGGCCTCGTCCGTGCGCCCCGCCGAGCCGTTGTCGGGCGCGGCGTCGTCGTACCAGCTCGAGACGCGGTACGCCGCGATCACGACCGCGCAGGCGGGCAGGTCGGTCGACTCCGCGGACGCCAGGGCCATCTGCACCGGGCCGTAGGTGCCGCCGCGCTTGGCGTTCATGTCGGCGAGGCTGAGCTCGATCTGCCGGGCCACGGAGGCCTCGCTGGCGCCGTGGTGCTCGACGAACAGGCCACCGCCGGTCTCGTCGACGACCCAGCCCAGCCCGGCCCAGGCGACCTCTCCGGGCTCGTCGGCGTGGGCCTCGGCGCGGACGCAGAAGAGCAGGTCGCCGTGGCCGCCCGGCAGGGTGTTGCTCACGTGGCGGAGCTTGCTCCCGGGCGGGATGACCGAGGAGAGGGTGACCAGGTTGAAGTCGGCGACACCGGCCGCCTGCAGCGCCGCGTCGAAGGCCGACAGGGGCGTGCGACCCTCGCCCGCACCCGTCCGGATCGAGATGTCGAGTCCGGGTTGCTCAGACGTTGACCTCTGCTGGTCGAGCTGGGGCTCTGCGGTCTTCGCCGTGGGGGTCTGCGGCATCGGGGTCTACCTCTCGAGGTGACAAGTCCGAGGTGAAGGCACCGACGAGCGTCAGGACCCGGTTCCTGAGCTCCTCAGGAGTGACGCGTCCCTTGTTCAAGAAAACGGTGGTGCCCAGCTCGAGCTCGTGTCGTTCGACTGCATTCATCTCTTCGGCGCTGTAGACCACCAGCGAGGTCTGGGACAGCGTCCCACGCCGCTGAAATTCTTTCACGACGTCGGCCCCAGATCCGTCAGGCAGGCGCATGTCGAGCACGATGACGTCCGGGCGCACCTCCTTCCCCCGGGTCACTGCCTCGCTGGCCGTGGACACCTGCACCACCTCGAGTCCCTCGGCGCGGAGCATCGTCTCGACCACCTCGGCCAGGTCCGGGTCGTCCTCGACCAGCAGCACGGTGGCCCCGGGCTCGGCCTTCGCGACCGCGTTGGACACCGTCCGCAGGAGCCGCTCCTCGCTGACCGGCTTGAGCAGCCAGCCCTCGGTCGTGCGGGCGACCTCCTCGTTGGACTCCGGCCCGAGACCGGAGACGACGACGACCGGGATGTCGTGGGTGTCCGGGGACTGCCGCAGCGCGTGCACCACCTGGGCACCCGTCGCCCCCGGCATCAGCAGGTCGAGCAGGATGACGGCGGGCCGCTCGGCACGCACCACCTCGACCACCGACGCGCCCTCGGTGACACCGATCGGCCGGAACCCGTGGGAGCTGAGCAGCCGGGAGAACTGCTCGACGACGATCTCGTCGTCGTCGCAGACCAGTACGGCGTGACCCGGCCCGCGGCCCGAGCTCGGCAGGGCGGCGGGGACGGTACGGCGGGGGCGGGCCGCGTCGCGGACCGCGGGCAGCGTGAAGTGGACCGTGGTGCCCACGCCGAGCTCGCTCTCGGCCCAGATGCGACCTCCCAGACGCTCCACGATCTGCTTGCTGATCGTCAGCCCCAGGCCGGTGCCGCCGCGCTGGCGGGTGTCCGAGGAGTCGACCTGCTCGAACCGCTCGAAGATGCTCTCCAGCTTGTCCTCGGGGATGCCGCGTCCCTGGTCGCTCACCCGGAAGTGGACCACCGGGCCCTCCTCGACGGCGTCGACCCGGACGACCCGGTCCGGGTCGGAGAACTTGATCGCGTTGCCGAGCAGGTTCATCAGGGTCTGGATCACCCGGTCCTCGTCGGCGAGGACCCGGCCGGGCGCCGTGCCCAGCTCGACGCGTACGCCGACCGAGGTGGCCATGCCCTCGATCTGGTCGGTTGCCGCCTCGAGCAGCTCCTGCACCTCGATGGGCTCCACGTCCATGGGCGCGACGCCGCTGTCCATCCGCTCGATGTCGAGCAGGTCGTTGATGAGCCGGGTGAGCCGCTCGCTGTTCTGCACCGCCACGCCGACCAGCGACGCGGCCCGGGCGGGCAGCTCCCCGAGCTGTCCGCCCGCGAGCAGGCCGAGGGAGCCGCGGATCGAGGTGAGCGGCGTACGCAGCTCGTGGCTGACGACCGACAGGAACTCGTTCTTCAGGCGGTCGACCTCGCGCCGGTGCGTCACGTCGCGGAACACCACGACCGCGCCGAGCACCTCGCTCTCGTCCAGCAGCGGCGAGGCCGTGATCTCGACCGGGAAGACCGTCCCGTCGGCCCGTACGTACTCGTCCTCCTCCGACAGCACCAGCCCGCCGTGCTGGATCGCCTCCTGGATGTAGCACTGCTCCCACGGGAACGGGAACCCGTCCTCGCCCGGCGCGTGGAACGTCTCGTGGGCCTTGCGCCCGGTGAGCTCACTGGTGGTGTAGCCGAGCGCGGCCGCGGCCGAGGGGTTGACGAAGGTGACCCGGCCCTGCTGGTCGACGCCGTAGACGCCGTCTCCGACCGAGGTCACCAGCACCTCGTTGTGGCGGGCGAGGCGCCGCAGGTCGGCGGTCTGCTCGTCGACGCGCTGCTGGAGCCCGCGACGCAGCCGGGAGTTGTCGCCGCTGAGCAGCACCTGGCGGACGCCGGCGGCCATCACCATGACGACCCACAGTGCGGACTGCGCCTCCTTGAGATCCCCACCGCCGCCGAACAGCGTCTGGACCACGGCGGCGCTCACGAGCACCGTGAACACGAGCGTGGTGCCCAGGGCGTCGGAGGGCTCCTCGCCGAGCTCGGCCTCGTCGCCGGACTGCTTGCGGGGCACGGCCGCCGCCAGCCCGATCGTCAGGTAGCCGACGATCCACCCGAGGTCGAGGACGGTCCCGAAGCGGAAGTCGCCCTGCGCGGTCCGCACGGCGAAGGCGATGTCGGACGCGGCGTACATGAGGTACGCCGTGGCGACGAGCGTGAGCATCCGGCGGTCCGCGCCGGCGGCGCGCACCACCAGCAGCACGGCGACGGTGGCCAGGACGACGTCGAGGACCGGGAAGATCAGAGCGAACGCCTGGGCCCAGAGACCTTCGCGGGCCGAGGAGTCGAGCAGCTCGGCGTACACCAGGACAGAGGCGATGAGCAGGAACGCACCGCCGGTCACCAGCCCGTCGAGGAACATCACCGACAGCTCGGCCCCGCGGCGTCGCGACGCCGGGAAGGTCAGCAGCCCCCAGGTCGAGATGACCAGGGCCAGCGCGATGGTGACGTCGCTGAACGTGCTGGGGTCGTGGACCGGGTCGGCGCCGACGATCGCCACCCACACGTTCCCCGCGATGGCGACGCCACCGGCCACCATCAGCAGGACCCAGGCGCGGCGGGTCCGGCCCTGGCTGCGGCGTACGCGCAGGTAGGCCATCGGCATCGCGGCGAGCCCGCCCACCAGCAGCCCCACGGCGCTGACCGACTCACGGAAGTCCGCGGGGAACGCCGGGGTCAGGAGCGCGGTGAAGCCGATCGTGAGGGCCCCCCACACCGTTGCGGCCAGGAGGAACTGGCGGCGACCTGGGGGAGGAGCCGTTGCCGGCGACGCCATGTATCGATGCTAGGGGTGCGAGAAGCCTCGCCTGACCGCTTTGGCCAAAGCCGCATCAGGGGCCGGACGCGACCTAGGACACGGCCTGCCCGCGGGAGGGGTGCAGCAGGGCCGGGATCTTGGCCGAGGAGACCGGCTTGCTGAACAGGTAGCCCTGCAGCTCGTCGCAGCCCTGGTCGCGCAGGAAGTCGGCCTGCAGCGGGTTCTCGATCCCCTCGGCGACGACCCGGAGCCCCAGGCTGTGGGCGAGGCCGATGATCGAGGCGACGAAGGGGGAGTCCTGCTCGTCCTGGGTGATCTCCATGACGAAGGACCGGTCGATCTTGACCTCGTCGACGGCCAGGTTCCGCAGCCGGCTGAGGGAGGAGTGGCCGGTCCCGAAGTCGTCGAGGGCCGACTGCACGCCCATCGCCTTCAGCGGCTGCAGGATCTCGGTGATCTGCTCCTCGGCGGCGAGCACGGTCTCGGTGACCTCCAGCACCAGCGCCTCCGGAGGCAGCCCGGTGGCCGCGAGGACCCCGGCGACCTGGGCGGTGAAGTCCGGGTCGAACAGCTCCCGCTCCGAGACGTTGAACGCGACCGTCAGCCAGGGCGCCTTGCGGCGCCAGCTCGCGGTCTGCTCACAGGCGGTGTGCAGCGCCGACCGGCCGAGGTCGACGATCATGCCGGTCCGCTCGACCGCGGAGAGGAACTCCGAGGGCGGCAGGACGCCGCGGGTCGGGTGCTCCCACCTCATCAGGGCCTCGAGCGACGCGACCCGGTGCGTGGTCGCGTCCACGATCGGCTGGTAATAGACCTTGAACTCGCCGTTGTCCATGGCCGCGCGCATCTCGACGTCGCGGCCGAACTGCTTGGAGTTGGCCGAGGCCATGCCCTGGTCGAACTCGCAGGCGCGGTTGCTGCCGGCGGCCTTGGCCTGCGACATCGCCAGGTCGGCGTGGCGCAGCAGGTCGTCCAGCTTCGCGTCCGGGTGGCCGTGGGCGATCCCGACCCGGCCTCGGGCCTGGACCGAGCGCCCGTTGATCTCGAACGGGCGGCGTACGACGTCGAGGACGCGGTCGGCCGTGCGGGCCGCGGTCCAGTCCCCGGTGCCGGGGAGGAGGAGCGCGAACTCGTCGCCGCCGAGGCGGACGACCACGTCGTTGCTGCGCACGCAGTCGAGGAGGCGCGAGCTCAGCTGGCGCAGCAGCGCGTCACCGGCCGCCTCGCCCATCGAGTCGTTGATCTCCTTGAACCGGTCGAGGCCGAGCATCAGCAGCGACGAGTCCGCCAGTTCCGCGTCGAGCTGGGTGGCCTGCTCCCGGAGGAACCGGCGGTTGCCGAGGCCGGTGACCTCGTCGCGCAGCGCCTGCCGCTCGAGCTCCTGCCGCTCGCGCTCCAGCTCCTGCCGCTGCTCGTCCAGCTCGCGGCGCCCCGCCTCGAGCGGGTCCTCCGGGTGGGAGGCCGGGTCGAGGGCCGGGGCCTCGCGCTCGTGGGGCTCCGGCGTGGAGCGGCGTACCCCGGTGGCGCGCCCGGCGGCGAAGGCCGCTACACCGACCGCCACCAGGGCGATCGGCAGCCACCAGCTCATGGCAGACCGTTCGGCCGCCGACGACGTCGCCTCACCGGACAATGCAAACACGTGCGCCCGATCCGCCGACGCGGTTTGCCGCAACTGGTGAGGGTGACCTTGGTGCCCCTCTCCGGGGGAGGGAGTTTCCGCATTCCGCGGCCGGGCTGTGTCGGTCGTCATACCGTGGACGGACCGGCGGGACGCCGCCGGCAGGCAGCCGGAGATGCGGTGCGGAAGCGGTCGGGGTGACGTCGATGGGGCAGGTGCTGAGCTGGATGCAGCCCCGCTCCCACCGGGCTGCATCCAGAACCGTCCCGGCACTGGGCGGGGTCGCCATCGCGGTGAGCCTGCTGTTCCTGCCGATGACCGAGAGCAACGGCAAGGTCGACAAGCCGCTGATCGCCGTCGCCACCGTGGTGTGCCTGCTGGCCGCCGTCCTGTGCGGCGCGGCCCGGACCTTCGACGAGGCCAACACCCTGGCCTGGGCGGTCGTCCCGCTGCTGTGCGTCGCGGCGATCGTGGTGCTCGACCTCGCGACCCACGACGCCTCGGTCACCGCCCAGATCTTCTTCGTCTTCCCGGTGCTGTACGGCGCCTCGCTGCTGCCGCGCGCCGGGGCGATCGTGATGACCACTGCGTCGGTGATCGGCGAGGCCATCGTGGTCGGTACGCAGCTGCCCGCCGACGAGGCCGTGATGGACACCGCCTACCTCACCGCGGCGCTGGTCACCGCGACCGTGCTGCTGGTCCGGTCGGCGGAGCACCAGGAGGCCCTGGTGGCCAAGCTCCGGGTGCACGCCGCCACGGACTCGCTCACCGGCCTGGTGACCCGGCGTACCTTCGACACGGCGCTCGACGCGGCGCTGGAGCGCTCCGATCCCGAGGGCACCTCGCTCCTCATCCTCGACGTCGACCTGTTCAAGTCGATCAACGACCGGTTCGGGCACCCCGGCGGGGACGAGGTGCTCGTCCAGCTCTCCGGTCTGCTGGTCGAGGCGTCGCGCCGGGGCGACGTGGTGTGCCGGCTCGGCGGAGACGAGATGGCGGTCCTGATGCCCTCGTGCACGCTGGCGGTGGCCCGGCGCCGGGCCGAGGACATCGTGGTGGCGGTGCGGGAACGCGGCTTCGTGCTCAGCGTGGGCGAGGTCATCCACCTCTCCGTCAGTGTCGGCCTCGCGCACGCGCCGACCCACGCGGACGACGCACGCGGTCTCTACTCGGCCGCCGACCAGGCGCTGTACGCCGCCAAGCGCGGGGGCCGGGACCAGATGACGGCCTACGCCGTGTCGGGCTCGACCTGACCGCTGCGGTCCTGGCGCCGGTACTGGACATGGGTGTCGGCCGCCGCGTGCGTGAAGCCCAGACCCTCGTAGAGGCGCCGGCCCGCCGCGTTGTCCGACTCGACGTAGAGCAGCACCTCCTCGACACCGGCGCCCGCCAGGTGCGCGAGCCCCGCGACGGTGAGCACCCGGCCGAGGCCCCGGCCCTGCGCGGCGGGGTCGATCCCGACGACGTACACCTCGCCGAGCCCGGCGCTGTGCCGCTTGGTCCAGTGGAAGCCGAGCAGTCCGTCGCCGTGCGCGCCGCCGTCGGCGACCAGCAGCCCGGCCGGGTCGAACCAGTCCTCCGCCATCCGCTCCGCCAGCTCGGCCGCGTCCATCGCGCCCTGCTCGGGGTGGTGCGCGAACGCCGCCGCGTTGACCCGCACCACCTCGTCGGCGTCCTCCGGCCGGTAGGAGCGCACCTCGACGCCGTCCGGCGTGGCCACCTCGGGCAGCGGCGCCGAGGCATCGCGGCGCATCACCCACAGCTCGCGGGCCCGGTCCAGGCCGTGCCGGGCCGCCAGCCGCGCCGCGGCCGGGTGGTCGCCGTGCGACCAGGCCGTCACCGCGGCGTCGCCGTCGAAGGCGTCGGCCGCGAGGGTGCCGCCCAGGCCCTGGGCGCGGGCGTCCGGTGCCACCACCAGGTCGACCCCGCCGGCATGGGCCAGGGCGAACCCGTCGGCCCCGGCCACCCAGAGCCGCGAACCCTCGAGGCCGTGGTTCTTGAGCCGGATCGAGGCCGCCTCGTCGAGCGGGTCCTGCTCGCCGGCCTCGACGCAGCGGCGGCGTACGCCGGCGATCACCGTCAGCGCGTCGGAGGGGTCGGTGGGCCGGTCAGTAGACAAGGGCCTGCACGCCCTCCCCGAGGACCTCCTCGGCGAACAGCGCCGCCCCGGCGATCCGGGCGCCGGGCACCAGGTCAGCCTCGGTGAGCCCGCGCCGGGCCGCGCACTGGGAGCACACGGTGACCCGCCCGGACGCCAGGACGGTGGCCAGCAGGTCGGCCATCGGCGTGGCCAGCTCGAGGTCGAACGCCTCGGCCCAGCCGGTGGTGGCCAGGTACGTCGCGTCGCTGGTCAACCAGAGCGAGACGTCCGCCCCGGCGGCGGCGGCCGCCGCCGCGACGGTGACGGCTTGGTTGAGGCGTTCCTTGTCGGCGTCGTCATCGTCGCCGCAGGTGGCCTTGACGACGAGCCGCCGGGTCACGCGATCCCCAGCAGCTCGCGGGTCTCGGCGCCGCTCATCGGCACCCGCTGCGCGATCCGGCCGGCCTCGACCGCCCGCTCGACGAGCTGGGCGTTGGACTCGACGGGCACGCCGCGGCTGATCGTCAGCACGTCCTCCATGCCGACCCGGAGGTGGCCGCCCTGGGCGAGGGAGGCGTACATGACGGCCAACGTCGACCGCCCGATCCCGGTGGCCGACCAGGACGTCACCTCGGCGGGCATGGCCTGCACCCCGGCGACCAGTGCCGCCGCCGTACCCGGCATCCCGCCGGGCACGCCCATGACGAAGTCGACGTGCACCTTGCCGCCGGACGGCAGGCCGTACTTCCCCAGCAGGCGCTCCAGGGCCGCCACCTGCCCGAGGTCGAACAGCTCGAACTCCGGGACCACGCCGCGCTCCTGGGCGAGCTGGTAGAGGTCGCAGACGAACGGCCAGGGGTTGGAGAAGACGTCGTCGCCGAAGTTCGTGGTGCCCATGGTCAGCGAGCAGGCGTCCGGCTCGGCGTCGAGCACCTTGAGGCGCTGGTCGAGCGGGTCGTGCACCGAGCCGCCGGTGGAGAGCTGCACGACCAGGTCGGTGGCCTCGTGCAGGGCCTGGACCGTGTCGGTGAGCCGGGCCAGGTCGAGCGTGGGCCGGTGCTCGTCGTCGCGGATGTGGACGTGGACCATCCCGGCGCCCGCGGCCTCGCACTCCTTCGCGGCCGCCACCAGCTCCTCGAGCGTGGTCGGGAGGTGCGGGCAGTCCGCCTTGGTGGTCTCGGCCCCGGTCGGAGCGACGGTGATCAACAGCGGCGTGGACATCCCGGCATCGTGCCAGAGCCGAGGGGGCGATAGTCCGTCACCTTTGGGTGGGAGTCCCACGCTCAGGACCTCACCCCAGGGTGACGGAGTACCCCGCCGGTCCACGCGCCTGTGGATGACCGAGCGCGACGAGGGGCGGATCCGGGCAGGCTGCCAAGACATGGACCAGGAGCGCATCGCCAGCCTGGAGCTGGCCAGACGGGGGTTGTTCCGGCCCGTACGGCGCGACCGGTCCGGGCAGACGGGCCCGACGCCGTGGGCCGCCCGCGGGCCGCTGTGGCGACCGGCCGGCCGCGGGTGGTGGGTGCCGACCCGGGTCGAGCGCTCCACCGACCAGCGC
>Ga0075363_100000709_pt1 | contig 11295 bp, 8 predicted proteins | sample EndMetdeltDD1763_FD_71470 | JGI IMG/M metagenome (GOLD analysis project Ga0075363, IMG submission 71470) | Populus endosphere microbial communities from Tennessee, USA - Endosphere MetaG P. deltoides DD176-3 | ecosystem: Host-associated > Plants > Roots > Endosphere | place: USA: Tennessee...
GTCGTGCGGACCGCTGTGGACCGGCCTTCCGGCACTTGCCTCTTGGTGGGCGACGACAGGAACACCGCTCTTGACAGCCAACCTCACAAGGAATATCGCCTCAAATGTAGCGAGCGCTCCATTTATTTTGAAGCTGTTTCCAGGAGGAAACCGTGCGGGCGAGAGGATGCAAAACAAATCCGGTGCCGGCTGTTGAAGCAGTCACGCAAACCTTGTGGGGCCGAGCATAGTGGCACAGGTCCTATTCTCGACAGCCCCCGCTCTGCCCTGCCAGAAAAAATGTTCGCAGAAGGAAAGGGGCATTCGCAATGGCCGCGCGTTTGGGCCGCGGGAGGCCGCGCCACCGAAAGCAGTGCCCGCACGCGATTCGGCCCGAGCGATACAGGCACTGATCGCAAATCATCGGGCTGAACTTCTCGCATTCGTCCGCCGGCGCGTCTGTCCACCGATAGAGGCGGCGGATATTGTACAGGATATCTGGACGAAAGCCCTGCCAGCCATCGATGCCGGCAGTGTCGATAATGTAATTGCTTATCTTTATGGAGTTGCCCGCAACCTGTCGGCAGAAGCGATGAGACTCGAGTATCGCCAGACTCGCTGGTTCGTTCATTCGACTGGTGACCTTGGGATTGCCGATGAGGCACCGTCTGCCCATCGTGTGGCCAATGCCAAGGACCAGTTGCAGCAATTGGAGGGAGCGGTGGGCTCTCTCCCGGATCGCTGCCGCAAAGTATTCGAGCTGCGCCACATTTAGCAGCTAGGCAAAGTCGAGATTGCAGATCACCTTGGAATCACGACCAAACAGGTCGAAAAACAGCTTCGCCATGCCCTGACTCGTTGCAGACAGATACTGATGGCGAAAAATTCTTTGCAAGACGAGGGCTCCAAACGCGCAGCATCTCCGACTATAGGTTGAGGGCGAACTGGCCAAACTCAGTCGCCCTCCAGAAATTGACCTGTGGAGGGGATTTGAGTTCATGCGTGTGCACCTCGCCATTATTACCGCTTCGCTAAGCTTCCTGGCGTTGCCCGCGACGGCTTATGCAGAAAGTCGAACCAAGCCAGCAGACGCTGCCGCTGCACCGGTGCAGCTGAGCGAGAAGGCGCAGCACGCACTTGAGATCCTGCGCGAAATGCATGCGCCCGAGGCCAGCATTGCCGAAACCGAACGCTATGCGCACCAGCGGGGCCCGCTGGCGATGCATGCGCGCGATTCGCTGGAGTTTGGCTATGGGCACAACTGGGACAACGATGACTCGCTATCCAGACGCGAAAAACATCTGATCCTGATTGCCGCGCTCATCGCGACCGAACGCGGCCACGAACTGGAAGCGCACCTCAAGCTTGCTCTGTCGAACGGCGTAAAAGTTGAGGACTTCGAGCCGATGCTCGCACTGCTGACGCCTTTCCTCGGATTGCCGGTCGCGTCGAACGCAGCCGGCAAGATGCATTGCCTCATGGTGAGCGACGCCGAGCGGCCCGCCTGGTGCCCGCCAGCCACCCCGCCGACCGCAGCCGAGTCCAAGAATTAGTTCTCGCCGCACGGACTTTGACTTTCAAACCTGAACCGAGCGGATGCCGCAGAAGGCGGCTCCCCTCCGACCAAAAAACCTAGGGAGCAACAAAATGAAAAGGACTTCCCACCTCACTCTGCAGCGTTCGGCAGCCTTGCTCCGCACGACGGCTCTCGCTTTGACAACCATGATCGCGGTTCCGGCCTATGCGCAGGATCAAACGGAAAGCTCAGCAGCAGACGAGCGCAACGAGATCGTCGTAACCGCCCACGTCGGCGGCCAGATCGCGGTCAAGTCCCCGACCGGACTGCTTGGCGTGCGCGATCGCATGGATGTGCCGTTCAGCACGACCAGCGTCACCGACAAGCTAATACGGGACTTGCAGGCTCACTCGCTGGCCGAAGTTCTGGCTAACGATCCTTCCGTCCGCACCACCAACGACCGGTTCAACTATGCCGATTCCGTCACTGTTCGCGGTTTCGCGCTAAATGCCAGCGAAGCGACGTTGGACGGGCTGGGCGGCATGGTGCCGACTCGCCGCATCGCCTATGAAAGCATCGAGCGGGTCGATCTGATCCGTGGGCCGGTGGGCCTGCTGGTAGGCAACACTCCCGGCAGCGGCATTGCCGGTTCGCTGAACTATGTGACCAAAAAGGCCGGTACGCTGCCAATCACGCGGCTGACCGCAAACTATTTCTCGGACAGCAATTTCGGCGGCGCGCTGGATTTTGTCCGCCGGCTTGGCGGAGCGAACGGGCTCGGGGTTCGGGTCAATGCCGCCTACCGTGATGGCGCCACTCCGCTCAAAGGGCAAAAAGACCGCTCCGGCACGATTGCGGCCAATCTCGACTTTACCTCGGGACGCTTCAACCTCTCGGTCGATGGCGGCTATTTCGAACAGGACATCCAGGGGCTGTCCCCGGCAATTTCGACGCTCGCCGTAGGCGCGATCCTCCCGCCGCCGCCGCCAATCGATTCTACCATCGTTCCCTCATGGCAGCGCTCGTCGGTCCGCGGGCAATACGGCATGGCCAGAGCGCGCTTTGATATTGCCGACGGCATTTACATTACCGCGGCATATGGCCGCCTGTTCAACCGCGAGCTCACAGTCCAGAATATTCTGGTGAACCTCCAGAGCAACGGCGATGTGACGGCCATCACGCTTGCGTCTCCCCAGAAGCGCAATTTCGAATCGGCCGATGTCCAGCTGCATGCAAAGTTCAACACCGGGCCGATTTCTCACGATCTGGCGATCATCGGCAACCGGATTGCCTACAAGGAGGCAGGGCCGCAGACGCGGTTCGGCGCGCCAAGCACCCAGAATATCTATCGTCCGTTCACCATTTCCGAACCGGACGTTTCCGGCGTCAACCAAAATCCGACCCGACAGCTCGACAACAAGCTGAGCAGCGTCGCCGCTGCCGACATCATGTCGATCCTCGAAGGCCGGGTGCAGGTTCTGATCGGCGCGCGCCTGCAGCGTATCAATACCGATCAGTACTTTGCCGCCGATCCGAACGTCGTCACATCGCATTACGATCAGAGCAAGCTCACCCCGGCCTTCGCCGTGATCGTCAAGCCTGTGAAGCAAGTGGCCATCTTCGCCAACTATATCGAAGGCCTCGTTCAAGGGCCGATCGCGCCAACCGGCACCGCAAACGCAGGGCAGCAGTTCGCGCCCACTAGCGCATCCCAGTATGAAGCAGGCGTGAAGTTCGACTCCGGCACACTGGCAGCCCAGCTGTCCTATTTCCGCGTCGAACAGCAAACCGGCTTCACCGACCCGACAACGAATCTGTTCGGCATCCTCGGCAAGCAACGCAATGTCGGCTTTGAACTGCAAGTGTTTGGTGAGCCAGTGAAGGGCTTTCGTATCACCGGCGGTGCCTCGACGCTCAGGGCCCGTGTGATTCGCAGCCTGGGCGGAGCGCTGGACGGCAAGGACGCACCTGCTTCGCCGCGCTTCCAGTTTAGCCTGGCCCCCGAAGTCGATCTGGACTTTGTTCCCGGCCTCACGTTGCTGGGCCGCATAGCCTATACCGGAGACTTCTTCGTCAATGCGCAGAATACCCAGCGAGTGCCGTCGTGGACGAGCTTCGATCTGGGCGCGCGCTACGTAGTCCATACGGGTGGCACGCCCATTACCATTCGCGCAAACATCGACAATCTCACCAACAAGAACGCCTGGCTCACCAGAGGCGCCGGAAGTCTGGCTCGCAGCACGCCCCGCACCTTCCGTGTCTCGGTCGAAGCCGACTTTTAAGGCGGAACCGTAGGTCCGGTTTGCTGCTGCGTAGGAAAGCCATGCCATCGGCGACTTTCGCCGACCCCTGTATTTATCTGGAGAAGCCGTGATGTCTATTGGTCGCCGAGAAGTCCTGATTGCCGCCTCAACTGCTGCCGCGGTATCGTCGATTCCGGTTTCGGCGGCGCCAGTGCGGCAATCCATGCCCAATCCCATGGAACAGACCATCGCGATGGCTGCCATCACGCAGGTCATCAACGAATGGGCACATGAGGTCGATACGAATTATGGTCGCGGCATGATCGAGGCCGACGTGTTAACCCGGGACTGCCGCTGCAAGCTCGAAAACCAATGGATTTCGGGTCTGGATGCCATTGCCAGATTCTACAAGTCTCACTTCGAAGGCGTCGATGCCAAGGATGACAAGCCGATCATCCGACAGCTGCTCTCCAATTTCCGCATTTCCTTCGTCAGCAGGACCGAAGCCAAAGTCGGCCTGTCGCTCGAGCTGTTCTTCAAGGTCGGGAAAGTGCCTTTCAGCGACTATTGCGATCCGGTGGAAGTGGCCGATGTGCGGGTCGATTGCCGGCGTGGGGCCGATGGCCGCTGGCGGATCAGCATGCTCGACAGCGACAGGATATTCAGGAAGGGTTAGCGCGGCGCACCAGAGCGGCGCCTTTGCGCTCGTTCAAAGCACCTGGCTCATCAGGTCGGCGCCTTCTGTCAGGACGCGAATGGGCTTGCCTTGCAGATAGGCTTCGATCGCATCGACATATCCGCCGAAATAGTCGCCGTAGGTCTGCCAGGTAACATACCCCATGTGCGGCGACAGAACGACGTTTGGCAGCGACCTGAGCCGATGGTCGGCTGGTAGCGGCTCGACGCTGAAGGTATCGAGACCTGCCCCGGCGATCGTCCCGGTCTCCAGCGCTTCGATCAACGCGACCTCATCGACAATCTCCCCGCGAGACGTGTTAACGAGGAACGCCGTGGGCTTCATCAGGGACAGCTGTTCCCTTCCGATATAGCCGACGGACCGTGGCGATAGCTTGAGATGAATGGAGACGACGTCGGCCGTGCGGAAAAATGTATCGTGATCGAGCGCTGTCACGCCATATTCTGCCGCGCGCTCGCTTGTGAGGTTCTTGCTCCAGGCAGTGACTTCCATACCGAATGCGCGTGCAACCGGAATCATTCGCGAACCCAGATTTCCGAGGCCGACGATGCCAAGCGTGCGACCGCTCAGGACTGTTCCGACGCCGCGCTGCCAGCCGCCGGCGCGCACCAGAGCATCTTCGCGCACGATCGATCTTGCTGACGCCAGGATCAGCGCCCAGGTAAGTTCGATGGTTCCCGGAATTCCATTCCGCCCCACAGTACCGCTGACGACGATGCCGAGGTCACGTGCCGCATCGATATCGATGGCGGCATTCACCGGGCCAGAGGTGACCAGGAACCTCAGGTTTGGCAGCCGCTCGAGGATCTGCCTGGGAAACGGCGTCCTCTCCCGCATCGCTGCAATGATGTCGAAATGCTCCATCCGACGCACCAGTTCGTCGGAATCTGCCACGTGGTCACGGAAAACCGTGACCTCGGAAGATCCGTCGAGTCGTGACCAGTCCGCCATTTCAAAAGTTATGCCCTGATAATCATCGAGCACGGCCACTCGAAGCTTTTCCCCAGGCTGCTTGGGCGTTCCACGCATACAAGCCTCACTCTCTTGGCCACCGACGTCAAAGTCGGCAGTCGCATCCTCTGCGGGTCTGACGTTCCTGCAGATCCCGGAGGTTGTCCACCTTGATCGAACTTGCGGTCAAAAAACCATTGCGCAGCGCCGACAAGGCCAGCGCAATGTCAATCCGATCGCAATGGCCTTCAAATCGGCTGAGCTCAAATCCGCCCTGAAGACGAAGTCCCGTCAATCAGCTTGTGCCATCACACGCGTGGCTGCGGTTCCGGAGCTGGATTGAGGAATGCGTTGTTATAACCGGGATGCCCATATTCGCTGTGCAGCACCGGCATGATTTCTTCGGAGAAGAACTGCATCTGGTCCTCGACCATCTGTTCGGGCAGGCAGTGCCCATCGAACAGCATGATAACGAACATGTCGTCGAAGCCGCCGGCTTCCTTGAGATCGGCGAACGCATCGATGACCATCTGCTTGCTGCCGACGAGATGAAGGCCCGAACCCGCCAGCGAGGCGACATTCGATTCCTGGAAACCGGCTTCGGCCAGCTGAACGCCGAGCGAACCGAAGGCGTTCATGTAATCCATGTACATGGTGAGGCCTTCTTCATAGAGCTTCTGGTTGCCCAGCGAGCCCTGCACGACGTGCACCATGCGATTGGCGACTACGCCGCGCTTGCGCTTGGAATCCCAGCCGCGTTTGAATTCGCCGCCGCCCAGGCGATCCGGCCACCCCGCCTTTTCGGCCGCTTGATGGTAGATATCGAGTTCGCGCTTGAGCAGCTTGTTCGGCGTGGCGGCATAGATGCCGTTGATGCCATGAGAAGCTGCCCATTCAGCCGAACGACGCGTTGTCATCGGCATCCAGAACTGCGGATGCGGTTTTTGCAGCGGCTGGGGTCCGACCGTGATCTCATTGAGCACCGTCGTCGCCGATTGCACGCCGGACTTGCCAGTGGGCGCACCAACAGTCAGCGCCTCGGGGCGGTTGACTTTCTCCTGATTGTAATAGGCGATCGTCTGGGGATGATGCCAGTTCAGATAGGAATGCGGGAAACTGAAAAATTCACCGTGGTGCGAGAAGGATTCTTCAGTGAAGCACTTGATGAGGATTTCATAGCATTCCTCGAAAATTGCGCGGTTGGCTTCGCCGTCCTGAATGCCGGCACCGAAGGGCTTGCCGAGGATCTCTGCTTCGCGCGCCTGATATCCGCGGCCAATGCCAAATTCGAGACGGCCATGGCTCAGCACGTCGAGAATTGCCGCCTGTTCGGCGAGCCGAATGGGATGATGCCAAGGCGCGATATTTGCCATCTGGCCCAAGCGGATACGACTCGTCGTGACGGCGAGCGCGGCCTGGATCATCAACGGGTTGGGGCTGTGTTCTGCACCCTCCGGCTGAAAATGGTGCTCAGTCAGGAAATAGGCATCGTAACCGAACTTCTCGGCGGCCAGGCCCTGCTTGTACTGGCGGTGCACCTGTCGCTGCATGTTCGACAGCGACTCGGCGAGCGTCCCGTCCGGGAGTGTCATACCGTCAGCGTTCTGGTAGGCCGGCAAGTCAGTGTAGCCGTTGTTCATCACGCCAAGTTCGATCACGTTGAAACCCTCTCCGATGGATTTGACTTGATGGCGAATCTCTATGGTTTAGAGCGCTCGCTCCAACGCGACATATGACTTATGTTCCACTGCGTCAATGGTATTCATATCGTGTCTGTTGCATTTCCGAAATCCCTAGAAAATTGGATAGGCCGGTCCAGCAAACTTACGCTGTATTCGCGCCTTGACCTGGGGGAATCCGATACGATAGCCAATCCTGTTTTGGTGTTGTAGCGCTCCCTGTGGGGAAGCAGCCCGTGACGTGGAGAGGTGGATGATGCTTCCAGCTGAACTATCCCAACGACCTCGACCGCCTTATGCTGCCCGGCATGCCTGGCTCAGGGTCAAAGGCGATCTTGCCTCCGTTGCCGAAGCCATTGCATCGCGGGTCGCGCTTTTGTCGGTGCGGGACGAATTGATCGGGTTCGACTTTGGCCAAGGCAACCTTCTGGCAGTCGACATGGCGAAAGGATCTGTCGAGCAGGGCACAGTGGATGGCGCGCCTGTCGCCACTATATGCGCTGACCCGGCCACGATGGCTCGCATCATGAATGGCACCAAGGAACCGCGCGGATTAATGCTGTTCGGCAGCCTGCAAATCAGAGGGCGGATGGAGAGCGGCATCCGCCTGTGCGACGAACTTTCCGGTAGTCACTTCCCTCGCCAGGAGCAATTTACCGACCAGCCACTTCCCAAGCCGACGACTGACCGGGAAGTCGCCCTGCGCCAGCTTGAGGTATTCGGTTACTGCATCATCAAGGATGCAATTTCCCCTGCAGAACTCGAGGCCCTGAGAGACCGGCTGGACGAGCAGTCTGCCGCCGAAATGGCGTCCGGGGTCGACTATTTCGAGGGTGGGAGGGGCGCTGGAGAGGAGCGGCGCGGGTATCGCGGTGACATAGAGCGCGAAGACGCAAGTGCGGCCGCAGCTGCCCCCAACCAGCGCGTCTGGCTTCTCCATAACAAGGGCGAAGCATTCATCAGGCTGCTCGATAACTGGGTCACCAGCGAATTCGTTCCGGACTTTCTGGACGAGGAGTTCCCGCTGCTTGGTCAGTACAGCGCAAACATTGTTGGCCCGGGCAGCGAAACCCAGTTCCTCCATCAGGATCAACACCCGGTCCAGCCAGCCACCCATTTTCCAATCGCTGTAAACACGCTGTTTTGCCTCGATGAATTCACCGAGGAGAATGGCGGCACCCGTATCGTTCCGGGCAGCCACATTATCGAGCGCGGTCTGACTCCCGAGAACATCTATTCGGCGAAAGGAACGATTGCAGTCCGCGCACCCGCAGGATCGGCGATCGTTGTGGATTCGCGATTGTGGCATGGCGCGGGCGTCAACACGACACAGGTTCCTCGTCGCGCCATCATCATGCTTATGCAGCGATCATGGACGCGCACAGTCAACAATGGCACGCTCGGCGTGCACCCTACTGTGCTGGCAAAGATGTCAGATCGAACAAGGTCGCTGTTCGGTTTTCGAGTGACTTGCGGACTGGGTTCGATCCAGACGGAGTCGGAAGGTTCGCTTGTGGCCTGGGATCCGAAAAATCTTGTTCTTGAGATGCATTCGAGGCGCCGCACATAGCTCTATTAGCGAGCAAAACGGTCCACCCAGCGGTCCGGATTGGAATTGAGTTCTCCGCGTGCAATCTTCATCGTCGAGGTGCGCGGAAATTCGTCCCAGAAATCGATGTACCGCGGCACCTTGAATTTGGCCAATGAGGCCTGACAGTGCTCGAAAATGTCATCCGCAGTAATCGCTGACCCCGGCTCGCGCATGATGCAGGCGCGTATTTCCTGCCCGCGCAGCTTGTCGCTTACGGGAACAACCGCCGCGTCGCGCACACCCGGGTGCAGCAGCAGCGTGGCTTCGATCTCCGCAGCAGAGATGTTTTCGCCACTCCGCCGGATCGCGCTGCCCGCGCGCTCGACGAAAAACAGCTCGCCATGCTCGTTCACATAGGCGCGGTCCCCCGTCCGGAACCAGCCGCCTTCGGCAAATGCTTTGGCCGTCTCTTCGGGATTGTTGAGATAGCAACTGAACAGCGAGGGCCCCCGCACCTGCAACTCGCCAATGGTCGAATGCGGCAATTCCGCATCTGCATCATCGACGATCCGGAAGGCATTTTCGCCAAGTGGCGGACCCGCACAACTGGCGAGTTGATCGGCCGTCAGGCCCTGCACCTGGGGCCGGTCATGATCGATCGACATGGCGACCATGGTTGTCTCGGTCGATCCGTATCCGCGCGCCAGGCGGATGCCGAAACGGCGGTCCAGTTCGGCCATCTCCTCCGGGCGACGCGAGCCTGAGACAAAGCGCAGCTTGTGGTCGCGGTCACGAGGCCCGGGCGCTGCCTCAAGCATATAGGTAGGCACCGGCGCAATCAGCGCCAGCCATGTAATTCCGTAGGTGCGGATTGCATCCCACATGCCTTCAAGCGTGTAGGGATTGAGCTGATAATACGGGATGCCCATCGAGTAAGCGGAAAGCCACGACAACAGCAGGCCTCCCTGATGATTCAGCGGCAGAAACGATAGAGCCCGGTCGCCCTCGACCATCGTGAGGGCACTCCAGCGATCGATGAATTCAAGATGGCTCGCATGAGTGTGCGCAACGCATTTCGGGTTTCCGGTTGTTCCGGAGGTCTGCATCACCACGGCCAGATCGGATGGCTTGCAGGGTACGGGCGAAGCGGGTTTGAGGGCGAACATCGCTTCCACACTGGGACGATTATCGGCCAGATGCTCGAAAGTTACGATCTTCCGCTTGGCGTCCGCATCGACCAGAGGAGAGGTCAGGCTGCTTGCGGAGACGACAGCGAATGCCGCGTCGGCAGCGACCATAACTCTGGCAAGTTCCGCATTTTTCGAATGGGAATGGATCGGGGCTGGCATGCCGCCGGCGAGCAGGATGCCAGCGAAAGTCGACGCCCAGACAACCGAGGGCTCTCCTCTCATCACCACGACCGATCCCTTGCTCAGACCCAGGTCCTGTAAGCCACGTGCAATTCGAAGCGCCTTGTCGACGAAATCCTTCCGGTTGATCGACTCGCCCGGCGAACCATTCGCCACGACGGCAAACGCGACTTCGTCAGGCAGGTGCGCCGCACCCGACATCAGAAGGTCTGCCCAGGTTTCGAAGCGCCGAGCCATCTTTTCTCACAGTCCCCTAATCCGCGCGCGCAATCGGACGGCTGATCCCCAAGCGAGGTTCAGGCCGGGCTAACCAGCGATTGTTGCGTTATATTCTGCAATGGCTTCCCGGTCGACCACCGGGGCACGCTTCTGGCCTGCGGGAATGCGCACTGATCCGGGCGCTCGCTGAAGCATGTCAGTGAGGCCAAGTCGGTCCGCCTCACGCCTTGCTTCGGGCAGGACCTGCTCACCGATGAGACGGATCGAGCGGCGGCGATCCTCATCGCTGACATTGCCGAAGGGTGCCATCATGAACAGCATGCCCGGACGCAGGCAGCGCAGCACGATCTTGAGCTTTTCGGCAACCTCCTCGGGTGTGCCGACCAGCATCTGGAGGTTGTCCTGCATCCGATCGTAGCCTGCTTCGGTAGCGGCGCGCTGCTGGGCAACGGTCTTCTTCTTGACGCCGATCGTCTCTTCTTCGAGGCGCTCCTTGTTGATGCCGAGCCAGCCTGCCTGAGGAATGGTCGCGAGGCGCTTGATCGCGGCGGGCGAGTTGTAGCCGGCGGGCAGGGTGTGCTGCGCTTTGGCGAAGTTGCCATTGCCCCCGCCGAAGCAGAAACCCTCGCGCGCGATCTTCTGGGCGCGTTCGCCATCCTCATGGACGAAGATGTTGACCACGTGTCCGAAGTTCTCTGGGCCAGCTTGCAGGCCGCGGGAGGCATACTCGTCGGCGTAGAAGTCCGACATGTCCGCGTTGGGCAGAAGCGGTCCGCCAAGTCCGAGATAGGGGTAGCCTTTGTCGACTGCCCACTGGGTGGTTTCACGGCTGAGGAACCCGGGGATGATCGCCGGCGGAATCGGCTTCTGGTAGGGCAGGGCCCAGGGGTTCACCATCCGGTAGTTGAAGTGCTTGCCCTCGTAGCGCCATGGTCCCGGCTTGGTCCAGGCATCGATGATGAAGTCGTGGCCTTCCTCGAACATCTCGCGGTTGAACGCCGGGTTGGCATTGTTGGCGAACTGCTCGGGTCCGCCGCCGCGCACCCAGCCGGTGACCAGGCGGCCCTTGGAGATCAGGTCGATCATCGCCAGTTCCTCGGCGAGCCGCAG
>Ga0075363_100000711_pt1 | contig 11283 bp, 10 predicted proteins | sample EndMetdeltDD1763_FD_71470 | JGI IMG/M metagenome (GOLD analysis project Ga0075363, IMG submission 71470) | Populus endosphere microbial communities from Tennessee, USA - Endosphere MetaG P. deltoides DD176-3 | ecosystem: Host-associated > Plants > Roots > Endosphere | place: USA: Tennessee...
CTCTCGGTGATCGACAATCTCACCAAGGGCGCCGCCGGCCAGGCGGTGCAGGCGATGAACATCGTCTGCGGCCTGCCCGAAACCATGGGTCTGGAAGGGGTCGGACTGGTCCCCTGACCGGGACAGTCGCAGACCATGGCCTGGAATTTCCGAGCCCTGCGCTTTTTGCGCCGGCGCATGACCATCGCCGCGCCGAAAATGGCGGTGCGCACCCATGTGCCCTGGTACATGCGGGCGGTGTTCTGGATCGTGGTGCTGTCCATCTCGATCGCCGGCGCCGCCTGGGTCTACGACGCCGGGCGCAAATTCGCCGGTTTCGACAGCAACGAGGTGCAGCAGGAACTGGCGAATTTGCGCACCCGCGCCGCCCAGTTGAACGACGAAAATGCGCGCTTGAAGGCGGTGCAGAACTCCGCGGACAGCAAACTGGCCATCGAACAGACCGCGCAAAAACGCATGGCCGAGCAAGTGCAGGCGCTGGAGATGGAAAATACCCGCCTGAAAGAGGATATTGCCCTGTTCGAAGGCATGGTGGCGGCCGACCGCAAGGAAGGCAGCGTAGCGATCAATGGCTTTAAGGTGCAGGTGGCCGGTGGGCAGCTCAAATACCGCATGCTTTTGACCCGGGGCGCGCGCACCGGCAGCATCATGGGCGGCGCCCAGGAACCCGAATTCGCAGGCCGGCTGGTGTTCGAAATCACCCCGGAGCTGCCCGCTGGCACGGATGCTGCAGGAGCCAATGGTGCTATGATCCGCCTCCCGGCTGCCGGTGATCCCGCTGCCGAAGGAACCAAGATCAAGTTTCGTTATTTCCAGCGTGCCGAGGGCAGCCTGATGCTGCCGCCGGGCGTCCGTCCCAAGCAGGTCGTGGTGCGTTTGCTGGAAGGCGACAAGATGCGGGTAAGCGAAACGGCGGTACCGGCCGCTTCTAACTGATTTTCCCGCGATTTAGACGACATTCCGGCCGCAATCCAAGGAGTTTTCCATGATAGGCATGAAGCGAAACAAGCCGCAAAGCACCATCGAAAGCCTGATCGGTGCCACCACCATCATCGAGGGCGATGTGATGTTCACCGGGGGTTTGCGTATCGATGGCCAGGTCAAGGGCAATGTCTCAGCCACCACCGGCAATCCGGACGCCAACAGCACCCTGGTGGTCAGCGAATCGGCCCGTATCGAGGGTGAAATCCGCGCTGCCCACGTGGTTGTCAATGGCGCTGTCGAAGGGCCCATTTACGTCACAGAGTTCCTGGAATTGCAACCCAAGGCACGGGTGCGCGGCGACGTGCACTATAAAACCCTGGAAATCCACCTTGGCGCCACCGTGGACGGCAAGCTGGAACACACCGGCGGCGATGCTGCCCAGCGCAGCAACCTGAAACTGGCCGCCAACAACGGTTAGTGCCGATAAAGACCCTATTATCAAAGGGTTTGAAGTTGGGGCTTGTCGGCCCCATAATAGGGATAAGTAGTTGTCCCTCAAAGGATTTGTCATGAACGCGCCCGTTGAAATTCCCGTCCCGTTTGTCTTCACCGATAGCGCTGCCAACAAGGTGGCCAGTCTGATTGAGGAGGAAGGCAACACCGACCTGAAGCTGCGCGTGTTCGTGTCCGGGGGCGGCTGTTCGGGGTTCCAGTACGGCTTCACCTTTGACGAGGCTGTCAACGAAGACGACACCATGATGGAAAAAAACGGCGTCAAGCTGCTGATCGACTCGATGAGCTACCAGTACCTGATCGGTGCCGAGATCGACTACAAGGAAGACCTGGAAGGCGCGCAGTTCGTGATCAAGAACCCGAACGCCACCACTACCTGCGGCTGCGGCTCGTCGTTCTCGGTCTGAAGGTTTTCACGCAATAAAAAGGGGCGCCCGGCGGCGCCCTTTTTTATTGCCTGCGGCGGCTGCTTTCAGCGCCGCTGCGGGTCCGCTTGTTTTTCCAGAAAATCCCGGTAGGCGTCCGCCAGCCCTTCCCGCAGGGTGAAGCGCGGCCGCCAGCCGGTTGCTTGCAGTTTGGCCACGTCGAGCAGCTTGCGCGGCGTGCCGTCCGGCTTGGTCGCATCGAACACGAATTTGCCTGAATAGCCCACCGCGTCGCGGATCAGCCCGGCCAGTTCCAGGATGGTCTGGTCGATGCCGGTGCCCACGTTGATCAACGGCGCCATGGTGCTTGAAGCGGTCAGCTTGGCAAAGGCATCTTCCGGCAATTCCATCAGGTGCACGCAGGCGTCCGCCATGTCGTCCGAATGCAGGAACTCGCGCAGGGGCTTGCCGCTGCCCCAGATCACCACCTCGTCGGTTCCCGCGACCTTTGCTTCATGCATCTTGCGCATCAAGGCCGGCAGCACATGGGAATTTTTCAAGTCGTAGTTGTCGCCCGGTCCGTACAGGTTGGTCGGCATCGCCGCCAGGAAACGTGCGCCATGCTGGCGGTTGTAGCTCCAGCACATCTCTACCCCAGCGATTTTCGCCAAGGCGTAGGCGCGGTTGGTGGCCTCCAGCGGGCCGGTAAGCAGGTAGTCCTCGCGGATCGGCTGCGGGCAGTCGCGCGGGTAGATGCAGGAGGAACCCAGGAACAGCAGGCGTTTGACCCCATGTGTCCAGGCCTCGTGGATCACATGGGTCTGGATCGCCAGGTTCTCGCGGATGAAATCGGCCGGGTAGGTGTCGTTTGCCAGGATGCCGCCGACCTTGGCGGCGGCCAGGAATACGTGATCCGGGCGCTCGGCAGCAAAGAATGCGCGGGTGGCTCCCGCATCGGCGAGATCCAGTTCGGCGTGGGTACGCGTGACGATATTGGTATAGCCGCTCCGGGCGAGCCGGCGCACCAGCGCCGACCCCGCCAGCCCGCGATGGCCGGCAACGTAAATCTTCGCGGTCTTTTCCATGCGTCTTTATTCTTGCGGATCGTGGGCGATGTAGCCGTGCTTGCGCACCAGCGCGTCACGCTCGGCCAGGATCAGGTCTTCACGCGCCATTTCGGCGACCAGTTCCTGGAACGAAATCTTCGGTGTCCAGCCCAGCAGGCGCTTGGCCTTGGACGGGTCGCCCAGCAGCGTCTCGACCTCGGTGGGCCGGAAATAGCGCGGGTCGACCGCCACCACCACCTTACCGGCCGCATCACGCGCCTTCTGGTCCACGCCGCTGCCTTCCCACGCGAGCCGCATGCCCAGCTCGGCGGCGGCGGCGTCGACAAATTCGCGTACGCTGTATTGCACCCCGGTGGCGATCACGAAGTCCTCGGCCTTTTCCTGCTGCAGCATCATCCACTGCATCTCGACGTAATCCTTGGCGTGGCCCCAGTCGCGCTTGGCCTCCAGGTTGCCCAGATACAGGCAGTCCTGCGAACCAAGCTTGATGCGCGCCAGCCCCCGGGTGATCTTGCGGGTGACGAAGGTCTCGCCGCGCAATGGCGACTCGTGGTTGAACAGGATGCCGTTGCAGGCGTAGATGCCGTAGGCCTCGCGGTAGTTGACGGTGATCCAGTAGGCGTATAGCTTGGCGACGGCATACGGGCTGCGCGGATAGAAGGGCGTGGTTTCCTTCTGCGGCACTTCCTGTACCAGACCGTACAGTTCAGAGGTGGAGGCCTGGTAAAAGCGGGTCTTTTTCTCCAGGCCGAGGATACGGATCGCCTCCAGCACGCGCAGCGACCCCAGGGCGTCCGAATTGGCGGTGTACTCGGGCTCTTCGAACGAGACCGCCACATGGCTTTGCGCGCCCAGGTTGTAGATTTCGTCCGGCTGCACTGCCTGGACGATGCGGATGATGCTCATCGAGTCGGTCAGGTCGCCGTGATGCAGGATCAGCTTGCGCCCGGTTTCATGCGGGTCCTGGTACAGATGGTCGATGCGCGCCGTGTTGAACGACGAAGTGCGGCGCTTGATGCCGTGCACGATATAGCCCTTGTCCAGCAGGAATTCGGCAAGGTAGGCGCCGTCCTGGCCGGTAATGCCGGTGATGAGCGCGGTTTTTGGCATGTTTTCTGGTTTCCGCCGCTTTTTGGGAGCGGCCTCAGGGTTCAACCTATAATTATATGTTTTCTTTGTCGCGCCTCCGTATCGCGCCCCCCTTGTGACCCTGAAAATCTGCCAGCTCTGCGCGGTCGACTACACGCTCAAATACCTGCTTACGCCCCTGATCGACGGCATGCGCGGCGCCGGCTGGCACCCGGTGGCGGCTTGCGCCGATGAAGGCGCGGTGGCGGAACTGCGTGCGCGCGGCTACGAAATCATTACCATCCGCATGTCGCGCGGCCTTAACCCGTTCAAGCAACTGGCCGCGGTTTTTCGCCTGGTGGCGCTGTTTCGCCGCGAGAAATTCGATGTACTGCACGCGCATACGCCGGTGGCGGCGCTGGTCGGGCGGATCGCCGCGCGGATCGCGCGGGTGCCGCTGATCGTCTACACGGCGCACGGCTTTTATTTTCACGAGCAGATGCGCCCGGTGCCCAAGGCAACCTTCATGTTTCTTGAATGGCTGGGCGGGCGCTGCACCGATCTCCTGTTCACCCAGAGCGAAGAGGACGCGCGCACCGCTGTCGAGCAAGGCTTTCTCCCCGCCGGGAAGGTGTTGGCGATTGGAAACGGCGTCGATATCGCCCGCTTCAATCCGCGGGCAGCCCGCCCGCGCGAACAGGTGCGGGCCGAGCTCGGGGTTCCTATCGATGCCGTGGTAATCGGCATGATCGGCCGCATGGTGGCCGAAAAAGGTTTCGGTGAGTACTTCGACGCGGCGGCGGCGGTGGCCGCCCAGTCGCCCCATACCTATTTCCTGGTAATCGGCGAGCACCTGGCCAGCGAGCGCGACCCCGGCATCGGTGCGCAACTGGAGCGCGCGCGCGCCGCGCTGGGGCCGCGTCTGGTGCTGGCCGGCGTGCGCAGCGACATGCCCGACCTGTTCTCGGCCATGGACATCTTCACCCTGCCTTCATACCGCGAAGGCATGCCGCGCACCATCATCGAGGCCATGCACATGGCGCGCGCGGTGGTGGCGACGGACATCCGCGGTTCGCGCGAGGAGGTGATTCCCGAGGTCACTGGGCTTTTGGTACCCACCCGCGATGCGCGCGCTCTTGAACTGGCCTTTCTGCGCCTGATCGGGGACGCGGATTTGCGCGCGCGCATGGGCGAAGCGGGCCGTGCGCGCGCACTGGAGCTGTACGATGAAGCAAAGGTTGTGGCTCGGCAGATCACCGCGATCCGCGCGCACCTGCCGGCGCGTTTACAGAGCAGGGCGGCGGCATGAGCTGGCTGGCGCCCCTTTGCGCGGGCGCAGCTTCGGTGCTGCTGATCGCGCTGATGCTGCGGCTGCGCTGGGACTGGGCGCTGGACCGGCCCAACGATCGTTCGCTGCATACCACGCCGGTGCCGCGTACCGGCGGCCTGGGCATCCTGGCGGGCGCCGCAGCGGGTCTGGCGGTGATACTCGCACAGGGAGGCGTGCTGCCCCTGTATTCGGTATGCCTGCCTGCCGCGCTGCTTTGCGCTGTCTCCCTGGCTGACGACCGCTACAACCTGCCGGTATGGGCACGCCTGCCGGTGCATCTGCTGCTGGCGGTCGGTTTTGCGGCCGCCATGCTGATGGCTGGCGGGCCAGTCTTCTCCGGCACGGCGGCGTGGCTCTGGGTGCCGGTGACGGTGATCGGCGTGGCCGGCTTTGCGAACCTCTACAACTTCATGGATGGCGCCAACGGCCTGGCGGGCGGCATGGCGGCGATCGGCTTTGCAGGCTATGGCGCGGCTCTGCTGCACAATGACCTGCCCGGCAGCACCGCGCTGGCCTGGCTGTGCTTTTCTGTGGCTGCCGCGGCCGCCGGATTTCTCGTGTTCAATTTCTCCGGACGAATTTTCATGGGCGACTCGGGCTCGGTGCCGCTCGGCTTTCTCGCCGCGGCGCTGGGCATCGAAGGTTATGCGGCGGGGCGCTGGCCGTTCTGGTTTGCGCCTCTGGTGTTCGCCCCCTTCGTGCTCGACGGCGGCGCCACCCTGGTCAAGCGCGCCCTGCGCCGCGAGCGCGTCTGGGAGGCGCACCGCGAGCACTACTACCAGCGCGTGATCCGCATGGGCAGCAGCCATGCCCGCTTGGCCGTGGCTGCCTATGCGCTGATGGCGGTCTGTGCCGGCGGCGCCTTGTGGGCGCTGGGTGGTCCGCCGACGGTGCGCGCGCCAATATTTGCGACAATCGCACTCTTGTTCGTCGTCTTGGCCTGGGGTATTGACCGGCGCTGGCGGCAAACCAACCAAAAATAAGCCAATGCAGCAATTCCTCCGCCGTCACGCCCTCTCGATGCTCGCCTTCGTCCACGATGTGCTGGCGGCGCTGGCGGCATGGTGCGTGGCCTACTGGCTGCGCCTGAACCTCGACATCCCGGAGTTCTACGTGCCGGGCCTGATCAAGGCGCTGCTGGTGTGCGTGCCGATCCAGGCAGTCGCCTACCAGTTCTTCGGCCTGTACCGGGGCATCTGGCGCTATGCCTCTCTGCCGGACTTGCGGCGCATCCTGTACGCGGTCGCAGCCGGCTCCCTGCTGGGCTCGTTCGCGCTGATGATGCTCGGCCTGACCGGCATCGTGCCGCGCGCGGTGCTCCTGCTTGAGCCGATCCTGCTGATCCTGATCATGGGCGGCAATCGCCTGGCTTATCGTTCCTGGAAGGAACACCGTTTGTTCGGCGCGGTCCAGACCCAAGGCGCGCCCGTGCTGGTAATCGGCACGGGTGATGCCGCCGTCACCCTGGTCAAGGAGCTGACCCGCTCGCCCGATTGGCGCGTGGTCGGCCTGATCGACGAAAATCCGCTCAACGCCGGCCGCGTGCTGCAGGATGTCAAGGTGGCCGGCGGCATCGATACCCTGGCGCAGGCCGCGCGCGAGCTGGCCGCCACCCACGCCATCATCGCCCTGCCCGAGGCCACGCACCGCGAGCGGCGCCGCATTGTCGAGCAATGCCGTGCCGCCGGGGTCAAGGTAATGACGATTCCTTCCACCGAAGACCTGATGAGCGGCAAGGTGCAGGTCTCGGCAATCCGCCAGGTCGAGCTCGACGACCTGCTCGGCCGCGACCCCGTGGTGCTCGACAACGACGGACTGAAGAACCTGCTCACCGGCCGCACCGTGCTGATCACCGGTGCCGGCGGCTCGATCGGCTCGGAACTGACGCGCCAGATCGTCCGGTTCTCTCCGCAGCGCATCATCCTGCTGGAAAATGGCGAGTTCGCGCTCTACACCATCGAGCAGGAACTGCGGCAACTGGCGCCCTGGCTGAAAATCGAATGCGTGATCGGCGATGTGCGCGACGCCCCGCGCATGCGCCAGGTACTGGCCGAATTCCGCCCCGCCGTGGTATTTCATGCCGCCGCCTACAAGCACGTGCCGCTGATGGAAGACACCAACGCCTGGGAGGCGCTGCGCAACAACGTGCTCGGCACTGTCACCCTGGGCGAGGCGGCGATCGCCGCCGGCGTATCGAAGTTCGTCCTGATTTCCACCGACAAGGCGGTCAACCCCACCAACGTGATGGGCGCTTCCAAGCGCCTGGCCGAGCTGGCCTGCCAGAGCCTGGACGACCCGCAAGGCACCCGTTTCGTGATGGTGCGTTTCGGCAATGTGCTGGGCTCGACCGGTAGCGTGATCCCGAAATTCCGCGAGCAGATCGCGCGCGGCGGGCCGATCACCGTGACCCATCCGGAAATCGTGCGTTATTTCATGTCAATCCCGGAGGCCGCGCAACTGGTGCTGCAGGCCGGCCTGATGGGGCGGGGCGCGGAAATCTTTGTGCTCGACATGGGGGAGCCGGTGAAGATCGCCGACCTCGCGCGCGACATGATCCGCCTGTCCGGCCTTTCGGTAGAGGACATCAGGATCGAATTTACCGGCCTGCGCCCGGGTGAGAAACTGTATGAGGAATTGCTGGCCGACAGCGAAACCACCTTGCCCACCCCGCACGCCAAGCTGCGCATTGCCAAGGCGGCCGCGATGCCGGACGCCGCCTGGCGCCATGAACTGCTGGCGTGGCTGGCCTCCCCGATCGCTGATGTCGATGTGGTCAAGGCCCAACTCAAGCAGCGCGTGCCGGAGTATCAGCCGGGCTGAACCGGACCGGTGCGGTCGCTGTCAAGATACCAGCGCACCGTGCGCGCCACGCCTTCCTCGGTGCCATAAGGAGGCGTCCAGTCGGTCAGGCGGCGCAGCAGGCTGGTGTCGATGCGCAACGAATCGGTCAGGCTGCCGACCTCGCGCAGCTTGCCGGTCAGCCGCCCGGCGGCGCGCAAGGCGCCAACCGGTACGGGCAGCAAGCGGGCCGGTCTGCCCATGGCGCCGGCGATCAGGCGCACCATGTCCGGTGTCGACCAGTCGTGGTCATCGGCCACCAGGAATAGGCGGTTGGCCGCGCCCGGATGCTGGCAGCAATTGACCGTCGCATCGGCCAGGTTGCCGACGAACATGTAGCTGCGCGCGTTGCGTACCAGGCCGAGCGGGATCGGCAGGCCCGACCGGACCCAGCGCATCAGACGCGGGAAATTGCCGCGGTTGCCCGGGCCGTAGACCAGCGGCGGGCGTAGCACTACGATCTCCAGCCCGGTGGCGCGGCCGATCTCGAACAGTGCGTGCTCTGCCTCCAGCTTGGTTGCCGCATAGGGCCAAGCCGGGGCGGGAGGCGTCTCTTCGGTGAAGGGCATGCCGGTGTCGTGCGCGCCATTGACGCCAATCGAACTCAGGAACACCAGGCGCCGGTAGCCCAGCGCGGCGGCGGCCTGGGCGAGCGCGCGCGGTCCTTCGACATTGGCCTGGCGGTAGGCGGATGCCTGCTGGTCGCCGCTCAGCACGTGCGCCCGTCCGGCCGCGTGGATCAGGCAGTCGCCTGCCGGTAGGCGCTGCCGCAGGCTTTCCGCATCCGCATAGTTTTCGATCACCAGCGGCACGGCGCCAGCCGGCAGGTCTGCAACGGCAGCCTGGCGCCGCACAATGGCGGTGGTGGCGTGGCCGCGCGCTAACAGCGCTGCGCAAATGGCGTGGCCGATGAAACCGTTGGCGCCGGTGATCACCGCTCTCACGCGTTCTCCCGGGTGCGCGCGAGCAGTGCCAGCGAGGCAGCAATGACCGGTTCGGCAGGCAGGTTCATGGTGTTGCCGCCGGGCGCTTCGATCACCTCGCAAGGCACGCCCCAGGGCCGCCAGCGCGACACCGGCGAATCACCGAACAGCGCGGCCACCGGCTTGCCAAGCGCGGCTGCTACATGCATGGCCCCGCCGTCGGCGCAGACCATTAGGTCGCAGCAGTCCAGCGCGGCGGCGAGCTCGCGCAGGCTGGTGGTGGGCAGGGCCAGCAAGGGCACGGCGTCACCGGTCAGGCGCTGCACTTCCGCTGCCTTGGCATCGTCGCCGGGGTGGCGCGTGTCGTCCGCCGCACCCGGTGCCCACAGCAGCAGGACGGCACAGGCGCTGCGCTGGTGCAGCGCGCGGATCAACTGCGCAAAGCGCTCCGCGGCCCACTGCTGGCGCGGCCGGCGCGCGCTGATATGTACCGCGACCACCGGCTTGCCGGCAGGCAGGCGCGCTGCTACGCGCGCGTGCGCGCCGGTGTCGGCCGTCATGCGGCAAGGACCCGGCGGACCCTGGATGCCGAGGGGCAGCAGCAGGCGGAAAATGTCCTCGGCCACGTGCAGTTGGTCGCCACCGGCATGTTCGACCGGCAGGGTGATCAGCGCTTGCGCGGCTTTGCCCGGTTCGGTAAAACCCAGTACCTCACGCGCCCTGACCCAGCGTGCCAGCGCTTCCGTCTGGCGTTGATAACCGGGGGTGGCGAGTATCGCCAGGTCGATGCGCATGCGCCGCAGCTCCAGCAGCAGGCGCGCAGTCGCCGCGGCGCTCGTCAGGCGCGAACGGTCCGGGCGATGCTTGGCTTTGTCGTAGGCGTATACCGCGTTGAGGTCGGGGTTGTTGTCCAGCACCGGCGCGTTGTAGCTGTTGGTCAGCGCGCCTATCCATGCGTCCGGGTAGCGCTCGCGCAGCGCGTGGATCAGCGGCGTGGTCAGCACCAGATCGCCGATGTTGTCGCGGCGGATCACCAGAATGCGCCGGTAAGCGCTCATGTCTGCGCAGATTGCGGGCGCTCGCGCAGCGCGGCCAGCCAGAGGCCCAGCGTCATCAGCGCCAGCAGGGCGTGTTCGTGGTGCAGCGTGGTGTTGACCATGCCGATGGACACCGTGATCAGCCAGCCGGAAAAACTCGCTCCCCACAGCACCAGCAAGCCAGGGTCGATGCCCTGGCGTGGCCGGTGGCGCAGCAGCAGCACGCCCCAGGCGAGCAGCACCGCCAGCAGCGCCGCCAGGCCGATGATGCCGCGCTCGACCAGCTGGTTGACATAAAGGTTGTGGGCATGGGGTGAGCCGCGGTATTCGCGCGCGTCAAAAGTCTTGCCTTCGACGGCCAGCTGGGCGCGCAAGTCGCGTTCGGTGATCTGGCTGTAGTTGTCCGGTCCGACGCCGAACCAGGGCGTGGCGCGCCAGGCCACGATGCCGCGGTTCCAGATCAGGTCGCGCTCGGTGAGAATCGCATCGTGCGTGGCCAGGTAGACCTGGCGCTGCAGGGCGCTGGTGCCGCCGATCAGCACGCCCGCGGCAATCACCGCCGCCAGGGCCGCCCACACCATGCGCCCCAGGCCGAGCGTGCGCGCGGCGATGGCCGTCAGGCCGACCAGCAGCACCAGCGCTACACCGGTAGCCGCGCGGCTGCCTGTGAGGAACAAGCCGCCCATCAGCAACAGCAAGGCACCTGCCAACAGCACTCGCCAGCGTGCTGCAAGTACCCGCCAATAACCGAGCAGCAGGCTGGCAGCGATGCCGGCGCAGATGGTCATGTAGATGGCGCTGTGATTGACCTGCCCCACCGACACCAGTTCGAGGGCGCGGCGCTTGTGGCTGACCTGCCAGTTCCACAGTGCCTCCAGTTCGGCGATAACGCAGGAGGCGACCAGCATGCCCAGCACCGCCAGCGCCTGCTCGCGCGCGTAGCCGCCGCGCAGCAGGCACCAAAGCACCGTCACGTACTTGACCATGTCGTTGACCGCCAGCAGCTCGTTGCCGTCGCCGCGGTGGATGCCGCCCAGCAGGGCGGCCATGTAGCCCGAAGCGATCCATGCAATCAGGAGCGTATCCCACGCACCCCAGCGCGGGCCGAAAGCAGGGCGCCACGTACCGTCAGGCGCGCGCGCCTTGGCACGGTTGACCACCCACACCACCACATAGGCCAGCCAGAACAGGTTCTTGGGGGCCTCACGCAGCGGCAGG
>Ga0075363_100000712_pt1 | contig 11279 bp, 10 predicted proteins | sample EndMetdeltDD1763_FD_71470 | JGI IMG/M metagenome (GOLD analysis project Ga0075363, IMG submission 71470) | Populus endosphere microbial communities from Tennessee, USA - Endosphere MetaG P. deltoides DD176-3 | ecosystem: Host-associated > Plants > Roots > Endosphere | place: USA: Tennessee...
GCGCACGTGCCGTTCGGCTACGACGGCGACGCCACCGGCGCCGTCGTCGACCAGATAGAGCGTTTCGCGCCCGGATTTCGCGACCGCGTCATCGCGACGGTCAGCAAGTCCACCGCCCAGCTAGAGGCATACAACCCCAACTACATCGGCGGCGACATCATCGGCGGCGCCAACGACCGGCTGCAGGTCATCTTCCGGCCGCGGATTGCGTTGGATCCCTACGCGATTGGTGTGCCAGGGGTTTACTTGTGCTCACAGTCCGCGCCGCCGGGCGCCGGAATTCACGGGTTGTGTGGCTACTACGCCGCCGAGTCGGCGCTGAAGTGGCTAGCCAAGCGACGCTGACGCCAGGGATGCCTCAGCGCCCATCCGACGGGCCGGGCGAGACCGGCTGACCGGGTATAGGCCCGCCGGCCGCGACCGGACCAGTCGGCGCACCCTTACCGGTCCCGGACATGACGGTGATTGGAGCCGCCGGCGCGGCACCCACCGGGCCCTCGGCCGGCACCGGCCCCAGCGCTATCAGCGGAGTACCAATCGGCAGCGGAGCACCAACCGGCACCGGAGCACCGATCGGCACCGGCGCACCGATCGGCACCGGCGCACCGATCGGCACGGGTGCGCCTATGGGGATTGGGGCGCCTATCGGGATTGGTGCGCCGATGGGGAGCGGTGCACCTATGGGAATGGGTGCGCCGATGGGCACCGGTGCGCCGATGGGGACCGGCGCGCCTACGGGCACCGGAGCTCCTACGGGCACGGGTGCACCTACCGGCACGCCAGCACCCGCCACGGGAGCGCCAGCCGGCACGGGCGGCCCAAGCTCAATCAGCGGAGCACCAGCCGGCACCACCGGGACCATGCCGGGTGTAACCAGGGGCACACCAGACATGTCTGTGAGCGGAGCACTAGCCGTGCATACTTGGCCGGCCGGCGACGTTCCGCCGGCTGCGGGGGCGCCCCCCGCCCCTGGTCCGCCGGCTGCGGGCGCTCCGCCCACCCCTGCCGGTCCGCCGGCAGCCGGGTACCCGCAGCAGGTCATGCCCGCCGCGCCCGCCCCTGCCGGTCCGCCGGCTGCCGGGGCTCCGCCGCCCGCTGCCGGTCCGCCCGCTGCCGGTCCGCCGGCTGCCGGCGCCGCTGCCTCACCCGACATCCCCTGGACGCACGCGTAGCCGCCGCCGGTCTTCAGTGGTGTGGCCGCCGCATCCGGGCTCAACGCTATGGCGGCCCCACACAATCCAGCGATGGCCCCTGCCGTGATGTTGAACCGACCAAAGACCGTCATCGACGTCGACTCCTTAGCTCCCAAGTACTCCGCAATCGGATGGTGCAGCAAACCCGCATACCCGTATTGCGATCGAGTCGACGGTATTGCTGGTTATTGCTATTGCACGCGCGACAATTCGGGCGCTTATAGAACCGATACAAAGGAGACACGCTCCGGTTACCGCAGGTGTTGCACCGGCCAGGAGGGCCCCGCGCGTCGTCACAGGAGTCCGTCGATCCCCTTCCGCCACGTCTGCCACGGCCGGACGCGCGCCGGGTAGCGGTTGCTCGCTACTCCTCTAGGCTGGCGGCGAGCGGTTATTCAGCCGATTACAACGAGGGAGAGACACGTGACGGTCCGAGTAGGCATCAACGGCTTCGGTCGAATCGGACGAAACTTTTACCGGGCCTTGCTGGCCCAACGCGAGCAGGGCTTGGGTAGTCCCGGGGCCGACGTGGAGGTGATCGCCGTCAACGACATCACCGACAACAGCACCTTGGCGCACCTGCTCAAATTCGACTCGATCCTGGGCCGGCTGCCCCACGATGTCAGCCTCGAAGGCGACGACACCATCGTCGTCGGCAGCGCGAGGATCAAGGCGCTCGAGGTCCGGGAGGGCCCGGCGGCCATACCGTGGGGTGACCTCGGCGTTGACGTCGTCGTCGAATCCACCGGCCTGTTCACCAACGCGGCCAAGGCCAAGGGCCACCTGGAGGCCGGCGCCAAGAAGGTGATCATCTCCGCGCCCGCCACCGACGAGGACATCACCATCGTCCTGGGCGTCAACGACGACAAGTACGACGGCAGCCAGAACATCATCTCCAACGCGTCGTGCACCACGAACTGCCTTGCGCCTCTTGCCAAAGTGCTCGACGACGAGTTCGGCATCGTCAAGGGCCTGATGACCACCATCCACGCCTACACCCAGGACCAGAACCTGCAGGACGGGCCGCACAAGGATCTGCGCCGGGCCCGCGCGGCGGCGCTGAACATCGTGCCGACCTCCACCGGCGCGGCCAAGGCCATCGGCCTGGTGATGCCCCAGCTGAAGGGCAAGCTCGACGGCTATGCGCTGCGGGTGCCGATCCCCACGGGGTCGGCCACCGACCTGACCGTCGAACTGTCCAAGTCGGCCGCCGCCGACGAGATCAACGCCGCGTTCAAGGCGGCCGCGGAGGGCAGGCTCAAGGGCATCCTGAAGTACTACGACGCGCCGATCGTCTCCAGCGACATTGTCACCGATCCGCACAGCTCGATCTTCGATTCCGGCCTGACCAAGGTGATCGACAACCAGGCCAAGGTGGTGTCGTGGTACGACAACGAGTGGGGCTACTCCAACCGCCTCATTGATCTGGTCGCGCTGGTCGGCAAGTCGTTATAGCCGTGGGCGTTCCGAACCTCAAAGACCTTCTGGCCGAAGGTGTTGCGGGTCGTGGCGTGCTGGTGCGCTCGGACCTGAACGTCCCGCTCGACGAGGACGGCGCCATCACCGACCCGGGCCGGATCACTGCGTCGGTACCGACGCTGAACGCGCTGATCGAGGCCGGCGCCAAGGTGGTGGTCGCCGCGCACCTCGGCCGGCCCAAGGATGGACCCGACCCGAAGCTGTCGCTCGCTCCGGTCGCCGCGGCACTCGGCGAACGGCTGGGCCGGCACGTGCAGCTGGCCCGCGATGTCGTCGGCACCGACGCGCTGGCCCGCGCCGAGGGGTTGACCGACGGCGACGTCCTGCTGCTGGAGAACATCCGCTTCGACCCGCGCGAAACCAGCAAGGACGACGACGAACGACTCGCGCTGGCCAAGCAGCTGGTCGAATTGGTCGGTATGGAGGGCGCTTTCGTCTCCGACGGTTTCGGGGTAGTGCACCGCAAGCAGGCCTCGGTCTACGACGTCGCCACGCTGCTGCCGCACTATGCGGGCACGCTGGTCGCCGACGAGATCCAGGTGCTCGAGCAGCTGACCAGCTCGACCCGACGCCCCTACGCAGTGGTGCTCGGCGGATCGAAGGTGTCCGACAAGCTGGGCGTTATCGAGTCGTTGGCGACCAAGGCCGACAGTATCGTGATCGGCGGCGGGATGTGTTTCACATTCCTTGCCGCGCAGGGCCTTTCGGTCGGCACATCGCTGCTGGAGAACGAGATGGTCGACACCTGCCGCCGGCTGAGTGAGACCTACTACGACGTGCTTCGCCTTCCGGTGGACATCGTGGTGGCCGAGAAGTTCGCCGCCGACTCGCCGCCGGAAACCGTGGCCGCCGACCGGATTCCGGAAGGCAAGATGGGGCTGGACATCGGACCGGAGTCGGTCAGGCGGTTCACCACGCTCCTGTCCAACGCCGAGACCGTTTTCTGGAACGGCCCGATGGGGGTGTTCGAATTCCCGGCCTACGCGGCGGGCACCAGGGGAGTCGCCGAGGCGATTGTGACCGCGACGGGTAAGGGCGCGTTCAGCGTGGTCGGCGGCGGCGACTCCGCGGCCGCGGTGCGGGCGATGGACATCCCGGAGGGCGCGTTCTCGCACATCTCCACGGGAGGCGGGGCGTCGCTGGAATACCTTGAGGGCAAGACACTTCCGGGCATCGAGGTACTGGGTCGCGAGCAGCCAAGCGGAGGAGACAAGTGAGCCGCAAGCCACTGATAGCCGGCAACTGGAAGATGAACCTCAATCACTTCGAGGCGATCGCCCTGGTGCAAAAGATCGCATTTGCGTTGCCGGACAAGTACTACGACAAGGTTGACGTCGCGGTGATCCCGCCCTTCACCGACCTGCGCAGCGTGCAAACCCTCGTCGACGGCGACAAGCTGCGGTTGACCTATGGGGCCCAGGACTTGTCGCAACACGACTCCGGTGCGTACACCGGCGACATCAGTGGGCTCTTCCTGGCCAAGCTGGGCTGCACTTATGTCGTCGTCGGGCACTCCGAACGGCGCACCTATCACGACGAGGACGACGCGCTGGTGGCCGCCAAGGCCGCGGCCGCGCTGCGCAACGCGCTGACCCCGATCGTCTGCATCGGCGAGCACCTGGAAGTCCGGGAAGCGGGCGAGCACGTCGCTCACTGCGAGAAGCAGTTGCGCGGTTCGCTGGACGGGCTGTCGGCCGAGCAGATCGGCAAGGTCGTCATCGCCTACGAGCCGGTCTGGGCGATTGGAACCGGACGGGTGGCCAGTGCGTCCGATGCTCAAGAGGTGTGCGCGGCGATCCGGAAGGAACTGGGCACGCTGGCGTCGCCGCAGATCGCCGAAACCGTGCGGGTGCTCTACGGCGGGTCGGTCAACGCGAAGAACGTCGGCGAAATCGTCGCGCAGGACGACGTCGACGGCGGCCTGGTCGGGGGAGCGTCGCTGGACGGGGAACAGTTCGCGACACTGGCGGCCATCGCCGCCGGCGGGCCGCTGCCCTAGGGGTCAGATTCCGATCAGCAGCATGAGGATCGGGAACAAGAGCGCGAAGGCCACCACGATCGCCAGCACCGCAACGGTGATGCCGACGCCGTTGTAGCTTTGCGGCGGGCTGCCCAGCGAGCCAGGGCTGTATCCCCAAACCGGCGCCTTGTACTCGAGTTCGACCAGGTGGCCGGGGTAAACGTCGACCACCGCGTCGGCCGGGCCGATCCGCGAGGGCAGCCAATACGGCACATGCACATGCACGTGGTGCTGGCCCGGGTGCACCGGCAGCACCGTGCGGCCCCACCCGGCGACGGGTCCCTCGTAGCCGTCGATCAGGATCTTGGGGTTCAGCAGCCCCAGCATGAACGCCAGCGGGAAGAAGTGCGTGGTGACGGCGATAGCCCCCGGTGCCTGGGGATAGTTCATACGCGCGTCAGCGGTATTTGATCTGCAGCGCCATCCCGACGATCGACACCAGCCAGATGCCGACGACGAACAGCGTCAACCGGTCCAGGTTCTTCTCGACCACCGTGGAGCCGGACAGGCTCGACTGCACACCCCCGCCGAACAGCGTCGACAGACCGCCACCCTTAGCGCGGTGCAGCAGCACCAGCAACACCACCAGCACACTGGTGACACACAGGGTGATCTGCAGGGCCAACTCCATGACCGGCAGCCTACCGAACGATCCGCCCACAACAGGCGCCGGGCGAGCTGCTCGCTAATACTGGGACCCATGGTCGAGGCCCCCGATACCGCGCTGGAACCGATCGGCGACGTGCACCGCACCCGGGTCGGGCGCGAGGCGACCGAGCCGATGCGCGCCGACATCAGGCTGCTGGGCGCCATCCTCGGCGACACCGTGCGTGAGCAGAACGGCGAGGAGATCTTCGACCTGGTCGAGCGCGCCCGGGTGGCCTCCTTCCGGGTGCGGCGCTCCGAGATCGACCGGGCCGAGATGGCGCGGATGTTCGACGGCATCGACATCCATCAGGCGCTTCCGGTCATCCGGGCGTTCAGCCATTTCGCGCTGCTGGCCAACGTGGCCGAGGACATCCACCGGGGGAGGCGACGTGCGGTCCACCAGGCCGCCGGAGAGCCGCCGCAGGACAGCAGCCTGGCCGCCACCTACGGGAAGCTGGATCTGGCCGAGCTGGATTCGGCCACGGTGGCCGACGCGCTGCGGGGTGCGTTGGTTGCCCCGGTGATCACCGCCCACCCCACCGAGACCCGGCGCCGCACCGTCTTCGTTACCCAGCACCGGATCACCGAGCTGATGCGGTTACACGCGGAGGGTCACACCGAGACCGACGACGGCCGCAGCGTCGAGCTCGAGTTGCGCCGCCAGGTCCTCACGCTGTGGCAGACCGCGCTGTTGCGCCTGTCGCGGCTGCAGATCAGCGACGAGATCGCGGTGGGGCAGCGGCTGTATCCGCAGGCCTTCTTCGAGGTGATTCCGCAGGTCAACGCCGAGGTCCGGGAGGCGCTGCGGGCGCGCTGGCCCGACGCGGACCTGCTTGCCGAGCCCATGCTGCGACCGGGTTCGTGGATCGGGGGTGACCGCGACGGGAACCCGAACGTGACCGCAGACGTGGTGCGGCTGGCCACCGGCAGCTCCGCGTTCACCGCGCTGTCGCACTACCTGGTCGAACTCGACCAGCTCGAGCAGGAGCTGTCGATGTCGTCGCGGCTGATCACCGTCACCGAGGAGGCGGCCGCGCTGGCCGATGGCTGCCAGGACCAGGCCCGCGCCGACGAGCCGTACCGGCGGGCGGTGCGGGTGATCCGCGCCCGGCTCACCACGACCGCGGGCGAGATCCTGGACCGGCAACCGCAACACCTGCTCGACCTGGGCCTGCCGGCGTATTCGTCGCCAGGTGAGCTGCGGGCCGATCTGGACACCATCGACGCGTCGCTGCGCACCCACGGCGCTGCGCTGCTGGCCGACGATCGGCTGGCCCTGCTGCGGGAAGGCGTGCGCGTCTTCGGTTTTCATTTGTGCGGCCTGGACCTGCGGCAGAACTCCGACGTGCACGAGGAGGTGGTGGCCGAGCTGCTGGAGTGGGCGGGCGTGCACCCCGACTACGGCTCGTTGCCCGAGGACGAGCGGATCGCGCTGCTGGTTGCCGAACTCGGCACCCGACGGCCGTTGGTCGGCGACCGCGCGCAACTCTCCGACCTGGCCCGCGGCGAGCTGGACATCGTCGCGGCCGCCACGCACGCCGTCGAGACCTACGGTCCCGCGGCCGTCCCCAACTATGTCATCTCGATGTGCCGATCGCTATCGGACGTGCTGGAGGCCGCGATCCTGCTGAAAGAGGCTGGCCTGCTTGATGCTTCGGGACCGGAACCGTACTGCCCGGTGGGCATCTCGCCGCTGTTCGAGACGATCGACGATCTGTACCACAGCGCGACGATCCTGCAGGCGATGCTGGACCTGCCGCTGTATCGCTCTTTGGTGGCCGCCCGGGATGAATCCCAGGAGGTGATGCTCGGCTACTCCGACTCCAACAAGGACGGCGGCTACCTGGCCTCTAGCTGGGCGGTGTACCGGGCCGAGCTGGCCCTGGTCGAAACCGCGCGCAAGAACGGAATCCGGTTGCGGCTCTTCCACGGTCGCGGCGGCACCGTCGGCCGCGGCGGCGGGCCCAGCTACCAAGCCATCCTGGCGCAGCCCCCCGGAGCGGTGAACGGGTCGTTGCGTCTCACCGAACAGGGTGAGGTCATCGCCGCCAAATACGCCGAACCCCAGTTGGCGCGGCGCAATCTGGAGAGCCTGCTGGCTGCCACCCTGGAATCGACGCTGCTGGACATGGAGGGCCTCGGCGAGGCGGCCGAACCGGCGTACACGGTGCTCGACGAGGTGGCGTCGTTGGCGCAGCGCTCGTACTCCGAATTAGTCCACGAGACAGAGGGTTTCGTGGAGTACTTCAAGGCCTCCACACCGGTGAGCGAGATCGGGTCGCTGAACATCGGCAGCCGGCCGACCTCGCGCAAGCCCACCGAGTCGATCGCCGATCTGCGGGCCATTCCCTGGGTGCTGGCCTGGAGCCAGTCGCGGGTCATGCTGCCCGGCTGGTACGGCACCGGGTCAGCGTTCGAGCAGTGGATCGCGGCCGGCCCCGAAAGCGAAAGCGAGCGAGTGGAAGTGCTGCACGAGCTGTATCAGCGGTGGCCGTTCTTCCGCAGCGTGCTGTCCAACATGGCGCAGGTGCTGGCCAAGAGCGATCTGGGCCTGGCGGCCCGCTACGCCGAGCTGGTGGCCGATGAGTCGTTGCGGCGCAGGGTTTTTGACAAGATCGCCGACGAACATCATCGCACGATCGCCATGCACAAGCTGATCACCGGTCACGAAGACCTGCTGGCCGACAACCCGGCGCTGGCGCGTTCGGTATTCAACCGCTTCCCGTACCTGGAGCCGCTGAACCACCTGCAGGTGGAGTTGCTGCGCCGCTACCGCTCGGGCGAGGACAACGAATTCGTGCAGCGCGGCATTCTGCTCACGATGAACGGATTGGCGAGCGCGCTGCGCAATAGCGGGTAGGCGCGAATACGCTGACCGGGTGGACATCTCCAGGTTGCCCCCGTTGGTGCTTCTGGCTGTCGTGGTCGTCGTCGCCGTTTCGATCGCGGTGGGCGCCATATTGGTGGCGAATCGCGTCATGCCGGAGGCTGGCAAAGAACACAATTCGACGCTGTCGCCGTTCATCAGCGTTGTGGGGCTGGTCTATGGCGCTTTGCTCGGATTCACCGTGGTCGTGGCCTGGCAGCAGTTCTCCTCCGCGCAGGCCGTTGTCGCCAACGAGGCGTCCACGCTGACGACGATGTACCGGCAGACCGTCGCCATGCCCGAACCGGAGCAGACACAGTTGCGGCAGCTGCTGCGGCAATACGAGAGTGCCGTGGTGGGTGTCGAATGGGAGCGACAAAGTAGTGGCGGCGCCATCGATAATGCAGGCGCGGCGATCACGGGGATGTACCGCGTCGCTGGCAGTCAGCCGCCTGGCCCGGCGTCGGGCCCGATCAATCAGGCATTCCTCACCCAAGTGACCGTGTTGGCGTCTGACCGCACCACACGCATCATCGACGCGAAGCCGCGAATACCCGCGCTGCTGTGGGCAGTTCTGATATTCGGCGGAACCGTGCTGGTAGCGATCACGGGTTTCCTGCGCATGGGGAACACCTTCGGTCACGCAGTCGTGTCCAGCACGATCGCAATCCTGCTCGGTCTGCTACTGTGCATTCCCTTTCTGCTCGACCATCCTTTCGGGACTCACCGGGGCATCACGTCCGAGAACTTTCATCGCTCAGTGGAGGTTTTCGACGCGGTCGACCGCGGGACATAAGCAGCAACCAGCGGGAACCCGCGAGAGTTTGTCAATAGTTGGCGACGTAGCTGACTAGACAGGGTCCTTCGGCCCGCGCGACGCCGCCGATCTGGGCCGGAATCGGTCGCGGATGCGACGCCCAGCGCGGCGTCATCTCATACTCGCCGAGCAGGTGTGTCGTCGCCGCCGTCATGGCCGCCAGCGAAAACGGTTGGGCCGGACACGAATGCCGTCCGTGCCCGAACGCCGTCACTAGCATGGGCGAAGCGAGCGCGTCCCGGTCGACCAACCGGTGACGGTCCCACCTTTCGGGATCCCACCGTTCGAGCCCCGGCGCCACCGACGTGTTGAGCAGCGGCAGCAGGGTGGCGATGGTCCAGCCCGGCGGGACCTCGTAGGTGACCTCACCGGTGTCGAGGCGGACCGGCGACAGCACGGTGCGGGACATGATCGAGCGTTGCGCCAGGCGCGTCGATTCCAGGGCGCAGCGCTGCGCAAAATCGCTGTCGTCCAACCGAATTCGCGCTAGCTCGGTGGGATGCTCGAGCAGGTCGACCAACGCCCAGCCCAGCGCGGCCGCCAGGTTCGACATGGAGGCGATGTGAATTAGCGCGACGTCGAGCGCGATCCCGCGCAATCGGACGCCGTCTTCCTCAGCGGACCACGCGTCGGCGATCCTGCCGAACAGACCCTGATCGTCCGTATCCCCGGCGTCGAACCGGAACACCGCGGCGGCGATGGTATCGGCCACCTCGTCCAGCGCGGCCCGCTCGGCACGCTTGCCAGACGCGGCCACCGCCGCCATCTTGTCGGGGTGCACGAACGCGTCGGAGCCATCCAATGTGTCGAAGGCGCGCACCAGGCGCTCGAAGGCCTCGCCGTCGGCGCAACCCGGTCCCGCCCACGAGGCGAGCCCCATCCGGTGGCCGAGTCGGCGTGCCAGGTCGAAGACGTCCACCGAACCGGCCCGCCCCAACTCGGCCGTGGTCCGCTGCAGCGCCCGGTCCAGGTTGGCCAGGTAGTTGGCCACGTCGTCGCGGCGAAACAACGTGCCGGGCAGGGTGCGACGCCCGGTGAAGATGTCGTCCGGGAGCTTGCGCCGCAACATCAAATAGTCGGCGACCCCCTTGCTGGCCGTCTCCTCGGTCAGGGCATAGAACGACTCGACGCCGGTGGGCGAGAACGTGAACAGGTAGTGGTCCGAGCCGCTTTCGACGGCGAACGTGTCGCCGCATCGGGCGCGGGCCTCCGCGATCGCTGCGACGGCGTCGCCGACGTGCACATCCCACGGCAGACCGGTTCCCGCCGCGAAGGGGGGCGTCGGAACCGGGCGGCCGGCCACAAGTTACCGCGAGAGCTTGGCGGCGGCGTCCTCGTCGAGCAGCCAGAGTGTGGTCTCCCGCCCGAGCGCCCCCGCGGCCGGCAGCGAGACCGGGTCGACGCCTCCAATGGCCGCCGCCACCGCTTCGGCCTTACCCGCCCCGGACACCATCATCCAGACCTCACGCGAACGTTGAATCGCGGGCAGCGTCAAGGTGATTCGCTGCGGCGGCGGTTTCGGGGAGTCCTCGACCGCCACCACCATCCGGGTGGTCTCCCGCACGGCCGCGGTGTCCGGAAACAGCGAATTGATGTGGCCCTCGGGCCCCATCCCCAGCAAGTGGACATCGAAATCCGGTGCGGGCTCGCCGGATTGGGCGTTGGCGGCCAGCAACTGCTCGTAGGCCAGGGCCGCCGCGCCCAGATCCGTACCGAATTCACCGTCACTGGCCGCCATCGGGTGTACGTGGCTCGCCGGGATGTCGATGTGATCGAGGAGAGCCTCCCGCGCCTGTTTCTCGTTGCGCTCGTCGTCGTCCTCGGGAACGTATCGTTCGTCGCCCCAGAACAGTTGCACCTTCGACCAGTCGATTCGCGATCCCGCCGTGGCCAGGTGACGCAGCAGTCCGATGCCGTTGCCGCCGCCGGTCAACACGATCAGGGCCTGGCCCCGGGCCGCCACGGCGGACCCGATCGCCTCGATCAGCCGCTCGCCCGCGGCCCCTACCAGGGTGTCGCTGTCCGGGAAGATCTCGACGGTGGTACTCACACGTATTGCACTTTCTTGATGCCTTCGAGCGCCTCGAGGTAGATCTCGTCCGCGTCCAGCCGGCGCAGGTCCTCGGCCAGGCACTCACCGGTTTCCCTGCGTGCCAACGGAACCAGCGCATCCGGCTTGGCCGTCCGGCTCAGCGTGGCGGTCACCCCCTCCTGGGGGCGGCGCAGCACGATGGTCTCGCTGCTGCGCACCAGCTC
>Ga0075363_100000713_pt1 | contig 11278 bp, 9 predicted proteins | sample EndMetdeltDD1763_FD_71470 | JGI IMG/M metagenome (GOLD analysis project Ga0075363, IMG submission 71470) | Populus endosphere microbial communities from Tennessee, USA - Endosphere MetaG P. deltoides DD176-3 | ecosystem: Host-associated > Plants > Roots > Endosphere | place: USA: Tennessee...
AGTGCGTCGCGCGAGGCACCAGCAGCTTCCGCTTGGCGCCCCGCCCTGTCATCGGCGCTTAGTCCAGATGGAACTTGTCAAGCTGGCGGTGCTCGGCGCGAATCCAGCGCACCGTGCCGGTGACCGAGCGCATCACGACGGTCTCGGTCTCGATCGTCTCGCCCTTGAACTTCACGCCCTTGAGGAACGAGCCCGTGGTCACGCCGGTCGCGGCGAACAGGCAGTCGCCCTTCACCATGTCCTCGATCTCGTACTTTTTCTTGGGGTCCTTGATGCCCATCTTGGCGGAGCGCGCACGCTTCTCGTCGGTATCGAGAATGAGGCGGCACTGCATCTGTCCGCCGATGCAGCGTAACGCTGCGGCCGCCAGCACGCCTTCGGGCGCGCCGCCGATGCCCATGTAGATGTCGATGCCGGTTTCGTCCGGGTCCGTCGTGTGGATCACGCCCGCCACGTCGCCGTCGGTGATGAGCGCGACCGACGCACCGGTCTTGCGCACCGCCGCGATCAGATCGGCATGGCGCGGGCGATCCATGATCAGCGCGGTGATCTCGGCCGGCGTCACGCCCTTCGCCTTGGCGAGATTGCGGATGTTCTGCTCCGGCGGCGCGTCGAGGTCGATCACGCCTTTCGGATAGCCCGGGCCGATCGCGATCTTGTCCATGTAGACGTCGGGCGCGTTGAGCAGCGTGCCGCCCTCAGCCATCGCCATGGTGGCGATCGCGCCCGGCATGTTCTTGGCGCACAGCGTGGTGCCTTCGAGCGGATCGACCGCGATGTCGACCTTCGGGCCGGTCTTGCGGCCGACCTCTTCGCCGATGAACAGCATCGGGGCTTCGTCGCGCTCGCCCTCGCCGATCACGACCGTGCCGTGGATCGGCAGCTTGTTGAGCTCGCGGCGCATCGCGTCCACGGCGGCCTGGTCGGCGGCCTTCTCGTTGCCGCGCCCGCGCAGCCGCGCGGCCGACACGGCGGCGCGCTCGGTGACGCGTACGATTTCGAGCGACAGAACGCGCTCGAGCATCTGGTGAGCCTGGACGGTAATCGTAGACATTTCGCCTCCCGCAGGCGGTCCCTCCCGCCCCTCAACACACAATTTGACCCGAAAACCGGTTCCGGCTTGTTGGGATCGCCCTAGTTCTTCTCGATACGAATAACCTGTGGCGCGCCGGAAATCACCTTGTCACGCCGCACTGCAGCAAGAGCCTTGCGCACGGCATCCTCGGTGGTCGCGTAAGTGATCAGGATCACCGGCACCGGCGCCGCCTTGTCGGGGCTTTCGCCGCCGTGCGTGCCGGGGTGACGCTGGACGATGGATTCAAGCGAAATGCCTTGCTGGGCAAGCCGCCGAGCGATCGTGGCGGCGGAGCCGGGTTTGTCGCGCGCGAGCAGGCGAATGTAGTAGCCGCCCTCGTGGCGCTGCATCGGCGCCTTCTTGCTGGCGCCAAGGCTCTTGGTCGCGCGGCCGAACGGCGGCGTGCGCACGCCGCGCGCAATGTCGCCAATGTCGGCAACGACCGCAGAGGCGGTCGCCATGCCGCCCGCACCCGGCCCGACCAGCGTGATCGCGTGCACGGCATCCGCGTCGACCGTGACGGCGTTGGTCACGCCCATCACCTGCGCAATGGCGCTGTCGCGCGGCACGAAGGTCGGGTGCACGCGCTGCTCGATGCCCTTGTCGGTCTGCACAGCGACGCCAAGTAGCTTGACCCGATAGCCAAGCTCGGCGGCCCAGTTCAGATCCTCGGGCGTAATCGACGAAATGCCTTCGACGTAGATCGCGCTCTCGTCGACCCGGGTGCCGAACGCGAGGCTCGCCAGAATCGAGAGCTTCTGCGCGGTGTCGTAGCCTTCGATGTCAAACGTTGGATCGGCCTCGGCATAGCCGAGCCGTTGCGCGTCCGCGAGGCAGGCCTCGAACGACAGGCCCTCCTGCTCCATCCGGGTGAGGATGTAATTGCAGGTGCCGTTGAGGATGCCGTAGATGCGCTTGAGCTTGTTGCCGACGAGGCCCTCGCGCAGCGTCTTCACGATCGGAATGCCGCCCGCGACCGCCGCCTCGAAGTTGAGTGCGACACCATATCGCTCCGCCATCGCGGCGAGTGCCATGCCGTGCTTCGCGAGCAGCGCCTTGTTGGCGGTCACGACCGATTTGCCGCTCGCGAGCGCAACCTCGATCGCGCTTTTCGCCGGATCGCCCGCCCCGCCCATGAGTTCGACGAACACGTCGATCTCGCTATCCTGCGCGAGCGTGAGCGGGTCCTTGACCCAGCGGACCTTCTTGAGATCGATGACGCGGTTCTTGCCGCGCGAACGCGCCGTTACGGCAACGACCTCGACCGGCCGTCCACAACGTAGCGTCAACTCGGCGCGCTGCCGCTCAATGAGTTGAACGACCGACGCGCCCACCGTGCCGAGGCCGGCAAGCCCCACTTTCAGGGGAGAAGCCATAGACAGTCCCAAATAGGTCAGGCGCGCGCAGCTCAGCGCCGCGTCGCGAGAGGGACCACGTTGTGCAATTTTTCCAGCCCCGTATCAAGGAAGCGGCGCACATTGCGCGCGGCCTGCCGGATGCGCTGCTCGTTCTCCACAAGCGCAAGGCGCACGAAGCCTTCGCCATGCTCGCCGAACGCCACGCCCGGCGAAACCGCCAGTTCGGCCTTCTCGACGAGAAGCTTGGAGAACTCGAGGCTGCCCATCTCGCGGAATGCCTCCGGCAGAGGCGCCCAGGCGAACATCGAGGCGGACGGCGGCGGGATTACCCAGCCGGCCCGGCCGAAACTATCAACCATGGCGTCGCGGCGCTTCTTGTAGATCGAGCGCATCTCCACGATGCAGTCGTCCGGACCGTTGAGCGCCGCAGTCGCAGCCGCCTGGATCGGCGTGAACGCGCCGTAGTCGAGATAGGACTTCACGCGTGCGAGCGCCGCGATGATGCGCTCATTGCCGACCGCGAAGCCCATGCGCCAGCCGGGCATCGAAAACGTTTTTGACATCGAGGTGAACTCGACGGTGACATCCATCGCGCCGTTGACTTCAAGCACGGACGGCGGCGGGTTCTTGTCGTCGAAATAGACCTCGGCGTAGGCAAGGTCCGACAGGATGATGAGGCCGTGCTTCTTCGCGAAGGCCACGAGGTCCTTGTAGAAGTCGAGGCTCGCCACATGCGCGGTCGGGTTCGACGGATAGCAGACGATCACGGCGAGCGGCTTCGGAATGGAATGGATGACCGCGCGCTCGAGCGCGTGGAAATAGCCCTCGTTCGCCTCGGCCGGCACGGAGCGGATCACGCCGCCCGCCATCAGGAAGCCGAACGCATGAATCGGATAGCTCGGGTTCGGACAGAGCACGACGTCACCCGGCGCCGAGATCGCCTGCGCGACGTTGGCGAAGCCTTCCTTGGAGCCGAGCGTCGCGACCACTTGCGTGTCGGGGTTGAGCTTCACGCCGAAGCGGCGGCCGTAGTAGGACGCCTGCGCCTTGCGCAATCCCGGAATGCCGCGTGAAGATGAATAACGGTCGGTGCGCGGCTTGCCGATCACCTCGCGCATCTTGTCGAGCACGTGCGCCGGCGCTGGAAGGTCCGGGTTGCCCATGCCAAGGTCAATGATGTCCGCGCCCGCATTGCGCGCCGCCAGCTTCGCGCGATTGACTTGCTCGAACACGTACGGCGGCAGGCGGCGAATGCGGTGGAACTCTTCCATGGTCTCCGGGCTCCGGGCTCTTTGAGCGTTCCGGCACGGCCCCTCAACCGCCCGGCGACGCAGGCGCGCCTTGTATCACGGGTTTTGGGCCTTGGGAGGGCAAAAAGCCCTATCTTTTCGGCGGCGCCGGTTCGATCAGGGTCATCGGCGGCGTCGCCCCCGTGGTCTCGGGAGGCTTCTTCTTGGCGGCTTCTTTCTTGGGCAGAACCTTCGGGGCGGCCGCCTTGGGTGGCTGCGCCTTGCCCGGCGGCGGCGGAGGCGGCGGATTGACCAGCCGGCTGTTCTGCCCGTCCCTCAAGGTGGTCAGTTCGGACTCGAGCTTCTTCTGCTCGTCATTGCTCAGCGCCTTTGCGTCGCGCGTCGGACGAACCTCGTAGACATTAGGGAACGCCGGCTGCTCGGCCGGACGCGCGGGCGCGCTCGCCGGCAGGCCGCCGAAGCTCTCCGGCAACTTGTCCACCGTCGAGGCGCACCCCGTCAGCGCAAGCGCCATCGCGGCGCCCCAGACGGCGCGCACAAGTCGCGTATGTCGCGCGTTCGACATGGTTCGCCGGTTACTTCACACCGCAATGCACAACAACAAGAGTATCGGTCAGGGTGGCTTCCAAGAGGTTTATGCCGTTAAGATGGCGAAACAAAGGACCATAGTCCTTAACCCTAAACCCGCAGCGGGTCGTAGACGCGTGCACGAGAAGTCGCAAGACAAGCCTCAGGACAAGGCGCCCGCCAAGAAGGTCGCTGCGCGCGAGAAAATCGAGGAGGCGATGGCCGCCTGGAAGGACGCGACGCCGAAGCCCCTGGCCGCCACCGTCAGAGACAAGCCCAAGGATATCAAGGTCGACGTGAAGGTGGTCAAGGAACCCGGCAAGGACGTCCCTGCGCCGGTCAGGGAGCTTGCCAAGGAAGCCGCGAAGGCGCCCGCCGGAAACCTGCCGCAAGCCGCGGAGGCTGCGCCGAAGGTCGACATCGAGCAGCTTTCGAAGAACATCGCCAAGATGATCGAGGAAGGCGGCAAGGCGTTGGCCGCTTACCTCAAGCCGCGCGAAGACGGCACGGTGAAGATCGAGCCGGCCGACGAGATCGCCGAGGTGGTGAAGACGCTCGGCCACGTCGCCGAATACTGGCTGTCCGATCCGCAGCGCGCCACCGAGGTGCAGACCAACCTCGGCAAGTCCTACCTCGATCTGTGGGGCGCGATGGCGCATCGTATGGCCGGCGAAGACGTGAAGGCGATCGCCGTGCCCGCGCCGGGCGACAAGCGCTTCAACGACCCCGAGTGGACCTCGAACCAGTTCTACGACTTCGTCAAGCAAGCCTACCTGCTCACCACGCAGTGGGCCGATAAGCTGGTTGTGAACGCCGACGTTGATGAGCACACGCGCCGCAAGGCCGAGTTCTACGTCAGGCAGATCGGCAACGCGGTCGCGCCGTCGAACTTCCTGCTCACCAACCCGGAGCTGGTGCGCGAGACGCTGACGAGCAACGCCGAGAACCTCGTGCGCGGCATGCACATGCTGGCCGAGGACATCGCGGCGGGCGACGGCAACCTGAAGATCCGCCAGTCCGACCCGTCGAAGTTCGCGGTCGGCGTCAACATGGCGCTGACGCCGGGCAAGGTAATCTTCCAGAACGACCTGATGCAGTTGATCCAGTACGCGCCCGCGACCGAGACGGTGCACAAGCGGCCGCTGCTGATCATCCCGCCGTGGATCAACAAGTTCTACATTCTCGATCTGAACCCCGAGAAGTCGTTCATCAAGTGGTGCGTCGACCAGGGCCTGACCGTGTTCGTGATCTCGTGGGTCAACCCCGACGAGCGCCACGCGACCAAGGACTTCGAGGCCTACATGCGCGAAGGCCCCCTCGCGGCGCTCGACGTCATCAAGGACGTCACCGGCGAGGATCAGGTCGACGCCATCGGCTACTGCGTCGGCGGCACGTTGATGGCGGTGACGCTCGCCTGGATGGCCGCCAAGGGCGACAAGCGCATCGCGAGCGCGACCTTCTTCGCCGCGCAGGTGGACTTCACCCACGCGGGCGACCTCTTGGTGTTCGTGGACGAGGAGCAGTTGCAATCGCTCGAACGCAAGATGCACGAGCGCGGCTTCCTCGAAGGCAAGAAGATGGCGAACGCCTTCAACATGCTGCGTTCGAACGACCTGATCTGGCCCTACGTGATCAACAACTACATGAAGGGCAAACAGCCCTTCCCGTTCGACCTCCTGTACTGGAATTCGGATTCGACGCGGATGCCGGCGGCGAACCACGCCTTCTACCTGCGCAACTGCTACCTCGAGAACAAGCTGTCGAAGGGCCAGATGGTGATCGACAACCAGCGGCTCGATCTCGGCGCAGTCGACATCCCGATCTACAATCTCGCCACGCGCGAGGACCACATCGCGCCCGCCAAGTCCGCGTTTCTCGGCTCGAAGTTCTTCGGCGGAGAGGTTCGTTATGTGCTGGCGGGTTCCGGCCACATCGCGGGCGTCATCAACCCGCCGGGCAAGAAGGAAAAATATCAGTACTGGACCGGCGACGCGCCGCTCGGCAGCCTTGAGGCGTGGACATCGCGGGCGGTGGAACACCCCGGCTCGTGGTGGCCGGACTGGGTCGAGTGGATCAAGCGGCAGTCGGGCGAGACCGTGCCGCCGCGCACGGTCGGGTCGGCAAAGCATCCGCCGCTCGAGGACGCGCCGGGCTCGTACGTGAAGGCGCGGGACTAGGCGCCTCGGCGCCAAAACGCATCGCCCCAAGGCCGATGCCTGGGGGCGTGAAACAATTCTCTCGACGATCGCAGACGCGCCACTCAGCTCGCGAGCTTGAACGGCGTGGTGATGCCCTGGCGCATCGGTTCGGCGGTCTCGCTCACCACCTTCTGCCCGAGTTCCGTGAGCTTCTTGGCCTGCGTGCTCGCGAGCTCCGCGACATTACGCTGGTGCTCGACCATCAGGCTCAGGAACTCCGTCGGCGATTTCGCATTGATCGCCTCGCGCGCGAGGTCGAACGCCATGTCGGAGTTCTGCCGCGCAAGTTCCATCATCGCGGTGCGCAGTTCCAGCGAGCCGCGATTGGCGCAGGTGACCGCTTCGTGGAACGCGTCAGCGGAACTCATCACCATCTGGGTCATCTGCTCATGCGCGTCCTTGGCGCGGGCGAAACTCTTGTCGAACACATCGACGATCGACGACGGCAGTTCCGCGCGCAGCGTTTCGGCAGCGTCTTCCATCGCGCCAGCGGCGCGGGTCTCGGCCTTGCGGATCCGGTCTTGTGTCTCAGCCATGTGGCGATCCTTCCCTGTTGGTGTGATCAGGCGGCGCGTGCGTCTTCGGGGTGCTCTTCGACCCAGGCTTCGCGGGCGAACCAGCGATGGGTCTCACGGCAATGCGGACAATGCGTGGCGGCGAAGAATACCGGGGAGGCTTCGAAGGTGCTGCGGTCGGCTTTGATCCCGGTCGAAACCACCTTCTGGGTCAGCGGACAATGAAACATGATCGTCCCCATCCAGGTCTCCTTTTGCGTGTTTTGGAAGTGTTTTGAGCTGCTCGACTCTGGCGGCGTGCCGTACGCGCAGGGATGGCGCCGAGATGTGAATCTGGGATGACCCGACTGTGACCTTTTCCCGGCATTCGCTCGGGAAACGCCTGACGCAGCGTCGGCAAGTGTTGCTTTCCACGCAGATTGCTTGTCAAAATGCGGATTGGACGGGTTGAGCTTGCGGCGGGGAGTTGCGCGCGCATGTCCATGCGGGCTTTTAAGATCGTTCTGATCAAGCCGTCGCACTACGACGCCAATGGATATGTCATCCAGTGGTGGCGCTCTACCATTCCGTCCAACAGTCTCGCGAGCGTCTACGGCCTGCTCTCCGAATGCGCGGCCGACCACGTGCTTGGACCCGACGTCGATATCGACATCGACGCCTTCGACGAATGCAACACGATCATCAACGTGCGGCGCGCCGCTAAACAGATCCGCGAGGCCGGTGCCGGCTTCGTCGGTCTCGTCGGCGTGCAGTCGAACCAGTATCCGCGCGCGCTTGATCTGGCGCGTCAGTTCCGCGCCGCCGGCGTGCCGGTCGTGATCGGCGGCTTCCACGTCTCGGGCTGCATCTCGATGCTGCCGAAGCTCCCGAGCGACTTGCAGGAAGCGCTCGACCTCGGCGTCACGCTGTTCGCCGGCGAAGGCGAAGGCCGTCTCGGCGACCTCTTGCGCGACATTCACGCCGGAACCGCAAAGCCGATCTACAACCACCTCGCCGACATGCCCGAGATGGCGGCCGCCACCTTGCCGATCCTGCCGCGCCGCATCGTGACGCGCGTGTCGGGGAATTACACCAGCTTCGATGCCGGGCGCGGCTGTCCGTTCCAGTGCTCGTTCTGCACCATCATCAACGTGCAGGGTCGGAAATCGCGTTACCGCACGCCCGACGACGTCGAGGAGATCGTGCGCCGGAATGCCAGGCAGGGCGTGACCAAGTTCTTCGTCACCGACGACAACTTCGCCCGCAACAAGAACTGGGAGCCGATCCTCGACCGCCTGATCCATCTGCGCGAGAACGAGGGCTTCAAGATCCGCCTCCTCCTGCAGGTCGACACGCTCTGCCACCGCATCCCGAGCTTCATCGAGAAGGCCGCGCGCGCAGGCTGCAATGCGGTGTTCATCGGACTGGAAAACATCAATCCGGAATCCTTACTCGGCACCAAGAAGCGGCAGAACAAGATCTGGGAGTATCGCGAGATGCTCCAGGCCTGGCGCAAGCAGAAGGTGATGACCTGGGCCGGTTACATTCTCGGCTTCCCGACCGACACGCCGGAGTCGATCGCGCGCGACATCGACATCATCAAGAAAGAACTGCCGATCGACATTCTGGAGTTCTTCTGTCTGACCCCCCTGCCCGGTTCGGAGGATCACAAGAAGCTGTTCGTGAAAGGCGTCCCAATGGACCCGGACATGAACAAGTACGATCTGGAGCATGTCTGCACCGGCCACGCGGTGATGAGCAAGGCGCAATGGGAAGGCGTCTATCGCGACGCCTGGGCGCGCTACTATACCGAGGAGCACGTCGAGACCGTACTGCGCCGCGCGCGGGTCTCCGGCATCAACCTCTCCAAGGTCGTCAACGCGATGATCGTGTTCTCGGGCGCAACACGCATCGAGGACGTGCATCCGCTCCAGTTCGGCCTCGTGCGGCGCAAGTCGCGCACGCAGCGCCGCCAAGGCCTGCCGTTGGAAAACCCATTGATCTACTACCCACGCCGCGTGGCCGAATTCACCGGCAACGTCGCTGCATGGGTCCGCCACGCGCGGCGCTTCCTCGCCATCAAGAAGCGCGTGAAGGCCGACCCGGCCGCGTTCCATTACATGGACGAAGCCCTGACCCCGCCGGTCGCGGGCGAACAGGACCACATCGTCGAAGCCTTCGCCGACAAGATCCCGAAGACCCACGGCGCTCCAACCCAGCAGGCCGCAAGGCCGCAGGCCGTCGCCGCCGTGTGAGTGAGCGCAGACTGCAAACAGGATTTGAAAGCACGACTTGGAAGCAGGATCTGGAAATTGAAGCAGCGACGTAAATTCATCTTCGGGGCTAGCGGGGGATCGCCATGGCCGGACGTACGTTCAAGGTCTTTTTGATCAAGCCGTCGCACTACGACCGCGATGGCTACGTCATCCAGTGGCACCGATCCTCGATCCCGTCGAACAGCCTCGCCAGCGTGTATGGTTTGCTCGCGGAATGCGACGAGCAGAAAGTGCTCGGGCCTGACGTCTCGATCGAGATCGACGCGTGCGACGAGTGCAACACCGTCGTCAACGTCAAGCGCATCACCCGCGAGATCAAAAAGGCCGGCGGCGGCTTCGTCGGTCTCGTCGGCGTGCAATCGAACCAGTTCCCGCGCGCGATCGACATCGGACGGCAATTCCGCGCTGCCGGCGTCCCGGTCGTGCTCGGCGGTTTCCACGCCGCCGGCTGCATCTCGATGCTTCCCGACCTGCCGCCGGACCTCAAGGAAGCGGTCGATCTCGGCATCACGCTTTATGCCGGCGAGGCCGAGGGCCGCATGGCCGAGCTGCTGCGCGATGTCGATAGCGGGCAGCTCAAGCCGATCTACAACTACATGAACGACCTGCCCGAGATGGCCGCCGCCACCTACCCGATGCTGCCCGAGCGCATCGTCGAGCGAGTCGCCGGAAAATACGCCAGCTTTGATGCCGGCCGCGGCTGCCCGTTCCAGTGCTCGTTCTGCACCATCATCAACGTGCAGGGCCGCAAGTCGCGCTACCGCACGCCAGACGACGTCGAGGCGATCATCCGTGGCAATGCCGCGCAGGGCGTGAAGCGCTTCTTCATCACCGACGACAATTTCGCCCGCAACCGCAACTGGGAGCCGATCCTCGACCGCATCATCGAACTGCGCGAGCGCGATCACATCGAGATCAAGCTGCTGATCCAGGTGGACACGATGTGCCACCGCATCCCGCGCTTCATCGAGAAGGTGGCGCGTGCGGGTTGCAACACCGTCTATATCGGGCTCGAAAATATCAATCCGGAATCCCTGATGGGCGCCAACAAGCGCCAGAACAAGATCTGGGAATACCGCGCGATGCTGCAGGCCTGGCGCAAGGCCAAGGTGATGATCTGGGCCGGCTACATCCTCGGCTTCCCGACCGACACGCCGGAATCGATCCGGCGCGACATCGAGATCGTCAAACGCGAGCTCCCGATCGACATCATGGAATTCATGTGCCTGACGCCACTCCCCGGCTCGGAGGACCATAAGGTCCTCTACATGAAGGGCGTGCCGATGGACCCCGACATGAACAAATACGATGTCGAGCACGTCTGCACCGCGCACCCGCGCATGTCGAAGGAAGAGTGGGAACAGGCCTATCACGACGCCTGGGCGAGCTTTTACTCCGACGAGCATGTCGAGACAGTGCTCAAGCGCGCCTACGTCAATGGCCTGAGCATGAGCAAGGTCAACAATGCGCTCACCGTGTTCGGCGGCTCGTCGCGCATCGAGGACGTGCACCCGATGCAGTTCGGCCTGGTGCGCCGCAAGGTGCGCACACAGCGCCGCCACGGCATGCCGATCGTCAACCCGCTGATCTTCTATCCGTGGCGCACCTACGATTTCCTCAAAGGCGCGGCGGAATGGGGTTCGCTCGCGTTGCGCCATCGCCGCATGCGCAAGCGCATCCAGCACGATCCGCGCTCGGCCGACTACATCGACGAGTCGCTGAGGGCAACGACGACCGGCTCGAACCAGCCGGACGAGTTCATGGAAGTCTACGCCGACAAAATCCCGCACACGCATGGCGCGCCGGTGCGGCAGGCCGCAAAGGGCCACGAGGCGGCGGCTTGATACCGCCATAAAGTCCGGCGATTACGGCGCAATGACGCTCAAGCATGTGATCGCCTGTGTCCTCGCGCTTGCCGCCATCCCGGCGCTGGCCCAGCGCGACGACCGCACGACCTGCGAGCGCGCGTCCGGCCAGGCCGCGATTGCGGCCTGCACCCGCGCCATCGCATCCGGCATGTTCGCCGGGCTGGAGCTTGCCAAGCTCCACACCAATCGCGG
>Ga0075363_100000714_pt1 | contig 11275 bp, 12 predicted proteins | sample EndMetdeltDD1763_FD_71470 | JGI IMG/M metagenome (GOLD analysis project Ga0075363, IMG submission 71470) | Populus endosphere microbial communities from Tennessee, USA - Endosphere MetaG P. deltoides DD176-3 | ecosystem: Host-associated > Plants > Roots > Endosphere | place: USA: Tennessee...
ACGGCGGCACCTATGGCGTCGGAACGGTGGTCGTCGCCCACTTCGACGAGGAGATCCCCGACCGCGCCGCCGCCGAGCGACAGCTGACGGTGACCACCAATCCCCCGGTGCCAGGCTCCTGGTTCTGGGTCGACGATCAGAACGTCCATTGGCGGCCGGAGCGCTACTACGCGCCCGGCACAACCGTCACCGCCGAAGCCAAGATCTACGGAATTTCGTTGGGCAACGGGCTATTCGGGCAAGAGGACAACCGGGTGTCGTTCCGGATCGGCGACGCGCACGTGTCCATCGCCGATGACGCCACCAAGTTGGTCAGCGTCTTCGACAACGGGGCCCTGGTCCGCACCATGCCCACCAGCATGGGAATGGGCGGCACCGAAACGGTCGGCGGACGGACCCTGTCGTTCTGGACTCCCCCGGGGATTTACACCGTGCTCGACAAGGGCAACCCAGTCGTGATGGATTCCTCCACATTTGGGCTGCCCAAGAATTCGCGCCTCGGCTATCGCGAGACCATCAACTACGCCACCCGAATCAGCATCGACGGCATCTATCTGCATCAGCTCGACGCGACGGTGTGGGCGCAGGGCCACACCGACACCTCACACGGATGCTTAAACCTCAACGGCGACAACGCGAAATGGTTCTACGACTTCTCGGTCCCGGGCGATGTGGTCGAGATCCGCAACAGTGGCGGACCGCCCTTGACGATGGCGCAAAACGGCGACTGGACACTCAGCTGGGATCAGTGGCGTAACGGCAGCGCCCTGAAGCCGGCGTCGTAGAGCGCGCCGAGGGTGTGCCGTAAGTACGGGAATTGCCTCGAACTCGTCCACAACCCCGACGTTCGACCACTCAACCGGCGCGCGATCACCAACGCGACCAGGCTGACCGCGCGCCTGCCCAGCGCGACCCGGCTCGTTCGCTTCTTCCACGACGCAGGGGTCGAGCCGGCACGCCGGCCGAAGTAGTAGCCGACGCACAGTGCCACCACCAGTGCGGCGATCACCGCAAGCGCTGTCATGAAGATGAGCGTGCTTCGTCGCTGTCGCGCGAAGGTCACAGGCTAGATACAAGGGCGCGACGGATTGCGGGACTACCGGTTCAGGTCCCACTGCCCGTAATCGGCGGCCAGGACGTCGTCCACATCGACCTTGATGCCGCCCATGACCGGGCCGTCGAGGACGCGCTGATACAGCACCGCCGCGGGCTCGCGCTGCCCATGCGACCATCCGATCGTCTGCCACGCCCACCGGTGTCCCGCACTGGTTGAGCGTCCAATGACGTTGTCCCCGATCGCCCATCCGCACGCCTGGGCATGCCCGTAGATGCCGGTGCGGTCGACGCCCAGCACCGAGTTGATTCCGCGAAACCAGGCGAGCGCGGGGCCATTCCAGGTGTTGAGGTCGATATCCTCGTCGACGCTGAAAAAGATCGGGGCTGAACTCGTCCCCCCGGCCGCGTTGTGCAGCCGCAGGGCTGTCTGGGCGTCCGCCACCCCGCCGTCGTATCCGCGGGTGTAATCCGACGGCGCATTGGGCCAGTTGGGCTTGCCGTACTGATAGTTGCTGACGATTTGGAGACCGGCCGCGCGAAGCGAGTCCGCATAGTCGCGGGTGATCGGCTTGGCTTCGAAGTGCGCGCCCGGCCGTTCCTCGGACACGTAGTTCACGACCCCGGCGTAGCCCGCCGATTTGATCTCAGCCGGCGGGACCCGTTTTTCGGCGAAGTCGATGAGCGTGAGGCCGTCGGCCGACGCCTTGGGGCCGTCGAGGCCTGCCAGCGTCGCTGCGCTCAGCAGAACCGGCGCAAAAGCATATTTGAGGACGTCGCGTCGTGACGCAGACCGCTGCACCGCGCGATGGTAGCAAACTCAAACCGACGCATCTTCGGCCGCTCATCCGCGGTCGCGGACGCAGTTCGCGTTTGAACGTGGCATGTCGCGGACGGTATCGTCGTTTGCTTATGCCCGAGATGGACCGTCGCCAGATGTTGTTGACGACCGGATTCGGCCTGCTCGCAGCCGCGATCCCGGTCCCAGAGGCCGGCGCCGACGCAGGTAGGGTGCCGCCGCCCGCCGCGCCGAGCGGCGCAACCGGGGCCTACATCTTCTCCGACGAGTTCGACGGTCCGGCCGGCTCTGCCCCCGACGGGTCGAAGTGGGCGATCGCGCGCGCCCGCGAGCAAATCAAGGACCCGACATATTGGGAAATGCCCGAGCACATCGGGCAGTACCGCGACGACCGGCAGAATGTCTTCGTCGACGGCAAGTCCAACCTCGTGCTGCGGGCCGCCAAAGACGGCCCCACCTTCTATAGCGGCAAGGTTCAAAGCCTGTGGCGGGGCGGAGTCGGCCACACCTGGGAGGCCCGGATCAAGCTCGATTGCCTGACCGCGGGTGCCTGGCCCGCCTACTGGCTGGGCAACGACGATCAGGGCGAAATCGACATTCTCGAGTGGTACGGCAACGGCAGCTGGCCCTCGGCCACCACCGTGCACGCCAAGGCAAACGGCGGCGAATGGAAGACCCACAACATCGCGGTGGACAGCGGCTGGCACACGTGGCGAACCCAGTGGGACGAAGCCGGCATCCGGTTCTGGAAAGACTACGTGGACGGCGCGCAACCGTACTTCGACGTGCCAGCGAGCTCGCTGCCGGATTGGCCGTTCAACGGCCCCGGCTACACGGCGTATCCGGTCTTCAACCTTGCCGTCGCCGGTTCCGGCGGCGGCGATCCGGGACCCGGGTCTTACCCCGCGCAGATGCTCGTCGACTGGATCCGCGTCTGGTGATCACGCCTCGTACTTGACGAGGTACCAGTGGCGGACCGGCTTGTGGCTCTTGTCCTCGTGACCCGTGTCCGTCGCGCTGACCACGTTGACGTCGACCACCCCGGGCCAAACCGGGGTGTGTGGGCCTCGATGCACCGCTCTAGCTCATGCAGCAGCGCCTTGTGCGGCTGCGGGGTTGGCGAGCGCCTTGGCTGTATGTGTTTGGGCCACGCGGCCAATTATGTTCGAGCCGTGCTGAATGCGCGCGCCCGCGGCGTGTCCGGCTCGCGATTCAAACCTCGACGGGCCCAACCGGCCGCGAGTCGCTAACATCTGTCCAATGCGCCTCCCCCTCACACGCAAAACGGTTGATCTTGCCCTCGCGGCCGTCGTGATCGCGGCGGCACTGACGTACACCACCGCGGTGCTACCGCCCGGTGCGCCGTTGGCCGCCGGCCCGGCCGCCGCGGCTTGTCCCCAGGTGGAGGTGGTGTTCGCCCGTGGCCGCTTCGAGTCACCGGGGGCGGGCACACTCGGCAATGCGTTCATCAGCTCGCTCAGCTCCAAGATCGGCGGCAAGAGCATGAACACCTATGCCGTGAAGTACCCCGCCGACTCGGAGATCGACATCGGCGCCAATGACATGAGCCGCCACATCCAGAACACGGTCAACAACTGCCCGGCCACCCGGCTGGTGTTGGGTGGCTACTCGCTCGGCGCGGCGGTCACCGACGTGGTGCTCGCGGTGCCGATGTCCGCGTTCGGGTTTGACAGCCCCCTGCCGCCGGGCATCGATGAGCACGTTGCCGCCGTCGCGTTGTTCGGCAACGGAAGTGCCTGGGCGGGTCCCATCACGAACTTCAACCCGATCTACAACGACCGGACCATCGAGTTGTGTCACGGCGCCGATCCCGTCTGCAACCCGGCCGACCCGAACACCTGGAAGGAAAACTGGCCGCAGCACCTCGCCAGCGCGTACATCCAGGCGGGCATGGCCAACGAGGCCGCGGATTTCGTCGCCGGCAAGCTCTAGGACGGCCACCACTCGTTGCGGGCGATGAGGACGTCACGAAGTAGGTCCGCGCGATCGGTGATGATGCCGTCGACGCCGATGTCGAGGAGGGCCTGCATCACCTCGGGGTCGTCGACCGTCCAGGCATGGACCTGGCGTCCCGAATCGTGAAGTGCCCGTACCAGTCCGGGCGTGATGATCGGCAGGCGGCCCAACCGTGGCGGCAGTTGCAGGCAGTCGCTGTCGCGCAGCATCCGCCAGGCATACGCGCGGCTGCGGGGAGTTCTCGCCGTCACTACCGCGAGGAACGCGGCCGTCCCGGCCGAGCTGGCGACCCGCTTGGACAGCAGACGCAGCGCGAGCCGGCGTCGGCGATCGGAAAAGGAGGTGACGAGCACCCGGTCGTGCGCGTTCAACCGCTCGATGACCTCGACCGTCGGAACGATAGCCGACGCGGCCTTGATGTCGATGTTGACCCGCACGTCCGGTAGCGCGGTGAGGATTTCTTCCAGGGTCGGGATCGACTGCCCCGCACCCAAATCCGCCTTGCCGACATCGCGCCAGTACAACCGGTCGACCGGGCCCGGTACTCCCGAAAGGGGCGGCAGCGCACGGTCGTGCAGAATCACCGCGACGCCGTCGCGGGTGGCCCGAACGTCCGTCTCGATGTAGCGAAATCCGAGGCTCACCGCCTCGTGGAAAGCCGCCATGCTGTTCATGGGTAGCTTGAACGCAGTAAATCCCCTGTGCGCCATGGCAATCCGTCCAGCGCCGCGAAGGAACTCCGCGGTAGGTACGCTGCCTTCGCCCACCCGCTAAGTATCGCCACCAGAGCGGAAAACACCAGACATACGTTTGCGGGCGGTCGGCTGCGGGCATGCCAGGATCCGATGACCAATGAACTCCCGAAAGCCCATAGCCACGCCGCCGTCACCACCGACCGGCCGGACCGCTACGGCAAGCAACTCGTCTCCCATCTCGGGCGGCACAACGGCGGCGAGTGGTCAGCCGAGCAGCGTTCGGGCTGGATCGAGCTCGGGACCGGACGGGCAACCCTCTCCGCGGAAGACACCACGCTGCGGCTGGACATTCATGCGCCCCCGGACCAGCTGGAACGCCTGCAAGAGGTCGTCGCCAGTCATCTGATCCGGTTCGGTGAACGCGACCAACTCGAAGTGCATTGGGTCCGCGGCCCTGACCAACCGGCCGGCGGTTGATTGCGTTTTCGGCCCGGATCCATCCGGTCCCCCGCGGTCGCACGAAAGGTTAAGGGTAGGTGTGCGATCTCTGTGGATCTGCTGACTAAAAATCAACCTGAGTGTTGGCGAAGGGCATGATCAGGATCGTTTGCCAAGGTCAGCCGCGTTGAATTGGTAACCCCACTGTATAGCGTCGTTGACAAGCGAACTCACAGGCGTGTTCGACCACGTCCCCCGAATCGATGAAAGGAGATCCTTGTGTCTTTCGTGCGTACATATCCAGAACACCTGGCAGCCGCAGCCGACAACCTGGCAACGATTGGCGCGGCCTTGAACTCCGGCACCGCGGCCGCCGCCGGCCCCACCACCGGCGTCGTTCCCGCGGCCGTCGATGAAGTGTCGATCCTGACAGCAGCGCAGTTCGCCACCCACGCCGCGCGGTTCCAGGAACTGCATGCGAAAGCGGCCCAGATCCAGGCGGCGTTGACGGCGGCGCTGGCCACCAGTGGTGGTTCGTATGCGGCGACCGAAGCGGCCAACGCGGCCGCGGCGCACTGATCGGCCTGAGGCATTAGGGGTTAGTCATGGTGGACTACGGATTGTTGCCGCCCGAAATCAACTCGGCGAAGATCTACGCCGGCCCCGGCGCCGGCTCGTTGGCGGCCGCGGCAGCGGCGTGGAGCGGGTTTGCATCTGAGCTGCAGGCCGCCGCGGCAGGTCATCGGTCGGTGATTGACGCGCTGACCAGCGGTCCGTGGACGGGGCCGGCGTCGGCGAAGCTGGTTGCGTCGGTAAGCCCGTTCATTAACTGGCTGGATCTCAGTGCCGAGGAGGCCGGGCAGGCCGCAAGCCAGGCGAGCGCGGCGGCGAACGCCTACGAGGCGGCGTTTTTGGCTAGCGTTCCTCCGCCCTTGATCGCGGCCAACCGCTCGCTGCTGGCGGAGGCGGTCGCGACCAACCTGCTCGGGCAAAACACTCCGGTGATTGGGCAACTCGAGGCCCAGTACGCCGAATTCTGGGCTCAGGATTCGCAGGCGATGTATACCTATGCGAGCAATGCGGCGGCGGCGACGCAGCTGACGGATTTGCCGCAGCCGGCTGAAGTGGTGGACCCCGGCGCGTGGGCCGACCAGGCCATCGCCGTCTTCAAGGCCCAGGATCAAGTCGTCGCGAACAACGTGGGCAACATATTTGCTCAGATCAACCCACGAGTTACCGACGTCTTGAAGACGCTGTCGGCGCCGATCAACGGTACGGCGATGGACCAGTGGCTAGTGGCCAACACCCCGCTCGACGACGTCGTCGCGCTGTACAGCAAGTACTGGTCCCCGTACGTCAATTCACTCGCGGCCCTGCTGCAGTCGACGCAGACTCTCGGGCAGAACGCCAGCGGGTTTTCGGGCATCGGCAGCCTGGCGAATACCCTGTTCAAGCCTGCGGCCCCGGCGGCCGCGGCGGCTGCATCTGGCGCCGCGCAGGCCGCGTCTGGTGCCGGGCAGGCCGCGGCCGGAGCCGCGAGCAACCTCGGTGGCGTGGCGGCGGGTCTGGGCAAGGCGCTTCCGATTGGCGGGTTGTCGGCGCCCGCAAGCTGGACTCCGTGGCACGCGACCACCAATCCCGGTGTGGCCAGCGCGGTTTCGGCCGCCGCGGAAGGCGGCAACAGCTTTCCAATGGGCGCGCCGTTGGGGCAGTTCGTCAACGGCGGTGGCTACGGCCGCAATGTCCCCACCTACGGGTTCAAGCCCTCGGTCATCGCGAAGCCGCCGGCCGCGGGCTAGCGGCCGGTCGCTGCAGCGGTTACTAGGGGATAGCAGGCGATGGTTGATTACGGGTTGTTGCCGCCAGAGGTCAACTCGGGGCGGATATACACCGGACCGGGGGCAGGACCGATGCTGGCCGCCGCGTCGGCGTGGGGTGCATTTGCCGAGGACTTGCAGGCCGCCGCGGTGGGTCATCAGTCGGTAATCGCCGAGCTGACCGGCGGTCCATGGCTCGGGCCGGCGTCGGCGTCACTGGTTGCGGCCGTCACGCCGTTCATTACCTGGCTGGAAACCAGTGCCCAGGAGGCGGCCCAGGCTTCCGGCCAGGCATACGCGGCGGCGGCCGCCTTCGAGGGGGCGTTCGCCGCTGTGGTCCCTCCGCCGGTGATCGAGGCCAACCGCGCTCTGCTGGCGGCGTTGGTCGCGACGAACTTCTTCGGGCAGAACACCCCGGCGATCGCGGCGACCGAAGCTCTGTACGCCGAATTCTGGGCTCAGGACGCCGCCGCGATGTACACCTACGCGGGCAACTCGGCGGCGGCGACTCAGTTGACGGAGTTGCCGGAGCCGGCCGAGGTCACGGACCCCGGGGCCGTGGCCGACCAGGCCATCGAGGTCTTCAAGGCCCAGAATCAGGTCCTGCAGTCCAGCGTGGGCAACGTGCTGGCCCAGATCAATCCCAGGGTCACGACCGTTTTGCAGACCCTATCTTCGCCGATCAATGGCACGACGATTGACCAGTGGCTGATAGCGAACACGCCCTTGGACGACGTCGTCCCGCTGTACAGCAAGTACCTCGGGCCCTACATGAACTCACTGACAGCGGCGGCGCAGGGGGGGAATTCCATTGGCAACAACGTCTCGGGCTTCGGAGGCATCACCAAGCTTGCGAATGACATCACTCCCCTGACCCAGGCGGTCCAGGGCGCGGCTCAGGCCGCAGGGTCGGCCGGGGCCGCAACCAAAGTCGGCAGCTTCGGCAGCGTGGCAGGTGGACTGGGTAAGGCGGTTCCGATCGGGGGGTTGTCGGTGCCCGTAGGCTGGACCAGCTCGGCGCCCGGCGCAACCACGCCGGGGGTGGCAACTTTGACTAACGCCACCACCGCGGTTCCGGCCGCCGCGCAAGGCGCCGCCAACGGCAATCCGGTGGCTCCACCGTTCGGGCAGTACATCAATGGTGGCGGCAGAGGCCGAAAGCTCCCCTCATACGGCTTCAGGCTGACCTTCATGACGAGTTCACCCGCGGCCGGCTAGTAACTCGCTAGCGCGTCGCGAACTTCCAACCACCGAAGTCAGTGCTCTCTCGAGCCGTACCGCCACTCGGTGATCTTGCGGCCCAGCGAGTCGGCCGCACTCGTGGCGGCCCGCCCCACGCCGTCGACAATGCCGCCGAGGCCGTCGCGGATGCCCCTGATCAGCGGGTCGTCGGACTGGTCGAAGCCATCCCGATAGTGCCGGGCGGCCTCCCCGAGGTCGTCGGAGAGTGCGGCGTGGTCGTCGTCGTCGCGCCGCGGGTAGTCGCCGGACATCACCTTGCCGTAGCCGCCTTCGTCCACCCACTTGGTCAGGGCGCCGGCCCGCAGCACCGAGAACGGATGTGTCTGCAGCTCCAGGTTGAGCAGCTTGAGCACCCCGTCGCGCATGTCGCCGGTGCGTTCGTATTCGCGGGCCTGGGCCAGGAAGGCGTCGGAGTCGAGCTTGTCCAGGCGGCTGCCGCCGGCGAGCTTCATCTCCACGCGGATCGCGGTGTCCAGATCCTGGCAGCAGAGCAGCCCGGCCCGGTCCCCCGACAGCTCGGACTTGCGCTGCCATTCCAGCAGCGCGGCGACGATCGCGCGCAACGCCCAGCCGCCGACCGGCACGACGCCGAAAGACCGCGCCAGACGCACCAAATGCATCATCATCGTGCGGTACACCGCGTGACCGGACAGCGCATGGCCGAGCTCATGGCCCATCACGAACCGCATCTCGTCGTGCGTCATCAGGTCGTAGAGGCCCGAGGTGATCACGATGAATGGCTTGTCCATGCCGATCGTGAACGCGTCCGCGGTCTCCGCCTGCAACACAAAGCATTCGGGTTTCGTCGACGCGTCCAGCACGTCCACGCATTCATCGAGCAGCGCGTCGAGGTCGGCGAATTGGCGCGGCCCTACCCGCGCGGCGCTGGCCAGGTACAGCAGGCGGTGTTGACGTTCGCGCAGCATCCCGGATGTCAGCTTGAGGATCTGATCGAATCCCTTGAGCCGGCGCAGCGCGGACAGCGCCGTCCTGTCGGCGGGATGCTCCCACGCACGCGAACTGATCCCCGAAAACGTGGTGCGGGCCGTGGCGGGCAGCTCAGACATGGCGCGGTCCCCTCGATCGTCCGGCCTTCAGAATACGGGCGCCGCCGTCCGGGAGATTTTTCTGCGATTTTCCCGAATTTGGTCGTTCAGGCCGGCTCGTCGGCGCCGTGGCACACCGTGAAGTTGCGGACACCGACGGCGGCCTGGCTCCGGCGAGCAGCAGCGCGCCGCCGGCCCACGGACGAAGGATGGCGCCCCATCGCATCCTGGCGCTGACGTTCACGTCGCTTGGCCGCTAGCCAAACGGGGTGTGATTGCAGGCAGATCACTGTCGCCCCGGATGCATCCGCCACGATCGTCAACTCCTCTCGGACGCGCAATTCTGAGCTTTCCAACCAAGGATTCCCAGCAAACCTGTGATCAAACCGTGTCAAAAGATGAGAATTAGCCGTGAATTTGAAACCTGGCCCTTATCGATGTTGGGTACCGATGTCGGTTCGCCTGGTCAACAGGGCCACCGCGCTCCACGGTCTGCTGTTGCCGGGGTGACGCGGATCCGGCTGTGGCAGCCAGGAAACCGCTCGCAACATCATCGGTAAGCGGCGAAGGCGGTGGGCGGCCACGAATAGCGGTTCCGCCTCGACGACGCGCCAGCCGAGGTCTTCGAAAAAGGCCAATCCGTTTTCGGGGGCAAAGGTGAACGGCGCATTCTGCATCATTCCGGCCATCTTCCTGTTCATCATTTTCTTTAGACCCGGGCCGGCGAAATCGAGCATCCACCAGGCCACCTCGGGCCGGTCGATCGCGTGCGAAAGCGCGACGACGTCGTCGTCTTCCAGGTACATCAGCAGGCCCTCCGTCAGCACCAGGGCCCTGGTGGCCCCGTCCAGGGCGTCGTCGAAGAACGCGTCGCGGGCACGCGGGTCGGCCAAATCGACGGCGGTCCGGGTCAACCTGCAGCGCGGGATCTGATCGGCAAGCAGCTGGGTCTTTTCCGCGAGCAACCCGGGCAGATCCGCCTCCACCCACGTCAAATCGGACGGCAGGTCCAACCGGTACGGTCGGGTGTCCAGCCCGGCGGCCAGGTTCAGCACCCGGTCGCAGCCGTCGGCGATCGCCGCGGCGATCGCGTCATCGATGATCTTGGTGCGCGCGACGAGCCACCAGCCGTTGCGCGTTGACCGCGGCACGTTGGCGACGATGGCGCGGCCATGCTCGCCGGCGAGACGTTCCGCGAGCGGGTCGCTGAACAACGCATCGGGTCGTGCCGACTCGGTTGCCCGATGCAGCGCCGTCCAGCGGGCAGTGTCGGAAACGTGGGTAATGAGGTGGTCAGGGCCAGGCATACGTTGCGTTATAGCACTCGGCTGTGACAAACCCTGTGGAGTACGGTGCGGTCATGTCCCCTCGCAATCGCCGCTTCCTGCTCCGCGAACGCCCCACCGGACGCATCGGTCCGGACACCTTCGAACTCAGCGAGGAGGCGGTCCCCGAGATCAGCGACGGGGAGGCGCTGGTCCGCATCGACTGGATCTCGCTCGACCCGACGAATCGCGCGTGGATCAACGACACCCCCACTTACCTGCCGCCGGTGGGCATCGGCGAGGTCATGCGCGCGGGCGGGATCGGCGAGATCGTCGCGTCGAAGAATCCGAATTATGCGGTAGGCCAGACCGTTCAGGGTCTCGTCGGCTGGCAGGAGTACGCGGTGGCCTCGGACGCGATGCCGTTGCTGCCGGTCGACGTCGCCGACGGTGTCTCGCCGAGCGCCTACATGGGTGCGCTCGGGATGACTGGACTCACCGCGTGGATCGGGATCCGGCAGATCGGTAAGCCGCAGCCGGGCGAGACGGTCGTCGTCTCGGCGGCGGCCGGCGCGGTCGGCTCGATCGCCGGACAGCTCGCCAAGGCCGACGGCGCGCGCGTCGTCGGAATCGCCGGCGGCCCGGAAAAGTGCGCGCTGCTCACCGAACAGCTCGGCTTCGACGCGGCCGTCGACCACAAGGCCGCCGACTGGTACACCCAGCTCGTCGCGGCGACACCCAACGGTATCGACGTCGACTTCGAGAACGTCGGCGGCGACATCATGGACGCGATCTTCGCGCGCCTCAATATCCGTGCGCGCGTGGCGCTTTGCGGCCTGATCTCCGGCTATAACGACGCCGATCCGCCGCCCGGGCCGCGCGCGTTCGGGAACCTGCTCATTCAGCGTGCGACGGTGCAGGGCTTCATCGTGCTCGACCACTT
>Ga0075363_100000715_pt1 | contig 11263 bp, 8 predicted proteins | sample EndMetdeltDD1763_FD_71470 | JGI IMG/M metagenome (GOLD analysis project Ga0075363, IMG submission 71470) | Populus endosphere microbial communities from Tennessee, USA - Endosphere MetaG P. deltoides DD176-3 | ecosystem: Host-associated > Plants > Roots > Endosphere | place: USA: Tennessee...
CAGACCCGGCAGAACCCCGATGATCACCCCCAGCAGGATGCCAACCAGCATCAGGGCCAGGTTGTACCAGGACAACGCCACCTTGAAGCCGCCGATAAGCGAACTAATCTCGTCCACGCTTCGCCTTCCGTCGTTTCCTCTCGCCCCAAGTCCGGGCATACTAGCCCGCAGCCTTTAGTGGCTTTTGCTGTTCTTGCGCGTGGTATACCATGTGCCAAATGCGCAAGGAGCGCAACATGCGATTCTGTAATCAATTTGGCTATTGCGAACGCTCATGGCTTGGCGAGACCGAAATCGTGGCGTATGGTATACCAAGAACCACGCTCTCTGGCGGTCCAAGCGTACATGGAAAATCGAGTGACCGAGTTGGCTGACACACAGCTCCAGATCACCCCGATCGGCGAGGGGATCAGCCTGAAGGCGCGCGCATACGAAGCGCTCAAGGCCGCCATCACGAACATGAACATTTACGCGCACGAGGCGGAGCTCCGCCTCGACGAGCGCGACCTTTCGCAACGCTTCGGCGTCAGCCGCACGCCGCTCAGGGAAGCGCTGGCGCAGCTCGACCAGGAAGGTCTGGTCAGGATCGTTGCGCGACGCGGCATCTTCATCGTGCGCAAGACCAAAGCCGAGATTCTGGAGATGATCACGGTGTGGGCCGCGCTCGAGAGCATGGCCGCCCGCCTTGCCACCAAAGAAGCCTCCGACGCCGAGCTGTCGAGCCTGCACGATCTGGTCGACACCTTCTCCACCGACGAGGTGGCGAGGCAGATGGGCGAGTACTCGGATGCCAACATCCGCTTTCACCAGGCCATCATCACGCTCGGCAAGTGCCAGCTGATCGCCGACCTGACCGACAAGCTGTTCTTCCACGTGCGCGCCATTCGCCAGCGCACCATCTTCGAACAAGACCGCGCCAAGCGCTCGATCGTCGACCACAAGGAGATCGTGGCGGCGCTCGAAGCGCGCGACACCGAGCGTGCCGAGCGTCTGGTGCGCGAGCACACGTTGCGACTGAGAGATCACGTCGATCGCTTCGTAGAAATCGACTGATCGGGACGAAACGTCACATTCGAACTGAATTCGAGGAGGTTGCCGATGTCGGCTGACAACACGCCCAATGCGCGGACGCAGGCTGCCAGCATGGTCGCGGACGACCATGTGGTGGCCTAGGCGCGCCAAGCCGGAAACGCCGAGCGGATCGCAGCCTGCCAAGGCGCAGAACCCGAACGGTAGAGACAAGAATTTTGCGGGAGGGAGCGAGATGTCCGCAACTGCACAAAGCATCGACACCAAAAGCGCCGCAGGCGAGCAGGAGCTGACCGACGGCTTCCACCTCATCATTGATGCGCTTAAGCTGAACGGCATCAACACTCTGTATGCCGTGCCCGGCATCCCGATCACCGACTTCCTGCGCATGTCGCAGGCCGAAGGCCTGCGCGTGCTGTCGTTCCGCCACGAGCAGAACGCCGGCTATGCCGCCTCGATCGCCGGCTACCTGACGAAGCAGCCCGGCATCTGCATCACCGTATCGGCGCCGGGCTTCCTCAACGGCCTGACCGCGCTGGCGCACGCCACCACCAACTGCTTCCCGATGATCCTGATCTCCGGCTCGTCGGAGCGCGAGGTCGTCGACCTGCAGCAGGGCGACTACGAGGAGATGGATCAGCTGGCCATCGCCAAGCCGCTGTGCAAGGCCGCCTACCGCATCCTGCACGCGGCCGACATCGGCATCGGCATCGCGCGCGCCATTCGCGCCGCCGTGTCCGGACGTCCGGGCGGCGTCTACCTCGACCTGCCGGCCAAGCTGTTCGGCCAGGTGATGAACGCCGCCGCCGGCGCGAAGTCCCTGGTGAAGGTGATTGATCCGGCGCCGGCTCAGTTTCCCTCCAAGGACTCGGTCAAGCGCGCGCTGGATGTCCTGAAGAGCGCCAAGCGCCCGCTGATCATCCTCGGCAAGGGCGCCGCCTACGCCCAGGCCGACGAAGCCATCAAGACGTTCGTCGAGAAGAGCGGCGTGCCGTTCCTGCCGATGAGCATGGCCAAGGGCCTGCTGCCCGACACGCATCCGCAATGCGCGGGCGCGGCACGCTCCACGGTGCTGAAGGACTCCGATGTCGTGGTGATGATCGGTGCGAGGCTCAACTGGCTGCTGTCGCACGGCAAGGGCAAGAACTGGGGCGATGCGCCCAAGAAGTTCATCCAGATCGACATCGAGCCGAAGGAGATGGATAGCAACGTCGAGATCGCGGCCCCCGTGGTCGGCGACATCGGCTCATGCGTGAACGCGTTGCTCGCCGAGATGGGTGGTAGCTGGCCGGCGCCGCCCGCCGAGTGGCCCAAGGCGGTCGCCGCCAAGCGCGAGGAGAACGTCGCCAAGATGGCGCCGCGCCTGATGAACAACAACGTGCCGATGGACTACCACGGTGCACTGGGCGTGCTGCGCACGATCGTCAAGGAGCGGCCCGACGCGATGCTCGTCAACGAAGGCGCCAACACGCTCGACCTGGCGCGCGGCATCATCGACGTCTATCAGCCGAGGAAGCGCATCGATGTCGGCACCTGGGGCATCATGGGCATCGGCATGGGCTATGCCATCGCCGCCGCTGTCGAGACCGGCAAGCCGGTGCTGGCGGTGGAGGGCGACTCGGCGTTCGGCTTCTCCGGCATGGAGATCGAGACCATCTGCCGGTACAAGCTGCCGGTCTGCATCGTCATCTTCAACAACGACGGCATCTATCGCGGCACCGACGTCAACGCCGTCAGCTCCGACCCTGCGACCACGGTGTTCGTGAAGGGCGCGCGCTACGACAAGATGATGGAGGCGTTCGGCGGCGTCGGCGTCAACGCCACGTCTCCCGACGAGCTGAGGCGCGCCGTCAACGCGGCGATGGACTCCGGCAAGCCGACGCTCATCAACGCGGTCATCGATCCGGCCGCCGGCAGCGAGTCGGGGCGCATCGGCAATCTCAACCCGCAGAGCGCGCTGAAGAAGAAGTAGCACCGCCGCAAGGCAGGCACGGAGAACACACTGCCAGACGTGGGGAGGCCGCGATGTCGTGGTTCGACAAGTTGAGGCCGGCAAGGCCGCAAGACCAGGTAAATGCGACTAAGGAGGCCCGAATGGGCAAGGCATTGGAAGGCGTCAAGATACTCGATTTCACCCACGTGCAGTCGGGACCGACCTGCACCCAGCTGCTGGCGTGGTTTGGCGCCGACGTCATCAAGGTGGAGCGTCCGGGCGTAGGCGACATCACGCGCGGCCAGCTGCAGGATGTCCCCAACGCGGACAGCCTCTACTTCACCATGCTGAACCACAACAAGCGCTCGATCACCATCGACAGCAAGAACAAGAAGGGCATGGAGATCCTAGAGCGGCTGGTGAAGAGCTGCGACGTGCTGGTCGAGAACTTCGCGCCCGGCGCCCTCGATCGCATGGGTCTGACCTGGGAGCGCATTCAGCAGCTCAACCCGCGCATGATCTACGCCAGCGTGAAGGGCTTCGGCCCCGGCCCGTACGAGGACTGCAAGGTCTACGAGAACGTCGCCCAGTGCACCGGCGGCTCGGCCTCCACCACCGGCTTCCGCGAGGGGCCGCCGCTGGTCACCGGCGCGCAGATCGGCGACTCGGGCACCGGCCTGCATCTGGCGCTCGGCATCGTCACGGCACTGTTCCACCGCACCATGTCCGGCAAGGGCCAGCGCGTCAGCTGCGCCATGCAGGACGGCGTGCTCAACCTGGCGCGCGTCAAGATGCGCGACCAGCAGCGCCTCGCGCACGGCCCCCTCAAGGAATACAGCCAGTTCGGCGAGGGCGTTCCGTTCGGCAAGGCCGTGCCGCGCGCGGGCAACGACTCAGGCGGAGGCCAACCGGGCCGCATCCTGAAGTGCAAGGGCTGGGAGAACGATCCCGACGCCTACATCTATTTCATCACGCAGGCCCCCGTGTGGGAGGCGATCTGCGATGTGATCGGCGAGCCCGGCTGGAAGACCGATCCCAACTACGCCAAGCCATCGGCCCGACTGCCGCGCCTCAACGAGATCTTCGCGCGCATCGAGAGGTGGACCATGACCAAGGACAAGTTCGAGGCCATGGACATCCTCAACAAGTACGACATCCCCTGCGGGCCGATCCTGTCCATGAAGGAGCTGGCGGAGGACAAGTCGCTGTTTGCCACCGGCACCATGGTCGAGGTCGATCATCCGACGCGCGGCAAGTACCTGTCCGTCGGCAATCCGATCAAGCTGTCCGCCAGCCCGTCGGACGTGATGCGCTCGCCACTGCTGGGCGAGCACACCGAGGAGGTGCTGCGCGAGCTCGGCTATTCGCCCGACGAGATCGCCGGCCTCAAGGAGGTCGGCGCCACGGCACCTCTGAAAAAGGCGGCGGCAGAGTAACGCGGAGCGTCATCCCCGCGCAGGCGGGGACCCACGCAAGGAAGTGAGTTGTCGATCGTGCGTAGACCCAAAGAGCCCTGCGTCTACATTCTCGCCAGCAAGCGGGGTGGGGTTCTTTACATCGGCGTGACGAGCGACATCTCCAATCGCGTGAACCTTCACAAGCAGGGCCTCATTGACGGGTTTACAAAGAAGTACGGCGTGCATCTGCTGGTCTACTTCGAAATCCACCACACGATGCCGGAAGCGATCCGACGTGAGAAGCAGCTGAAGAAATGGAACCGTGCGTGGAAAGTCAGGCTGATCGAGCAGGTCGATCCCGAATGGCGCGATCTGTGGACTGAAACCGGCGAGGTTCACATGAGTTCGGTCGGCGGACAGGGTCTGCCGCACGAAAGTTTGGAGAGACATTAGCAGGCTGGCGTGGGTGCCCGCCTACGCGGGCATGGCGTCGGACAAGAGCAAGGCACGTCATCCCCGCGCAGGCGGGGATCCATGCAAGTATCCGAGGGGAGTAATGCAGATGCGTATCGTCGTGCATGGACAGGAGGCCTTCGGCAAGGCCGTCCTGGAAAAGCTGCTGGAGCGCAAAGAGAACGTCGTCGCGGTTTGTTGCGCGCCCGACAAGGCCGGGCGGCCGGAAGATCCACTCAAGCTTTTCGCCATCGAGAAAGGCTTGCCGGTGCATCAGCCGAAAAGCTGGAAAACGCCCGAGGCGCTCGAGCTGATGAAGTCGTTCAACGCCGACGTCTGCATGATGGCCTACGTGCTGCTGTTCGTGCCGCAGCCGGTGCTGGACGCACCCAAGTACGGCACGTTCCAGTATCATCCCTCGCTGCTGCCGGCGCATCGCGGTCCGTCGTCCATCAACTGGCCGATCGCGATGGGCAAGACGCGCACCGGCCTCACCATCTTCTGGCCGAACGAGGGCCTCGACGAGGGCCCGATCCTGATCCAGAAGACGGCCGAGATCGGTCCGGACGAGAGTCTGGGCGATGTGTATTTCAAGAAGCTGTTCCCGATGGGCGTCGATGCCATGATCGAGGGCCTCGAGCTGGTGCGTGCCGGCGTCAAGCTCAAGCATCCGCAGAACCTCGCCGACGGCTCCTATGAAAGCTGGTTCAAGAAGGACTTGGCCGAGCTCGATTGGTCGAAGCCGGTTGCGGACGTCTACAACGTCATCCGCGCCGCCAATCCCGCGCCCGGCGCCTGGGGCACCATCAAGGGCCAGAAGGTCGACATCTTCGACAGCGCCAAGGTTGCAGCCAGCGGCAAGCCGGGCGAGATCGTCGCCATCGACGCCAACGGCATGACGATCGCGGCGGGCGGCGGCGGCATTCTGGCCAAGCGCGTGCGCGGAGCCGACGGCAAGAAGATCGCAGCCGGCGATTTCGTCAAAGCCGCCGGCCTCAAGGTCGGCGACATGTTCGACAAGCCCACACCCAAGCCGCAGGCGTGACGGTCCCAGCTACCTTGAAAGCGCGAGCGCCGACCCAGGAGAGCGGATTTGACGGCCGGACGATCATGGCTTCCTGCCTGGCTCGGGGGACCGCGCAACGGTACGGCCGGCGCGGCGCAAGCCAACGGGCAGACAACCAGGAATGAGACTCCACGGGAGAAAGAAATTATGTCGGTGAAGTCAGACATTGAAATTGCGCGCGGCGCCAAGAAGAAGCCGATCATGGAGATCGGCGCCAAGCTTGGCATCCCTGCCGAGCATCTGCTGCCCTACGGCCACGACAAGGCGAAGATCTCAGCCGAGTTCATCGCCTCGAAGAAGGGCGGTAAGGACGGCAAGCTGATCCTCGTCACCGCCATCAACCCGACGCCCGCCGGCGAAGGCAAAACCACCACGACGGTCGGCCTCGGCGACGGCCTGAACCGGATCGGCAAGAAGGCGATCGTCTGCATCCGCGAGGCCTCGCTCGGCCCGAACTTCGGCATCAAGGGCGGCGCGGCCGGCGGCGGCTATGCGCAGGTGGTGCCGATGGAGGAGATGAACCTCCACTTCACCGGCGATTTCCACGCCATTACCACCGCGCACAACCTGCTCTCGGCGCTGATCGACAACCACATATACTGGGGCAACGAGCTCGGCATCGACACCCGCCGCGTCGTCTGGCGCCGGGTCATGGATATGAACGACCGCGCGCTGCGCGAGATCGTGTGCTCGCTGGGCGGCGTCGCCAACGGCTATCCGCGCGAAGCCGGCTTCGACATCACGGTCGCCTCCGAGGTGATGGCCATCCTCTGCCTCGCCACCGACCTCAAGGACCTGCAGAAGCGCATCGGTGACATCATCGTCGCCTATCGCCGCGACCGCAGCCCGGTGTATGCCCGCGACCTCAAGGCCGACGGCGCCATGGCCGTCGTGCTCAAGGACGCCATGCAGCCCAACCTCGTGCAGACGCTCGAGAACAACCCGGCCTTCGTGCACGGCGGTCCGTTCGCCAATATCGCGCACGGCTGCAACTCGGTGGTCGCCACCACCACGGCGCTGAAGCTCGCCGACTACGTCGTTACCGAGGCCGGCTTCGGCGCGGATCTCGGCGCCGAGAAGTTCTTCGACATCAAGTGCCGCAAGGCAGGCCTGAAGCCGGCGGCGGCGGTCATCGTCGCCACCGTGCGCGCCATGAAGATGAACGGCGGCGTCAAGAAGGAAGACCTCGGCAAGGAGAACGTCGACGCGGTCAAGAAGGGTTGCGCCAACCTCGGCCGCCACATCGAGAACGTGAAGTCGTTCGGCGTGCCGGTGGTGGTCGCCATGAACCACTTCATCTCCGACACCGACGCCGAGATCGCGGCCATGAAGGAGTACGTAAAGGGTCAAGGCGCCGAGGCCATCCTCTGCAAGCACTGGGCGAACGGCTCCGCCGGCGTCGAGGAGCTGGCGCGCAAGGTCGTGGAGCTCGCCGAATCCGGCGCCTCGAAGTTCCAGCCGCTCTATCCCGACGAGATGCCGCTGTTCGACAAGATCAACACCGTCGTGCAGAAGATCTACCGCGGTTCGGAGGCGATCGCCGACAAGTCGGTGCGTGACCAGCTGAAGGCCTGGCAGGATGCCGGCTATGGCCACCTGCCGGTGTGCATGGCCAAGACGCAGTACTCTTTCTCGACCGACCCGAACCTGCGCGGCGCGCCGACCGGCCACGTCGTGCCGGTGCGCGAAGTCAGGCTGTCGGCGGGCGCCGGCTTCGTCGTGGCCATCTGCGGTGAGATCATGACCATGCCGGGCCTGCCCAAGGTCCCCTCCTCAGAGAAGATCTTCCTCAACGACCAGGGCCAGATCGAAGGCCTGTTTTAGACGAGCGCTGGCATCCCGGGGCTCGCGGACTTGTTCCGAGGGTCCCCGGGATCCAGGTGGCAGCTTGCTCCGACATTTGCGGTTGGCTGTATGCCCGCAGCAAATGCCGGATGACGTTGAGTGCACCGGGCTCTCAGGCACGAAGCTAAACCGTAGCCCTGCTCTGGCTCGCATCGCGGCAGACGTGCTCGAGCGTGTAGTGCACCGCTTCCTCAGCGCTCGCCGCCTGGTAGGTCGCCGTCCCGTAGCCGCCCGGGGTGAACGAATACTGGCCGTCGCTGCAGCGCCAGATGCCGCGGAAGTGTCCCTTGCAGAGGATCAGCACCCCCGAAGGCCAGTCGGACTGGGCGGTGAAGCCGCGCGTGTCCGCCGCGAACGCCGTGCGCAGCTCCGCCAGGAGCATCTCTTCCTGTCTCTGGCGCGACATGCTTGCGCCGCCTCCGGATACGGCGTCACGCGCTGGGAGGGTGCGCGCACGCTGCCGACACTAGAGAGCGCGAGCACTCCCTCTCCCAACCCTGCGAAGTGCTCGCGTGGATGAACATGGCAGCGGACCCGCGCCCTTGCATTGCTTAATGCGAGTATGCGTAACAAATGCGCTGCTAATTTCCTGATGATTTTAGTGGTCCTGGAAACCATTTGTTGACCAAACCACGCGTTGCCTGCCCGCTGTGCGGCCCCTAGATTGCCTGCCGGCCGGGGCATCCGGCCTCGACGGCAGGGCCACCGATGAACCGACCGATGCGACCCGACGACCTCGACCCGCCTCTGGTGGGCGGCGGCGATCCGGGTGCCCTGGAAGCCTGCTTCGCGCATATGTTGGGCGAGACACCGACACGGCTCGCCCGCGACGCCGCCGTCGATCCTCGCCAGGCCTCGCTCGTCGAGGCCTATCGCGCGCGCGGCTATCTCAAGGCCCGGCTCGACCCGCTCGGTCTCGCGCCGTCGGTCGAGGTGCCCGAGCTCGATCCGCGCCGGCACGGCCTCGACCCTCGCGCCGAGGCGGCCCGCATCGCCGCCCTGGAAGCGGCCTACTGCGGCAGCATCGGCTGGGACATCGGCCACATCCACGACACCGGGCGGCGCACATGGCTGCAGGCGCGCGCCGAGCAGCAAAGCTCGCCGTCGGATGCCGAGCGCGTCGCCATTATGACCCAGCTCGCCCGCGCCTACGCGTTCGAGGAGGGCCTGCACACCCGCATCCCGGCCGGCAAGCTGTTCGGGCTCGGCGGCGCCGAGACATTCATCGTCCTGCTGGAGACGCTGCTGGCCGAGGCGGCGCGCGGCGGCGTCGCCGAGGTGGTGGTCGGCGGCATGCATCGCGGCCGTTTCAACATGCTGGCTACTGTGATGGGCAAGCCGCTCACGGCGCTGGTCGCCGAGATCGAAGGCAAGCCCGCCGTGCCGGCCGGTCTCGGCGTATCCTCCGACGTCTCCTATCACCTCGGCTATTCCGGCGAGCGCACCATCGCAGGGCGTACGCTGCGGCTCTCGGTCAGCGCGCATCCCTCGCACCTGCAGCTCATCCCCGTCATTTCGCAGGGCCGCGCGCGGGCCAAGCAATCACTGGCTGGCGAGCACGGCCGCCATGCCGTGCTGCCGCTGCTGCTGCACACCGACGCCAGCTTTGCCGGCCAGGGCCTGGTCGCCGAGATGCTGCAGCTGTCGAGGCTTGCGCCGTTCGATATCGGCGGCACCATCCATATCGTCATCAACAACCAGATCGGCTTCACCACCACGCCCGGCGAGGGCCGCTCGGCCCGCCACGCCACCGACATCGCCAAACTGATCGAGGCGCCGGTGCTGCACGTCAACGGCGACGATCCCGAAGCCGTCGACCGCGTGGCGCGCGTGGCGGCCGCTTATCGCGCCGAGTTCGGCAGCGACATCCTGATCGATCTCGTCTGCTACCGCCGGCCGGGCCACAACGAGATCGACGAGCCGCGCTTCACCCAGCCGGTCATGTATCAGGCCGTCGACACGCGCCCTCCGGTGCACCAGCTCTACGCCGACGCGCTGGCAAGGCGTGGCCTCGATACCGGCGCTGCCGAGGTGGCGATCGCGCAAGTTGCGCAGGACATGCGCGGCGCCTTCGCTGCAGCCAAGTCCTACCAGGTCAATCACGCGGACTGGTTCGAGGGCCGCTGGTCCGGCCTGCAATCCGGCAGCGAGGCCGACATGCTGGCCGCCACTGCAACGGGGCTTGCACGCGACACGCTACGCGAGCTTGGCCGCACGCTCACCGCCATCCCCGACGGCATGGCTATCGACCCCAAAGTGGCGCGCTTCCTGGACGAGCGCCGCACATCTGTCGAATCCGGCCAAGGCATCACCTGGGCGACGGCCGAGGCCCTCGCATTGGCGTCGCTCCTGTCCGAGGGCACGCCCGTGCGTCTGGGCGGCCAGGACAGCGTGCGCGGCACCTTCACCCAGCGCCATCTCGAGTTGCACGACCAGTCCACCGGCACCCGCCATCTGGTCCTCGCCGGCGCGGCGGCAGCGGGTGGCGTGCCGGCCGAGATCCACAACACGCCGCTGATCGAGAACGCCGTGCTGTGCTTCGAATACGGCATCAGCCTGGCCGATCCGCACCGCCTGGTGGTCTGGGAAGCCCAGTTCGGCGAATTCCTCAACGTTGCGCAAGCCGTGTTCGACCAGTGCATCGCCTGCGGCGAGGACCGCTGGCTGCGCGCCTCGGGCCTGGTCATGCTGCTGCCGCACGGTATCGACGGCGGCGGGCCCGACCATTCCACGGCCAGACCCGAGCGCCTTCTCGCGGCCTGTGCCGGCGCCAACATTCAGATCGTCAACGCGTCGACGCCGGCCAGCTTCTTCCACGTGCTGCGCCGGCAGATGCACCGGCCGTTCCGCAAGCCGCTCGTCGTGCTGTCGCCCAAGTATCTGCTGCGGCACAAGGCCTGCATCTCGCCGCTCGCCGATTTGGAGACCGGCACCGTCTTCCGCCCGGTGATCTCCGACGCCATGGTACAAAATGCACGCCGCGTCGTGCTGTGCACCGGCAAGGTGTTCTACGAGCTGCAGGCCGCCCGCGCCGCGCGCAACCTGGAACGCAATATTGCCCTGGTGCGCATCGAGCAGCTGCATCCGTTTCCGGCCGTCGCGGTCTCCTACGCGCTGGCAGCCCATCCGAGCGCAGAGATCGTCTGGTGCGAGGAGGAGCCCGAGAACATGGGCTGTTTCCTGCATCTGCGCCCCAGGCTGGAAGCGGCCGCCGGCCGCTCCGTGCGGCGCGCCGGCCGGCCCGCCGTTGCCACCCCCGCGGTCGGCGTCAAGTACTGGCACGAGGCCGAAATCGCCGCCTACCTCGAGCAGGCACTGGGCCCCGCGTAGTCCTAGCCATTGCAGTTGCCGCCCATCGAGCCTCCACCCGTCATCCCCGAAGTCGAGCCCCGCCGCACCGGTCGGGGCGAGACTGTCCGGGATCGCGCGAAGTGAAGTACCAGCCAAGATCCCGGCTCTCGATGATTGCGCGCTGCGTGCTCCGATCATCGAGGCCGGGATGACGGGTGGATTTCCTTGCGGCCCAGCACGGCGAAACCA
>Ga0075363_100000716_pt1 | contig 11250 bp, 10 predicted proteins | sample EndMetdeltDD1763_FD_71470 | JGI IMG/M metagenome (GOLD analysis project Ga0075363, IMG submission 71470) | Populus endosphere microbial communities from Tennessee, USA - Endosphere MetaG P. deltoides DD176-3 | ecosystem: Host-associated > Plants > Roots > Endosphere | place: USA: Tennessee...
GGAAGCAGTGCCCAAGGCCAAAACGCGAAACCTTTCGCTGGATCGTGCCCGCACCTTCCTGACGCTGGTGGTGCTGACCCACCATGCCGTCATCCCCTATACTTATTTCGGTCATACCGATCCGAAGTACTTCTTCGGCTTCGACATGATCGTGCTCGCCACCGACAGTTTCTTCATGGCGATGTTCTTTTTCCTGTCGGGACTGTTCGCCTGGTCCGGGATCGCCCGCAAGGGAGCGCTGAACTATTTGCAGGACCGGCTGCTTCGGCTTGGCCTGCCCTTCGTGATCTGCGCCCTGACCGTCATTCCGCTCGCCTATTACGCAATCTCCATGCGGCACCATCCCGAGATCGGCTTTTCGGAATTCTGGTGGAATATGGTCACGAAGGGCCCGTGGCCGAGCGGGCCGATCTGGTTCCTCTGGGTCCTGCTCGCTTTCGACGTGATTGCCTGCATCCTGCACCGGCTGTCGCCCAACCTGCTCGATCCGATCAACCGCCTCTCGCTATACGGTCGCCGCCGGCCCGCCGTGTTCTTCGCGGTCATGCTTGCCGTCACCGGAGCGTTCTATGTTCCCGGTCTGATGATTTATGGACCGAGCAGCTGGTTCGAGTTCGGCCCGTTCTCGGTGCAGCACGGGCGCATTATGCTCTACGCCAGCTACTTCTTTTTCGGCGCCGGCATCGGCGTCGCGCAAATGGATCGCGGGCTGCTCGCGGCAGACGGCCGGATGGCGAAGGTCAGCTGGGACTGGATGGTGCTGGCGATCGTTCCGTATTGCCTGCTCTGGGTGCTGATCTTCATCAAGCGCGAAATACTGGGCAATCCGTCGCCGTTACCGAACTGGTATGAGGGGCTTTACGCCGTCTGCTTCGCAGTCTTCAGCGTGGCCATCATGTTTCTGATCCTGGCCTTTTTTCAAAGGTTCAAACAATCAGGCTCAGCGAGGCTGCTCGATCCGATGCAGGCGGATGCCTATGGCATGTTCCTGGTGCACTACCCGATCGCGCTTTGGATGCAATACTGGCTGTTCGATTACGACCTGCCGGCGATCGTAAAGGTCGCGATCGGGCTGACGGTGACAGTCGCGGCAAGCTGGGCGCTGACGCGCGCGTTGCGGCAAATCCCGGGCGCGAACAAGGTGCTGTGATCTTGTAGCCCGGATGAGCGCAGCGACATCCGGGATTCAGAGGCACCGTTCCCGAATATCGCTTCGCTCATCCGGGCTACGAAATCACGCCCCCTTGCCGCTCATATAGGCCGGCAGCCAGTGCTCGAACGCCGACTTGAGCGCATCCACCGACACCGGTGTTTCACCGGCCACCGCGATCGCATCGCCGCCCGTGGTGCCGATCCGCGCGCACGGCACGCCCGCGCCCTTCATCTTCGCCAGCACCAGGCCGGCATCCGCCGCTGATACCGTCACGATGTAGCGCGCCTGATCCTCGCCGAACCAGTAGGCGTGCGGCACGATCGAGGCAGGCGCGGCCAATAGCTGCGCGCCGATGCCGCTCGCAATCGCCATCTCGGCGAGCGCGATCAGCAAGCCGCCGTCGGATACGTCATGCACCGCGGTCGCGGTGCCCGCGCGGATCATGCCGCGCACCACGTCGCCATTGCGCTTTTCGGCTGAGAGATCCACCGGCGGCGGCGCGCCCTCTTCGCGGCCGCAGATGTCGCGCAGGTACACGGATTGTCCGAGCCAACCCTGAGTGTCGCCGATTAACAGGATCGCTTCACCGCCCGCCTTGAAGGCCAGCGTGGCCGATTTGGTGAAGTCATCGAGCAGGCCGACGCCGCCGATTGACGGGGTCGGCAAGATGCCGCGGCCGTTGGTTTCGTTGTAGAGCGAGACGTTGCCGGACACGACCGGGAAATCGAGCGTGCGGCAGGCTTCCGAGATGCCTTTCAGGCAGCCGACGAACTGGCCCATGATCTCGGGCCGCTCCGGATTGCCGAAGTTCAGATTGTCGGTGATCGCGAGCGGACGACCGCCAACCGCGGTGATGTTGCGCCAGGCTTCCGCCACCGCCTGCTTGCCGCCTTCGAACGGATCGGCCTCGCAATAGCGCGGCGTCACGTCGACGGTCAGCGCGAGCCCCTTCGGCCCGTCCTGCACGCGCACCACGGCGGCATCGCCGCCCGGACGCTGCACGGTATTGCCGAGAATGACGTGATCGTACTGCTCCCACACCCAGCGCTTCGAGCACAGTTCGGGTGTGCCGATCAGCTTTTCCAGCGCCGCGGAAATCCCGATCGGTGGCTTGACGTCCTGCGCGCGCACCACCGGCAGCAACTCGGATGCGACATGCGGGCGATCATAGACCGGTGCCTCGTCGCCCAATTCCTTGATCGGCAGGTCGGCCATGACGTCGCCGCCATGCTTGACCACGAAGCGCTTGCTCGGCGTGGTATAGCCGACCACGGCAAAGTCGAGCCCCCACTTTTTGAAGATCGCCTCTGCCTCTTTTTCCTTCTCGGGCTTGAGCACCATGAGCATGCGCTCCTGGCTTTCCGAGAGCATCATCTCGTAGGCGCTCATGCCGGTTTCGCGCGTCGGCACATGATCGAGGATGAGATCGACGCCGAGGTCGCCCTTGGCGCCCATCTCGACCGCCGAACAGGTCAAGCCGGCCGCGCCCATGTCCTGGATCGCGATCACGCAATCGGCTTCCATGATTTCGAGGCAGGCTTCCAGCAGCAGCTTTTCGGCGAAGGGGTCGCCGACCTGCACCGTCGGACGCTTCTCTGCGGAATCGTCGTCGAATTCGGCCGAGGCCATCGAGGCGCCATGAATGCCGTCGCGGCCGGTCTTGGAGCCGAGATAGACAATCGGCATGTTCACGCCGGAGGCCGCCGCATAGAAAATCTTGTCGGTTTCGGCGAGGCCAACCGCCATCGCGTTGACCAGGATGTTGCCGTCGTAGCGGGTGTGGAAACGGACCTGCCCGCCAACCGTCGGCACGCCGAACGAGTTGCCGTAGCCACCGACCCCGGCGACCACGCCCGAAACAAGATGCCGCGTCTTGGGGTGTTCCGGTGCGCCGAAGCTCAGCGCATTGAGGCAGGCAATCGGCCGCGCGCCCATCGTGAACACGTCGCGCAGAATGCCGCCGACGCCCGTGGTCGCGCCCTGATAGGGCTCGATATAGCTCGGATGGTTGTGGCTCTCCATCTTGAAGACCACCGCCTGGCCGTCGCCGATATCGATGACGCCGGCATTCTCGCCCGGGCCCTGGATCACCCACGGCGCCTTGGTCGGCAGCCCGCGCAGATGGATGCGCGACGACTTGTACGAGCAGTGCTCGTTCCACATCGCCGAGAAAATCCCGAGTTCAGTGAAACTCGGCACCCGCCCGATCAGCTTGAGGATGCGCTCATACTCGTCGGGTTTCAGGCCATGGCTGGCGACGAGTTCGGGGGTGATCTGGGGCTCGTTCATGGATGCCTTAATAGGAATATCGAGAGGGTGCGAAAAGGCCTTTTATGGCGCATTTCCGCCCTGTCCAGAGCTTTGCGAAGGGGGCGTTGCGGGATCGGCGTTTGCACATCGTTCCCGGATCAGATTTAAGGTCGGAAACATCCAATTGAAGGCCCATTTTTGTGAACGAGCTTCCCCAAAACGCATTCCGCGACCGCCCGGACCTGCACGTCGAAACCGAGGGCGAATTCAAGGGCTGGCGCACCTGGACCCGCGACAATTTTGAGACCCATAACGGCCCTTTCTGGCACCGCGTGGACGAGAACGGCAAAGTTCAGTGCGCGTTCCGGGTCGAGAAAAAACACCTCAACGGCCAGCGCAACGTCCATGGCGGCTGCTTCATGTCGTTCGCCGATTACAGCCTGTTTGCGATCGCCTCCTCCGTGCTGGAGGGGCCTGGCGTCACGGTCTCGTTCGCCTGCGAGTTTCTCGATGCGGCGCGCGAGGGCGAACTGGTCGAATGCGACGGCGAAATCACCCGAGCCGGCGGCTCGCTGATCTTCCTGCGCGGCGTCCTGAAATCCGGTGACCGGTCGCTGTTCACCTTCTCCGGCACCATCAAGCGGGTGAAGCGGAAGAAGCCTGCAGGCATCGCCGCCGTTGCCACCTGACGCGCCACAGGTCAGTCGCGGCTGGCGCGACTATGCGTTGCTGCTCGCGCTGGCGTGCTGCTGGAGCTCGACCTATCCGCTGACCAAGATCGGCCTCGGCTCGTTTCCACCGATCACCTTCATCTCGGCCCGCTCGCTGATAGCGGCGGCTTTCCTGTTCGCGATCCTGCGCGCGCGGGGCCTGCGAGTCCCGACCGAGCTGAAGGCCTGGAAACTGTTCGCGCAGCAGCAGTTGATCAATGCGACGATCCCGTTCCTGCTGATCACCTGGGCGCAGCAATACGTGCCCGCTTCCAACACCGTCGTGCTGGCCTCGACGACGCCGATTTTCGCCTTTCTCATCACTTGGGGCATCACGCGGCATGAGCCGGCCACGCTGCTCAAGCTGTCCGGCGCCATTCTGGGGCTGGTCGGAACGGCTGTCATCATCGGCCTCGACGCCCTCTCGACGCTTGATGCCAACATATTCGCCGAGATCGTCATCCTGGTCGCCACCATCTCGTTTGCATGCGCCACGATCTTCGGGCTGCGGCTGACCGAGTACGATCCGATGGTGGTAGCCGCCGGATCGCTCCTGTTCGGCGGGTTGATCCTGCTTCCGCCCGCAATCATCATCGACCATCCTTGGACCCTGCGGCCAACGGCCGAGGCGCTGACGGCCACCTTCGCGATGGCGATATTCTCCAGCGCCTTCGGCTTGATGCTGTTCTACATGTGCCTGACGCGGCTCGGCACCCTCACCACCAACGCGCAAGGCTACCTGCGCATCCCGATCGGCGTCGGACTGTCGGTGCTGCTGCTGGGCGAATCCGTGCCTGGCAATCTCGCGCTCGGTCTCGTGCTCGTCATGGCTGGCGTCGCCGCCATGACCATTCCGGCCGCCAGCTATCGCAAATGGATCAACCGGCTCCGTTCCCGGTAGGCCCGTATCGCCACGCCGGCCATCTATTGCAGGCTGACCAGCGTGAGATCGACGAACCAGGATTGCGGCGAGACGAAGCCCTTGATCTTCGGGCTCATCGCACGGGGGTTGAGATCGTGCACGATGAAGAGCCAGGGGGGATTGTCGACGAGTCGCTCATGCGCCTTGCGGTAGGCGGTCGAGATCGCCTTCGGATCGGTTGATTCCGAGATCGTCTTGAGCGCGTCCTCGAATTCGTCGTCCTTCCACTGCTCGAAATTGAAGCCGTTCGGCGAAAAATTGGCTGCCGAGAAATAACGCGCCATGATGCCGGCATCGGAGGAAGGCGAACTGATATTGAGCACCATGGCGCCCTGCAGATTGGGACTGTCAGGCGTGGCGCGTGCGGCGGTCAGCAGTACCTGCCACTCGATCACGTTGAATTCGACATTGACGCCGCAAGCCTCTTTCAGATTCTGCTGCAGAAACTCGTTCATCGGCAGCGGCAGCATCTGCCCCGAACCGGAATTCGAGATCATCGCCTTGAACGATAGCGGCTTTGCCGCCGTGTATCCGGCTTCCGCCAGCAGCGCCTTGCCCTTGGCGGGATCATATTTGTAGCGATTGACCGGCGCGCCAAAATCGGGATCGCTGGCCTTGAGCCACCCGACCGAAGGCTCGGCGGTGCCGTTGAGCAGCGCGACCAGCCCTTCCCGATCGATGCAATAGTTCAGCGCCTGGCGGACTCTGACGTCCTTGAACGGGCTGTTGGTGGCGCCGATGTTGTAGAACCACGGCCAGACATGCGGATAGGAGCCGGTGGTGATGGTGAAGCCCGCGGATTTTAGCGAGCCGATGCCGTCAGGCGGCGGCACTTCGATCCAGTCGACCTGGCCGGAGCGCAATGCGGCCAATCGCGAGTTTGCCTCGGGGATCGGCATCAGCACGACGTTGTCGACTTTCGCTTTTCTGTCCGGGTCCCAATATTTGTCCCAGCGAGCGAGATCGGCTTCCTGCCGCGGCACCACCTTGGTGATCCGGAACGGCCCGGTGCCGGCCGCCGGCAGGGTCGCGACTTTGGCCCATTCCCGTCCGGCCTTCTCGAACGAATTCGGCGAGGTGAACAGCAGATAGACCGCCATATAGGGAAAATAGGAGGCGGGCTTCGTGGTGGTAATGGCGACGGTTGCGTCGTCGATCTTCCTGTAGCTTCCCATCACGGGCACGCGCGCCCGCGACATCGCCGAACTCGGCGGCTCAAATTGCGGGCTCTCGCTGTTGAAATAGCGGTCAAGATTCCAGATCACGGCATCGGCGTTGAAGTCGGTACCGTCGTGGAATTTGACGCCCCGGCGCAGATGGAAAATCCAGGTCTTGTCGCCGGGGTCCTGCTCCCACTTTTCCGCGAGCCCGGGACGCAAGGTCGCCAGTTTGTCGGTTCGCGTCAGATCCCACAGCACCAATCCTTCGAAGATCGGATAGCCGAGAAAGCGCATTCCCTCGAAACCGTTGTTCGGCAACCCGGTCGCTGTTGGGATATCGGACGCCGTCATGGCTATGCGCAGCGTGGTTTCTGCGTTCGCTGAATGTGACGACAGGAGCGCGGTCAGCAGCGCAACCGTGCAAACAGCCTTGCGAATAGGCATGATCGATCTCCGTCCGACGATCGGAAAATCCGAGTTTGGGATCAGGAGATACGAGCAAGTTTCAGGCCAGCCATTTTCGGCGGCTGAACAAAGATTACGCAGTTGAGGAAGGACCTCGCCGCAGTTCAGGTCGACAACTGCTTTTCGGCGATCGAAAGCCACTCCGCCTGCACGGTGCGCCCAGCATCGTCGGCCAGGGCGTGAACTCAACAACGATGAGTGCACGCCCTGTTTTGCGCTAACCCGACAAGCGGTCAGTAGTCCCAGAAGACCGGTACCCAACGAAACGCGTCGCCATCGACCGCCACATGGCCGACGGATGGAAACGGCAGATGCGTTGCCACCAGCAGTTCGCCGCTCGCCGCCAGTTGCCGCAAGAGACGGACACGCGCGCGGGCCGCCTCCTCGGGATCGTGTTCGAAGCCGTTGTACCATTCGGGGTGTTCGAACCCGACCGCAAACACGAGGTCGCCCGCGAACGTCAGCCCCTCGCCGCCGGACGCCACGCGAACCACGCTGTGCCCGGGGGTGTGGCCACCGGTGCGATGAACGACCACTCCCGGTGCCACCTCGTGCTCCTCATCGAACGTCCGCAGATAGCCGCGGTACTCTTTCACGAACCGTTTGGCGGCCGACCTAAGCGCGTCCGGGAACCCCGGCGGCATCGAGACGCGGGAGAAATCGGGCGTCTCCCAGAACTTGACCTCGGCTGCCGCCACGTGGATGCGCAGGTCCGAACGCAACCGTTCCTTGACGCCGTCGACGAGCAGCCCGCCAATGTGGTCCATGTGCATGTGGGTAAGCACGAGGTCGGTCACGGATGCGAGATCGATGCCGGCGGCCTCGAGCCGCTTGATCAACTGCCCGGCCCGCGGCAAGTGCAAGTCCGGGTCGAACCCCAGTCCAGCGTCGACGAGTATGGTCCGATTGCTGGTGCGCACCACGACCGCGTTCAGCGCCCAATCGAACGCGTCCGGCGGCAGGAACATGTCGTCCAGCCATGCTGCCCGGACAGATTGGTCGACGTTGTGGGCCAACATTGCGGTTGGGAGCGGCAGCACGCCATCGCTGACCACCAGCACGTCAATCTCGCCGATCCTTACCGCGTAGCGCGACGGAACCAACTCGTTGGGCCCCGGTCCACTGGGGTGTGAGGTGTATTCTAGGCTCATGTTTGTCTCCTGCTGACCGCCGCCTGACACGCGGCATCGCCGGACGCTACGTTGATGCGTGCTTTCGGTCGATTAGGTCGAGGGAGAGGACGAGCCATACCAAGGTACAGGTCGTGCCATCCAGCTTGTGGCGTGTCGAATAGCTGACGAACTCACCACGATGAGATTTCCGCATCATGAATTCGGTGGCTGCCGCCGACGGTGCAGCCATTCAAACAATCAACACATCTGTTGTGCGCATTCTCCGCCGCGCTAACGAGTCGACGTTCTGGTTTCAATTGTTGCCGGTGAAATCTTCCGGAACAGCAACCAACCGTGATCGGCGAGTTGGAACGCAACGTGCGCCGGCATCGTTTGCCCTGACGCAGCAAGAAAAGGAGCAATCATGAAACTTGCAACATTGGGATTGGCGACGGCGCTCGTCTTCACAGGCACGCACGCGTTTGCGCAGTCGGCCGGCGGCGGTACAGCCGGAAGTTCGGCTACAGGTGGCGCAACAACGAGCGGCGCGATGACGGCACCTCCCACGACCGGAACGACCACCGGCAACGCGACAGGTAGCACCGGCATGAGTAACGGCCCTGGCAGCGCCGCAGCCGGGCGGAACAGCGGACTGAACCCGTCAGGCAGCACCCAGATCAACCCCTCGCCCAGCGGCTCGACCCTGGCGCCGACCGGACCCGGCTCGTCTATCGGCCGATAACAAAAAGCCCCGCATTGCGGGGCTTTTTCGTTTCCATGGTCGCCGGGTGCTATTTCTTCTCTTCGAGCAGCTTGCGATATTTCTCGACATCACGCGTCACCAGTTGGCCGAGCACGTCGCTTGCGTGCTCATTGGCGTCGGGCGCGACGGTAGAGAGATCGTGAAAGCGTTTCTTCACCGCTTCGCTCTCGACGGCGGTCTTGGCGGCGGCGTTCAGTTTCTCGATGACCGCAGGCGGCGTGCCTTTGGGCGCGAACAGGCCGTTCCAGCCCTGCGCTTCGAAGTCCGGAAGGCCGGCCTCCGCCGACGTCGGCAGATCGGCCAAGGTCGCAAGCCGCACGGTCGAGCCGACGACGATGCCCTTCACCAGCTTGTCGTCGATCGCCTGCGACACCGAGGCGGCTGAATCGCAGACGCCATCGATCTGGCCGCCGATTGCATCCGTGAGCGCCGGCGCTGCGCCGCGATAGCCGACCAGCGTCACATCGATGCCGGCGGCCTGCACGAAGCTTTTGCAGATCAGGTAATTCGACGAGCCGACGCCGGCATGGCCGAGATTGACCTTGCCGGGATTCTGCTTCGCATAGGCGATGAACTCCTGCAGGTTCTTCGCCGGAAAATCCTTGCGCAGCGCGACGATGCCGAAGGTTTTCGCAACCACGGCAACGGGCGCAAAGGATTCCGGCGTGAACGGCAGCTTCGGATAGATCGTGTAGGTCGCAGCACTCGTGCCGGCATTGCCGATGGCGATGGTGTAGCCGTCGGCGTCCGCGCGCGCCGCACGCGCCAGCGCGGTCGAGCCGCCGGCGCCGGCGACATTCTCTATCACGATCGGCTGGCCAAGCGACTTCGCCATCTCCTCGGCGACCACGCGCGCGATCACGTCGGACGTGCCGCCGGCCGCGAACGGCACGATCATGCTGATAGGACGCTTGGGATAGTCCTGCGCGTTGGCGGCCGCGGCAAGCGAGAGGGCCGCTGCGGCGACGGCCAGACGCAGCACAACGGACTTCACGCCGCTTTTTCCAGATGCGCGGCGAGGCCCGCGAACAGCCCGCGGCCGTCGGTGCAGCCCATGATGTCTTCGACGTGGTTTTCCGGATGCGGCATCATACCGAGCACATTGCCGCGCTCGTTGACGATGCCGGCGATGGAGTGCGCGGCACCGTTGATGTTGGACTGGTCGTCGACGGTGCCGTCGGGAGAGCAGTAGCGATACAGCACACGCCCGTCGCCGAGCAGCCGCTTCACCGTCTCTTCGTCGGCCGCGTAATTGCCCTCGCCATGCGCGACCGGCACGCGGATGATCTGGCCGGCATTGTAGCCACGCGTGAACGGCGTATCCGAGCGCTCGACCCGCAGATGCACGTCCTTGCAGATGAATTTCAGCCGCGAGTTACGCATCAATATACCGGGCAGCAGACCGGCTTCGCAGAGGATCTGAAAACCGTTGCAGACGCCAAGCACGAGCCCGCCGCCGGCCGCATAGCTGCGCACCGCATCCATCACGGGCGAGCGCGCGGCAATCGCGCCGCAGCGCAGATAATCGCCGTAGGAAAACCCGCCGGGCACGACCACCAGATCGGTCCCCTTCGGCAGCTCGGTCTCGGCATGCCAGACCATCGCGGCTTGCTGGCCGGAAACGAGTTTCAGCGCGCGCGCCATATCGCGCTCGCGGTTGATTCCGGGAAAGACGAGAACGGCTGATTTCATTCGATCATTTCTCCAGAATTTCCATTGAGGCGAGCGCTCGTTCGAAGCGTTGCCTGTGGTCGTCCAACTTTCCCTCGGGGACAAAGAACTGAAACTGATAGAAGTATCCACGGTCGACGGTCACTGCATACATCAGACCGCGCGACGCTCCCGTCTTGTGGAGCAGCGCGTATTCAGTGACATAGTAATCATTCTGACCGAAGTGCTTTCTCTCGGGCGGCGACAATTCCTTGAACGAATGTGCAGCCGTCGTCGCGATTTCCTCGGCCATTGCTCTCACCTCGGAGGCAGGGAAATCGCGGAAGAATTCGCTTTGGGAAGCAGCCTCTGCGTCGGGCAGTTGCATCGATCCGACCACAAACTGGACGAATCCATTGCAAACATTTCCTTGGCAAACGCGCTTGCCACAGACCTTCTCATCACACAGGAAGGCACCGTCCAGCAGTTCCCCCGCCGGCTTCGTCGTCCAGTAATCCTCAAGCTTCAGCCTGTAGTGCTTGTCAGCCTTGATGAACTCGCCTGCGCTCGCCCCCTGTAACACTGCCCCGAGCGCGATCAGAGCCAAAGCAAGCATGCATTTCCCAAGCATCACGAATTCCGAGGGAAGGAAATTATGTCTGCCAACCTAATCAAGGCTTCATTTGCCCCACGCCAGTGAGACTCAAGAGAGAAGTTCGACCCGATAGTTCTCGATCACGGTATTCGCCAGCAGCTTGTCGGCGGCGTCCTTCAACGCCGCCTCGGCCCTGGCCTTGTCGGCGCCGGACAGTTCGATGTCGAACACCTTGCCCTGGCGAACGCTGGCGACACCATCGACGCCGAGCGATTTCAGCGCGCCTTCGATGGCCTTGCCCTGCGGGTCGAGAATGCCCGACTTCAACGTAACGGTAACGCGTGCCTTCACGAGACTTGCCTCAGTTTGATTTGCGTCAGCTCTTCACCAGCACCGGACCGGTGCCGGCCGGACGCTCGTTCTCCATCAGGATGCCGAGCCGCTTCGCCACTTCGGTATAGGCTTCCAGG
>Ga0075363_100000720_pt1 | contig 11241 bp, 13 predicted proteins | sample EndMetdeltDD1763_FD_71470 | JGI IMG/M metagenome (GOLD analysis project Ga0075363, IMG submission 71470) | Populus endosphere microbial communities from Tennessee, USA - Endosphere MetaG P. deltoides DD176-3 | ecosystem: Host-associated > Plants > Roots > Endosphere | place: USA: Tennessee...
GATCACCTTGACCGGCCCGCTGCCGATCGTCTTGTGCCAGAGCATCGTTTCCTCGTTATTTGCGCAGGCCCGCCGCGTTCAGCGCGGTCGTCCATTTCTCGATATCCGCGGCAATGAAATCCGCGAACGCCTTGGCGTCGCCGCCGAGCGCGTCCATGCCTTGCGCTTTCAGCGCCGCCGTGACGGCTTCGGTTTTCAGCGCCGCGTTCGCGGCCGATGAGAGCGGATTGACGATCTCCGCTGGCGTGCCGGCGGGCGCGAGCAAACCGATCCAGATGCCGGCGTCGAAGCCCGGCATTCCGGCCTCGTCCATGGTGACGACCTCGGGCATCGCGCCGGTGCGTTTGGGTTGCGCGACCGCGAGCGCCTTGAGCTTGCCCGCGGCCACATGCGGCGCGAGCGTCGCCGCCACGTTGAACATCAGCGTGATGCGCCCGGTGAGCAGATCGGGCAGCGCCTGATTGCTGCCGCCCTGGTAATGAACCGCCAGCACCTTGGTGCCGGCCTTGAGGTTGAACAGCTCGGCCGCAAGGTGGCTCGCGGTGCCGGAGCCCGACGTGCCGAATGTCAGGCTGTCGGGCGCGGACTTCGCGAGTGCGATCAGTCCGCGCAGGTCGGACGCCGGCACGCTCGGGTGCGCCACCAGCGCATTCGGCACTACGGCGAGCAGCGCGACTGGCGCCAAATCGGTGCCAAGGTTGAATTTCGATCCGCTCTGCGCCGGGTTCAGAGTGTTCGCGACCGTCGCCATGAACAGCGTGTGTCCGTCCTTGGGCGCGCGCGCGACCGCCTCGGCGGCGATCATGCTGCTGTTGCCGGGGCGGTTTTCCACCACGGCAGGCCGGCCAAACTGCTGCTCGAAGTGTTTTGCCACCAGCCGCGCCAGCGTGTCGGCGCCCGAGCCCGGCCCGAAGCCGACCACGATCCGGATGGTGGTCGAGGGATATTGCGCGGCGGCAGGAAACGTCCAACCCAACGCCCACAACAGAAACACTGCGGCCAGCAGGCGCGAGCGCATCTCTCCTCCCCGATGTTTTGCGAAGCCTTGTTGTCCCAAGCCTTGTTTTTCTCAAACCTCGCACGCTTTCGGACGGACCGGAACACCGCCGGACGCCGCAGAAATTATTTCATTTTAGTCCTTGACTAGGATGTCTCTATAGTCCTATATCGATGTCACCTTGCTCATCGAAGGGCGCCCTCCGGAGGCATCTTGAGAGCGGAGCAAGGGGCGGTCCCGCGTTCGGCAGGCATGCCGGGCCCGGGCGGCCCGGGGCCCCACCCGGAGGGTACTACGTCCCTCCTGCCGGGAGCCGGCTGACCGTAGACGGGGCAGGACTCCGTCACGAGAAAGCGTGGCCCGGGTATCGAAAAGCACCGCAAGCGAAGCGCCGGGAGGCGCGTGGTCCTGATCGCAACGGACCACGGCACCTCCAAAGGTGCCGGGTGGTTCGCCGCCACCCAAGGGCTTCGCCAGCCCTGCGTTTCCCGGCGCTCCGCTCCCTTCACTTCTGGGGAGTGTGAGGAAACTGCGCAAAGCTCGGGCGGATTTCCGCCGCGAGAACGATGATGGCTGTTTGAAATTTGAATCGGTGATGGATCGCGTGAGCGCGCAGCACACTCCGCTCATTCCCGCGAAAGCGGGAATCCAGGGCCACGATCTCCCCAGTCAAAGGAAGGACTGGACCCCCGCTTTCGCGGGGGTGAGCGGAGTTTGTACTTGGCGCCCCCTACTCCGGCGACCCCACCCACACCGCCATGCGGTCCGGATCGCTGCTCATGATCTCGGTCGCCCGGCCCATCAGGTTGCCGACCGGCACCATGCCGTGCTGCTTCACGCGGCTGTCGGTGGAGTTCGCGCGGTTGTCGCCCGCAACGAACACGTGGCCAGCCGGAACGGTTGTCTCGGCGGTGGTGTTGTAAAACGCCTTCGCATCGCCGGGATCGGCAAACGGCTCGCTGGTTGCCACGCCATTGAGGATCGTGCGGCCGTCGCGGAACATCACGCGGTCGCCCGGCAGGCCAACAATGCGCTTGATGTAGATCGTGCTGTTGTCGCTCGGCAGCCGGTAGAACACGACATCGTTGCGCGCAGGCTGGTGCTTGGCGAAATAGCGCATGTCGCCGAGCACGTGCTCGTCGAGCATCAAGGTCGGCTGCATGCTGCTCGCTGGAATTGAGAAGATGCGCCACGGCAATTGCGTGCGCACCACGCCCATCAGGACACTCGCGAGATAGAACCCGACCCACACCGCGAGAATGCTCAGCACATAGATGTACCACGGCGTCTGGTGCGGCTCGCCGCGGCGCGCCAGGCGAATGGCATCGATCAGCACGAACAGCAGCAGGCCAGCGTATCCGACAAGGTACGTCGCGCCGAGCAAGCCGACCGCCAGGAAGGTCGGCGGCAGCAGGATGCCGATCGCCACCATGGTGGCCGGCAGCGCGAGCAGGATCGCGAGCAGCACGAGGCCGCGCTTGCGCCGCCCGATGTAGAGATGTCCCACGCCGGGGGCGATCAGGCTCAGCAGGCCCGCAACGATCCGCGACCGTTGCGCGGCCGGCGCCACACCGGGCGCGGCTTCATGCACCAATGACATCACGCTACCTCTCGACACTTGCCTCTGAGCCCACGACGGGCTTTCAGGTGTGTCGCCGGACAAGACGGGGTGGTTCAGCCGCAGCCGCCCAACGGTTAATGCCCGCCCAACTCGCGATCCTTCGCCTCGGCGCGCTGCGCCGCCGCGCGCGCCGCGATCCGCCCCGCATAGGCGATGAACTCCGGCCGCTCGGGGATCATCTTGAACATCATGCCCCAGCGAATGGTGGAGCCGACAACGACATCGGCGGCGGTAAACTGATCGCCCATCAGCCAAGGGCCCTTGGCGACGGCCTGCGCGACCGTGTTCATGGTGGTGTCGAAATCGCCGTATCCCAGCATGGAGCGGCGCGCCTCTTCCTTTCGCGGGGCCGCGCGATCGATCACCGCCGGCTCGATGCAGCCCGGGCCGAAGAACAGCCACTTGAGATAAATGCCGCGGCGCGGATCGCCGATCGGAACGTTGAGCTTGGCTTGCGGGAATTCATCGGCCAGATACGTGCAGATCGCGGCCGCCTCGGTGATGATCGTGTCGCGGTGGCGCAGCGCCGGCACCTTTCCCATGGGATTGACGGCGAGATACTCGGGCTTGCGATTCTCCTCCTTCTGCAGGCTAAGAAGGTGAATGTCGTAAAGCTGCCCCACCTCCTCCAGCATCCAGAGCGCGATCGACGAGCGCGAGGGCGATGCGTGATAAAGCGTGAGGTCGGCCATGTGCGTTCCTTTCGTTCGCTGCGCGTCAAGCGACTAAGTACGACGCATGCTGCGCCGCAAAGCAATTTTCGCTCGACAGATTCTCCCATTCGTGATTCATAGAAATGTCTCTGTAGCAAGGGCAGAGTCGCTGTATCGCGTGTGCACGTGCCCGGTGTCATTACAGTGTCACCCCGCAGCTCGCAGCCGACAACAGGAGCCCTGATGCGACGAGCCTTGGTCATCGACGACGAAGCGACCGCCCGCGACGCCGTGGCGCTGATGCTCCGCAGCGAGGGATGGCATGTCGTCGTCGCCGAAGGCGGCTACGCGGGGATCGATGCGATCGCGGCTTTTGCCTTCGATCTGGTGATCGTCGACATCTTCATGCCCGGGCTGAACGGCGTCGAGACGATCAAGATCTTGCGCCAGGACGCACCGGATCTTCCGGTCATCGTGATGTCGGGCCACGTCGCCGGGCCGGAGGGCTTCGACGTCCTCGCGGGCGCGCGCCAGGCCGGCGCCACGCGATTCCTGCCCAAGCCGATCCTGCGGCAGGAACTTCTGGCCGCGGCCGCGGCGTGTTCCATGCCGGCCGAACTCGTCGCCTAGTGTGGCGGTTCAGAAGTCCGCGTCATTCTCGCCGCGAGTCACAGAAGCGGACTTCTGAACCAAAGCCACACTAGGTCAATAAGTTGCTAGTGTCCTTCGATTCCGAAGTTCACCTCAGTGCGCGCTGCAAAGTAAAGCGAACTTCGGAATCGGGACACTAGCCTGGCGCCTCCGTTGTGCTCCACAGTGCCGTGAACGGTCTCACGGAGGTTGCCCTGGCCATCACGCAAAACACCGCGAAGCATCGCTTCGAGCTGACGATCGACGGTCACACGGCGTTCACCGAATACGCGCCCAAGCCGGGCGTGATCGACTTCGTTCACACGGTGGTTCCTGAAGCGCTCGGGGGACGCGGCGTCGGGTCGAAGCTCGTCAGCGGCGCACTCGATTCTGTGCGCGCGCAGGGCCTGAAGGTGATCGCCACCTGCCCGTTCGTCGCCGGCTACATCGCCAAGCACCCCGAGTATCAGGATCTCCTGGCGGTGTGAAACCCGCGTTCGTTTGCTGCGCCGCACGCATCGCCGATTTGTGAGTCCGTTCTATCGCGCCCGGTGCTATACTGCCGGCAAGCAGGTCGCGTTCGACGTGACCGGCATTGGGGGGTGCCCGCCACGTCTGTCGCGACCGCTTGGAACACAGCGGTGCAAGGAGAGACGGTCATGGCCCAATTGCATGTCATTGCAGGCGCCGGCGACATCCCGGCGCATGAGCTCAAAGTTCGCAAGATCGGCATCGAGGATCTCAAGGACGCGCTCGCACGCGGCGTCGACGATTTCCGCGCGATGCCGAGTCACGCGGTGTTCCTGTGCCTGATCTATCCGATCGTCGGCTTCGTGATCGCGCGGCTGGTGCTCGGCTACAACGTGCTGCCGATGCTGTTCCCGCTCGCGGCGGGCTTCGCGCTGATCGGGCCGATCGCGGCGCTCGGGCTCTATGAGATGAGCCGGCGGCGCGAGGCGGGTCTCGACGTGTCGTGGCGCCATGCGCTCGACGTGTTCCGCTCGCCCTCGATCGACGCCATCGTGGTGCTCGGCCTGATGCTGGTCGCGATCTTCCTCGTCTGGGTCGCCGTTGCGCAGGCGATCTATGTGGCGAACTTCGGCTACACGCCGGCGGCCTCGATGCCGGACTTCGTGCGTCAGGTACTCACCACGCCAGCCGGCTGGATGCTGATCATCGTCGGCAACGGCGTCGGCTTCCTGTTCGCGGTCGTGGTGCTGACCATGACGGTCGTGTCATTCCCGCTGCTGCTCGACCGTGATGTGGGACTCGCGAACGCCGTGCTCACTTCGGCGCGCGCGGTCGCCGCCAACCCGGTGACGATGGCGATCTGGGGCCTGATCGTGGCGGCGCTGCTGGTGATCGGTTCGATCCCGGCGTTCTTCGGGCTCGCGGTGGTGATGCCGGTGCTGGGCCACGCAACCTGGCATCTCTATCGCAAGGTGATCGAGCCGGACCTCAGTTCGCGCCCGCGTTTCCGCGATCCGGTGCCGCGCGAGCAGCGCTATGCGGCGGATTTCCCGGCCTCACTCTTCCCCTCGCGGCGGACCGACCGCTAGCGCCTGACGGGGCGAAAAGGCTAGTCTCCTGCACGAATCCGGATGTCCCGGACCGTGCAGGAGACGAGTATGGCCAAGCCGGCGCAGCGCAGGATTTCGACCGAGTGGATCAGCATCTTCCTGACGCTCACCGTCTCGGTGCTGGCGTTCCTGTTCTTCAAGTACATGCCGAACTACACGCCACCCGACGCACAGAACTGGATTCGCAGCCTCCCCGGCTGGCTCTCTCTCAGCTACATCACGATCCAGCTCTGGCTCTTGCTCGACACCGCGCTACGCGTGCGCGCCGCCGGGATCATCGGCGCGGTGCTGGCGATCGCGCCGGTGATGACGGGCATCATCATCGGCGTGCTCTGGGTGATCGGTTATCTGCCGCTGTCGCTGTTCCAGCTCAACGCGCTCGCGATGCTGATCGCGACCGGCATCGTGGAGTTCGTCAGCACCCTGTGGGTGCGGCACGTGCTCCTGCAGCGCGGCATGACGGTGGTCGGCGGCGAGGAAGGCGCCTGAGCCTTACGCGACCGCACGGCTCTCGGCCGGCGGCGTGACCACCTCGCAGATCTGCGTGACCGGCTGCGGCACGGTCATGCTGTCCACCAGTTCGTAGCCGACGATACGCATGATGCCGCGCGCCGCGCACATCTCGGCTGCGATGCGCGTGCATGCGTTGAGTACCGGCGGCACGACCCAGGCGAAGCTGTCTCCCGGCGCGCCGTCCCAGGCCGCCAGCGCCTCGCGGCGGGTGCGGCTGTTCGCCCGTGCTCCGAGGTAGTCGCAGGTGAACAGCAACTCGTTGGCGACGCGCGCCTCCCATGGCTCGACCGGATCGATCCAGTCGTTCGCGGCGCCGGTGTTCTCGGTGCGGGTCGCAAAGCCGGTCTCGGTGCGTTCGATCACGCAGCGTTCGCCCAGCTTGCATCCGGCCAGCGTGAAGATCACCGGCCGCGCGACCGGCGTTGCCTCCAGACGCGCCTTCGCCTCCTCGTAGGTCGCGCAGGTCTCCAGCACCTGACGGAGAAGCTGGTCCGGCGGGACATGCCGCACCGACCAGGTCGCAACCGCGTTCGCCGCGACATCGACGAGCCGGAAATACCGATGGCGCGTTCGGCGCATGAGCGGGGCCTGATTGATGGCGACCGAAAAGCGTCCCGGCGCCATCGCGGTGAGCACACCGACAAAGCCCGGCCACGTCGCGCTATAGAATTCGCCCGCCGGCCCCCTCATCCGGGCGATTTCGAGGTGCCGCCCGAGGCCAGGGAACGGCCAGTCGAGCGTACGCAGCAGCCACGGCGCATCGAGGTCGCGCGCGTGCGTGGTGCAGCCCCACTCATAGGACCCGTTGAGAAACCAGACGCCGGGAAAGCCGAGCGTCGCGGCAATCGTCTCGATGTCGGCGAGGTAGGGCGTGTTCGCGCGGCGCAGCCAGCGCCGGGTGAGACCATCGAGCGCCGGGATCAGATGACGCGCGGCTGGATGGAAGAAGCTCAGGCAGTCGTCGCGCAACGCGCGGGCCTGCACTCTCGCCTCAACGGCATGCTGCACGGGTCCGCCGATGCGGACATCGCGCACCGGGATGACGGGAAGCTCGGATTTCTGTTCCATACCCCTTAGTAGCGCGAAACTTGAACATGGTTCAAGGACGCAATACTACGACGGCGGCCGCTCCATGCCGCGGGCCTTCAGCACAGGCTCCGCGGCCGCGCCGGTCAACAGCTTGATCATGGCGCGCGCGCCGTCGGCCTGCTTGGTGTCGCTGCCAACGGCAGCCGCATAGGTGGTGTAGTTCTGGATTTCGGGGGGAAGCGGTCCAACCAGCTTAACGCCCTTCACCGGCAGGATCTCGCTGATCTGGTGCAGGCCGAGCTCGGCCTCGCCGCTCGCGATCAGGTCGGCAACATAGCCGCCCTGCTTCAGCTTGGCCTTGGGCTTGATGTCGTTGGCGATCCCGAGCTTGTCGAACAGGCCGGTGAGATAGATGCCGCTCGAACCGCCCGACGCCGGATCGATATAGGCGACGGTTTTGGCCGCGAGCAGCGCGCGCTTGAAGGTGTCGACGGTGCTGACGTCAGGAACCGCGGCGCCCTCCTTCACGACCACGCCGACGCCGACGCGCGCGACGCTGACCACGGTGTCACCGACCACCTTGTTCTTGCTGGCGAGCTCCTTGAGGGCGCCGGGCGTGATCACCGCGAGGTCAAACGCCTCGCCGCCCTGGATCCGGCGGGTCAAACCGCCAGCAGTGTCATTGTCGACCACGGCCTTGTGCCCGGTCTCCTTCTCGAAGGCCGGCACCAGCTCCAGGACTACCGCCTTCATGGCGCCGGCCGTCAGAATCTTGACCTCAGCGGCGCCCGCAGGCGCCCCGAGCGCCAGAACACCGACCACAACTGTAAGAAATCGTCCGAAAGCCTGCACCGCCGCCTCCCTTTTGTGGGCAGCCTAGCCGAATACGGCCGCGGATTCAGCAGCGCGCTGCCGCACGCTTTGGTGAAGTCGAGCCATGCCGGATTGCATAGTTCCGGTATCACTTTCTTTGAACTTTGTGGCTCAACTGATCGACCAAACGCATATAGGGACCGCGTGGTGCGGCCTCCATTCATTGAAGGATGACGAAGATGTATCTCTCTCAACTCATCCGGGGCTTCGCCGCGTGGCGGAGATACCGGACTGCCGTGCAACAGCTGTCGGAAATGGACGACTACGCCCTTCGGGACCTCGGTCTCGAGCGTTCCCAGATCCGTCAGGTGGCCTGGAATGGTCGCTAAAACCGGCCCGAGATGCTTAACAAGACCTTGCGTTCGTTATGCAATTTTTGACTAGCTGCACCGCAGCATGAACGATGTTGCGGTGCAGAATCGTCGCTTATATTGCGGACATGAGGTCGATGCCCCGACCCCACTCGATTTCAAAGGAAGACCTCCATGTTCATTTCCCGCTTCATCAAGCTCCTGCGCACCTGGTGGCGCTACAATGAGAGCGTGCGCGAACTCGCCCGCCTCAACGACCGCGAACTGTCCGACATCGGCATCTCGCGTTCGGAGATCCAGACGATTGCTTGGGAGAACGCTCGCGCCGCCTAATGCGAGCTTTCCAATGCAACGACGCAAAGCGCCCGCCTTGTGCGGGCGTTTTTCGTGAGGAACTTGCCGTAACCAGCTGTCAGCTCTTGATTTTCCAGGTTTCCAGCGGCATGATATCGGGCAATTCGCCGTTGTTGCGGGTCCAGCCGTCGATGACCCACTTCTGGCCGCTGGTTCGTTCGCGCACCACCGCGGTGGTGTGCGGCAAAGATCCGAGCCCGCCACGCGATTCCGGCACATCGATCGCGTGATGACGCAGCAGGCCCATCTGCGTGACAAGCCAGAGCAGCTCGATCGTGTTGTGGGTCTTGTCCATGCAGTCAAACTGGGACGGATCGCCGGCCGAGCCGAAACCGGCGCGCGCCTTGGCCTTGCCAGTGCCGGCCTCGGGCGCCACCCGCTTCTCGAACCACGCCATGGTTGCGGCCAGCGCCTTGCGCTCGGCATCCGGTGACTTCGCGGCGGGGCCGCCCAGGAGCTTCTTGATCTGCTTTTGGTCGTTCGGACGAAGCACGATGGGCGTCTGGTAGGCGCAGCCGAAACCGTGGCACACGATCGGCCGACTCGCGCTCGGAACCGGGAGCGAGAGGTGTTCGAGGGTCTTCACGACCCCGAAATCCAGTTCCACCGCGGCAGCGGGGCTCGCCAGCAGAATCGCTCCGAAAGCCGCCAAAAATTTCGCCTGCACGCGCAAAGTCCTCGATTGCCGAGCCGAAGGCGGATGCCCCGTCCGCCCAAGTTGACTTTGTGCAGGTTTTAAATGACCACCTTGCGAATGCAACCGGTCCACATCATCGGCGGCGGTCTGGCCGGCAGCGAGGCGGCCTGGCAAATCGCCTCGCGGGGCATTCCCGTGGTGATTCACGAGATGCGCCCTGTGCGCGCGACCGACGCGCACAAGACGGACGGCCTGGCCGAACTGGTCTGCTCCAACTCGTTCCGCTCCGACGATGCCGCCACCAACGCGGTCGGCCTGCTACATGCCGAGATGCGCAAGCTCGGCTCGCTGATCATGCGCTGTGGGGACGCCCATCAGGTGCCGGCCGGCGGCGCGCTCGCGGTCGACCGCGAGGCGTTCTCGGCCGCCGTGACCGCCGCCATCGAGGCGCATCCGCTGATCACGATCAACCGCGAGGAAGTCAGCGTCCCGCCGGCCGACTGGGACTCGGTGATCGTGGCCACCGGCCCCCTCACCTCGCCGAAGCTGGCCGAGACCGTGCGCGGGCTGACTGGCGAATCCGATCTCGCGTTCTTTGACGCCATCGCGCCGATCGTGCACCGCGACTCGATCGACATGTCGGTCGCGTGGTTTCAATCGCGCTACGACAAGGCGGGCCCCGGCGGCTCCGGCGCGGACTACATCAACTGCCCGATGACGCGCGAACAGTACGAGGCGTTCGTCGCCGCGCTGCTGAGCGGCGAGAAGGTGGCGTTCAAGGACTTCGAAGCGAACACGCCTTACTTTGACGGCTGCCTGCCCATCGAGGTGATGGCCGAGCGGGGCCCCGAGACGCTGCGCCACGGCCCGATGAAGCCGGTCGGGCTCACCAATCCGCACAATCCGACCGTGAAGGCCTATGCCATCGTGCAGCTCCGGCAAGACAACAAGCTCGGCACGCTGTTCAACATGGTCGGTTTCCAGACCAAGCTGAAGCACGGCGATCAGGTGCGCATCTTTCGCACCATTCCGGGTCTGGAAAGCGCCGAATTCGCGCGGCTCGGCGGCATTCATCGCAACACGTATCTGAACTCGCCCAAGCTGCTGGACGAGAGCCTGCGGCTGAAGGCGATGCCGCGCCTGCGCTTTGCCGGACAGATCACCGGCTGCGAGGGTTACGTGGAGTCTGCCGCCATCGGCGGGCTCGCGGGACGCTTCGCGGCCGCCGAGCGCCTCGGCGAAGCCCTCGCGCCGCCGCCGCCGACCACCGCGCACGGCGCTCTGCACGGCCACATCACCGGCGGTCACATCGAGACCATCGACGCAGGCCCGCGCTCCTACCAGCCGATGAACGTGAACTTCGGCCTCTTCCCACCGCTCGCGCGGATCCCGACCCGCGGCGAGGACGGCGAACGCCTGCGCGGTACCGCCAAGACCGTCGCCAAGAAGCGTGAACTGTCGAGGCGCGCGCTCGTCGACCTCGACCGCTGGATCGCGGGCGACGCCATGCCGGCGGCGGCCGAGTAGCATGACCTCGTACGATCTGAGTGAGGCCGGTCGCGAAGGCGCGGACGATCAGGATGTGCCCACCGAGCTGGCGGGCCGCTGGGGCCGCGCCGTGGTCCTCAAACAGGATGTGTTCTCGACGGTCGAGCGCGGTCACTTTCAAGGGCCCGACGGCGACGTCGAAGCCGTGCTTCGCCGCATCGATCATGTGCCGTGGTGGAGCCGCGTGCTCGCGCGCAACTTCCTCGCCCGCGAGGCGCGCGCGCTCATGCTGATCGGACCGCTCGGGATCGCGCCGTTGCTCTACTTCGGCGGCCGCCAAGTGCTGGTGCGGCGGTGGATCGACGGCGTGCCGTTGCACATCGCGCGCCCGGTCGGAGACCGCGCCTATTTCCGCACGGCGCGCGCCGCGCTCGCCAAGCTGCACAGCGCCGGATACACGCACAACGACCTTGCCAAGGAACAGAACTGGCTGCGCGGCAGCGACGGACGCGCCTACCTGACCGACTTCCAGCTTGCGACACACCTCAAGCGCGG
>Ga0075363_100000721_pt1 | contig 11240 bp, 11 predicted proteins | sample EndMetdeltDD1763_FD_71470 | JGI IMG/M metagenome (GOLD analysis project Ga0075363, IMG submission 71470) | Populus endosphere microbial communities from Tennessee, USA - Endosphere MetaG P. deltoides DD176-3 | ecosystem: Host-associated > Plants > Roots > Endosphere | place: USA: Tennessee...
GTTGACCGTGCACTCCCGTAGGGCACATCGGGCAGAAAAATTCGGCTCGAGTTGGACCGCCGCCATCGTCGCGGCCGCGGCGCGAAGATAAATAGCGAAAAGCAAAAGGGACTTGCTCGAATAGTAGTGATACAAAGTCGCTTTGTTCAGTCCGACGGCGTCGGCCAAGTCGTCCATGCGGGTGCCGTGGTAGCCGCGTGCGGCAAAGAGCTCGGTGGCGATCCGCAAGATGTCCTCCCGGCGTCGCTGGCCAATCGCTTTGACGGGCGCTGGGATCATCGCTGCAGCATCCGCGCGTCTCATGTCGCCATACCGAGCGCGGCGGCCTGTGCGGGTTCGATCTCGACACATAACATCAGGGGCGTTGATTGAGCCGTTTGCCGAGGACTTGGGCGGCGATGGTGTTCTTGAGCACCTGCGTGGTGCCGCCCGCGATCGAGGACACGATGACATCGCGGAAGCATCGTTCGGGCGGGAAACCGGTAATCAGTCCGTTGCCGCCAAGGATTTGCATGGCCTTCCAACACACATCGCGTCCCATATCGGCGGCATGAAGCTTGGCGACCGAGACGTCGAGTGCTCGTGGGAACTTGCCGCGTTCGGCAGTTAGCGCTGCCTTGTAGGTGAGGTATCGGACCGACTCGATCTGAGTCCACATCTCCGCGATCATGTGGTACACCGCTTGGAACTCGTTGACTGGACGACCGAACTGTTCTCGTTTGTTGGAGTAGGCCACCGCTTCGTCGAAGGCGCCCTGGGCCAAACCGAGACACAGTGCCGAGATGTAAAGCCGCTCCATGTTGAAGGCCTGCATGAGGTGAGCAAAAGACCCCTCGGCCATCAGCAGGTTCTCACGCGGTACGCGGCAATCGTCGAAGAACAGGTCACCGTGTGGCGAACCCCGCGAGCCCATGTATTCAGGCCCTTTACCAAGGGACAATCCTGGCGTCCCCTTATCGACGATGACAGCGCCGATACCCTTCATGCCCTCGATCTGGTTGATGCGCACGAACACGACGTAGAGGTCGGAATCGGGTGCTCCGGTGATGAAGCGCTTCGAGCCGTTGATGCAGATCTCGTTGCCGTCGATCGCCGCAGCGGTTTCGATGTCGGTCACTGCGGAGCCGTGTTTGGGCTCCGAGAGCGCGATGGCGGCTGTTCGATCGCCCACCGCAATCTTGGGTAGGTAAGTGGTGTGCGCCGTGGTGTTGTCGCTCATCATGATGACCGACGGGCCGGTGCAGGTCGTGGCAAACAGGATGTCGCCAGCCATCCACGACTTCATTGAACGGCAAGCCTGTTCGACCGCGAGGGCGAATTCGATGGCGCTGTGTCCGCGACCACCGAACTCTTCGGGGATTGTGAGCCCGGATAAGCCGAGGGCGACGGTGTCGCGGATCATCTCGTCGGTGGGGGCGGTGTCATTGCGGTCGATGTCGGTAGCGAGCGGCGCCCATTTCTCACCGAATTCTGTTGCTGCGTCGATAATTTCCCTCTGTGACGAGGTGAGCGCGAATGCGGTTGAGTCCAATGTCGTTTCCTTTCCGGGGGGTTCGCGAGCGTGTGCGGCAACCAAGCCGCTGCGGTGGCTCGAGTCGGGGCAATCAGTCCGCTAGCGCATCCATCGACTCGAGGTCCGTCACGTGTTGTGCAATTCGCTCGATCGATGCCAGCGTGTAATCCTTCGGCTGAAGCTCGGGCTCGAAGCGCCCGCCGCCGTGGGTGAATAGGGGTCCTTGGCGATGCCGGTGACACCTAGCAGCATGCGCGAACCGATGGTTGCCGTCGACTTGGCCATCTCTTCGTTCCCCTCGTCAGCGTCGCGGACCCATCGTCGCCACCGTGTACACGTCGCGCCAAAATTTAACACAAAATAGAAATATACGCCAGGCGCGCCTGTGCGCGCGATGGGCCATCATTTGCACAGCTATAAATCTGGCGGTAACGTGCATATCTCTCGGCCTGGGCCAGCACCGAGTGGGATCATGGACGTATGTAAACGATTTTCAAAACGCGACGCGAGTGTGACGACGCGGGCCTTGGACCGCTGCTAGGTTCGAGCTACCCTGGTGCATTACATCGCCCGTAGGTGTCTGGCCCCCAGTGGAATTAACTTCCTGTCGCGCCATCGTTACCCCCGTTCCGGGGCTCCATCGAGGAAGTCGGTGAACCCGTAGCGTGTGTGAGGGCCGACGACGATCTGCTCAAGGACGCCGAGTCCCTGCCGGCCCCTCCAACGCGCCCGTACGAGTTGCTGAACGTGCAAGTTTTCCGGGGCCAGGCAGTCCGGGGAGTTTTCTGCATAGGATTCCGCGCCGACTGCCTGTTCGTCGTGCCATGCGCCGTGACCCCAGACCGGGTGGCCATAGCCGATGCCCTTCATTTGGAAGGTCATCAACGGCTCGAGTTTCATCTCATCGGTATGGCCCTCGAGGGTGTGGGTGAAAAATGTTGCGCCGCGGGATCGCCGCGTGCCGGGCGCCCATTCGACATCGTGCTCAACCCGCGCGAGGGGGATTGGTCGGGCGTGTGGGCCGAAAATCGGAGCACCAGCACCAATTTTCGGCACCACCATGGCATCGTGTGCCCATTGCGACCCATCGGGGTTCTCGAAGACCAGAAAATGGAAACATTCGTCGTCGAAATGTATTGGTGCCCACAGGAACAGCACCTCCGTCGGCCCCTGAGGGGCGCCCCCGTAGGCGCTGTGAACGGTGCGAGATCCCCAGGAGCGATCCTTGGTGGCGTAGATACCCCTTTTGCCGAGGTCGATGGTCTGACCGTCGACCGTCAGCGTCCCGGTCCAGGTGCCCCATTGCGTGGCGCGGGTGGAGTCCATGAAAAGGCGCGCCCCGTCGTAGCGGATCTGGCGGCCTTCCTCGACGGCCGTGGTGTTGGCCGTGTAGGTCAGGTCGGCGACAAGCCCGTGGTCGGGGGCATCGACGATGACCCGGTTGACCCGCATGGGCTCGATGATTTCGATTCGGATCGGACCCATCGACGTGTCGACGGGATCGGGGTTGATCCTGCCGCTTGCGAAGACCGAATGTTGACGTCCGGCGTGCACGACCGAGAGCGCGCCGTCCATAATCTGGCGGTTCGGATAGGTGCAGAACGCAACCCCGAACATGAGACCTTCGCGGAAACCGTTGAACCAGAACCGATCGTAGTGATAGGGATTTCCGAATCCGGCTTGGGCCAACGGTACCGATGTCTGATGGACAGGGTAGTCGTCGAATGGTATGAGCATGGTGTAGATCAGGCCTTCAGTAACGGGGTTGACGGGCGCTGGAGCTCAACGGCCCTTACGGCATGGTGTAGCCACCGCTGACGGACACGAGTTGTCCGGTGACTTGCCGAGCCGCGAGGGAAGAGGAGAACCACAGCACGGCGCGGCCGATGTCCTGGGCGTTCGTCAGCCGTCGCAGCGGCGTGTCCTTCAGCATGAAGTCGATCTGTTTTGGATTAAAAACTTCGTCCTGGCCGACCGACCAGAGGCTTGACGCGCCCACAGCCTCGGGGCCTTCGGGAATGACCAGGCCAGGGCAGACGATGTTCGACCGGATGCCATGGCGACCGTGCTCGCGGGCGGTCGTGCGGGCCAGTGCCACCATGGCCGCCTTGGAGGCTCCGTAGACGCCCTGGCGGATCTGGCCGAATGCCGCATCGCTGGCGATGAAGACAATCGCTCCGCCGCCGGCCTCCTTCATCGGGGGAATCGCTGCCTGGGTGGCCGCGATCGCCGAGAAAAGATTGATCTCGATCGTGCGCTGCCATTTGTCGCGGTCGGTATCGGTGGCCACGAAACCCGGTACGCTCCAACCTGCATTGTTGACCAGTACGTCGATGCCGCCCCAATGCACCTGCGCAGATCCGACGGCCTCCTCGGCTGCGCCGGGAACCGTGAGGTCGGCGATCACGACGTCGACCTCCGATGCGCCGCGCTCCAGCGCCTCGTCGCGCACCTTCTTGGCCTGGGGCTCATCGATGTCGCTGACCACGATGCGCGAGCCCTCTTCCGCGAACGCGTGCACGATTCCGCGCCCGATGTTCGAGGCTCCGCCCGTCACTACCACCCGTGCGTCGGCCAATCCCAGGTCCATGTTGACTCCTCGCTACTCCGTCGCTTGTGGCAATCCGCCACCATAGTTTAACCTAGATTAGAAAATGTCGGTAGAAGGTGGAGGCGGATGCGATGACCCAGTCGCTGCTAGACGGTCGGGTCGCCGTGGTTACCGGATCGGGCCAGGGGATCGGGCTCGAGATCGGGCGCGTGCTGACGGACCACGGGGCCAAGGTGGTCTTCGCCGACATCGATGGCGCCGCGGCGAAGGCAGCCGCCGACGGCCTGGGCACCATCGGGCTGGCCTGCGATGTGACGTCTGAAGACGACGTCGAACAGTTGGTGTCGACCGCAACCGGTGAATTCGGGCGCCTGGACCTGTTCGTGAACAACGCGGGCATCACCCGCGACGCCTCCCTGAAGAAGATGACGGTGGTCGACTTCGACGAGGTCATCACCGTCCATCTGCGCGGCACCTGGCTCGGCGTGCGCCACGCATCGGCGGTGATGCGCGAGCAGAAGAGCGGAAGCATCGTCAACATCTCTTCGCTATCAGGCAAATCCGGCAACCCGGGCCAAACCAACTACAGCGCCGCCAAAGCCGGCATCGTTGGGCTCACCAAAGCCGCGGCTAAAGAGGTGGCCCACCACAACGTGCGGGTCAACGCAATCCAACCCGGTCTCATCCGAACACCCATGACCGCAGCGATGCCGCCAGAGGTGTTTGCCGAGCGAGAAGCGGCCGTGCCGATGAGACGCGCCGGTGAGCCAGCCGAAGTCGCCGGCGCGGTCGTCTTCCTGGCTAGCGCCCTGTCGAGCTACATCACCGGAACGGTCATCGAAGTCGGCGGCGGGAGGTACATGTGAGCACCGTCCAGACGCGCATCGATAACGGCGTTGCACACGTCACGCTCGAACGTCCCGACAAGATGAACGCCATCTCCGTCGCATTGGCGCGTGACCTGCAAGCAGCGCTGCAGCAGGCAGGCAGCGATTCCGCCGTCGGGGTGGTCGTCATCCGCGGGGCGGGCGGAAATTTCTGTGCCGGAGGCGATCTCGACGAGGTCGAGCGGCTGCGCGCCGAGGGGCCCGGCCGGCTCCGGACCCTGTTCGACGCCTTTCGGCAGGCATGCGACACCATCGCCAAGATCAATGTGCCTGTGGTCGCGGCGGTCCAAGGCGTCGCGATGGCCGGCGGATTCGAGTTGATGCAGGCCGCGGACATCGCCCTGGTGCAGGCCGACGCCAAGATCGCCGACAGCCATATCAACTTCGGCATGATTCCGGGCGGCGGCAGCTCGCAGCGCCTGCCCCGGCTCGTCGGCCGCCACGCCGCTACCGCGCTGCTTCTGAGCGGAGATCGGCTCAGCGGATTGGACGCCGTGCGCCTGGGGCTGGCGTACCGGAGCTACCCGGCCACCGAATTTGAAGACGGCGTCGCGACATTCGCCAACACGTTGGCGTCGCGCGACCGCAGGGCGGTGACCACCATCAAGCGACTGGTCGGTGTAGCGGCCGCTAAGACACTCGACGACGGATTGGATGATGAAATCGACGCCGTCGTCGCCCATATCTGCGGCCGCGGCGTAGGCGAGTTCGCCCGCGTAAGGGGCAGCGCGTCGAGAACATTCGAGAAAGGCAACTGAGAATGACGGCAACCACTTCGGCGCCGGTCGCACTCGACATCGGCAGCGACAGCGTCGCCCGACTGCGGCTCAACCGGCCAGAAGCTTCCAACGGGCTCAACGTCGACCTGCTGCAGGCGCTGCACGCTGCGGTGCTGAAATGCCATGCCGACCCAAGGGTTCGGGTGGTACTGCTGACCGGTGAAGGCCGCAATTTCTGCGCCGGCGGCGATGTGCACACCTTCGAGTCCAAGGGCGAGCATCTACCCGAGTATCTGCGCGAAGCCACCGCGTGGCTGCAGCTGGCCACCTCCGCCCTCATTCAGCTGCGGGTGCCCGTCGTCGCTGCGGTTCAAGGATTCGCCGCTGGTGGGGGAGGGCTCGGTCTGGTTTGCGCCTCGGATATCGTCGTCGCCGCCGATTCAGCGAAATTCTTCTCCGGTGCCGTGCGCGTCGGGATGGCGCCTGATGGCGGCTCGTCTGTAACGCTGACCCAACTGATCGGGCTGCGGCAGGCGCTGCGTCTTCTGCTGCTCAACCCGACCGTTACCGCCACCGAGGCTTGCTACCTCGGCTTGGTGACCGAGGTCGTGGCCGACGACACCCTCGCGGCCCGAGCCGAGGAAATCGCGACCACCCTGGCCGCACTGCCGACGCTGGCATTATCGGCGACCAAGCGGCTGGTGTGGAACGGCGTCGGTGCATCAGTCGAGCAGCGGTTGTCCGAGGAATCGCGCACGGTGTCAGAACTATCCGGGACGGCCGACGCCCTGGAGGGACTGCGTGCGGTCATCGAGCGCCGCGCACCAAGGTTCACCGGCCGATGAACGTCCTCACCCACGACGACGGGCCAGTGCGCACCATCACCCTGAACCGCCCCGAGGTCCGCAACGCCATCGATATACCGCTGAGAGTGGAACTGGCGCAAGCGATTACCGCAGCTAACGACGATGCCTCGGTGCGCGCGATCGTGCTCACCGGCGCCGGAAGCGCGTTCTGCTCAGGTGGCGACATCGCCACCATGCGACGCATGGCCGTAGACGAGGCCACCGAACGCGCCGAACTGGCTCAACGCGTCATCCGGGCAATCTGGAAAACCAACAAGCCGGTGATCGCCGCGGTCGAGGGTGCCGCATTCGGCGCCGGCGTGGCGCTGGCCGCCGCATGCGACCGCGTCGTGGCGGCCCGCGATGTTCGATTCGCGGCCACGTTCACCAATGTCGGACTCGCCGGTGACATGGGGATCTTCGCCTCATTGCCGCGCCGGGTGGGCCCTGCCAGGGCCACCCAGATGCTGCTGTTCCCCGAGCCGATCGGCGCCGAGCAGGCCCTGGCGTGGGGGCTCGTCGACGCGGTCTCCGATTCCGGAGGAGCGCTGGACGCGGCCTCCGGGGACGCCAAGCGACTTGCGGCCGGCCCCAGCCGGGCATACGGAGTCATCAAAAACCTCCTCGCATCGTCTCCACGCCTCCATCCCTTCGATGTACTCGACGAAGAGGCGCGCCATCAAGCAGCCCTGTTCGGCAGTGACGACTTCGCCGAAGGCATCGCGGCTTTCCAGGAGAAGCGACGGCCGGTTTTCGGCACCGTGAAAGGAGCACAATCATGACCTCGGTCATCGATACCGCGGCCAACGCAGGCAACCCCTACGATCGCCTCATCCTTCCCCACAAGGTGCATGGTTCGCTGTACACCGACGCCCACATCTTCGAGGAAGAGCTACGCAAGATCTGGTACCGCACCTGGGTTTTCGTCGGACACGAAAGCGAAGTGGCACAGCCAGGCGACTACGTGCGCAAGCGGCTCGCATTGCAGGACGTCATCATGACCCGCGACCGCGACGGCCAAGTCCATCTGCTGCTCAATCGGTGCGCCCACCGCGGCAATCAGGTCTGTAACGACGCCGAGGGCAATTCGTCGACGTTCCGGTGCCCGTATCACGGCTGGACATTCCGCAACAACGGAGACCTCATCGGATTCCCGTTCTTCAAGGGTTACGGCACCCGCAAGCTCGACCTTGCCTTGGGCCGCGTGCCACGAATGGAGTCCTACCACGGCTTCGTCTTTGGCAGCTTCGCCAAAGACGGACCGAGTTTGATCGACCACCTCGGAGCCGCGGCCGGAGAGATCGATCGCCTCGCCCGACTGTCCCCGCAGGGCAAGGTCGAACTCAACGTCGGCTGGCTTGCGCACCAGACTCGATCGAACTGGAAGCTGCTCGCGGAGAACGAAACCGACGGCTACCACCCGCAATTCGTCCATGGTTCGATCTTCGGCGTGACCGGCAGCACCATCGGCCCGCTCTATAGCGATTCCTCGACCGCGGTCACCCGCGACCTGGGCAATGGCCACAGCGAAAACGATCTACGTCCGGAGTTCCGCAAGTTCGCCACACCCATGCGCTGGTTTGGCACCACAGAGTCACGTGTCCCCAACTACGTGGCAGCAATGCGCGCCAAGCACGGCGCCGACGCCGAGCGGATCCTCATCGAGGGCGCACCGCACGTGATGATTTTTCCTAACCTGTTCATCGCCGAAATCCAAGTGTTCAACATCCAGCCCGTCTCGGTCGGCGAGTGCGTGCAGTACTCGACCGCAGTGCAGCTGGCAGGTGCTCCCGAACTCAACGAGCGCATGGTCTCGCAATGCGTCGGGTCTGTCGGGCCTGCCGGAATGCTGCTAGCCGACGACACCGAGATGTACGAACGCAACCAGGCCGGGCTCGCCTCGCTGGACCCCGAATGGCTCGACGTGCGACGGGGAATGAATCGTGAGGCCATCGACGAGAACGGCTTCAAGATCGGCACGGCTACAGACGAGACCGGGATGCGCGGCTTCTGGTCGCACTACAAGACACTGATGGAGACGAAGTGACTGCCGTGGCACAACCGGTCGAGGTGCCGTCGGGCTTCGACCGTGGCGAGGTTGAGCAATTCCTGTACCGGGAGGCACGATTCGCCGACGAATCCGACTACGATGCGTGGGAAGGGCTTTGGACCGACGACGCGCTGTACTGGGTCCCCATCGGCGGCGAAGGCGGTGATCCGCGCGGCGAGATGTCGGTGATCTACGACAACCGCAGCCGCATCTCCACCCGACTCAAGCAGCTGCGGACCGGCCGGCGTTACGCGCAGGAACCGCGGTCCAACCTGCGCCGGCTAATCAGCAACATCGAATTCCTCGGTGGTGCAGGCAATCCCGACGGCGGCCTCGATCTCGAGGTGGGCGCGAACTTCCTGGCCATCGAATCCCGAGCACGCGACACCCGTCTGTGGAGCGGGCGGGTGACTTACCACGTGCGCCGCGACGGCGATGCACTGCGTCTGGCCTACAAAAAAGTTGTGCTCGTCGACAACGACAAGCCGCTGCCCACCTTGGGCTTCTTGATCTAGGAGGACCCTTCATGTCCATCGAGTTCGGCGACCCGACACCCGTAGAGGTGCCCGGCGTCGGCGCTGTCATTGGCAGCGAATTTGCCCAGATATCAGTGTCCTTCGACACCTCCGGCAACGCTCCGCGCCTGCGACTGGAAGACCTGCGCACCGGCCAGGTACGCCATCTCGACGCGCTGGAACTGGAAACAATCATTTGGCTTCCCGACCAGCAGCTGGCAAGCTTGCTCGACCCCTCGCACAGCCGGTGGCGCGGCGCGGACACCGACGCCCACGAGGCGGAACCACGCCCGTGAGACGCGCCGCGATCGTCGCCCCTGCGCGCACACCCGTGGGCACCTTCGGCGGGGCGCTGCGGCCACTGCGCGCCGAGGACCTCGCTGCCCGCGTCGTCACCGCGGTCGTCGAGCGGAGTGGCGTCGACCCCCAACTCATCGAAGACGTGGTGATCGCGCAGTCCTACGCCAACTCCGAAGCCCCATGCATTGGACGGTGGGCCGCGCTGCACGCCGGATTACCCATCAGTGTGCCCGGCCAACAAATCGACCGCCGCTGTGGAGGTGGACTTCAGGCCGTGATAACCGCGGCGATGACGATCCAGACCGGCGCCGCCGACGTCGTGCTCGCCGGCGGAGTGGAATCGATGAGCAACATCGAGCACTACACCACCACCGCGCGATGGGGCAGCCGTGCCGGCAACCAGACCCTTTACGACCGGCTCGACCGGGGCCGCGAAAGGTCGCAACCCACATGGCGATTCGGACACATCAGCGGAATGATCGAGACCGCTGAGAACCTCGCGGCCGACTACGGCATCGACCGTGACACCGCCGACGCCTTCGCCGCGCGCAGCCACCAACGCGCCGCGTCGGCCCAGGACCGCGACGCGTTCGCCGACGAGATCGTCGCAGTCGAGGTTCCGCAGCGACGCGCGGACCCCGTCACCGTGATCCGGGATGAAGGTGTGCGACGTGACAGCACCCCTGCGGCACTGGCGAAGCTGCGTCCGATTCAGTCCGGCGGCACCGTCACGGCCGGTAATTCCAGCCAACAGAACGACGCCGCAGCCGCGTGTTTGGTCGTCGCCGAGGACAAACTCGACGCACTCGGCCTGCACCCGATCGGATTTTTCGAATCGTGGGCCGCGGCCGGCTGTGAGCCTGCCCGGATGGGCATCGGTCCGGTACCTGCGGTCGCCAAACTGCTTGCTCGGACGTCGCGAACACTCGACGACTTCGATCTGATCGAAGTCAACGAAGCGTTCGCGGTTCAGGTGCTGGCCGTGCTGGCCGGGTGGGGAACCAAACTCGACGACGTCGATGATCGGCTCAACGTCAACGGTTCGGGTATCTCGTTGGGCCACCCGATCGGCGCTACCGGCGCGCGCATCATGACCACGATGCTGCACGAACTGCAGCGCCGCGGCGGGGGCCTGGCACTGGAGACGATGTGCATCGGCGGCGGCCAAGGATTGGCCGCGATTTTCAGTGGGGTGCCGGCGTGACGAAGAATCTGATCGGATACGGCACCTACCTTCCCCGCTACCGCCTGTCCGGCAGCGACATCGGCCTACGCCGAGGCAACCGTGTGGTGGCGTCGTTCGACGAAGACAGCACCACCATGGCAGTCGCGGCGGCAGCCGTGGCGATCAAGGGCCACCGCGACCCCGAGCACGTCTACTTCGCCACGTCCAGCCCCGCTTATGCCGACAAGACGAACGCCACCGCAATTCACGCCGCGCTGCGGCTGCCTTCGGCCAGCTTCGCAGTGGACCTAGGCGGAACCGGGCGTGGTGCGGTGGCCGCCTGGCGCATGGCCTCGCTGACCGGTGGCCTTGCGGTCGCCGCTGACGTAAGGATCGGACGCCCCGGCTCGGCCGACGAGAAACTCGGCGGCGACGGGGCGGCGGCCCTGCTGTTCGGCGATGGCCTCTGTCTCGCCGAAGTTATGGGCTCAACGTCGCTCACTGAAGAATTTCTTGATCGGTGGCGTTCGCCCACCGCGAGCACGGGCCAGCAGTGGGAAGAGCGGTTCGGGGCGCAGCGCTACGGCGAGTTGATCGACACCGCTGTCACCCGGACGCTCGACAAAGCCGGCCTGCCCAATGTCGACCACGTGGTGCTTGTCTGCCCGAACAGCGCCATCGTGAAACGCGCCGCC
>Ga0075363_100000722_pt1 | contig 11225 bp, 9 predicted proteins | sample EndMetdeltDD1763_FD_71470 | JGI IMG/M metagenome (GOLD analysis project Ga0075363, IMG submission 71470) | Populus endosphere microbial communities from Tennessee, USA - Endosphere MetaG P. deltoides DD176-3 | ecosystem: Host-associated > Plants > Roots > Endosphere | place: USA: Tennessee...
TCATCGGCGGCACCGACCACGAGGTGACCGAGGTCGGCTCGATCGGCGAGGCCGCCCCCCAGGGCGAGGGTGGGCTGCTGGGCGTCGCGGTCTCGCCGGCGTACGCCCAGGACCACACGCTGTACTTCTACGTCAGCAGCACCGACGACAACCGCATCGTCACAGCGACCCTGGAGGGCGACACCCTCGGCAAGACCACGCCGATCCTCACCGGCATCCCCCTCGGCGGCATCCACGACGGCGGCCGGCTGGCGTTCGGTCCGGACGGCATGCTCTACGCCTCGACCGGCGAGACCGGCAACGGCGAGCTCGCCCAGGACCGCGACTCGCTCGGCGGCAAGATCCTGCGGCTCACCCCCGCCGGCAAGCCCGCGCCGGGGAACCCGTTCGACACGGAGGTCTGGTCGTTCGGGCACCGCAACGTGCAGGGGCTGGCGTTCGTCGACGACCAGCTGTGGGCCTCCGAGTTCGGCCAGAACACCTTCGACGAGCTGAACAAGATCGACGCCGGCGCCAACTACGGCTGGCCCGTCTACGAGGGTCCCGGCGGTGCCGCCGAGGGCTACACCGACCCGCAGGCCACCTGGGGCACCGACGTCGCGTCCCCCTCCGGACTGGCCTACGCCGACGGCGCCCTCTGGATGGCCGCACTCCGTGGCAACCGGCTCTGGAAGATCCCCGTCGAGGGCACCGGCGCCGACCAGGCCGCGGGCCAGCCCGAGGCCTACTTCGTCGGCGAGTACGGCCGGATGCGCACCGTCGTCACCGCTCCCGACGGCAACCTGTGGGTGACCACCAGCAACCGCGACGGCCGCGGGAACCCCTCGGACTCCGACGACCAGATCCTGCTCATCAGCCCGACGGGCGGCTGACGTCGGCGGGGCTCGATGTCCTGAGGCGGCGTACGTCGGCAACCCGACCCCGCTGATCGAGCCTGTCGAGATCCCCGCAGCCTGCGCCGCGAGCCGACCCCTCTGGTCGGCTCGACGGGCTCGATGAGCGGGAGCCCGGCCCAGCCCCGGGTCACCCGGCTTCGAGGCTCAGGCGCTGCACGCCTTCGCACCTCAGCCACCGTCGGCGCTGCACGCCTTCGCACCTCAGCCACCGTCGGCGCTGCACGCCTTCGCACCTCAACCACCGTCAGGCCGAGGCGCTCCTTCGGTGGCTGAGGTGCGAGGCCGTTCACGGCCGAGCCTCGAAGCCTGGTGAGCCGGGGCTGGGACTTGCTCGGGTGCCCCGGCTGTGGAGGCCGAGCTCGAGACTCGCCGCGAGGGTGAGTCGGGCGCATGCGCCCTCCGTGTGACGCGGCTCGCCTCAACTCGGGTCCACCAATACTAGAACAGGTTCTAGAGTGGCGGACATGGACCTTGTCGCGATCGAGGAGATCAAGCGCCTCAAGCACCGCTACTTCCGCACCCTCGACCTCAAGATGTGGGAAGAGTTCGGGGACTGTCTCACCGAGGACGTCACCGCCCGATACGGCACGCAGGCCATGGACAAGCCGGTGCACTACGACACCCGGGCCGACGTCGTGGCGTTCATGTCGGAGAACCTCGGCGACGGGATCATCACGGTCCACATCGCCAACCACCCGGAGATCGACGTTGACGGCGACCTCGCCACGGCATCCTGGGCGTTCGAGGACACCGTGCTCGTGCCCGACTTCCACCTGCAGATCCGCGGCGGCGGCTACTACCTCGACACCTACCGCAAGGAACCGGACGGCGCCTGGCGAATCGCCTCGACACAGTACGAGCGGATCTACGAGGCGACGACCTCGTTGAACGACACTCCGAGCTTCAAGCTGATCGCCAACCGCTGGGATCCATCGCTCAAGCACTGAATCACCAGACCAGCCGCTGATGGATCGGCCGGAGGCCTGCCACCGATCACTCGGAGCCGATGGAGTCGGACACCTCGATCCGCTGTTCGTGCCGCACGCGGACCGACCCGGCGTACCCATCGACGAAGCCGACCACGACTTCATAGGCGTCTCCGGCGGTCGTGCGAAGCTTGAATGTCCATGAGTTCTCGGTCGGGTGGTGCTCCTCCGCGCTGAGCGACAGCGTGTCCGGGTCCACGGCGTAGGCCGTCGCGGCTGCGCGTCGGGCCCGCAGGATCGCGGCATCGCGAGATGTCGGCGTCGGCTCAGGTTGGCCGGCCAGCTCCATCAGGTCGCGGAAGGCACCGATGACCCCGTCGAGAGGTGCCTCCGAGCTGGCTGCCGTCGTCCCGGTCCCGGTCGTCACGAGGAGCCCGATGTCCATGGCACCCGGACTCGCACCCCAGCTGGTGTGCCACCGGTGCTGGTGAAGGGAGTAGTGCCGCGGCGCATCGGCACCCGCGTAGAGCACCGACTCCAAGGCACTGAGCGCCAGCGGCTCGTCGAAAGCAGCCCGGTCGCGCGCGGTGGCCGCCTCGAGAACCGAAAGGTCGAGCAGGAACTGCTCGTAGGCCGGGTCCTCGGGGCCGGCGCGATAGCCGACCTGGACCCGAACCAGGTCCACCCGGCCGAACGTGAGCGACGGGCGCGAGGCATCGACCGCATGAGTGCCCATGTCCTCAGCGTTGATCTTGGGGAAACGCAGGTCAAGCGGGCCGGTGTCCCCCGACGAACACGGGCCACTCACCCTGGGCGAGCAGCGGGCGATGGGTGATGCCCACCGTGGGCAGGTCCAGCTCCGCGCCGAGGTGACGACCGCGCGAGGATGGCGAGATGTGGCCGACCGACGCCGCGTCTCTGATCGAGCTTCAGCGGGAGCTGGCACGGGCGTGAGTGCCACGATGGGAGTGTGGTCGTGCTGTGCCTGACCGGTGACGTGATGACGGGCAGGGGAATGGACCAGATTCTGCCTGCGCCGGGCGACCCACGACTGTGGGAGCAGCACGCCGCCAGCGCCAGGGACTACGTCGCCCTGGCCGAGGCAGCGTCCGGGCCCGTTCCCCAGCCGGCGGACTGGTCGTGGCCATGGGGCGACGCCTTGGAGGTCCTCGACGAGCTGGCGCCTGATCTCCGCATCGTCAATCTGGAGACCAGCATCACCAGCAGTGACGATGCCCAACCTGCCAAGGCCGTGCTGTACCGGATGCACCCGGGCAATGTCAGCTGCCTGACCGTGGCCCGCCTCGACGCCTGCACGCTCGCCAACAACCACGTGATGGACTTCGGCGTCGGCGGACTGGAGGAGACCCTCGAGGTGCTCGCCCGCGCGGGCCTGGGACCGGTGGGCGCGGGCCGCGACGAGCAGCAAGCCTGGCGCCCAGTCGTGCTCACCGCGGGTGGCCAACGGGTCGTGATCTGGTCGGTGGGATCGGCCTCCAGCGGTGTGCCACACAGCTGGGCAGCGGGACCCGAACGCGCCGGAGTTGCCTTCCTCGACGAGCACTCCGACGCCGACGCGTTCTGCGAGCGGGTGCGCCGGGTGAAGCAGCCCGGCGACATCGCGGTCGTGTCCGTCCACTGGGGATCGAACTGGGGATACCGCGTGCCGAGCGCGCAGGTCCACTTCGCCCATCGGCTCATCGACAGCGGCGTGGATGTGGTCCACGGACACTCCTCACACCACCCGCGGCCGATCGAGGTCTACCGTGACCGGCTCGTGCTCTACGGCTGCGGCGACCTGATCAACGACTACGAGGGAATCGGAGGTCACGAGCGGTTCCGCAGTGACCTGCGGCTGTTGTACCTCGCCCGGCTCGACCCGGCCGGAGCGCTCGACGAGCTGCAGATGGTGCCGCTCCAGTCGCGGCAGATGCGCCTGCGGAACGCCACGGAGCAGGACGTCAGCTGGCTGCACCGGGTCCTGCGCAAGGCCAGCAGTCGCTTCGGATCGCGGATCGACCTCGCGCCCAACGCGAGCCTGCTGATTCTTCGCTAGGCGTCAACCGGAGGCCTCGACAGGGACGACGACACCGACCACGGTGGCGCGCTTGGCCGCGCGCCGAAGCGTGGTGAGGACGGCGGGGCCGACGACGACGATGGCGAGGGCGTTGGTGATCGCGCGGCCGGTGTCGAAGGAGCCGGTGGAGGTGATCAGGGTGTAGGCGCCGAAGCGGTGGAGGTTCTCCCACAGGGAGGCGGCCGGGTCGAACGAGAGCGCCGTCTGCTCGTGGCCGGGGATCGCGATGCCGAGCAGGAACGGCCAGCCGGAGAGGTTCATGAGCAGGCCGTAGACGTACGCCGCCACCACGCCGTACGTCGCGAGCATGGCGATCTCCCAGCGGCCCGCGACCGATCGGCCCAGCACCCGGCGAGGCAGCAGCCCCGCGCCCATGCCGACCCAGGCCGAGACGAGCATCTGGAACGGCAGCCACGGGCCGACGCCGGCCGTCATCAGGGCCGAGGCGAACAGCGAGGTCACGCCGAGCACGAAGCCGAACCCGGGGCCGAAGACCCGGCCGGCCAGGATCAGCAGGAAGAAGACCAGCTCGACGCCGCCGGTGCCGGCCGAGACGCCGCGCAGGATCGCGATCACCGCCGAGAGGACCCCCAGCACGGCCAGCACCCGGGTGTCGAGTCCCCCGCTCGAGAGCTCGGCGAGCATCACGGCGATCACGACCGGCAGCAGGGCCAGGAAGAGGAACGGCGGGTCGACTCTGTCGGTGGGCTGCACACGGAGCAGCAGCGGCCAGACCAGCATCATCAAGCCGCCCAGCGAGGCGACCGCGAGGATCACCGCCGAGCGACGCGAGAGCGGGACGGCGTTCACCTCGCCAGCGCCCCCACGACTTCGTCGACCCGCAGCCACGGCGGGCCGAGCACCTTGGTCACCTGCGGCGCGAACGCGGGCGACTCGGCGACCACCCGGCGGACCGGACCCGACGAGACGACCTCACCCTCGGCCAGCACCACGACCTCGTGGGCGGCCAGCGCGGTGAACTCCACGTCGTGGGTCGACACCAGGACCGTCCGCCCCTCGGAGGCGAGCCGGCGCAGGGCCGTGGCGAGGACGTGCTTGGCCCGGTAGTCCAGGCCGCGCGTCGGCTCGTCCAGGAGTACGACGTCCGGCCGCCCGGCCAGCACCAGCGCCAGGGCCAGCGCCAGCCGCTGCCCCTCAGAAAGATCGCGGGGATGCTGGTCACCGGGGATCCCCGGCGCGAGGGCGTCGAGCACCGCGTGGGTGTCGGGGCCGCCGGCCGCGCACTCCTCGTCGACGGTCTCGAGGTAGAGGAGGTCGGCCGACTGCTGCGGCAGCAGCCCGACCAGCCCGCGACGCTCGGCCGGCTTGAGGGCCACCGGGTCGAGGCCGCCGATCGCGACGGTGCCCGACCGGCGCGGCCCGCTCCCCTGCAGGGCCCACAGCAGCGAGGACTTGCCGGACCCGTTGCGGCCCATCAGCGCGGTGACCCGTCCGTGCGGGAGCGTCAGCGACACCTCCCGCACGGCCACGGTCCGGCCGTGCGCGACGGTGAGCCCGGAGACGACCACCCCCGGGGACGCCACCGCGGCCGGCGGGTCGACCGGGGGTGGCGGCAGGGTGAGCGAGGGGGCCAGCCGCCGGGCGTCCCGCACGGTGAGCGGCAGCGGCCTCCAGCCGGCCGCGCGGCCCAGCTCCACCAGAGGCGGGACGACGGGCGAGGTCGCGAGCACCTCGGCCGGAGCACCGATCTGCAGGGAGCCGTCGCCGGTGACCAGCGCGATCCGGTCCGCGAACGGCACCACCCGCTCCAGCCGGTGCTCGGCGAGCAGCACCGAGACACCGACGTCGTGGACCAGCCGGGTGATGGTGGCCAGCACGTCCTCGGCGGCGGTCGGGTCGAGCGCCGAGGTCGGTTCGTCGAGCACCAGCAGCCGCGGGTGCATGGTGAGCACGGAGCCGATCGCGACCCGCTGCTGCTGCCCGCCCGAGAGGGTCCGCAGGTCGCGCTGGCGGAGCTCGGCGATGCCGAGCAGGTCCAGGGTCTCCTCGACCCGGCGGCGCATGGTCTCGGGCGGCAGGCCGAGCTGCTCCATGCCGTAGGCGAGCTCCTCCTCGACCGTGTCGGTGACGAAGCCCGCCAGCGGGTCCTGGCCGACGTACCCGATCGCGTGCGCGCGCTCGCGCGGCGGCGCGTCCAGCACGGAGACGCCGTCCAGCAGTACGTCGCCCCGGAGCGTGCCGCCCGAGAACCGCGGCACCAACCCGGTCACGACGCCGAGCAGCGTCGACTTGCCCGAGCCGGTCGGCCCGGTGACGAGGACCAGCTCGCCTTCGTCCACCGAGAGCGACACGTCGGTCAGCACGGACTCGTCGTCGTAGTCGAACGAGATGTCGCGCAGCTCGAGCAGCGTCATGACGGGGCCATCCGGGGCTCCGGTGCCGCCGCGGCCGCCGCGAGGCCGAGCACCGACCCGACCAGCGCGACCAGTGTGACCTGCGGGAACGACGCGAGGTCCGGGTAGGCGACCAGCAGCTGGTGCCCGGAGACCCACCACGCGACCACGGCGGTGGCGACGCCGGAGAGCATCACCGCCAGCTCGGGCCAGCGCCACGGGTCGGGGCGGTAGCGGGTCCGGCCGACGCGGCGTCCGGCCAGCGCCAGCCCGGCCACCGCCGCGACGACGCCCAGCACCAGCATCGGGGTCGCCAGCAGCCGCGGCGCGGTGTGGTCGAGCCCGGCATACACCCCGACCGCGACGCCGCACAGCCCGAGCAGCATCAGTCCGCCGGTGAGCCGGCGCTCGGCGGGCTGGGCGCCGGCGGACCGGCCGTAGCCGCGGGTGTCCATGCCCGCGGCCAGCCGCAGCGATCGCTCGAGCGCGTCCTCGAGCACCGGCACCAGGTAGCGCCGCAGCCGGCCGGTGCGCCGGGTGTCACCGGCGCGCAGGGCCTGCGCGGCCCGCACCCGTCGGGCGCTGTCCACCAGCTGCGGCAGCACGGTGACCGCGACGACCAGCGCGGTGCCGACCTCGTGCAGCGCGGCCGGCACCGACCGCAGCAGCCGCTTCGGGTTGGCCAGCGCGTTGGCTGCGCCCACGCAGATCACGATGGTGCCGAGCCGGAGCCCGTCGTACAGCCCGGCCAGCACGGACTCCCGGGTCACCGGGCCGAGCAGGTGCAGGCCCAGCACCCAGTCGGGCAGCGGGATCTCCGGCAGGTCGAGCAGGACGTGTCCGCCGTCCGCGCCGCCCAGGACCACACGGAACAGCACCCGCATCACCACGATGACGACGGCGACGACGACGTAGAGCCGGAACGCGTCCGCCCACGGCTGCTCCGAGCGCCGGGCCAGCACGACGACGGTGGCCACCGCGACGATGGTCAGCAGCACCAGCGGATTGGTGGTGAACGACGCCGCGGTCGCCAGCCCGAGCGCCCACACCCACCAGGCGACGGGATGCAGGTCGCGGGGCAGCCGCGCCGAGACTCGGGGCACCTAGGAATCATCGCGGACGCGGCGCTGCGCCTACGACTCGTCGGCGGTCGGGTTCTCGTTGGAGGTCGTGACGCGGGCCATGGCGGGGCGGGCGCCGCGGCCCAGCACGCCACCGAGCAGGGCCAGCATCGAGGTGAGCACCAGCAGGATGCCGGGCACCACCCAGACGGGGGCGCTCTTGGTCTCCACGGGCTCGGAGCTGGTCAGGTAGGTGTCGAAGGTGCCGGGGTCGCCGCCGGCCTCGTCACCGTCCGGGTCGGGCTCGGCAGCCGGAGACTGGGTCGCCTGGGTGGTCGGCGCCGACGTCGGCGCCGACGTGGCCGGCGTGGTCGGCTTGGTCGGACCCCCAGCGGGCGCGCTCGGGGGCGGCGTGTACGGCGCCCCCGTCGAGGAGGTGCCCGACTGGGTCTGCGCGGCCGGAGGCGGGTGGCTCGACGAGCCGCCGGAGTGGTTGCTGCCCCCGGAGTGGGAGCCGCCGCTGTTGTGCAGCGTCGTCGTGTGGTGGCCCCCACCGCTGTTGCTGTTGTGCGGCTTCCTCGTCGGCTTCTTGGTCGGCTGGGCCGCGGTCGGCGGCGCGGGCGGCGGGGCGGCCGTGGTCGGGACCACGGTCGCGGTCGGCGTCTTGGTCGGAGCGACCGTCGCCGTCGGGGTCTTGGTGGGCGTCGGCGTGTTCTGGGTCGGCACGGCTGCCACGGGCGCCAGCGGAGACTCGCCCGAGCCGGCCGCGCTCTGTGGCCACCAGGCGACCAGGCATGCGGCAAGGCCGAGCAACGCCGCAACGGCGAAGCGGACGACGTTCGTCCAGGTCCTGCTCACCACGTCCTCCTGAAGCCCCCACGCGGGAAGATGGGTCCAAGTCCTGCCTGGGAAGGTACCCCAGAGGGGGCCGCCAGACAGAAGATCAACGAACTATGGGCTAGGCCGGTCACGTCTCCTGAGCACGAGGATCGCCGCCCCGGCCAGGGCCAGGAGCACGAGCACGATCGGCACCGCCCACGCCGGGAGGGCGCCGCCGGTGCCGTCGTCGCCTTCCGTCGGCTCCGCCGTCGGGGTGAACGACGCGGAGTCGGACGGCTCGGTCGCCTCGCTCGTCGCGTCGGAGGGCGCCGGGCTGTCGGTGGCGCTCGGGGTCACGGTCGGCTGCTTGGTCGGCTTCGGCTTCCGGGTCGGTGTCGGTGTCGGGGTCGGTGTCCGGGTCGACGTCTGGTCGGGCGCGTCGGTCTGGCCGCTCGGGCTCGGGGTGCTGGAGGGAGTCGCCGACGGCGCATGGGACGGCTTGGGGGTGGGTCGCGGCGTCGGAGTCCGGGTCGGCGCTGGCGTGGGCGTGGGCGAACCAGCGTGCGCGGACGCCGGAACACCCGGCGCGGTCCTGCCGCCGCTGCTCTGCCAGGCGAAGGCGACGTAGCCGCCGTCGGGGATCTTCAGGGAGCCCACCGCGACCGAGGAGTAGCTCCACGAACCGGACCGTCCGTCGGACCACCACAGGCCCCAGTAGGCATCGGCCGGCGGGGTGCTGACGCAGGGGTCGGACGCAGGCTGCGCGTCGATCCGGCAGACGAACCCTGGCTGGCGCTGCACGTAGGTCAGCGAGAACCCCGTGCTGGTGAACTGGGTGGTCCCGGACCTGCCGCCACCCGAGGCGTTGCACGCCTGCGTGATCCCGCCGCCGAGCGCGCCGCGGTCCACGACGACGGTCACGCCGCTCGATCCCGAGCAGGGGGCCGCCTCAGCCGGGGCCGAGCTCGTCGCGACGACACCCAGGCTCGCCGCCGCGATCGAGAGGACCGCGGCAGCGATGCCGTGCCGGGTGGGCACGATCAGCCGGGGCAGCCGACACCAGCCCGATAGAGCAGCGCGGGAGCTGCCTGCGCCGTGGCGCGCCGGAACTGGTCACGCTGCTTCACACCGATGCCGTGCTTCTTCGCGGCGTCGAGTGCCTTGCGGTCGTAGGCGATGGCGCCGGACTCCCCCTCCAGCGGGGTGCCGGCGAGGTTGCCCGTGATCTGGAGCTTCGCGATCCAGGTGGAGGCGCGGGACGCCGCGGGACAGTAGCCGGCCTGAGCGAGGGCGTAGCCGGCCAGACCGGTGCTGTTGGCGTTGCTGGCCTCGGTGGCGGGTCCGCCACCGAAGCTCCCGTCCGCCTCCTGGGCGTTTCGCAGCCACGCGACGGCGTCACCGACCGCCGTCCGCACCTTGCGGTTGGGCTTCTCGAGCGACAGCAGCTGGACCACGGCCAGCGCGGTGGCGTCGGTGTCGGGCGCGCGCTCGGCCTTCGGCGCTCCGTCGCAGCTCTGGTCGGCAGCGGAGGCGTCGGCGAAGTAGAGCCGGAAGAACCCCTTCGAGCACTGCTGCTCCAGCAGGAAGTTGATGGCGGACTTGGCGCTGGGTGATCCGGCAGCCGCCAGGCCGTTGGCGGCGTAGGCCTGGCCGATCGTGTTGGCGAAGTCGTCGGTCGACTGGTCATGGATACGACCCTTGGCCGGGCCTGAAGCTGTCACCAAGGCTGCCAGCTGCTTGGCCAGGTTGACTCCTCCGAGGGACTTCCGGTCAGCGCCGGTCGTCTGTGCGAACACCAGCGCCTTGGCCGTCGATCCGGCGTAGACGTCGGTGCTGCCGAAGTCGACACCGGTCGTCCAGCTCCGGACGTGCTTGCCGAGCGCCTTGCGCAGCTTGCGCAGGGCGGGGCTCTGCCCCTCGATGGCCGCCAACGCGAAGCCCGTGTCCGCCGTGAGGCCGTAGTCGTCGAAGTCGTACTGCTGGTCGTGGATGACCCCACGGGTGAGCTGATGGGTGAGCCAGGTGGCGCTTGCCTCGGGTGACGCGGCTTGCGGCGCCGCGGACGCGGTCGGCGCGGTCGCGACGAGGCCGGTCGTGACCGCCAGGACGAGCGCAGGCAGCCCGAGGCGGCCGGCGATGGACGAGGTCATGGTGTTTCCTTCCCGCTGCGCACGGCGGGTAGGACACCGGACGGCCCGGGCTCGACCCGCTGCGTTTCCTCGACAGCGACTGGTCAGGACGCGCCGCAGCAGGTGCTCCGGCTCGCGCGCTTCCCCCCAGACCTGAGGGATGCGCGCCTACGGTTGCGGGTCAGCGCCGGGATTGGACCGGCTTCCCCAACGGCGGGCGTGATGAATGGAGTTGTACGCCGGCAGCCTACGCGCAGCCGCTACCCGAGCTTCTCCAAGATCAGCTCGCGCACCCGGGCCGCGTCGGCCTGGCCCTTCATCTCCTTCATCACGGCGCCGATGAGCGCCCCAGCGGCGGCCACCTTCCCTTCGCGGATCTTGTCCGCGACGTCCGGGTTGGCGGCGATCGCGGCGTCCACGGCGGCCGAGAGGGCTCCCTCGTCGGACACGACCGCGAGCCCGCGGGCGGCGACGATCTCGTCGGGCGTGCCCTCGCCGGCGTACAGGCCGTCGAAGACCTGGCGGGCCAGCTTGTCGTTGATCGCGCCCTCGTCGACCAGCGCCTGCACGCGAGCCACGTCGGCCGGGGTCACACCGAGGTCGGCGATCTCGAGGCCGGCGTCGTTCGCCCGCCGCGCCAGCTCGCCCAGCCACCACTTGCGGGCCGACTGCGGGGCGGCACCGGCGGCCACGGTCTCCTCGACCAGCCGCAGCGCGCCCGCACCGACGGTGTCGCGCATCTCGAGGTCGGTGAACCCCCAGTCCGACTGCAGCCGGGCCCGCTTCTCGGTCGGGTTCTCCGGCAACGTGCCTCGCAGCTCCTCGACCCATTCGCGCGAGGGCGCGATGGGGACCAGGTCCGGCTCGGGGAAGTAGCGGTAGTCCTCGGCGTCCGACTTCTCCCGGCCGCTCGTGGTGATCCCGGTGTCCTCGTGCCAGTGCCGGGTCTCCTGCAGGATCGAG
>Ga0075363_100000724_pt1 | contig 11213 bp, 15 predicted proteins | sample EndMetdeltDD1763_FD_71470 | JGI IMG/M metagenome (GOLD analysis project Ga0075363, IMG submission 71470) | Populus endosphere microbial communities from Tennessee, USA - Endosphere MetaG P. deltoides DD176-3 | ecosystem: Host-associated > Plants > Roots > Endosphere | place: USA: Tennessee...
CCCCATGCCAGCGCATCGAGCCTTACCTTCCCGAGGGCACTCGCCCGTGGGGCAAGAGCCGGATCGGGCTGCGCTGCACGCAGGGCAGCGTCAAATGGAATGTCTACCTGCCGATCACCGTGAAGGTCTACGGACGCGCGCTGGTCGCATCGAACGCGATCGCCGCCGGCAGCGTGATCGGCGCGGCCGACGTGGCTCAAGCCGAGGTCGATCTGGCCGAAGACTCCTCGGCACCGCTGGTCGATGCCGAGCTCGTCGTGGGCCGGACGGCGGCGCGCGCGCTGAAGGCGGGCCAGAGCCTGCGGGCCGCTTACCTGAAACCGCGCCAGTACTTCGCGGCTGGGGAATTGGTCACGGTTCTGGCGCAGGGCCCCGGCTTCAGCGTGGCCAGCGAAGGCCAGGCACTGACCAACGGCGTCGAGGGCCAGCTCGCCCGGGTGCGGACCGAAAGCGGGCGCGTGCTCACCGGCTTGCCCGCGAGCGGCCGGCGTCTCGAAGTCGGAATGTGACTTCCGACGGGTTTGGCAGCCACAATGCAACCCGCCCCGATCAGAAATTTCCTAAAGTCGCCGCCAGGCGCGCCGATACAGCATGCACATCGTCAGGTCGGGGCTCCGCTTCCGACCCCTGGAGAGCATCATGAAAGTCGGCAATCCCGCAGACAAACCCGCACCGATCACGGTGGCAGGCAGCCCGAGCCCGGCCCAAGAGGCTGCGAAGGCCCCCTCTGCCAGCGCGATCCCGGTGACCGCCGATCCGAGCGCGAAGATCGAACTGTCCGACGCAGCGGCGACGCTGCTCGGCAACCCGTCGAGCGCCGATTTCGATGCCGAGAAGGTGGCCCGCATCTCGCAGGCGATCGACGACGGCTCGTTCAAGATCGACGCCGAGGTGATTGCCGACAAGCTGATCAGCAACGCCAAAGAGCTGCTGACCAAGTTCTCCTCGTAAGTTCCGCAAGCCCGGGCGCGACCACAAGTCGCGCCCTTGCTGTTTTCCGCCACCGCTGAATTTGCTGGACCCCCTGATGTTCCTCCCAGCCGCCCCCCGCCCCGTTCACGCCGACGGTCCGGAACTCGAAGAGAAACTCGCCGCCGTCGAGTCGCAGCTGGCTGCGTTGGGCGAGTCGCTGCGCCAGCGCGACAGCGCGGGCATCGACGCGCACGCCACCGAACTGCACCGCGCCTTGGCGCAGGCGGTCGACCACTTTTCGCGCGCGGCGCGCAGCGGCAAGGTGCCGCCGGCGCTGCGCATGCGCCTGGCCAGCGCGAGCGGCCAGGTCGCGGCACAGCGTGAATCGCTGGCGCGCGCGACCGCAGCGCTGGATCGCGCCATCGACGTCCTGCTGCCGCGCGACAACGCCGGCCTGTACTCCACGCTCGGCGCCGCCGACCGCAGTGCGCACAGCGGCGTGATTCAAGCCTGAGGACGCGTCGAACGCCTCACTTCGAGGCGACGCACTCCTCGCTCGACTGCGCGGTCAGGTGCGCGCGGCCTTCGTCGGCGCTTGCGACCGGACGTTGCGGACCATCCGCTCGGTCGAACAGAATGCGCCATTCGCCGCTCGCCGCATCGCGCACCCAGACCGACTGGAAGAAGCCGACCTTGTAGCGCTCCTTCGGTTCCGCCCCGGGCGTTTCGCTGAACGACGGCCCGCGCGACAGTGCGATGTTCGGGTCGCCGCCGATCGCGACGACACCAGGCCGCCAGCGCAGCACGAATTCCTTGCCTTCGACGATGCCGGCCCAGGCCTGCGCGACCGTCTCGCTGCCGCGCAGCGGGCTGCGCGACCCGGCGTTGAAGACAGCGCCCGGATGGAGATGCGCGGCGAACGCCTTCGCATCGTGCGCCTCGACGCTCTTCGCAAAGCTCAGCTCGCGGCGCCAGACCGCACATTCGGCGGCGCTGTGCACGACCGGCGGCAGCGGCGCCGCGCTGGCCGCGGCGGCCTGCGCCAGCGCCGGGACCGGCATGACGAGCCCGGCGATCACCCCGATCGCGGCAAGCGTCGGCATCGACGCGCTCATGTGAAGTCCTCGTCGGCGCTGCGGGCGAGCCACAGATCCTTGGCCATCCGAACACCCGGCTCGACGCCCTGGTAGTAGCCCGGCACGGTCTGCACTTCGCGGTAGCCGAGCCGGCGGTAGAACGCACGCGCCTGCAGGTTGCTCATGCGCGTCTCGAGGTAGACCTGTCCGACGCCCGAGACCAGCGCCGCCTTCTCGAGCCAGGTCACGAGCGCGGCGCCGATGCCGCGCCGCCGGTCGCTCGTCTGCACCGCCAGCAGCAGCAGGTGGGCTTCGTCGTCGTGGTACTTCATGATGCCGAAGCCGGTGAGGCGCTGCCCGACGTCCTGCTTGTTTTCCAGCGCGACGACGACGTTGGTGTGTGCGTCGCCGATGCTGCGCAGCACGCGGCGCGGCGTCCAGCTCCAGCCGAGGCCGCGCTCGATCAGGTCGCGCGACATCGCGGCGATCTGTGCCGAGTCGGCCCGGGTGGCAAGGCGCAGGGTCAGATGATCGATCATCGTGTGCGCCTCTTGCTGTGCTGGCCGCGCTACTTGACGCTGACCGTGAAGCTTGCGAGCTGGATCGCGGGACCCAGATCACGCGGGCGGCGCAGCTCGAACTTCAGTGTCGTCGCGCCGCCGGCCACCGGCTTGAAACGAAAGACCTCGAAGCCGGCCGCCTGGCCGATGTTCGACACCAGGCTCTCGCGCTCGAAGGTACTCGTGCCCTGCTGTGCGAGCACACCGGGCGCCATCTCGACCAGCGACCACACGTGCCCACTCGTTGCCTTGGTGGCCAGGCGCACCTGCAGTTCCTGGTCTTGCCGCAGCTCGATGCTGGGCGCGCTGCCGAGCGTCAGCTTGACGACATGACCGCCGGTATCGACGCGGCGTTCGCGTTCTTCAGGGGTTGCGCACGCCGCGATGGACGCGGCGAGCACCAGCATCACCAATCGCTTCAAACCACTCATGCCGCTGCCGCGCATCCGGCGGGCTTGTGGATTCGCTCGGTCGATGCCGGGTACTTCGCGAGCTTGCCCGCCGGCCGCCGAGGCCGCACGCTGAACTCGCCGCCGCAGTTCGGGCACACGCCGTGCAGCACGTTGGTGACACAGTCCGCGCAGAACGTGCATTCGAAGGTGCAGATGCGCGCCTCGGTCGATTCGGGCGGCAGGTCGGCGTTGCAGCATTCGCAGTTGGGTCGCAGTTCAAGCATGGCCGGGCTCCGCTGATCTTGGGCGTCGGGGTCATTCGACGGCCGCCAAGGGTATCAAAGTTCGCGGCGTTATCCTTGCCTCCCCGCGCGAAGACCCATGGCAGCTCTGCACATCACCGACATCGAATCGGCCATCAACTGGTGGCGCGAGCGCTCGCCGTCGCCCGACGGCATCACCGCCTGCCCCGAAGTGCGTGCGCTCGGCACCGTGTATGCGCTGATGGTCTACTACCACGAGACCGAGCAGGATGAAGAGACGATGCCGGAGAAGGCACGCGACGCCTGGCTCGCGTGGTACGCGAGCACGCCCGACGCGCCGTGCATCGCGATCTGCTCCACGAGCCAGGGCGACGACATCTGCAAGGGCTGCGGCCGCAGCTTCGACGAAGTGCAGCACTGGCCGGTGATGACGCCGGCCGAGAAGCGCGCAACCTGGCGCCGCATCACGATGGAAGCGAGCGCGTGGCGCTTCAACAAGTACGCGGAACGTGCACGTGAAGGCGGCGATGCCGGCAGCCGCGAGCCCGCCCTTCAAGAGGCGGCGCGCTAGTGGCCGGCGTTCTCGAGGCACGGCGACCCGGACGCCGCTGGGGTGAGAGCGTTCGCCGCATCGCGCCGCTTGCCTGGCCGGTGCTGATCGGGCAGGTTGCGGTGCTGCTGTTCACGACGATCGACACGATCCTCGTCGCGCGCTACTCGGCGATCGATCTGGCCGCACTGGCGATCGGCGCAGCGGCCTACATCTCGGTCTTCGTCGGGCTGATGGGCGTGGTACTCGCGGTCGGCCCGATCGCCGGGCAGCTGTTCGGCGCCGGCAAGCTGCTCGAATGCGGGCGTCAACTGCACCAGGCGATGTGGCTGGCGCTCGCGCTGTCGGTGCTGGGCTGCGCGCTGCTCTTGTTCCCGCAGCCCTTCCTGCTGCTGTCGCGCGCGGATGCGCAGGTGGGCGAGAAGGTTCGCTGGCACATGCTGGGGCTTGCGTTCGCGCTGCCGCCTGCGCTGCTGTTCACAGCGTTTCGCGGCTTCAACACCGCGGTCTCGCGGCCGAAGGTCGTGATGGCGCTGCAGCTCGGCGCCCTGGTGTTGAAGGCGCCGCTGACGGCTCTGCTCGTGTTCGGCTGGAATGCCGGCGATCCGGGCAGCACCTGGCGCCTGCCCGCGCTCGGCGCGCCCGGCTGCGGCTTCGCGACCGCGATCGTGATGACGCTGCAGATGCTGGGCGCATGGATCGTGCTCAAGCGCGACCCGTTCTACGCGCAGTTCGGACTGGTCCGCGGGTTCAGCGCACCCGATCGCGCGAGCCTCGTCGGTCTCGTCAGGCTCGGCGTGCCGATGGGCCTGTCGATCGCGATCGAGGTCACCGGCTTCACGTTCATGGCGTTCTTCATCTCGCGGATCGGCGCAACGCCGGTCGCGGGGCACCAGATCGCCGTCAACATGGTGTCGCTGATGTTCATGGTGCCGCTGGCGATCGCGAACGCGTCGAGCACGCTGGTGGCGCAGCGGGTCGGTGCCGACGACCTGGCCGATGCGCGCCGGCTCGGCTGGCACGGGCTCGAGCTCGGCGTCCTGATCGCGGCGCTGATGGGCAGCGCGGTGTACCTGCTGCGCGAGTGGATCCTCGGGCTGTACACGCGCGACGCCATCATCGTCGGCGCCGCGCTGCCGCTGCTCGCCTGGGTCGCGGTGTTCCATGTCGCCGATGCCGCGCAGACGGTGGCCGCGTTCGTGCTGCGCGCGTACCGGCACGCGACCGCACCGCTCGTGATCTACGCGCTCGCGATCTGGGGCGTCGGCCTCGGCGGCGGCTACCTGCTCGCGTTCAGCGGCGGCGCATGGATTCCGCAGGCGCTGCGCGGCGCCCCCGGCTTCTGGTCGGCAGCAACGCTGGGCCTGATCTTCGCCGGCACCGGCATGAGCATGTTTCTGCTGTGGATGCTGCGCGAACAGCGCCGCGCCATGGCCCTCTCGGGCGCGGCCTGAGCCCGCTCTGTCGAGATCAGCGCAGCGCCGGCAAGGCAAGCAGGAAGCAGCTGCCACCGCCGGCTCGCGCCTGGCAGCGCACCTGCCCGCCATGGCGCTCGGCGATCTGCTTGACGAGGCTCAGCCCGAGCCCGACACCACCGGCCTGCTCGGCGTGCCCGGGCAGCCGAAAGAACGGCTCGAAGATGCGTTCGCGCATCGCTTCGGGAACGCCGGGCCCGCGGTCGCAGACCTTCACGTTCACACGGTCGCCGTCGCGTTCGAGCAGCACACTCACCTCGTCGCCGCCGTAGCGGCGCGCGTTCTCGAGCAGGTTGCGCAACGCGCGGCGCAGCAGCCGCTCGTCGCCGCTCACCGACAGCGGCACGCCGTCGACCGAGCCGTCGACACGCGCGGCCTCCTCGGCGGCCAGTCCCAGCAGGTCGACGCGCTCGTGCTGCTCGAGCGCGTTCGACGCATCGAGCCGGCTCGCGAGCAGCACCTCTTCGACCAGCGCGTCGAGCTCGGCGACGTTGGTGTCGATCTCTCGCTTGAGACGCTCGCGCCGCTCCGGCGTGGCGTCTTCGAGCATCGACACCGCCATCTTCATGCGCGCGAGCGGCGAGCGCAGCTCGTGGCTTGCGTTGGCGAGCAGGGATTTGTTCGAGCGCACCAGCGCCTCGATGCGCTCGGCCGCGACGTTGAAGCTCGACGCAACGGCCGCCACCTCGTCGTTGCCGGAAATGGCGACCCGCTGCTGCAGTCGACCGGCGCCGAACTGCTCGACGCCGCGCTTGAGCGCCTCGAGCCGGCGCGTCAGCCGGCGCACCACCGGGAACGCGCCAGCCGCAACGGCGATGAACAGCACGACCAGCACCACCACCAGCCCGAGCCCGCGCGGCCAGCCCGGCGGCACGAACGGCGGAAACCAGGGCAGCTCGGCGGCACGCATGTTCGGCGGCGGTGGTCCGTCGCCGCCGGGGCTGCCCGGGCCGCCGGGGCCGCCGACGCGCGGCCCGCTGCCGGGGCGCATCAGGCCGGGCCGCATGATCCACAGGGTACGGCCGTCCTCGAGGCGAACGGCGAGAGTCCGCCAGATGCCTTCGGCCTGGCGGCGCGTGAACGAATCGGATTCGGCGATGCGCGTGCCGGCGGCGCTGTCGAGCGCCAGCGGAAGCCTCAAGCGCTGTGACCAGTCGCGCAGCGCGCCGGCCTGGTCGGCGGGTGCCGCATCGGTGCCGGGCAGCGAGCGCTGGATCAGCTCGGCCCAGGCGCCCATGCGCTCGGTCATCACCGATTCGTTGCGGACCCGCTCCTGCTCGATGTGGCGTTGGAACACCCAGCCGGAAGCCGCCGCGAACAGCAGCAGCACCAGCACCACGGTGAGGTAGATCCGCAGGTACAGGCTTTTCATCGCCTGGACCTGTCGGAACGATCAGGCGGCCTCGTCGGCATCCTGCTTGCGCGCGAACACGTAGCCGGCGCCGCGCACCGTCAGCACCCGACGTGGCATCTTCGGATCGTCTTCGATCACGGCGCGGATGCGCGAGATGTGCACGTCGATCGAGCGGTCGAATGCTTCCAGCGGGTGGCCCTTCAGCGAGTCCATGATCTGGTCGCGCGACAGCACCCGGCCGGGGCTTTGCGCCAGCACGACCAGCAGGTCGAACTGGTGGCCGGTCAGGTCGCAGACCTTGCCGTCGAGCCGTGCGACCCGCGCCCCCAGGTCGACCTCGAGACGGCCGAAGCGCAGCACATCGTCACCGGCCGGCTGCGGCTGCGCGCGCCGCAGCAGCGCCTTCACGCGTGCCAGCAGCTCGCGCGGCTCGAACGGCTTGGGCAGGTAGTCGTCGGCGCCGAGCTCGAGGCCGACGATGCGGTCCATCGGCTCGCCGCGTGCGGTCAGCATCAGCAGCGGCAGATGGCGCGTGCGTGCCTCGGAGCGGATCTCGCGGCACAGGTCGAGGCCGTCGCCGTCGGGCAGCATCAGGTCGAGCACCAGCGTGTCGTAGGTCTCGGCACCGAGCCGCTCGCGCGCGGCGGCGAGCGAGCCAGCAGTCTCGACCTCGAAGCCGGCGTGGCGCAGGTAGTCGCCGACCATGGACGCGAGGCGCGCGTCGTCGTCGACCAGCAGGAGACGGGGGTTCATCAGCTGCGCATTGTGCGCTGCTCCGGACGGTGCACCGCTGCCGTGCAGTGCCATCGCCGCGAGCCCGCTGACCGGCGCCAGCCACGCCTTGAAGGCCTTCATTGCGGCTTCGACGCTGCCGCGCCGCGCTGGCCGTGTTCGTGTTGCATGCGCTGCATGCGGTCCTGCATCACCGCCTGACGCTGCTTGATGCGTTCGACGACCTTCGCGCGCTGCTCGGGCGTGAGCACACGGCTCACATCGAGCATCGCCTGCAGCATGCGACGGCTCGTCTGGTCGTGCTGGGCTTCGATCTGCTGGCGCACCGATTCGGCGGCGTTGGCGTCGACCGTCGGCGCGGCAAAGATCTGCAGGCCGCGCTCGCGCAGCGCCTTGCCGGCCTCATGCTGCGCTTTCAGGTCGGTGGCAGCAGCCTGCGCGATCTGCTTGATCTGGGTGCGCTGCGCGTCGGTGGCATTCAAGCCGTCGAGCATGCGATCGACATGGCGAGCGACCTGCTCGGGCGAGCCGCCGAACATCATCATCCCGCCCGGCCCGGGGCCGTGCATCGGACCGGGGCCGCGTTCCTGCGCATCCGCAGACAGCGCAACGGTCGCGCAAGTCACGACGACCGTGCCGGCCATCAACCAGCGCACCGCCGACCGAGCCCAGGGCAATGCCTTCACTTTGTTCATCTGATCACTCCTACGGTGGCACAGGTCGGCCACGACAGAGCTCATGGTCGGCGCAGGCAGTGAACCCGGATTGGCTGCCCGGTAAAGATGTGTGAAGCGAGTGGCAAGCGCCGAATCAGTGACGCAGGAGCGGCGCGAACTTGACGATCGCCCAAGCGCCCAGGGCGACGACGACCAGCGCGAACACGAGCATGCCGATGAGGCCCGCGTGGCTGCGGCGGGCAGGGGTGCGACGCGTCGCATCGAAGTTCGAGTGATAACCCGACAAGGTGGCATAGCCCGTCGAGTGCATGAACTCGGAGGGGCGTTCGTCGACGGGTTCGGTGTCCCAGCTGTACAGCTGCGACTCCTTGAAGACCTGTTTGTGCATGGGCGAGATTGTTCGCGGGCGTCGTGCACGACGCATCCCGCGACCGCGGGATGAAAGCGACAGATCGGCCGCCAGCCGTGACCGATGCCACATTGGCAAGAGTCGAAACTGCCCGCGTCCGGGGATTGGCAAGCACGAGCCGGCATGCGACAACGGCACATCAAGAGTCTTGCGAGCACGCCGAATGAACAAGTCCATCGCCGTCGCCTTGACGATCGCCTGCCTGCTGACCGCCTGCGCCAGCCGGCGCGCGCCGTCGCCGGAAGATCGGGTCGTGCGAAGCTTGCCGCCGCACAACCACGAGTCGTCCATCACCAACTACCTGGATGCCCGCGCCAAAGCCTCCGATCCCCCGCGCGAACTGGTCATCGGCCCCCCTCAGCGCGGCACCTGCCCGATGGGCGGCAAGAGCGGCGGCTATGTCGGCTGGGTGGTCCCGGTGGAGCACAAGACGCGCAGCCAGGACAGCGGTGTGGTCACGGTGACCACCTACTTCTTCTGGTTCAGCGACGAAATCATTCGCGGCGTGACCCGCCGCATGGAGCTTTGCCCCTGACGCGCGCGCGGTCGCGGCAACTTCCTACACACACGAATGGCCGCAACGGCGACACTGGCGCTGGCCCGCTCGTGGAGGTTCCATGCACACCGAAGCCAGTCCGCCGGTCACGCCGACCCATCCGAAGGAGCAATGGGTCCAGCGCTTTGCCTATCGCGCAATGCTGCTGCAGCCGACGATCGATTCGATGTCGGCGGCGATGATCGCCGAGAGCCAGTTCGAAGAGGCGTGCGATCTCGAACCGGAAGCGGCTGCAGAGATCTACGTGAACCGCGCCTGACTGTCAGACGGGGAAAGCACAAGTGTCCGCCCCTGGCGGGGATGGACTCGGCGCTCGCCTCGGAAGCAGGCGTCGGCCGTGCGAGTCCGGTCCGTTTGCGTGCTCAATGAACACCACAATAGGCGTTCCATCCTCTTCGGAACAACAGCCATGGCCCATGACTTGAGCCTCAACTCCGGCGAGCGCCAGGTCGCCACTGAGTACGACTCCATACGGGCAGATCACCGCTTCCGTTACGAGTGGGCCGACGCCCGCATTCCTGCGGGAGGGTACGGACTGGATGTGTTCTGCGGGAACGGCTATGGCACCTGGCTGCTCGGGCAATCGCGCTCGATGCTTGGGGTCGACGGCTCAGTCGACGCCATCCGCTTGGCGGAGACGCATTTCAGAGGGCCGCGGTCGCTCTTCAGCGTGGGGTACTACCCGTTCGATCTACCGCGAGCGACGTTCGACTTCGTGGTGTCACTCGAGTCGATCGAGCATGTCTCGGACGGCGCGGGCTTCTTTGCGACGCTTGTCGACAGCGTGAAGCCCGGCGGTCTGCTCATCTTCTCGACTCCGTGCGAAGAACTCTTGCCGCACGGCAAGACCGGCAACCACTTCCATTACAAGCACTACACGTTGCAGGAAACACTTGCGATGGGCCCCTCACGCGGGCTCGAGCTGATCGAGTGGGCGGGACAGAACACGTACCACATGGAGGAAGACGGCTGGCAAGGTCCAGTGCTTGCCGATGACGCGATGAACCTTGTAGCCGGGCAGCCGGGGCAGTTTCTCATCGTGTGCTGTCGCAAGCCCACGGCCAACGTGCGTTGAGACGTCTGGTCGCGGGAATCGAGCTAGAGAGCGACCCCGCATCCAGCCACATCTCGAGCATCAAAAGAAGCAAATCCCTGCACGCTGACCGCACCTTGGTGCACGCGCAGGGATCATCTCGACAGCGAAAGATAAGGGATTCGAGCTGACGTTCGATGCGGTCGAGATGCCGGGCGCCTTGCACGCCCAGTTGAAGGGCTGACTGCGAGGCGTTGAACACCTACTGCGCCACTGGGCTTCTAGCCGGCTACGGATCGACCGTGCTGAAGAAGTCAATTGACTCGGTGTCGCCCCACGCGGTGCAGGAAGCAGTGCCCCAGATATTGACGGACTTTCCGGAGGTGTACGCAGTCAGGAGGCCAGCAAGTCGAGCCTTCCCGGCTGATGTATTGGCATCCAATGCAAATCTGGCAGATTCGGTAGCGCAAGGTGGCGGACTTGATCTCGGCCCGTCCGTGTATGCGATCACCACGCCGTTGGGCATAAAGAACAAGTTCTTGAGCTTTACGGGGCCAGCGGTCCCGGCGTGTGCGCACAACGACGCGCACGAAATGATCACCGCCAATACCAGTCTCATGATTGCCTTTCTGGAAAGCCGGCCGCGGCCGGCGTGGATGCAAAGTTTTGTTGGCGCCGCGGCGGCTCTAGCAAACGGACCCTTGCATGCTTCAGTCGTCCAACAGAAGGAGAATTGTGAAGGGGTCCAGGGGGATGCGACCGCGCTTCTTGTTTAGCTCGGCGAGCGGATAGAAGTCCGGTCGCGAGTCTCCGTCAGAGTCCACCGTAATCGTCGTGTCCTTCGTATAGAAGCCCGTGTAGTTGTTTGTGTATCCATTGCCGCAGCCGCCTGACTCCGCGACTACCCTGTAGGTCAAGGGCGTGCCGATAACGCTGCTGTAAGGGTCGTAATCGAAGAACGGCCCCGCTCGGGTTGCCGTGTTCGCCGGTGGATTGGTCCACGTCACCGAACCAGTCAGGAATCCGGCCGAAAAGTTAAGGCTTCCATTTGCGCCGCTTCGTTGCTCGCCATATGTGACGAGCAGCTTCCCATTTCGATAGATCTTGTAGGACGCTTCAAGATCCACTGTGTCAGTGTTGTATGCGCAAGAGGCCGGGTACGAATACGGATAGGTGTTCCCGCCAATCGTCTGCCAACCGTAGCAATAGCCACCTGGTGGCGGA
>Ga0075363_100000725_pt1 | contig 11205 bp, 8 predicted proteins | sample EndMetdeltDD1763_FD_71470 | JGI IMG/M metagenome (GOLD analysis project Ga0075363, IMG submission 71470) | Populus endosphere microbial communities from Tennessee, USA - Endosphere MetaG P. deltoides DD176-3 | ecosystem: Host-associated > Plants > Roots > Endosphere | place: USA: Tennessee...
CCGCAGGGGCGAACCATTTTCTGGCTGCACGGCACCCCCGGCGCCCGCAGACAGATTCCCATCGAGGCCCGGGCGTACGCCGAAGCAGCAGACATTCGGCTGATCGGCATTGACCGGCCGGGCATCGGGTCCTCGACGCCGCATCAGTACGAGAACGTCCTCGAGTTCGCCGAGGATCTGCGCACCATCGCCGACGTCCTCGGCATCGGCAAGATGGCCGTGGTCGGTCTCTCCGGCGGCGGCCCCTACACATTGGCGTGCGCGGCGGCGATGCCCGAGCGTGTCGTGGCGGCAGGGGTCGTCGGCGGGGTCGCACCCACGGTCGGCGCCGACAGTATCGGCGGCGGCCTGATGGGGAATCTCGGAACCCGCGTCGCACCGCTGCTTGCGGTGGCGAAGGTACCGATCGGGATGGTGGCCACCACGCTGATCCGACTCATCCGCCCGTTCGGAGGCCCCGCGGCGGACCTGTACGGGCTGGTGTCGCCGCCTGCCGACCGAGCTCTGCTCGCGCGACCGGAAATCAAGGCGATGTTTCTCGACGACCTGCTCAACGGCAGCCGCAGGCAGATGGCGGCGCCGTTCTATGACGTCATCGCCTTCGCGCGGGACTGGGGATTCCGGCTGGACGAGGTCAAGGTGCACGTGCGCTGGTGGCACGGCGACGCCGACCACATCGTGCCCTATGCGCACGGACAGCATGTGGTGTCGCGGCTGCCCGACGCCGAGCTGTTCCCGATGCCGGGCGAGAGCCACCTCGGCGGCCTCGGCCGCGCCGAGGAGATCCTGCGCTCGATGCTCGAGGTGTGGGACAGCGCCGGCGCCCATTAGCCGATGAGAGCCATCGTCCTGCTCGCCCAGAGCGCTGCACTGGACCAGGCGGGCACCGTGCACGCGCTCGGCCTCGGCTGGACCGTCAGCGCCACACCGGTTCCACAGCACGCACTGGTCATCTTCGTCGAAGTCGAGTGGGCGGAACTCAACAAATCCTTTCCGATCCGGGCCGAGCTGGTCGACAGCGACGGCGTGCGGGTGGCCCACACTGAACACGGCGTCATCAAAGCGAAGCACAAGCCAGTGCACCCCGAGGGAACTCCGGTGACGATTCCGTTCACCGCGACCATCCCCTCGCTCAAGCTCACGGCCGGTCAGCGTTATCAGTGGCGAGTGTCCATCGACGATGACATGCATGAGGACTGGCTGGCCGGATTCACCGTCACCGAAGAGGAGTAGACGAGCCGTCAGTCCGCAAGAAGCGCAGGGTCTTTCGCGCCGAGCAGGGCTCGCCGTAGCAGGTGCATCGCGACGGTGGTCGAACGGTCCCGGACATCGGAGCGGTTGCCCGGTAGGAGAAGGGTTCTGGTGAGCGTCGGGCCGTCGGCCAGCATCACCGAGAAGCACACCGTCCCGACCGGCTTGTCCTTCGTGCCGCCACCCGGCCCGGCGATTCCGGTCGTCGCCACGGCGGTGTCGGCGCTGAAGCGCCCCAACGCACCACGGGCCATCGCCTCGGCCACCGGCTCGGACACCGCCCCATACGATTCGATGAGTTCGGCATCGACGTCGAGCATGGCCGACTTTGCCTCGTTGCTGTAAGCCACCACACCGCCGGCCACGTAGCCGGAGGATCCCGGAATGTCGGTCAGCCTGGCCGCGACCAACCCCGCCGTGCACGACTCCGCGGTCGCAATGCGGCGGCCTGCCAGCAGCGCCGCCGCCTGATCGTCTACCAGCGTGCCGTCTTCCGAAAAGATTTGGCGCGCATGGTGTTCGCGCAGGACACCGAGCAGTTCCGCATACACCGGCGCCGCATCCGGCTCATAGCGAGTGACGATCTCGAGCTCACCGCGGCGCAGGCAGGTGGTGATCTCCAGCCGCTCGAACCCGTCGATCTGTCCCTGCGCATCGCGCAGCGTCTCGGCGAGGCCCGACTCGGGTAGCCCGAACATCCGGATCATGTCCTGCCGGTACTCCGTCCGGCCCGCGATGGCCTCCTGTAGCCCTTGGGTCTGCACCGCGGTGTGCCACATCGGCTGCAACTCGCGCGGCGGCCCCGGCAGCACGACGACCGTCGGCTTGCCCGTGACCACCACGCCGGGCGCCGTGCCCACCGGATCAAGGATCTGTGCACCGGCGGGCACCATGGCCTGCTTTCGGTTCGCCGCCCGCACCGCGTCGAAATCCGCCTCGGTGAAGCGTGCGCGCAGCCGCTTGAGGATGGCCGCGATCTTCTCCTCGAGGACGTCGTCGAGCACCAGTTCGCGCCCACAGAACTGCGCAACGACTTCAACAGTCATATCGTCGGCGGTCGGCCCTAGTCCGCCGCTGGTGACGATGAGGTCGACTCCCTCGCCGGCCAGGAATTGGAGCGCAGCCGCGATGTCGGCCTGCCGGTCGCCGCAGATCGTGACGTGGGCCAGCTCGACCCCGAGCTCGAGCAACCGGTCGGCGATCCACGGTCCGTTCCGGTCGGCCACCCGCCCGGTCAGAACCTCTGTCCCGGTGACGACGATGCCTGCGCGTGCACTCACGATTTATGCATACACGACGACGTGCTCGCCGCAGCGGGAGCCGTGGCCGCAACGTCCTTACGCGCCCGCACCCGGATGCGCGCGCCACGGTGCGGAACAAGGATGACGTGTTTGACTCGTTGCCGTTCACCCACCGCCGTCGTGGTGGACAGCTCGACCCGGCGCAGTACCTCGCGCAGCACGACGCGCAGCTCGATCATCGCGAATGTCGCGCCGAGGCAGCGGCGGTTGCCCCCGCCGAACGGCAACCACGTGGTGGGTCCTGTTGCGGCGCCGACCATTCGATCAGGATCGAACCGGTCCGGCTGCGGATACTGCGCCGAACTGCTGTGCACCAACCCGATTCCGGGGGCCACCATGACTCCTGCCGGAAGGCGGTAGCCGGCAAGCTCGACCGGCTCCTTGACGATTCGGCCGACATCGAACACGACGGGACGGATCCGCAGGGTCTCCCTGGCGACCGCATCGAGGAACTCGTCCCCTGCGGGATCGCCTGCAGCGCTCGCTTCTGCGGCACGCACAGCCTTGTCCAAGATCGCGGGGTGTCGTGTCAGCCGCTCCAACGCCCATGCCAGGCCGGTGGCTGTAGTGTCGTGGCCCGCAACGAGCAGGGTGATCAGCTGGTCGCGCAGTTCCCGATCGGTCATCGTGTTGCCGTCTTCATCGGCGGCGCGAACCAGCTTCGCAAGGGCGTCGGTGCGCGTCGCGAGTGCGGGATCGGTTCGCCGATCGGCGATTTCGGCGTACAGCAGGCGGTCGGCGTCGTCCATGTTGCGCCGCAGAGAGCGCCACAGCCCGAGCTTGCGCAGTCTCGGGCTGGCGATCGCGAGCGACGCCCATGGAGTCACGTTGAGCAGCTTGGGCATCACCTCTCGTAGCGCCGTAAGTCGAGCGGGGTCGGAGGCGCCGATCACCGTCCGCAGGATCACCTCGAGGGTGATCTCCGACATCTTGGGTGCGACCGCGAATTCGGTACCCACCGGCCATGTCGCGACGTTCGCCGAGGCAATCTCGGCCATCACCTCGGTCTGCCGCATGACGGCGTCGCGGTGAAAGGCCGGCAGCATCTGCCGTCGCCGCTCCCGATGCACGTCGCCGTCGATCACCAGCACGGAACTGTTGCCCAGCAGACCAGCAAGCATCGAGTTCGCCTCACCGGCGTGATAGACCGTCGGACTTCCCGCGAACACCTTCTTGATCTCGGCCGGGTCGTCCAAATACACCAGCGTTCCCATGGTGGCGATTCGCATCGTGAACACGCTCCCGTATCGCCGCCTGCACGCGCAGATGAAGCGCGGCCAGTAGCGGGCCATCAATGCGGCCTGTATCGGGGCGGGCAGCCGTGGCCCAGGCGGCAACTCGACGCGCGCAGTGTCAGCCATGTCCTGAGCATACGAGCCGCCCAGCGCGCGGTTGACGATCAAACGGGCACGCGGCGGGACCGATCCGATGCCGGCCATACGTAGGGCAGATGGTCGGGGACGTCGGGAAAAATTGGCGATAGTGTGCCGGATCCTTGCGGACGAGGGCGGACTGGTGGCTGCGGTGGAACGCGGTGTTACCGAGCCACGGCGGCAGTTCGCCCGCCGTCGCCAGGTCGGGCTGTGTGCGCACAGAGATCTGCCCGATCGTGCGTGTCAGATCCTCGGCGAGGGTCGCGGCGCAGGTGTCTGCGTTCCCTGCTTCACACCACGCCGCGCAGATGTCGAGCCCATATCGCACGAGCGCCTCCTCGTACCCGGCCCACATCGCGGCTGCCGGATGATGCCGCCACCCGTAGCCAGGAGCGGTCAGCGCACGCAGCACCTGGATGGCCTCGACGCGTTGCTTGCCGAGACGGCGCGTGTCGAGCACGTGCGCGGAGTCGGCGAAGGCGCTGTACGGGAGGAACGTCTGCATCGCCCGAATGGGTACCCCGGCTACCGGTAATGTCATTCTCGTGACGGCGCCGAAATCCCTGCGGGAGCTGTTCGACCAGATCGGACTCGAGGAGGTGCCTGCCACGGACGGCACCGTCGTCATGGAGATGCCCGTCGACGAGCGGGTCACGAACACCGCGGGTGGCCTGCAGGGCGGACTCATCGCGACGATGGCCGATGTGACGGCCGGCCAGCTCGCCGCCCGCAGTACGCCCTTTGGTCACGCCATCGCCACCACCGATCTCTTCGTCCGTTATCTGCGACCCATCAAGGAACGGAACGGGCCTGCGCGCGCCGTCGCCAAGATTCTTCGTACCGGCAAGCGGTCGGTCGTCATCCAGGTCGACATCTACCGCGGTGACGACGGCGAACTCGGTGCGACGGCGACCGTCAACTTCGCGGCCGTCGGGTAGGACGTCAAGCATGGATCTGTCGGGTGTCGGCATCTGGAACCACGGACTGCGTTACGGCGACAAGGCAGAATCTGCCGACGTCGCAGCGGAGTTGGACGAGCTCGGCTATACGGCGCTGTGGATACCCGACGTCGGGGGCACGCCGGTGCTCGAGTCGGTGGACCATCTGCTTTCGGCGACCGACGACATCGTTGTCGCGACGGGAATCCTCAATCTCTGGATGAACGATCCAGCCGATGTGGCTGCGTCCTACGCGTCGCTCACGGCCGCCCACGGCGACCGGTTCCTGATGGGCATCGGCGTCAGTCACGCGCCGCTGATCGACTCGACCGAGCCGGGCAGATATCGCAGACCGCTGGCTGCCACCGCGTCGTTCCTCGACGCGCTGGACAGTGCCGAGCAACCCGTCCCGGCCGATGCGCGGGTGCTCGCGGCGCTCGGGCCGAAGATGCTGGAGCTGGCGGCGAACCGGTCGCGCGGCGCCCACCCGTACCTTGTCACGCCAGAGCACACTCATCGTGCCCGTGAAGTGCTTGGCCATGGCCCGCTGCTGCTTCCCGAACAGACCGCCATCCTCACCGACGACGCCGCCGAGGCCCATGACATCGGAAGCAGTTGGCTCAGAATGTATTTGGCGATGCCGAACTACGCGAACAACATGCGCAGGCTCGGCTTCTCCGCCGACGACGTGGCGTCGGTGAGTGACCGGCTGCTCGACGCGATCATCGTCTGGGGCGACGAAGCCGCGGTGATCGGCCGAGTGAACGAGCACCTGGCCGCCGGTGCCGACCACGTATGCCTCCAGCTGCTCACGGCTGACTCGAACGAGTATCCGCGCCAGGAGTGGCGGCGCATCGCCGATGCGCTGCGCCAGCCCTGAGGCGCCTTCCTCACTCGGTCCTTGCCAGCACCTCGCGAACCAGCTCCAGGTGAGTGTGCGGGTGCAGGAAGGCGAAGCGGCCCACCGTTTCACCTTCCCACTTCGTCGGCGGGATGAAGGCGACCTGATCCGCATGCAGCCGCTGCGCCCATGCGTCGTAGTCCTCCGGCTTCCAGCCAAGCCTGCGGAACAACACCACCCCGAGGTCGGGCTCGCGGATCAGCTCCAGCTGCGGTGCGGCCTTGATCAGCTCCGCGGTCTCGAGTGCCAGCGACACCGCGACCTCGATGGCGCTGCGGTATGCCTCGATCCCGTTCACCGCGAGGGAGAACCACAACGGCAGCCCCCGCGCGCGGCGGGTCAGCTGATAGGCGTAATCCGACGGGTTCCACTCCCCGTCGGATGTGTGGATCACATCGAGATACGACGCGTCCTGGGTATGCGTCGCGCGGGCCAGCTCCGGGTCTCGATACAGCAGCGCACAGCAGTCGAACGGGGTGAACAACCACTTGTGCGGATCGAGGATGAACGAGTCGGCCTCTTCCAACCCCGCGTACTTCGGGCGCAGCGAACGGGCGAAGATGCCGGACCCACCGTAGGCGCCGTCCACGTGAAACCACCAGCCCCGCTCCCGAGCCAGGGCGCCGACGCCCGCAAGGTCGTCGATGATGCCCGCATTGGTGGTGCCCGACGTGCAGACCACCGCCGCGATATCCGTTGCGTCGGCGGGCACGACGTCTCGTACGGTTTCGGCGGTGAGCCGGTGATCCGGCGTGTCCACCACCAGGGCATCCATCTCCAGCAGCCGAAGAGTGTTGACGATCGACGAGTGCGCATCGGAGCCGACGACCACGCGCAGGCGTCCCGTTGGCCCGCGGCGTTTGGCGGTCTCTCTGGCAGTCGCGAGCGCGGACAGATTGCCTGCCGAGCCACCCGAAACGAAGCAACCTCCTGAGGTGGTCGGCAGGCCTGCCTCGTTAGCGATCACCCGCAGCACGCTGTTCTCGGCGGCGATGGCGCCGGACGCCTCCAGCCACGAGATGCCCTGAATCGAGGCGCAGGACACCAGCATGTCGAACAGCAGGCTGGCCTTGGTCGGCGCCGCAGGGATGAAGCCGAGGAACCGCGGGCTGTCCGCCGAGATGACGCTGGGCGCGATCACCGAGGTGTACACGCCGAGCACCTCGTCGGGTTGCCTCGGCGTATCGCGGATCAGCCCGTCGAGCCGGTCGTACAACTGCTCTGCGGGTAGCAGGCCCTTGTCCAGCGGTACGGGATCCATCCGTAATCTGTTCTCCGCGTAGGCCAATACGCTCCGGACCATCTGCTCTGTCTGCTGGTCGACCTCGTGCATGGCACCTCTCCTCTATCCGATCGGCACCACCACTGGTGGCGTGTTGGTCCGGTGACGCGCAATCAGATGGTCTCGCTGTCGCAGCGACGCGTAGACGGTTTTCAGCGAGAACGACCGTCCAGCTCCCTCAAGTCATGGAATCGGCCATCGCGATGTGTCCTTCGAAGCCCAGCGATATCGCCATCGCGCGATAACGCTCGGCCAAGGCCCGGTGAGCCACGACATCGCCCTGCGCGCGTGCGAGCAGCGCGCGCAGCCTCAACACCCCGATGTCGCGCAGCGCCCAACCGTCCGGCGCTCGCACACTCGCCAGCTGGTCGGTCGCGATCTGGGCTTCGGCTAGGTCGCCCTCGTCGCCGCGTTCCAGCAGCGTCGGCACCAGAACCTCGATTGCCCCCAACCAGGACGCCAGCAGGCCTGCATGGGACAGATCGTCGGTAGCTTTGCGCATCACCGCTATGGCGCCGTCGCGGTCGCCGCGCCTTGCCCTCTCCTGGGCGCCGATGACATCGGCCACCGGCACCAGATATAGACGAGACTGATCGCGCAGCCACACGTCGCGCATCTGCGTGATCAGCTCGAGCCCGCGATCACGGTCCGCCGGGTCGTCCCGATTCGTCAGCACCAGACCAAGGAAGAATTTGACGCTGCCAAGCGCGGTGTCGTCGCTTGATCGCTCGGCGATCTGCAGGGTTTCCTCGATCTCGCGCACCGGACAATCCTCGGCACGCAACACCCCGCATTCAATCGCAGCGCCGTACTTGCCAACCACCATCAGCGCGTGGGTCACCGGGTCGCTGCTTCGCGCCATTTCTACGGCGGCGTCGAGATCCTCGCGCCACCCGCGCAGGCCCAGAGAATAGCGAGCGGCACCGCGAAAGTTCAGCGCCGCCGCCAGCGGCGACCCCATGGCGAAGTTGGCGCCCATGTGAGGATCGCCGTCCGCCAGGTCGATGACCGTCTGCGACCACCGCAGCGCGTCAGCGAACTCACCGGTCATGTGCTTGACGACGATCGCCACGTACGCCGCCCCGATGGTCAGCATCGGATCGCCGATCGCCTCGAGCAGGGCCATCTGTTCGGAGACCAGACGTGAGCTTTCGCGCGCGCGCCGCCCAGACCACAGCAGCTCGGTGGCACGCCCCGACATGGCGATGGCCAGCGACGCCTTGTCTCCCGCCGCTGCGCACAGTTCCCGGAGTTCGTCGAACTGGCCGGAGCTGGTTCCATGGCCCGCGCGCCAGGCGCTGACGCACAGCATGGTGCGGGGGGCTATCCGCATCGCGGTGCGGCCGGGATCGTCTTCCGGCAGCAGGTCGGCGATCTTGCGGGCACGTTCCCAACTGATCCGCGCCGCCGCGATGTCACGGTTGGTCGACCACGCGCTGGACCGCATGTGCCAGCCGTAGGCGGCACGTAGTTCACCGGCGGCCTGCAGATGCTCGGCGATCAGTGCGGCGTTCTCCTCGGCCGAGTCCGGGTCACGCTGCTGTATCGCGTCGGCCAGGCGCCGGTGCCACTCGGCGCGGGCCGACTTGAGCTGTGACTCGTAGGCAACCGCGTGGATCAGCGGATGGCGAAACGCATATTGCACGCACGGAGTGGCCTTCACCTGATCGATCAGCTCGGCCCTGAGCAACTCGTCGGTGACCGGCTCCAGACCCAGGGTGATCAACAATTCGGTGTCGAAACGCGAGCCGATTACCGAGGCGGCGCTCAGGGTGCGCTTAGCTGCGGGATCCAGGCGGTCGATGCGCGCTCCGATAGCGGCCTGCAGAGTGGCAGGCACACTGACCTGGTTGACGTCTGTCCGGCACGCATAGTCGCCGTGCTGTCCGCGCAGGACGCCCCGTTCGCTGAGATCCCGCACGATCTCCTCGGCGAAAAACGGGTTGCCGCCGACGCGCGACGCGATCGCAGCGCCGATTTCGCCGACCGACGGGTCCGGTCCGAGCAGCTCGCCGAGCAATGCGGCGGTCTCCAAATCATGCAGTGGGGCAAGCTGTATCGGCTGTGCACCGGGCAGTCGCGTCAGTGCTCCCGCATACTCGGGGCGATACGTGATCAATACGACGGAACAAGTTTGCGAAACGACGGTGAGGAAGTCTGCCAGCATCGACTCGCTGACCTCATCGACCCAGTGCGCATCCTCGATGATGTAGAGCACCGGCCGGCTACGGCCAAGAGATGCGGCATTAATCAGGGTGGTCACCCGGCGCCGCTGGGCATCCGATGCGATGTCGGGCCGTGCACCCGGGTCACCGATGCCCAACAGATCATCGAGCAGCAGCAGATCCTGTTCGTCTGCGCCGGGCAACCGCGTCCGCACCTGCACCCTGGCCGCCGTGTCATCGAGGTCCGTGATCCCCATGGCGGCGCCAAGCAGCCGCGTCACCACATAAAACGGGATGTCACTGGCATGAGATTCGCAGAAGGCCCACACCACTTCGCACCCGCGCCCGGACGCGAGCGCGGCGGCCTCCCGGGCCACCCGGCTCTTGCCGATGCCCGGTGGTCCCACCACGGACACGACACCGCCGCGACCACCGATCGCCCGATCCACCGTGGCCTCGATGACGGCCATCTCCAGGCGCCGACCGAGAAGGCTCACCTCGGTGCGCCCTGGCATCGCGTGTCGCGGCACAAGCCCCAGCAGCCGGCGCGCGGGCACCGGCTCCTCAGTCCCCTTGATGCGCACCCATTCCGGTTCACCCAGAAGCACGATGTCTTCGACCAGTCGGGCAGTCGACGCCGACATCACCACTCCGCCCGGCGGCGCCACCGATTCCATCCGCTGGGCCAGCCCAACCTGCCGGCCGATCGCTGCGTAGCCCAACGATCCCGTCTCGCCGACAATCACCCGGCCCGAATTCAGGCCGACACGCACCCGCAGCGCGACGCCGTTGCGCCTTTGGACCTCAGCCGCCAGCCGGATCGTCTCCCTCTGGATCTCCAGCGCGGCCAGACACGCCCGAAAAGCGTGGTCCTCCAGGGCCGCCGGGGCGCCGAACACCGCCATCACCCCGTCGCCGGTGAAATCGACCGTCCCGCCGCCGTACCGACGCACCGCGGCCGTCGACCGTTCCGCCAACTCGGTCATGATGTCGCGCCACCGCTCCATATCCAGCGTGGCCGCGAGGTCCATCGAGCGGACCACGTCGGCGAACAACACCGTCACCTGCTTGTACTCCGCTGCTTCAGCGGGCACCACCAAAGGCGACCCGCACGCATCACAGAATCGGGCGCCCTCATGGGGGGCGACCCCACACGACCGGCACGCCGCCGGTGCTGACGTCACCGCATCCTCCGCCGATACCGCGATCCGGGCTCAATGCCCGTTCGTTCAAGGGTATGGCTAACCGGGGCCCACCAAAGGGACTTCCGCATGCGGCCGCTATTCGATCGGCACCACCAGTGGTGGCGTGTTGTACCCGCCGACACGGACCCAGTTGGCGACCGTGTGGTCAGTGGGTACGACGCCGTGCAGCTCGACGGTCTCGCCGGGGAACACCGTCACGTAGTTGTCGCTGTACTCGATGGGCAGGATTTCGTCCCCGTCGGGGCCGGCCAGGATTTCTGCCCGCTCGAAGAACGCCACTCGCTGGGTGGGGTTCTTCAGACGAATGGTGACGCCGTTCTCGCCCGCCGCGTCGGTTCGTCGGGCACTCACCTGCAACGGGACCCGCGGCATCCAGTTCAGTGCCGTCATGTCCGCCCAACTCACCTGCCTCAGTTCGAACGCCCAGTCGTTCGTCGGATCACCAAGATCGTCCCGCTGTTGCGACTGCCAGTAGACGTTTTCGGCGAGAACGGATCCGTTGTCGTCGACCACCTCGCAGCGCACGAAGAACACACTCGAGTCGCGAGCCACTTTCGGCAGGGTCATCGCCTCGACGCTGCCACCCGAGGCGACGTCGAGGTCCTCGGTCGTCCGGTCTTCGCGCATCTTGCCCTGCAGGTCGTAGACCCGGACCCGGACCTTCAGGTTCGACCGGTCATCGGGCGTCTGGTTGACCAGCGTCACATGCGCCTTGGTGTGGTCGGCCGTGGCATACGAGTCGAACACCACCGACAACGGGCGCAGGCCCTTCTTCGCGCCGTAATAGGC
>Ga0075363_100000726_pt1 | contig 11204 bp, 13 predicted proteins | sample EndMetdeltDD1763_FD_71470 | JGI IMG/M metagenome (GOLD analysis project Ga0075363, IMG submission 71470) | Populus endosphere microbial communities from Tennessee, USA - Endosphere MetaG P. deltoides DD176-3 | ecosystem: Host-associated > Plants > Roots > Endosphere | place: USA: Tennessee...
GAACATGCTGCGGATCGGCCGAAAGAAGTCATCGAAGTCCGCGATGTGGTCACGCAGCTCGTTCGTGATTTCCTGCATTTCGATGGTGTCGCCGACCATGCGGTGAGTGTTGTCGGCGAGCTGGGTCATCAGGCCGTACATCCGCTTCATCAGCAGTTCCGTCTTGGCCAACTCGTCGGCCTGCTTGAGCATGTCGTTCATCCGCTCGCGCTGATAATGCATGGTCTGCATCTGACCGGCGCTCTGCATGCTCATCTGGAACGGAATTGACGTGTGGTCCATCGTCGTTCCGTCCGGCCGGGTAATAGCCTGCACGCGCGAGATTCCCGGCACCCGGAAGATGGCCTTGGCGAGCTTGTCCAGGATCAAAAAGTCGGCCGGATTCCGCATGTCGTGATCCGACTGAATCATCAACAGCTCCGGCTTCATACGCGCCTGGGAGAAGTGGCGGTCTGCGACCGCGAAGCCCTGATTGGCCGGGATGAAGGAGGGCAGGTAAGCCCGGTCGTTGTAGTTGGCCTTGTACCCGGGCAGGGTGAGCAGGCCGACCAGCGCGATGGCCATGGTGATCGCCAGGATGGGTAGCGGCCAGCGAACCACGGCGGTACCGACCCGCCGCCAGCCGCGGACCTTGAGAAACCGCTTGGGGTCTAGCAGGCCGAAGCGACTCCCGACGACGAGCACCGCCGGTCCCAGCGTCAGCGCGACCACCACCGCGACGAGCATCCCGACCGCGCAAGGGATGCCCAGGGTTTGGAAGTAGGGCATCCGGGCGAAGCTCAGGCAGAACGTCGCACCGGCGATCGTCAAACCGGAACCCAGGATGACGTGGGCCGTCCCGCGGTACATGGTGTAGAAGGCGGTTTCCTTGTCCTCGCCGGCCTGGCGGGCCTCCTGGTAGCGACCGATGATGAAGATCCCGTAATCGGTACCGGCCGCGATCGCCAGCGAGGTGAGCAGGCTGACCGCAAAGGTGGACAGTCCGATGAGCCCGGAATGCCCGACCAGCGCGACGGCGCCCCGTGCCGTGGTCAATTCGACGGCGACGGTGACCAGCAGCAGAATCACGGTGACGATCGACCGGTAGACGAACAGCAGCATGAGCAGAATCACCGCGACCGTCGTCAGCGTGATCTTGGCCATGGATCTGTCACCGCTCTTGTGCAGATCCGCGGCGAGCGCCGACACCCCCGTGACGTAGGCCTTGACCCCGGGCGGCGGCGGTGTGCTGTCGACGATCTTGCGGACCGCCTGAACGGATTCGTTGGCCAGTGGCTCGCCCTGATTTCCGGCGAGATTCAGCTGAACGGTTGTGGCCTTGCCGTCATTGCTCTGGGCGCCCGGCGCGGTGAGCGGGTCACCCCAGAAGTCCTGGACGCTCAGCACATGCGTCGTGTCCGCGCGCAACTTGCGAATCAGGGTGTCGTAAAACTTGTGGGCGGCGTCGCCGAGGGGTTGTTCGCCCTCCAAGACGATCATCGCCGTGCTGTCGGTGTCGCCCTCGTTGAACTCGTGGCCGATGCGCTTCATCGCGACGAACGACGGAGCGTCGTTGGGGCTCAGCGACACTGACCGCTCTTGCCCGACCACTTCCAGCGAGGGGACGAACAGGCTGAGGATGACGACGACCGCAATCCAGAAAAGGATGATCGGCACCGACAGGGCGTGGATCATCCGCGCGATCCACGGCCGATCGGCATGGGTGTCGCCGGTGGGTCCGGTTGGTCGGGGCAGTGTGGCCGAAGATGTGGTCACGCGGACTTCACCACACAGAAGGTAAAGGCGTTGACTTCGTTGGAAATCCTCTCGGCTTTCACCACGTCGTCCACCGTGATGCGGCACCCGATGCTGTCGCTATTTCCTTGTGCTATAAGGTTTCCCATCATGGCCGCCTTGGTGGTGGTGATGTGCAGCGACCAGGGCAACTGCGCCTTGTCGACCCGTTTGGGATCGGCGTTGACGTCGAAATAGCTGATGTCCGCGATTGTTCCGGCGGGGCCGAACACTTCATAGGTAATGCGCTTGGGGTTGAACGGCTCGGGGTTTTTCAGATTGCTGTCGGCATACGATTCGCGCTTCTCCGAGCCGAAGTAACCATGCACCCGGACCACGATGAACCCACCGACGATCACCACCGCCAACACGACCAGTGGGATCCATATCCGCGACAGCAGCTTGAAAATCGCCAATCCCCTTCACCGGTCCGTTTTTCCACCTCGCGGACGGTCCGCCCATTGCCCGAACACCGTGCGGGTGCCGCGTCGGCCGTGCTCGCTTGCGGTCATCCCGAGTCGGCGACGCGGCGTATCGCAGCGCAGCCAAGCCTTGCCTAAGTAAATCACGACGGTTGGTGGACTATCGACTCCTTCCACTCGCGCATGGATTGTAACGCATATCACGTGCGTAACAGCAGCCGTTCAAGCCTCTCGAATGCCCGCAAATCACGCAGCGTGCGTTATACAAATCACATCATGTGCGTTATCCTCTGGCGGTGGCGCAACTCACCTTCCGGCGCGATGGCCAGCCGATTCCGCCCTATCCCGTTCCAGCGACTGGCGCTGCCGTTGGGAAACCACGCAATCGGGCAGCTGCGGTGGCGCTGATCTTGGCGTTGCTTGGCTGGCTGGTCGCCGCCATTGGCATTGCCTCATCATGGCCAGCCACGCCTGGACGAGCGGTTGCCGCGTCGACCAGCCACTACACGATGTTGGGACGTTGCTGTGCTTACCTCTCGGTGGCCTGTTAAGCCTGGGTGCCGGTGCGACAGGGCTGTTCAGCTACGGCAAGCCACGTGCGCGCGGCGCCTATGCCGCGATGGGAGTGGTTGCAATGGTGATGGGTGCGCTCGGGGTGATCGTTTCCCTCTTCCTGTTCAGCACCGGATTCAGTCCTCACGCGATTGACCCCGCTTACCTGCATTCCTGCTAGGTCTACGCCTCGGCGGACTCCGCCGCTGTACTTCGCTGTCCCCAGCAAATTCCAGAGTGTCTATTGCGCAGTCGCTTTCAGCATCTGCTCAACGGCTCCTACCCAAAGAGGCGGCGAAAATCAGTTGTGTAAGCGGTGAAGTCAGACGGGAGCTCTTCGTGAAGGGAAAGAAGCTTCGCGCATACTGATCGTCCGTGGACGCGATAGCTATTCAGGACCGACTCTTCCCGACCATGACCTGCTTCGGTTGTGGACCGGCCAACCCGCGCGGGCTGCGCCTCAAGAGCTACCTCGGCGACGGCCATGTCACTGCAACCTTCACGCCGTGGCCCGAACACGACAATGGAGTGGGTTTCCTCAACGGCGGCATCATCGCCACCCTGCTCGATTGCCACACCGCCGCCGGGGTGATGAATGAGGCCGCGCAGCAGGGCTGGGATGCCCCGCCGGGTGCGTTGATCCCCTTCGTAACCGCCGGCATAGACGTTCGGTATCTACGGCCCAGCCCGCTGGACAGCGCGGTCGAGCTGCGCGCCACAATCATCAAATCCACCGAAGCCGAAATCGTTTGCGATGCCGAGCTGCGATACGACGACAAGACCCGCGCCACGGGTCATGCGATCTGGAAACGGTGGCGCGCGAGGGGCTGATTCGGCACTGCCGAGGGGGCCGCGGGGCCGTCGCTGTGCATGCTGGTGCGCCACGACGACGCCGACCGCGAATTCGACTACGTCGCCGGCGCGGAAAAGGCCCTAGCTGAAGCGCGTACGCATGGCTGGACCGCGATCAGCATCCGCACCGATTGGAATGCCGTCTTCGATGACTGACTAACTCAGGGCGGCGACGTCGCGCATGATGTCGCTGATTTCGCACACCGGCGCCCCGCACGTCAGGCAGGACGTCCCGGCGTGGCGCCGGAGCCGGTCGACCTGCAGCAGAGCCTCGGCCTCGGCGCGCCACAGGCAGGCGATGCACAGGATCTCGATCGTGTTCCCGAACGGATCGAGCTCGGGATGGTTGCATTTGTCCACGGCGTGCAGGTGAACGATGTAAGTTGCCTGGTTAGAGCAACCGACATCGGACTGACAGGTGATAGAACGCCAGTCGAGGCCCGCGAGCGTATCTGGGATCTCGTTACCCGGTGCCTGGTTCATGCGGCGCGCTCCACGATTGTTACTGTGCGGTTGGCCCCCACTATTCCGTGAATCTGCGCCGATGACAATCCGTCAATTGGTCCGAAAACGCGATGAATCGGATTGTCCTCGGTTTGGGGGACAAATTTGCCCCCCAGCTGGGCCTAGATCCGGCCCAGTTGCCGCATGCCGCCGGCCGGGCTAGGGGTGATTCACGCAGAACGCCACACACATCGCTGAAACAGGAATGGACACCCATTGCAGTTGCCCATCCGCGTTGCGCTGGCAGTAGATGGGACCGGGGTTCCCCCATACTTTTGCGCCCTCCGGCGAGCACGCTTGACCCAGATCGCTATCGGCGTGCGCTTGGCCGCTTCCGGCGAGGACCGCGATTGGAGCGAGGGCCGTCACCATCGCCAAGCCGGCGAACCTCAGTGCGCCCATGATCCACACCTTCCTTCGCGGATGACTAGATATCCCGAATGTCCTACGCCCAGTTCCAGACCGACATGTCGCCGGCCGGGTACTGGTTGCACACCTCGGTGGCTTTGGCGACGACGCCCTTGTTGTTGAAGAAGATCTTCATGTGATTGACCCAGGCGAACGTCAGCGGATCGCCGTTGTAGAAGTTCTCGGAATAGTCTCTGCGCTCGGCCGGTGACAGCGAGAAAAACCAATGCGCCTTGTTTATCGTCGCTTCCTGAAGGTTTGCGTGGTTGTTGTAGTCGATCATGTACCGCTGGTAGTACACCGGGCTGGTATCCCGCGCAGCCGCCAGATACTGTTCGGCGTCGCAAGTGGTCGCGATCATCCTGCGAGGTACCGGGAAATCCTCCGTGGAATCGGCTACTGCCGCCTTGGGGAAGACCGCCGCGGCGGTCGCGAGAGCAAAAAGAACAGCGCCTGCACGCAGGCTAAAACTCAGCCGAGACATATGGTCACCGTAGCACTTTCGGGGTTAATAGGCCCTCTCACTATATACCGCTATCAGGGACGATGACATGCGAGGGGTCGGGCCGCAGGTCGGGTGGGGCCTGGCTGTAGTCGCCGAACGGGCCGTCGCGGCGCGCGACCGCGGCCCGCACGCCCTGGGTTTGGGCGGTCCGGATGAAGTCGAGCGCGTCGGGGGTGTTGCGCATCAGGCCGTCGAGAATGCCGCCCAGCCGCTGGGTGGACGCCAGGCCCATGTTCTCGTAGGCCTGATTGACAATCAGCTTCTGGGCCCTCAGCTGTGACAGCGGGATCTGTGCCAGTTCGGCGGCGATCTCGGCCACCCGCGCCTCGAGGTGCTCGAACGGCACCGCCTCGTTGATCAGCTCGATCTGCGCGGCCTGGACGCCGGTCAGCGGGCGGCCGGTCAGCGCATGCCACTTTGCCTTGGCCAGGCTCAGCCGATACATCCACATCCCGGTCAGGTAGGCGCCCCACATCCGGCTGTACGGGGTGCCGATCACTGCGTCTTCGCTGGCGATGACGAGGTCGGCGCACAGCGCGTAGTCGCTGCCCCCGCCCACGCACCAGCCGTGCAGCTGGGCGATCACCGGTTTGGTGGCCCGCCAGATGGCCATGAACTTCTGATGCGGTCCCGTCGGGGCAGTCACCATCGCGAAATCCTTGCCCGGGTCCCACCGCCCGTCGGTGTTCATGACGTCCTCCCACTGATCGAAGCCCTCGCCGAAGTCATAGCCGGCGCAGAACGCGCGGCCCGCCCCGCGCAACACGATGACCTTGATGCCGTCATCCCGCTCGGCCAGCGCAATCGCGGTCTCGATCTCGTCGGGCATTGGCGGCACGATGGTGTTGAGCTGCTCCGGGCGGTTGAGCGTGATCGTGGCGACCGGACCCGCGGTCGTGTACAGCAGCGTCTGGAACTTGGCTTTGGCTTCGGCGTTGGTCATAGCAGCAGCGAAGCGACCGCTAGCGGGAGGTGTCAAGCGCCTGGCGGCGTCGGTAGAGCCAGCGCGCCAGTAGCGCGACCAACACGACGGCCACCGACGCCAGCACGTAGGTCTCGTACTGACGGAACTTGGCGTAGATCGTGGGGATGTGTTTTTCGGCGAAATATCCGACCAGGACCCAGGCGCCCACCCACGCGACCGCGCCCACAATGTTGTAGGTCAGGAAGCGCCGCCAGCGCATCTGCGCCAAGCCCGCGACGGGCCCGATGGCCTGGCGTAGTCCGTCAACGAACCGCCCGATCAGCACGATCGTGTTGCCGCGGCCGGCGAAGAAGCGCTCGGTGGCGGCCACCCGGTCCTCGGTGAGCAGGACGTAGCGGCCAAAGCGGCGCACCAGCGGTCGCCCACCGTAGTGGCCTAGGGCGTACCCGAGGTTGTCACCGACCACGGCGGCCAGCAGAGCCAAGATCAACACCGCGAAGAGATTTAGCTGCCCCGACGCGGCGTAGACGCCGGCCGCGATCAAAATGATTTGACCGGGTGCCGGCACTCCGAAACCCTCCACGGCGACCACGACCGCCACCGCCAGGTAGCCGTAGCGGTCCAGCACAGGCGAGAGTGACTGCAGGACCCCCGGCAATTGCGACACCTTGACCTTGTTGCCCCGCCGCCGCGGTTGATAAACAAGCGGCGCTCGCTTAGCGGCGCAGCATCCGATGCAGAAACGAGAAACTCAGCGCCGAAACGAACGCGGCCTGCTCGTTGTCGGCCGCACCGCCGTGCCCGCCCTCGATGTTCTCGTAGTACCGGACTCGATAGCCCGCGGCCTGCAGCGCCGCCGCCATCTTGCGGGCGTGGCCGGGATGCACGCGGTCGTCGCGGGTGGACGTGGTGAACAGCACCGGCGGATAGCGGCGGCCCGCCGAAATATTTTGGTACGGCGAGTATTCGGAGATAAACGCCCAGTCGTCGGGGTTGTCCGGGTCGCCGTACTCGGCCACCCACGAGGCGCCGGCCAGCAGCAGGTGATAGCGCCTCATGTCCAGCAGCGGAACGTCGCAGACCAACGCGCCGAATTTCTCCGGGTACTTGGTCAGCATGATGCCCATCAGCAGGCCGCCGTTGCTGCCGCCCCGGGCGCCGAGCTGCTCGACGGTGGTGACGCCCCGATCCACCAAATCGGTTGCCACGGCGGCGAAGTCCTCGGCCACCTTGTGCCGTCCCGCGCGCATCGCCTGCGTGTGCCAGCCGGGGCCGTACTCGCCGCCGCCGCGGATGTTGGCCAGCGCGTACGTACCCCCGCGGGCCAGCCACAGCCGGCCCAGCACGCCCAGGTATCCCGGGGTGTTGGAGGTCTCGAATCCGCCGTAGCCGCTGAGCAGGGTGGGGCCCGGTCCGTCCGCGGCATCGGATCGCACCAGGAAATAGGGGATCGAGGTGCCGTCTTCCGACGCAACGAAATGCTGTGCCACAGAGATGTTTTCGGCGTCGAAGAACGCCGGCGCGGACTTGATCCGGTCTAGCCGCTCGGTGTTTGTGCCGCGAAGCAGTTCCGACGGCGCGGTGAACCCGCTGGAATCGAGGAAGTACTCGTCGCCGGTGTCGTCGGCGTCGACGACGACGGTGTTGGTCGCGGGCGGGATGCCGGGCAACGGTTCGCGCCGCCAGGAGCCGGGCGTGACGATTTCGACGCGGCTGGCCACGTCGGCCAGTGTGACGAGCAAGAGCTTGTCCCGGGTCCAGGCGTACTGGTGCAAGCTGGTGTGCTCGTCCGGCTCGAATACCACCTGCAATTTCCTTGTGCCGCTGACGAATTCGTCGTACTTGGCGGCCAGCAGGGAGCCGGCGCGGTAGGTGGTTCCGTCGACGGGCCAGTCGGTGCGCAGGTCGAGCAGCAGCCACTCGCGGTGGATCGACATGCTGCTGAGGTCGGTGGGCACGTCGATGGGGATCAGGTCCGAGCCCCGCAACTCGTACCTCTCCCTGTTCCAGAAGTCGAGGGAGCGGCTCACTAAGGTGCGCTCGAAACCCGGCGTTCGATCTTTGTTCCCGCCCGCGCTGACGTCGGTGCGTGACCCCTCGAAAATGGTTTCCGCGTCGCTCAACGGTGTGCCCCGGCACCACCGTTTCACGATTCGCGGGTAGCCGGATTCGGTGAGGGAGTCATCGCCGAAGTCGGTACCAACCAGGACGGCGTCCGGATCTTCCCAGGCGATCTGCGATTTGGCTTCCGGCAGTTCGAACCCGTCGGTGACGAATTGGCGTGTCGCCATGTCGAATTCACGCACAATCACCGCATCCGAGCCACCGCGCGAAAGGCTGACCAGGGCGAGCGTGAACTCCGGATCGAGGACGGTCGCGCCCGCCCAGACCCATTTCTCGTTATCGGCGCGACCCAATTCGTCGACGTCGATCAGCACGTCCCAGTCGGGGGAGTCGGTGCGGTAGCTGTCCAAGGTGGTGCGCCGCCACAGCCCACGGGGGTTGGCGGCGTCGCGCCAGAAGTTGTAGAGGTACTCGCCGCGGCGTCGCACATAGGGGATTCGCGCATCGGTGTCGAGCACCTCGAGCGCCTCGGCGCGCATCGCCTCGAACTCCGCGTCGCACAATTCCGCCAGCGTCGGGTCGTTGCGCGCGCGCACCCAGTCCAGCGCCTCGTCACTGGTGACTTCCTCGAGCCACAGGTAAGGGTCGTCGGCCGGATCAGCGGTCACAGAAGCCATGGATGCCATTCTGGCCCCGGCGGTAGTGTGAGCTGTATTACAGGAGCTAACGAGGAGCGACGATGACTGTCTTTCCACGTCCGGGTTCCGCCGGCGCGCTGATGGCATACGAATCCCGGTACGACAACTTCATCGGGGGGGAGTGGGTCGCGCCCGCGGCGGGGCGCTACTTCGAGAATCCGACGCCGGTGACCGGCCAGCCGTTCTGCGAGATCCCGCGCTCGGATGAAGCCGACATCGACAAGGCGCTGGACGCCGCGCACGCGGCGGCGCCCGCGTGGGGCAAGACCAGCCCGACCGAGCGGGCCGCGATCCTGAACAAGATCGCCGACCGGATTGATGAGAACACGCACGCACTGGCGGTGGCCGAAACCTGGGACAACGGCAAACCGGTCCGGGAGGCGATCGCCGCCGACATCCCGCTGGCGGCTGACCACTTCCGCTATTTCGCCGCGGCGATCCGCGCCCAGGAGGGTGCGCTGTCGCAGATCGACGAGGACACCGTCGCCTACCACTTCCACGAGCCGCTGGGCGTGGTCGGCCAGATCATTCCGTGGAACTTCCCGATCCTGATGGGCGCCTGGAAACTGGCGCCGGCGCTGGCCGCCGGCAACGCGGTGGTGCTCAAACCCGCCGAGCAGACCCCGGCATCGATCCTCTACCTGATGTCGCTGATCGGTGACCTGTTGCCGCCCGGGGTGGTCAACATCGTCAACGGGTTCGGCGCCGAAGCCGGCAAGCCGCTGGCGTCCAGCAACCGGATCGCCAAGGTCGCGTTCACCGGGGAGACCACCACCGGGCGACTGATCATGCAATACGCCTCACAGAACCTGATCCCGGTCACTCTGGAACTCGGCGGCAAGAGCCCCAACATCTTCTTCTCCGACGTGATGGCCGCCAACGACGACTTCCAGGACAAGGCGCTGGAGGGCTTCACCATGTTCGCCCTCAACCAGGGCGAGGTGTGCACGTGCCCGTCGCGCAGCCTGATCCAGTCCGACATCCACGACGAGTTCCTCGAGCTCGCGGCGATCCGGACGAAGGCGGTCCGGCAGGGCGACCCGCTGGACTCCGAGACCATGCTGGGTTCGCAGGCCTCCAACGACCAGCTGGAGAAGATCCTGTCCTACATCGAGATCGGCAAGGGCGAGGGCGCCAAGATCATCACCGGCGGCGAGCGCGCCGAGCTGGGCGGTGACCTGTCCGGCGGCTACTACATGCAGCCGACGATCTTCACCGGTAACAACAAGATGCGCATCTTCCAGGAGGAGATCTTCGGGCCGGTCGTCGCGGTGACACCGTTCCGCGACTACGACGACGCCATGGGCATCGCCAACGACACCCTCTACGGTTTGGGCGCGGGCGTGTGGAGCCGCGACGGCAACACGGCCTACCGGGCCGGGCGTGAGATCAAGGCCGGGCGGGTGTGGGTCAACTGCTACCACGTGTATCCGCCGCACTCGGCCTTCGGCGGTTATAAGCAATCCGGCTTCGGCCGGGAGGGACACAAGATGGCCCTCGAGCACTACCAGCAGACCAAGAACCTGTTGGTGTCCTACTCCGACAAGGCGCTCGGCTTCTTCTGATGCGCGCCGGCGACGATGCAGAGCGCAGCGATGAGGTGGGGGTACCTCCCGCTTGCGGGGGAGAGCGGCGCGATGATGAAGCGCCGCCGGGGGTAATCATCACCGCCGACGCCGCCGCGCTGCTGGCCCGGCTGCAGGACCAGCATGGTCCGGTGATGTTCCACCAGTCCGGCGGCTGCTGCGACGGGTCGTCGCCGATGTGCTTCCCGCGCGGGGATTTCCTGGTCGGTGATCGGGACGTCCTGCTCGGTGTGCTGGACATACCCGGACCACAAGGGCCCGAGGGGGTTCCGGTGTGGATCTCGGGTCCGCAGTATCAGGCCTGGAAGCACACCCAGCTGGTCATAGACGCGGTGCCGGGCCGCGGCGGAGGGTTCAGCCTGGAAGCGCCCGAGGGCGTGCGCTTCCTCAGCCGCGGTCGGGTGTACACCGACGACGAGAAGGCGTTGGTAGAGGCCGTTCCGGTGATCACCGGCGCCGCCTATGAGCGCGGCGAACGCCCCTCGGTTCGTGGCCAAGTTGTGGCCGACTTGAAGTTCGCAGCGCCGGGAACGTGCCCCGCTCCGCGTTGATCCCGCAGTAAGGTCGTTCAGCGTGATCCCCCTGCCGCGGCCATTGCTGCTGACCAGCGCGATGCTGATCGGTAACGCCGTGGGCGTGCTGACGGGCGTGGGGGCCACGCTGATCCACGCGCGGCTGCGGCCCGATGTCGTCATCGCGCTGGTCGTCGGGATCCCCAGCGTTATCGGGTTGTTCGTGATCCTGTTTTCCGGGCGGCGATGGGTGACGATGCTGGGCGCATCCCTCCTCGCCCTGGCGCCCGGTTGGTTCGGTGTGCTCGTCGCGCTGCGGGTGGTTGCCGGTGGCTGACAAAGCTGGCAACGAGGGCGACGAAGACCGCGAGTCGCATCCGGGCACCGAGCCATTCGTACCGGA
>Ga0075363_100000727_pt1 | contig 11200 bp, 7 predicted proteins | sample EndMetdeltDD1763_FD_71470 | JGI IMG/M metagenome (GOLD analysis project Ga0075363, IMG submission 71470) | Populus endosphere microbial communities from Tennessee, USA - Endosphere MetaG P. deltoides DD176-3 | ecosystem: Host-associated > Plants > Roots > Endosphere | place: USA: Tennessee...
CCCGGGCAGCGGAGAAGATGACGGCGGCATCGCCGATGTCCTCCACGATCCGCGGTGCTGGGGGCCCGGCCGGGACGGGTTGCAGCGCCAGCAGATCGCCGTCGACGACACCGACGGTGTTGAGCGTGGCGTCGAGGCTGAATGGCGCGCCGCCTATCGGTGCGAGCGACAGCTGCACCGCGTCGGCGGTGTCGCCTGAGTCTTCACTGTCAGTGGCTACCGCCATCCGCCGCACCGCAGGCAGGATCTCGCGCAGCGGCAGCTCGGTCGGCAGCGCCATATCGGTGACACGACCGCCCGCTGAATCCTCTGTGCCGCCCGAGGCGAGCACGGCGACGCGCACAATCGGCATCACCGCCGAGGAGTTGGTGCCGATCAACTGACTGTCTGACGCCATTGCTGGTGTTCCGTTCTCTGGTCCGAGCCGAAGTCTCGGGTCAACTGCTGATGGGGAAACCACGGCCCGTCGGGCAGCGTGGAAGTGAGCCGCTCTATCGCGGTGGCGATGGCCAGCGGTGTGCCGGGGGTGAAGGTCGAGATCCATTCGCCGTCGAAGGCTTTCGACGGCGAGACGAGGACCCGGCCTTCACGCGTGTCGACGACGCTGACGCCGACATTCGTGCAGACCCGGTGACCGTCGCGGTGGTCACCGGCGACGACCTCCACGTACCTGCGGTCGGGCGCGTATGCCGCCTCCACGACCGCGCGCGCCGTCTCCGGGATGCCGAGGAACTCGATGACCTCTTCCAGCGCCGCGCCGTCGCGCAGCTGCTCGTCGGCGCGCGCTCCGGTCTGTGCGGGAATGGTGAACTCCTCGAATCTCGCCGGTGGCCGTCCCGACAGCCCAGCGGTCAGGACGGGCACCAGTGCCTGCGGATGATCGATGTCCAACGCGGTCAGCGTGATCAGGCCGCCGCTGCGCAACGCGACCGTGTGCTGGTCGGTCTGCTCGACACGACGTGCGACGTGCCCGCGCAGCATGTTTCCCGATCCGCTGACGAACCTGAGTTCAAGCCAGCGCCGGGGGCGGCAGGTCGTCGTGACCCATTGGCGGACACCGGGATCGATGACTCCATCCTCGGTCATCACACCCAGCTCCACCAACTCCGCGGAGAGCCTGGCCGCGACCGCCGCGCGCTGCGCGTGATCGCTGCACGCCGGCGTGATGGCGAGCACCCAGGGAAAGCCCCCTGCGCCCAACGCATCAGCGACGAACCAGGCCTGCTCCGCGGTCAGCTCGACTGCGTTAGCGGTCAACGATCCTCAGCCACCCCACTTGGCGCCTTCAGCCGCATCGCGGGCGCTCATCGACATGGTGTTCGTCTCGTGCGTGGAGGCCATCGCGCGGTACGCGCGCACGAGCTCCTCGAGGCTGGTGTTCCACTGCGCCTGCCATGCCTGGTAGGTCATACCGGTATCGCCCTGCCAGCCGCTCGCCAGCGCCGCCTGCTCGGCGGCGATGTCTGCGCCGACGGCGTGCATCGCACCGGCGTAGCCGGCCATCTCACCCGCATGCCCGAGCATCGCCGGGTAGTTGTACATGATCTGCGACATTGAATTCCCCTCTCGTCAGTCTTGGAAGCTCGGATCTCAAATTCCGGTGTAGGTGCTCGCTGCCGCGGCGTCCTCGGCAACGTAGGTGCCCGCGGCGTCGCCCAGGTTGACCTGCGCGATGTCGAGTAGCGAGTTGATCTTGGCGGAGACCTCGATGAAGCGAGCGTGCGCCGCCTGGAAGGCAGCGGAGGACTCGCCCATGTGGAAGGCCTGCGCCGACTGCGCTGCCTGCTCGGCCTGTGCCATGGTGCTGCGCATCAGGGCCGCCTTGGCGGCGAACGCGGCCTCCGAGGAGACCAGCTGTGGGATGTGAGCGTCCAACATGCTCATGGCTTTTCCTTTCGATTCTTACCTCTGGCGTGGACGGTTTCGGTGAGGCGTCTGTTCAGTCGCGCGTTCCCCCCTCTTGGTCCCAGTCGCGGGGCAACATGGGCTCGGTGGGGCCGCCGCCGAACGAATCGCCGGCGAGTTCGGTCAGGCCGGTGGCCTGCTCGGTCTCGGACTTCCCTGCGGCACCGGCGAAACCGACGGTCCCAGCACCTCGTTCGGACGCGCCCATGCGCGAGCGCGGCTCGGGCGGAGTGTCATCGGGATCGGGTTCGTAATCCATGTACGCGTCGGCATACTGGCGTTGGTGGATCGGCTGCGCGCGTTTGCGGCGGGCCTTGCGTTTGGCCAACGACGATGCCGCAGCGGCCGCGGCTGCCGATGCCGCGATGTCGGAGGCCGGCGCCTTAGCGCTGATGCCGTCCCGGAACGTCGGGGACACACCGCCGTCGGGGCCGGCGCCGGGGATTGCGTACGGTACCGCCGCACCAACGCCCGGTGCAGGCGCGGCGCCCGCGGGGGCGGACCCGGCGCTCACCGATGGTGACGGCGCGGCCGTTCCTGTCGGCACTGTCGGCGCCACCGATGTCATCGGCGGCAGACTCTCCGCCCGCACCAACGGAGCGCGAGCGGGGGCCGGAGCGGGAGCAGGGGCGGCCGGCGCGGGAGCGACGGCTGCCGGCGGGTTCAGATACTGGTAGATGAGGCCGATCATGATCGGCAGCAATATCGGAGCGGCGAAGATCATCGACCACGTGGTCCATCCGAGCGGCTGCGTGATCGCCTGGTACGCGATGAACAGGAGCAGCACTCCCGAGGACGGGTTGCCGAGCCACCCGAGGAAGTTGTTCAGGAAGTCGTCCAGAAAGTCGAAGATGGCGCGAAAGAAGTTGCGCACGAAGTCCAGGATGGACTCGAAGAAGTCCTCGAAGAACTTGGCGATCTGCTGCAGGAGATCCGCGATGGAGTCGGCGACATTCAGCGCCGTGCCGGAATCGGCGGCTTGCGCGAGTGCGGCGGTCTGCTGCGCGTCGGCTGCCGCCGAACCCGCTTCTCCAACACCGGGAGTCAGCAGGAACGGTGCGGGCATCGTTGGCGGAGCGGCGGCCACCGCGGCACCCGAGACCGCCTGATACGTGCTCATGGCCGTGGCGGCCTGAATCCACATCCGCACGTAGTCGGCTTCGTTCAGCGCGATGGGAATCGTGTTGACTCCCAGGAAGTTCGTGCCGACCAGCACGCCGTGCATCACATGGTTGAGCGCCAGCTCGGGCAGTGTCGGCATCGCCGCGAGCGCCACGGTGTAGGCCGCGGCCGCGGTCTCGTGCTGGACTGCGGTGGCCGCGCTGTTGGCACTCGCCTGCGCCAGCCACGCCAGGTACGGGGCGTGCGCGGCGACGTACCGCTCGGCGCTCGGGCCCTCCCAGGCACCGCCCTGCACGCCGCCCAGTACGCCGGTCAACTCCGCTGCGGCCGAGGAATACTCGGCCGCCAGCGACTGCCATGCCCCCGCGGCAGCCAGCAGCGAACCCGGGCCCGGGCCTGCACTGAGCATCGCAGAATGCACCTCCGGCGGGAGGGCCATCCAGATGGGGGCGGTCATGGTCAGCTACCGGCGACCAGGTAGGACGATGCGGCCATCGCGTCACCGGTGAGATAGCTCGCGCCGGACTCGCCGACCCCGACGCCGGAGCGTCCGAGTTCCTCGACGCCAAGCGCGGCCATCGTGTTGTGCTGCGCGCCGTGTGCGCTCATGCCGGCTGCGGTCTGCAGCGACACCGCATCGACGGCCGGCGGTATGACGGCGGTGGTCAAAGGCGCGGCCGCGGCGTGGGCGGCGGCCAGTCGGGCGGTCACGGCCTCGACGGCGGCGCTCGCCGCGACAAGGCCCTCAGGAACTACGCGCAGAGTCATCAGTTGAACTCCCTTCCTCTGTTTCCGTTGCTTCCGGTGCTGCCTGTACTTCCATGGACTGCGTCTGTGAGCGGATTGACGAGCTGCAGGAACGTCGGGCCGTCGCCGTCGTCGAGCAACATCGCGCGACCTGCAGGCAACCTGCGGAACCGGTGACCCCTGATCTTGCCGCTGTCCTGGGGATTGCCCGACAGCATGAGGATGGTTGCCTGCAGCTCGTTCAAGCGTCGCAGCAGAGGCGCGGTCATCAGCGCATGCGCCGAACCCGTGGCCCGCGCGGTGACAATGACCCGCAAGCCCAACTCGCTGGCCTGTGACAGCAATCCGATGATGCCGGTCCACGGCCGTTGCCCCACGAACGGCCCGCTGACGGCGGGAGCGTCCGGGATCTGGTCGACGTCGTCGACGATCAGATAGTGGGTGTGGCCATCGACACCGGACTGGTAGGTCCACCCGCTCAACTCCTGCGCGGCCATCCCCGCAGGCGGGCGGCGCCTCTCCAGCAGCGCCGACAGACCCAGCATCGCGGGCGTGATCCGATCGATGTTCGGGGTGTACTCGTTGTCGGGGAACAACGGCTCGTCTACGAGGTGCAGACGCCGGTCGATCACCGTGAACGCCACGCGTTCAGATGTCGAGTTCTCCCGGATCGTGCGAATCACATGGCGCAGCAACGTCGTTTTGCCCGATTTGGCATCGCCGAACACCATCAGCAGCGGATTGTCCTTGAAGGCCAACGAGACCGCGGCCAGATCCTCCTCGCGCTGGCCGACGACCACCTGCTCGGGCGCGGGATACAGCGGCGCCACCGCGGCGGGGGCCAGCTCGAGCGGCAGCAGCCGCACCGGCGGCGCCGCGACACCCGGGTACCGAGCGTTGATGACCGCGATGTCGCGCAGCGAGGGCTCCGCGACGAGGAAGTGCTCGGCGGCCATCGTCAGGCCACGGCCAGGCTGATCGGCTGGCACGGCCTCGGCGGGCCTGCGCAGCGCTCCGGTCACCCGCACATTGCTGTCACGGGCATCCGCCAGCTTGAGCTCGAGCCGCAGCCCGAGTCCGTCGCGCATCGCCAACGGAACCTCGAGCCAGTTCGGGGTGGTGATGACGACGTGGATGCCGTACGACATACCGGTGTTGACAAGCTCGGTGACCTTGGCCAGCAACGGGTTTCGGGTGTTGAACGTGTCGGTGTTGTCACGGCTGAACGCGTACAGGTTGTCGATGACGAGGAATACCTCGCCGTACTCGTCACGTTCCCGGCCGTTGCCTGCGTGACCGCGAGCCAGCCGTGCCCGCAGCAGCTGGTCGAGCTCGCCGAACGTGCGGCGGATGCGCTCCGGCTCCAGCGGCGACGCGACGCTGCCGACATGCGCGAGGCTTTCCAGCGCGCGCAGCTGGCCACCGCCGTAGTCCAGGCAGTAGAACGTGACGTCGCGGGGCGAGTGCAGCGCGGCGGCCGACAGCATGAAGGTCTGCAGCGCCGTCGTCTTACCCGATTTGGGTCCACCGTGGATCAGCACGTTGGCCGCGGCGGACGTTGCGTCGAAGATGAGCGGGTCGCGCCGCATCGCGAAAGGACGGTCGATCTCGCCGAGCGGCCAGCGCCATTCGCGCTCGGCCACATCCGCACGGGACAGTAGTTCGTCCAGCGGAATCGGCTCGTCCAGCGGCGGCAGCCACAACCGTGGTGCCTTCGGCCCGTAGTGCGAGAGCTGGTCACCGATCGTGGCGACGAGCTTGCGCGGCGCACGGTCCTCGTGGGCGGCGGGTTCGACGACCGCCACCGTGTCGGCCGGCGCGTCGACGTGACCAGCGGTGAACAACTGCGGCACCGGAACCGATTGCACGACAACAGATCTCTCGACCCTCGGGGGGTCGTAGATGCCATCGACATAAGTGCTGCGGAACTTGACCGGCATGGCACCCGGAGTGGGCTGGAGATAACCCTCGCCCTTGTGGTCCGGTCCCGCCTCGATGTGGAACGCGTCCTCGACACCGATGATCTGGCGGCTGACGGCGGGGCTCGCCACCTTCAGCCCGATGCGGTACGAGGTGTTCTTGTCGATGTCCTTGATCCGTCCGACATCGAGAGTCTGCGATGCGAACAGGATGTGGATGCGGAACGAACGACCCTTGCGCGCCACATAATCGAAGAGTTCGGCGTACTCGGGATGGTCGGACAGCATCAGCGAGAACTCGTCGGCGACGACGAGCAGCGTCGGCAGGGGTGGCAGATCGTGGCCCGCAGCGATGGCGGCCTCGTACTCGAGCACCGAGCTGAAGGCACTGCCCTGCACCCGCCGGCCGGCTTCCATCAGCAGCTGTTCGCGGCGCGCCACCTCACCGCGCAGCGTGTCGGCGAAGCGGTCGGCGAGCGAACGCTTCTCGGCCATATTGGAGATGACGGCTACGACCTGCGGGAAATCGCGGAAGATGTCGGCGCCGGCCTCACCCTTGAAGTCGGCGTAGATGACAATCAGTCGGTCGGCCGAGTGAGTCGTCAACAGCGACAACAGGATCGACATCAGCGTCTGCGACTTGCCCGAGCCGGTCATACCGATCATCAGGCCGTGAGGTCCCATGCCACCCTCTGCCTCGTCCTTGAGGTCGAAGTTGAGCGGGTCGCCGCTCGACGTCACACCGATGGGCACCCGCAGCTCGTCGGCACGCGCACGGGGCGCCCACAGACTCGCGACGTCCAGCGCCGCGGCGTCCGGAATGCCAAGCAACGTCGAGAATGTCGCCACTCCGGCATTGCTCGTACGCGCATGGCTGGGGTTGGAGTCCCACCTCGACAACCGCCGCGCGACGTGTCGGGCGGTCGCGACGTCGAGTTCGTCGGCCACATCGACATACGCTGCCCAGCCACCGGTTCGCCAACGTTCGAGCTTCCCGTTCACGACGCGCAGGATCGGTCTTTCCGGGTCGGCGTACTGCTCGCGGTGCGGAGGTTCGGCGATGCGGTGAACCAGCGTCACGCCTGCCAGCCCGCTGCGCGGAACGAGAGCATTCAGATCGGCTGTGCTCGTTTGGGGGTCGTCGACGACGATCAGCAGGTGTTTGACACTGGAATCCGCGTCGGAGCCGAACGGTGAGCGGTCATCGAGTGCCGGGTCGAGCAGCAACCGCAGCTGTGCAACATCGCCGCCGAGATAGCGGGCCGGGCCCGCACCGTCGGATGATCCGGGGACGTCATTGTGCGGCAACCACTTCAGCCAGGACCAGTCGTCGCTCTCGAAGTCAGGTGATGCCAGGGCGACGCCGAGGACGGCGGGGTCATGCCAGGTGACCGCCTGGGTGAGCCAGGCGCGCAACGCGCCGCGGACATCGTCGGGCTCACCCAGCACTGAGATCCGCGACACCTTGGCCAGGTCGATGCCCGCGGGCACCGCGCGCACCGTGCGCTGCACGTCGAGAAGACCGCGCAACGTCGTGTGCGAGACCGGTTCGAGGTCGACCTCGTCGGCACTGTCCTTGACCCGCAGCGCGGCGCCGAGCGGTGCGTCGTGCAAACCCGTTCGCACCACGAGGAAGTCGCTGTCGTGGGGATCGCGCTCCCATTGGCGCCGAGTGCCGGGCACCTCGGTGAGCAGAGCGGGATCCGGATGCGACCACTCGAGGGCCGCACGCTGTTCTGCGGCGTGCGCGCGCACGTTGTCGCGGACGACCGACAGGTACCGCAGGTAGTCGGCCCGCTCGGCGTCGACCTCTTCGGTGCGCATCTTGTTGTCGGTGCCGCGGTAGAGCGCGGTCGCGGCCAGCAGCAGGACGAACGGGAAGAACAGCGTCGTCGGCGAGATGAGCCGCATGCCGGTGGCGACCAACGCGACGATCATGCCGATGATGAGGATGACGATCAGATAGGGCAGCACCCGCCGCAACAACGACGGCGGCACCATCCTGGGCAATTCCGGAGGCGGTTCGATCGTGATGGTGCCCTTGCGCACCGCCGGCGGCGCAATCCGACGACGCGCTTGAAAAATGAGCCGGCTCACGGATTGGTCTCCCTCACGACTGCGGGGCGGGGGTCGGCTGCGAGCCCGTCGTGGGCCAGCAGGGCGTCGGCCCGCGACAACGTCGGGCCCTCCGCGAACTGGCTCAGCATCGACCACGGAATGGGTAGCGGTGGCGGGGTCAGCCCGAGCGCCGCGATCGTCTTCTGGTCATCCCCCGCAAGCGGGAGGTGCCCCCAGTCGGTGTCGAGGCCGTACCGCACGCCGGTGTCGCTGAGCCAGAAGTTGGCTCCGCCGACCGGCTGGGTCGATGTCCCTCCGCCGTCCTGACCGACGGTCTGCACCAGGAAGCCTGAGCCCGGCGTGACCACGACACGGTCGGCCGTGGTGCCCGACCCCGCCCCGACCAGGGCCACGGTCCGCAGCTGATCGGACACCGGAAGTGTTACGCCGGAACGGAGTTGGAGGGTTCCTCCGGTCGCGTCCGCGGCCCGTGTCCACTGAGCGCACGTCAGCGGCGCGTCGGTCGCGTCGATGAGCGTGACCGGCTCACTCGGATAGGCACCGTTGTCGATGCCACTTGCCACGGGCGCTTTGGCGATGTCGTCGGCTCCCAGACGCGGCGGCTGGTTGAGACCGAACGAGTTCGTGTTGCGCAGGATCGCGGCAACCACCGGTGAAACCGGTTGCAGCCCTTCACGTAGCACCGCGTAATGCTGCAGGGCGTTGTCGGCGCCGAACGATGTCACGACCGCGCCGACGGGTGTGGGCGTCGGCAGCGAGTAGCTCGTCGGCTCACCCGCACCTTCGATGACGGGGGCACTCAGTGCAGGCGCCTCGGAAATCGCATTGAACAGTCCCGGTGCGATGGCACGGCTTGGGGGTACATCCGAACCCAGCCCCAGGGCACCGGTGACAGCGCGGTCGTTCAGGTCGATGGTGCTGCGGCGGCCGTCCCAGAGCAGCCACGTGCCCGCGTTCGGTCCGGACTCGTTGGCGACCAGAATGGCCTCGTTGTTGGGCAGTACCGCGGCGCGTTCACCGCCATCGGTGAGCGGCGCGGCAATCAACGTCACGCCGGTCGCTGGTCCGGAAGCTCCTTCGCACACCGTCCAGTCCGCATCTCCGGTCGTGTTCTGCACCATGCGTTCTGGTGCACCGGGAATACCGATCAGGTTGCCGCGCGCGAACTGGTCGATCTCGCTGGTCTTCACCGTCGTGGGGTTGTCGGGACGCCCAGCGATGAGGCGCGCCGACGTCAAATTGAGCACCGGGTGCAGTTGGTCGCCGAGGCGGACATACAGGGCCGACGTGGTGCGGTCCGCGAGGATCGCGTCGTTACCCGCGACGCCGCCGGGCCTGATGAGCGAGAAGATGAAGCAGCCGGCGAGGCCGGTGATGAGCACGAGTGCGCCGACGAGCACCGCGCGCGACTGCGTGCGCAGCGGGTCGACGAGCATCCGGGTGTCGTGCAGTGCGACACCGGATGCGATGCGGCGCATGATGAATCGCCAGCCCGACACCTGATGGCGCGTGACGAAGCCGCGGCGGTAGGCGACCCGGTCGGGGTTCTCGTTGACCGGTGTCCTGGAGGTGAACTCGCGGCGATCGCCGCCGTCCTGGCCGCTCACTCGGACACCGTCAGCCCGAGGCCGCGTAGCAGCGGGATGGCCGATTTCGTGACGTCCTGGTCGGTGATGGTCATCAGCTCGTCATCGGTGAAATCGTCTGCTTCGGAATGGTCGAGGCGGAACTCGCGCTCCTCTTCCGAACGCTCCACGAGGTTGCGGACGAACCGGCCGTTGCCGGCGATGTCGAGGTTGCGCCGCTCCACGCCGTTGGCGTCGGGGGTCGTGACAGAGGCGAGCTGGCCGAACAGCGATTCCATATGGGTGAGCGCCGCCGACTCGAAGACACTGTCTCGCTTCTCGGCCATACGCATTGCGATCTCCACCAATTCATGCGGCGAGTACGACGGGAAGTCGATGCTGCGGGTGAACCGCGAACGCAGACCCTCGTTCGTGTCGAGGAATGCGTCGAGATCCTTGCGGTAACCCGCGACGATCACGACCAGCCGCTCACGGTCGTTCTCCATACGGGCCAGCAGGGTGTCGATGGCGACGAGGCCGAAGTCATTCTTCGCGCCGGTGGACACCAGTGCGTAGGCCTCGTCGAGGAACAGCACGCCGTCGAGCGCGCTGTCGATGATGCCGTTGGTCTTGGCCTCGGTCTCGCCGATGTGCTGGCCGATCAGGTCGGCACGGTGCACCTCGCGCACCGTCTCCTTCTTGAGAATGCCCAGCCCGCAATAGATCTTGGCGACGACACGCGCGATCGTCGTCTTACCGGTGCCGGGTGGGCCGGCGAAAACCAGGTGGTTGGTGCGGTTGGCGACGGTCAGCCCGCGCTCCTGGCGGCGGATCGCCATGGCGACCGAGCTCTTGAGCCGGGCGACCTGATACTTGACCTCTTCGAGGCCGATGAACTCGGCGAGCTCCGCCTCGGCCTCGATCAGCAGGTGGGCCTTGCGCTCCTTGGCGCCGGGATCGACGAAATCGGTTTCGGTGGGCTCGGTTTCGGGATCCCACGGGTCGGAGCGGGCCTCGATCCGGGCGGCGGTCGTCGGCGCGATGCCGTACGACGTATCCGAGATCGCGGTCTCGACCTCTTCGTTCTCGGGGTTGGCCGCGTAGAGCTCGGCGAGCACGTCGGCCGCGTCGAGATCTTCACCCTGTGCGCGCAGCGACAGCGCCTTGGCCAGCGCGCCGTCGACGGCCGCGACGGCGACGGGTCCGGCCGGTTCCTCGAGGTAGGACAGCGCCGGGGCGAACATGCCCAACCTGGCCAGCGCGGTTCCCAGTGCGATGCGCACGGCGTGGGCGTAGCTCTCGTCCAGTTTGGTGTCGTTGACGACCGGGGTGAGCAGACGCACTACGTCCGACCAACGCTCGGTGCGGTAGTACATGGCGACCCGCACCCACCGCGCCTCGAGCCAGCTCGGCCGCCGGGCGATGAGCGGTTCGACCAGCGTGTCGGCGGCCGCGTAGTCACCCGAGTCACACAGGGTGACGGCGTAGGCCAGCTGGAAGTCGTCGGGCGTCGAGGCGGCGAATTGCAGGTAGAGGCCGGTGTCGTAGTCGAACACCAGATCGCCGTCGGTGAGGTCGACCTCGCGTTGCAGAACACCCGCGGATCCGACCGTCTGCCACACGGCTTCGATCACACGCGCGCTCGTATCTCCCGCGGCGGCCAGGCCGGTCCACGCGTCGCACTGTTCGCGGGCGATTCTGGTGAGTTCGGCAAACCCCGAGCGGGCGGCGGAATGGTCCGGTGGACGGCGCCGATCGTGCACCGATAGGCCCAGCGCGCGGCAACACGTCGCAAATCGACTGATGACGTCGCTATCGACGCGCGACGTCGCAGCAAAATCCGTTGGTAGCGGCACGCGCCGT
>Ga0075363_100000728_pt1 | contig 11168 bp, 9 predicted proteins | sample EndMetdeltDD1763_FD_71470 | JGI IMG/M metagenome (GOLD analysis project Ga0075363, IMG submission 71470) | Populus endosphere microbial communities from Tennessee, USA - Endosphere MetaG P. deltoides DD176-3 | ecosystem: Host-associated > Plants > Roots > Endosphere | place: USA: Tennessee...
CCCTTGATCAGGTTCTCGAGCGTGGGATTGTCCACCGCGCCGCGCCCCGGACCATCGCCCGGCCCACCGGGACCCCCGGGCCCGTCAGCGCCTCTCGGCGGCGCCATGTCGGTGGACGGGCTCGGACCCGCCATCGCCATCGGGCCCCGGCTGTGCGGGCTCGTGATGGTCTGAATGGAGAACGCAGCCGGTCCGAGAAGACCGAAGACCATTGCGGCGGCGATCAAGACAGCGGCGGTCCAACGGCCAAGCCGGTGTACGCCGACCAGCAGGACCGACGCCACGACGATCGAACCGACCAACGCGATCCACCGCACAGCCGGCCACCACTCCGGCGTGCGATTCATCAGGATGAACGCCCACACGCCGGTGCCCGCCAACATCGTCGCCAGCAGGATTCGCGGTACCAGAAACTCCTTGCCGCGCCACAGCTCCTGTACCGAGATGCCGACCAGCGCCGCGATCGCCGGCGCCAGCGCGACGGTGTAGTACGGGTGGATGATGCCGTCCATGAAGCTGAACACGGCGGCGCTCACGATCAGCCACCCACCCCACAGCAGCAGCGAGGCACGCACACCGGCAGTGCGTACGGTGCGCCGGGTGAACCACAGCCCGGCGAGCAGGCCGATCAGCGCGGCGGGCAACAGCCACGAGGCCTGGGTGCCCATCGAATGTCCGAAGAGTCGCCCGATTCCCGGATCGCCTCCGAACATGAGGTGGTGCGCTCCGCCGACACTGTCACCCGGTCCGGGCGGCGGTCCGCCGGACGGACGGCCTTCACCCCCGCCCAGCACGCGGTCGATTCCGTTGTAGCCCAGCGTGAGCTGCAGCAGGCTGTTGTCCGACGAGCCGCCGATGTACGGCCGCGAATCGGCGGGCCACAGGTCGACCAGTGCGAGGTACCACCCGGCCGACGCGATCATTGCGAGCGCACCGACCGCGAGCTTGCCGAGACGCGCCCAGAGGCCGACCGGGGCGGCGACGAGGAACGCCAGCGCCAGGCCCGGGACGACGAGGAATGCCTGCAGGAGCTTCGTCAGGAAGGCGAAGCCGATCACGACACCCACCAGCGCGATCCAGCGGGTGCTTGCGGTCTCGATGGCGCGCACCATGCAGTACGCGGCCACCACCAGCAGCAGCACCAGCAGTGCGTCGGGGTTGTTGAACCGGAACATCAATGCCGCGACCGGCGTCAGCGCTAGCGCCGCACCGGCGATCAGACCCGCCGCCGGACCGCTGCACCGGCGGACCGTCGCATAGAGCGTCCCGACGGCGGCGACACCCATCAATGCCTGCGGCAGCAGCATCGTGAACGCACTGAAGCCGAAGAGCCTGCCGGACAACGCCATTGCCCACAGCGCCGCGGGGGGCTTGTCGACAGTGATCGCATTGCCCGCGTCCAGCGAGCCGAACAGCCAGGCCTTCCAGTCCTGCGTGCCTGCCTGAACAGCGGCCGCGTAGTAGTCGTTGGCCCATCCTGAGGAGCCGAGCCCCCACAGGTAGAGCACCGCGGTTGCGGCCAGCAGAGCGAAGATCGCGGGACGTACCCAGCGTGGCTGTTCCAGCTCCGCGGGGCCGTCGGGGGCGGGCGCGGGGTGCGATCGGACGTCAGCGGTGATGGTCATCGATGGAATGCCTTATCGGTCAGAGGAGTTCTACAGGGACCGGCGTGGGTGAAACACCCAGCCGCGCAACAGGACGAACCGCGCCGCGGTCGCCATCAGATTGGCCAGCACCAACACCGCGAGTTCGATCAGATGGTGTGGGTCGGCGACGACCAGATGCAGCACGGCCAGCGATCCGCTGGTGATTGTCAACGCGATCGCGAACACGATCAGACCCTCGACGTGTTGGCGGGTCACGTTGGCCCTGCCGCCGATACCGAAGGTGAAGCGCCGGTTGGCCGCGGTGTTGCCGATCGCCGTGAGCAGCAACGCGATCAAGTTCGCCGCCTGCGCACCGAGCGAGCCCTGCATCAACATGAACAACACAACGTATGCCACCGATGACACGACACCGATGGCACCGAACCGGACGACCTGGCGAAACAGCGAGCGCGGCGCGGCCGTCAACTGAGACGAACCCAACTGCGCGGCAATCACGTTCACCGGAATCGAACCCTTCGCGAAGCTGCGCAGCAGCCTTCCGATGCCCTTGAGGTCGGCTTTCGCGGTCGCGACGATGTCCACGCGACTGTCCGGATCGTCCACCCAGTCCACGGGGACCTCGTGGATGCGCAGACCGCTGCGTTCGGCCAGCACAAGAAGCTCGGTGTCGAAAAACCATCCGGTATCGGCGACATGGGGCAACAGGTGCTGTGCGACGTCGGCCCGGATCGCCTTGAATCCGCACTGTGCATCGGAAAAGCCCGCGGCAAGGGTGGATTTCAGGATCAGGTTGTAGCAACGGGAGATGAACTCGCGCTTGGTGCCACGCACCACCCGTGATCCGCGACCCAGACGGGTGCCGATCGCCAGGTCGGAGTGTCCCGATACCAACGGAGCGACCAGCGGTGCCAGCGCGGCGAGATCGGTGGACAGATCGACGTCCATATAGACCAGCACTGGCGCATCCGACGTCGACCACACGGCGTGCAACGCCCGGCCGCGGCCCTTCTCCGGCACCTGCACCACCCGCACGTCGCTCAGTTCGGCAGCGAGTTCGGCGGCGATCCGCGCGGTGTCGTCGACGCTCGCATTGTCAGCGATGGTGATGCGGGCCGAGAACGGGAAGTGCTCCTGCAGGTGCCGGTGCAACCGGTGCACGGAGTCGGCAAGGGCGGCCTGTTCGTTGTACACCGGCACCACCACGTCGAGCACGGGTACGCCCGCGTCGCGCGCGATCTCGGTCGCATTCGGTCGGCGTTCGAATCGCTTCCGAGCAGAAGTGTCACGTTCGAGGGCGGTATCGGTCATGAAATCCATCGTCGAGGTGCAGGTTGTGCTGGTCGTTGGGCCAAGCTGTATGCCAGCTATGAATCCCGGGGCGGTGTGGTGAGGTCGTAAACGACGGCGCGCTCGATGACGAGCGGGGCGTAGTGCGTCTCCACCCATTGCGCAATGTCGGCGGCCTCGCGGCTGCCGCCGCTCGACGATCCCCATCGGCCGGTCATCATCATCATGCGATCGCGAATGAAGTAGTGGATCTGACCGGTGGCGACGAGGTGCTGGAATTGCTCGAGCGTGGGCGCGGGGTCGGTGCCGTTGAAACCTCCGATCGCCATCACGGGCGCACCGCTGGCCAGCTGATAACCCGCGGCGTTGTTGGATCCGATGATCGCCGCGGCCCAGGTGTAGTCGTCCGCATCTCGGGCCAGGGTGGCCGCCAGCCCGGTCGCCGGCTTCGGGGAATCCAGCAGTCCGCCTCCGCCGCCGCCGAAGCCCGGGCCTGAGATGCGATGTGACGGGCCGACGCTGGGTATCGCACCGCTGTGCGACGTCGCGGCCGTTGCCACCGAGAAAGCTGCCGGCGCAGCGAGACACGACACGATCGCCAGCGCCCCGACCGATCGCGCCACCATCGGCGCCAGCCGGCTGGAGACGAGGAGCAGCACCGCCGCTCCCATTCCTCCGACCGCGACACTTGCCCGCAGCCACGGCATCCACTCCTGATGGCGAAAAAGCAGCACCGCGGCGAGGACTGTGGTGACGAGCACCGCACCGGCCATTGCGGTTGAAGACCGAATATCGAATCGGTTCTGCCACATCAGTTTTGCACCGATGGCGATGCACGCACCGATTGCCGGGGCCAGTGCCACCGTGTAGTACGCATGGATGATGCCGTTGGAGTAACTGAAGATGACCGCTGAGACGACCAGCCAACTGCCCCACAGGATCAGCGCCGCCCGCGCAGCGTCGGTGCGGGGGGCGCGCCGGGTGAGAATCAATCCGGCGACGAGGCAGATCCCCGCGGCCGGCAGCAGCCACGCGATGTCCAATCCCATGCCCATGCCGAAGAGTCGTCCCCAGCCGACGTCGTGGTTGAGGTTGCCCAGGCCTCCAGTCTCCTTGCCTGTCAACCTGCCCAAACCGTTGTAGCCCAAAGTCAATTCGATGATGCTGTTGTGTTGTGAACCACCGATGTAGGGGCGTGACGACGCGGGCCAGAGTTCCACGAGCGCGAGGTACCACCCACCGGATGCCACCATGGCCGCAGCCGCGATGATCAGATCGCCGATGCGGCGCAACGGCGGGCGGTGCCCGGCGACGAGGTAGGCCCCCGCGAATCCGGGCAACACCAGGAACGCCTGAAGCATCTTGGCGAGGAACCCGAATCCGACCGCGGCACCCGCCGCGACCAACCACCAACGGCTGGCTTCTTTTTCGCACGCGCGCTGCACGCAGTACGCGGCCGCGACGAGCAGCAGTACCAGCAGCGCGTCAGGATTGTTGAACCGGAAGATCAACGCCGCGACGGGTGTTGCCGCGAGCACAGCGCCCGCCAACAGTCCCGTGCCGGGTCCGGCGACACGGCGTACGGCGGCGTAGAGCAGCCAGACGGCGGCGACCCCTTCCAGCGCCTGCGGTACCAGGACGCTCCACGGGTTCAGGCCGAAGAGGCGAACCGAGATGTCCATGACCCACAGCGCGGCGGGCGTTTTGTCGACGGTGATCGCGTTCGCGGGGTCGCTCGACCCGAACAGCATCGCGGTCCAGTTGTCCGCGCCGGCCTGCACGGCCGCGGTGTAGAAGGCGTTCGCCCAGGCGCTGTCGGCCAGTCGCCACAGGTACAACGCCGCTGTCGCCGCCAGCAGGAGCGGTAGTCCGAGCCGCGACAAGACGGAAACCTGCCCCTTTTCACGGATTTTTGGGCAGCTTTCCGTGTGCTCGCGCGGAAGGTCCAGGGTCGTCGTCACTGAGACGATCCTGACGGCGCAGGCTAGGCGCCGGATTGGCTCGCGCTGTGGCTCTTCTGTGAATTGCCGGGCAACGCCACGGTGAACACCGTCGCACCGGGTCCGCTGCGCACATCGATGCTGCCGCGATGCGCCTTGACGACGGCCGCGACGATCGCGAGCCCGAGGCCGGTGCTGCCGCCGCGCCGGGACCGCGAGCTGTCGCCGCGAGCGAATCGCTGGAAGATCTCGGGCTGTAGCCACTCCGGTATTCCGGGACCATCGTCGGCCACCGTCAGCACGGCGCCACCGCTGTCGGTTCTCGTCAGCGATGTCGTGACCGATGTGCCCGGCGGTGTGTGGGTGCGCGCGTTGGCGAGCAGGTTGGCCAGCACCTGATGCAGCCGCGCTTCGTCGCCGGTGACGACGACGGGCTCGTCGGGCAGGTCCAGCGACCACTGATGGTCAGGGCCTGCGACGTGCGCGTCGCTGACGGTGTCGACGATCAACCGTGAGAGGTCCACGGGCTCCTGCTGCAACGGCCGCCCGGTGTCGAGGCGAGCGAGCAGCAGCATGTCCTCGACGAGTTGCGTCATGCGCTCCGTCTCGGACTCCACGCGATTCATCGCGTGCGCCACGTCGTCGGGTACGTCACCGCGTTTACGTTGCGCGAGTTCGGTATACCCGCGGATCGCCGCGAGCGGCGTGCGCAGTTCGTGGCTCGCGTCGGCGACGAACTGACGCACGCGGGTCTCGCTGGCATGCCGGGCGGACAGCGCACCCGCGATACGGTCGAGCATCCGGTTCAGCGAGGTGCCGAGCTGCCCGATCTCGGTGTGCGCACCCGCGGGGTCGACCTTGACGATCGGCGTCGGCAGCTGGACCTCGCCGCGGTCCAGTTCCAGGTCGGCGACCTGCCGGGCGGCCGCGGAAACCGTTGACAGCGGGGCGAGTTGGCGCCGGATGATCAGGATGCCCGCCGTGGTGCCGCCGAACAGCGCCACCACGCCGACCACGCTGAAGATGATCCCGACCGTGACCAGGGTGTCGTCGACCTCAGAGGTCGGCAGGCCGGTGACGATCGTCTGACCCGGTGCATGCGCACGCATCGCGAGCACACGGTAGCGCCCGAGTCCGTCGAGCTCGACGGTCTTCGGCGCTTCGTGCGGCTCGATGTGCGCCAATTGGTCTGCGGCCGTGGAGCTGATCTGATCACGGCTGCCGTCGGCGGTGATGACACCCGCGTCCAGCGGTGTGCCGCGAGAGATCACCGCGCCGACCGTGCGGGCGGCCTGACCGGGCGCATTGAGGAACGACGGTCCCGGCCCCATCTCGTCGCGGATCACCATCCGTCGCGGGAAACCCGGCGGACCGGGGAACCCGGGCGGTGGCGGAGGTGGACCGAACTCGAACAGGCCTGCCGAGCGCCTGGCGGTCTCGGCCAGTCGGCCGTCGAGCTGGTTGGTCAAAAAGTGTTGCAGCGCAATCATTGTGCCCACACCGATACCTGCGCACACCAACGCCAGCAGCAGGATCTGGGATGCGAGCAGCCGCGTCCGTAGCGACCAGGTGCGCGGTGCGAACAGCCGCGTTCTGCTCGCGGGCTCAGCGGGCGGGTTTGAGGACATACCCCGCACCACGCAGCGTGTGGATCATCGGTTCGCGCCCGCTGTCGATCTTCTTGCGCAGATACGAGACGTACAACTCGACGATGTTGGACCTGCCGCCGAAGTCGTAACTCCACACGCGGTCCAGGATCTGGGCCTTGCTCAGCACGCGTTTGGAGTTGCGCATCATGAACCGCAACAGCTCGAACTCGGTGGCGGTCAACGTGATCAACTCACCGGCGCGCGTCACCTCGTGACTGTCTTCGTCGAGCACCAGATCGCCGACGACGACTTTCGCGCCGCCGTCCTCGCTCGTGACCCCCGTGCGACGCAGCAGCGCGCGCAGTCGCAGCACGACCTCTTCGAGGCTGAACGGCTTCGTCACGTAGTCGTCGCCGCCCGCGGTCAGGCCTGCGATCCGGTCCTCGACCGAATCCTTGGCCGTCAGCAGTAGCAGCGGCAGCCCCGGGATCTGCTCACGCAGTCTGTGCAGGACATCCAGCCCGCTCATATCCGGCAGCATCACGTCGAGCACCACCACATCGGGGGGCGTCTGGCGGGCCAGCGCGATGGCGGTCGCACCGTCACCCGCCGTCGCGATCTCCCAACCCTCATACCGAAGCGCCATCGACACCAACTCGGCGAGGACCGGTTCGTCGTCGACGACGAGGACGTGGATGGGTTTACCGTCGGCCCGGCGCATCACGACGCGCGCGGGCTCTTGGTCGTTGACCGCCGAACCGTTGGAACTCGCCACGCGTCCATTATCGGTAGGACCTGTGGGCGATCCCTGTGTCTTGTCTATGCGCCCGCTGTGAATGTTCGTACGCACACCCACCGCTGATCAGCCTCACAGCCGACGCACATGTGACTCCGGCAGCGTGGACGCATGACCACCGTCCAGCCCACCGACGGCCCGGCGTGGGACGCGCCGCAGCCCCTCCCCGCACGCTGGGGCGTCCGCGAGACCCTGGTCGCCGTCGGCGTGGCCGCTGTCATCGCCGGTCTCGGCGGTGCCGCCGTCTACGCCGCCACTGGATCGCATGCGCAGCAGCCGTTCGGACACAGTGCGCCGGGCGGGCCGTCGCCAGGCGCATTCAGCGCCGCCCAGCACATGACGGCCGCACCTACGTCGTTGCACGGCGAGTTCGTTGTCGCCAACGGCAGCGAGTTCTCCACCATGGTCACGCAAATCGGAACGGTGACCGCGATCTCTCCGACCGCCATCACGGTGGCCAGCGCGGATGCGTTCACCCAGACCTACGCGCTGCAACCCGCGGCCCACACCGACCAGTCGATTGCCGTCTCCGACGAGGTGTCGATCCAGGGCAGGCGTGCCGGCGCGCTGACGACTGCCACGTCGGTGGAGAGACAGATAGGTCCCGGCGGTCCTGCCGGACCACCGGGACCTGCTCCGCAGAACTAGCTGCCTACGCGGTCGGCGCGGGCTCGGCCGTGACCTCGGGGGTCGCGACCGATGTCTCGGGCTCCGTCGGGGCCGTCGTCGATGTCGTCGTCTCACCCATCGTGATCTCCGGGCTCGGCACCTCGACTTCGTCCTGCGCAGAACTCACGCCGGACGCGATCGCGAAACCACCCATGGCCAGCAGAGCGCTCGTTCCCAGCGTCGCGGCCCCCAGTTTCAGCTGCTTCGATTTCACCTTGACCTCTCCATTCGGTCTTCGGGAGCCGCGTCATCGCGGCTCGTCGAACAGTGCGCTCATGGGTCGTCGTTGACCCTTACGAACTGTTGTGTAACCGATGTGGAGAGGGGTGAAACGAACTACTTGGCGGCCTCTTCCTCCGACGGCAGGGGTGCCGGGCCCTTCAGAACGGGTTTGGCCACGCCGACGGCCGGTGCATTGGACGGTGTGGTCTGCGTAGTTGTCGAGCCCATGGACATCGAGCCCGATTTGGCGACCGCTGCTCCGTCGTGCTCCTGAGCCACCATCAGGCCGATCGCGGCCATCGCGACCAGCGCGCTGCCACCGATCATGGCCGCGCACAGCCTCAGATCGCCGCGGGATTTGCTCTTGTGCCGATCTTCCATCTCAAACTGCCCCTCTGGTGTTGCCGGTCGCCCCTCCGGCGCGGCCACCGTTGAAAACTGCAGGTGACAACAAGTGAACGCGCCGAATCTGAAGACCCGCTGCCCGCCACGTGTGAGTTGTCCAGAGGTCCGCCATCGGGATCTCATAACCTGTGCCCATGCAGCCCACGTGTGGACCGCCCGGATGACGCGCTTCCTGGCGCGCCGGCTGCTCAATTACCTCGTCCTGCTGGCGCTGGCGACGTTTGTCGCCTACATCCTGGCTGCCTGGCAGTTCAACCCGCTCGAGAACCTCCTGAGCCGCAACCCTCGCCCGCCGGACGCGGTGATCGAGGCCAAGCGGGTCGAGTTGAATCTCGACAAGCCGTTGCTGGTCCAGTTCTGGCTGTGGGGCACCGATGTCCTCCACGGCAATTTCGGGACCACCGTCAGCGGCCAGCCGGTTGCCGACGAACTGTGGCGGCGTGTCGGTGTCAGCCTCCGGTTGTTGATCCTCGGCGCGGTGATCGGCACCGTCTCCGGTGTGGTCATCGGCGCGTGGGGCGCGATCCGTCAGTACCGCGTGAGCGACCGCGTCATCACCGCACTGTCACTGTTGATCATCAGCACACCGTCGTTCGTGATGGCCGCTCTACTGATCCTGGCGGCGTTGAACATCAACACGGCATTCGGCGTTCAGCTGTTCGAGTTCACCGGCGAGACATCGCCCGACGCGGTCGGCGGTGCCTGGAACCAGTTCGTCGACCGTCTGCAACATCTGGTGCTGCCAACCCTCACCCTCGCATTGGGAGGCATGGCCGGTTACAGCCGCTACCAACGCAACGCAATGCTCGACGTACTGGGACAGGACTTCATCCGCACCGCCCGCGCCAAGGGATTGACCCGTCGCAGAGCGCTTTTCAAGCACGGGCTGCGCACGGCATTGATCCCGATGGCGACGATGTTCGCCTACAGTTTCGCGAGCCTGTTCACCGGAGCGGTGTTCGTCGAGAAGATCTTCGGATGGCACGGCATGGGTGAATGGTTCATCCAGGGACTCAACACACAGGACATCAACATCATCTCCGCCATCGTCGTATTCGCGGGTGTCACGGTCCTGCTGGCCGGATTGCTCTCCGACATCATCTACGCCGCACTCGACCCGAGAGTGCGAGTGACATGACCGAGCCCGTCACCACCGACTCGTCGACAACCGCGAAATCGGGTGTCGACGTCGCATCCTTCGCGTCGAGACGCACTCTCGTCCTGCGGCGATTCGTGCGCAACAAGCCCGCCGTGGTGTCGATCGCCATCCTCGTGATTCTGTTCATCGGCTGCTACGCGCTGCCGCCCCTACTCCCCTACAACTACAGCGATCTGGACTATTACGCGCTGCAGCAGCCGCCCAGCACCGATCACTGGTTCGGCACCAATGCGCTCGGTCAGGACCTGTTGGCCCAAACCCTGCGTGGCATGCAGAAGTCGTTGCTCATCGGTGTCTGTGTCGCGTTCATCTCCACCGTCATCGCGGCGACGGTAGGGACGATCGCCGGCTATTTCGGCGGCTGGCGCGACCGCACCCTGATGTGGATCGTCGACCTCATGCTGGTGGTTCCGAGCTTTCTGCTCATCACCATCGTCGTGCAGCGCACCAAAGGCGACATCGTCTGGATGATCGTCCTGCTGTCCGTGTTCAGCTGGATGATCAGTTCTCGCATCGTGCGCGGTATGACGATGAGCCTGCGTGAACGCGAATTCGTCGTGGCTGCACGGTATATGGGTGTGAGCAATACTCGGATAATCCTGCGTCACATCATTCCCAACGTCGCATCGATCATCATCATCGACACCGCGCTCAACGTCGGCATCGCCGTCCTGGCCGAAACCGCGCTCAGTTACCTGGGTTTCGGTGTGCAGCCGCCCGACGTGTCGCTGGGAACCCTCATCGCCAGTGGCACCCCCTCGGCGACGACCTTCCCGTGGCTGTTCCTGTTCCCCGCAGGCGCACTGGTGCTGATCATCTTCTGCGCCAACCTCATCGGCGATGGTCTGCGCGACGCACTCGATCCGGGAAGCACGGCATTACGGCGACGGAAGGCCCGCAAGTGAGCCTCCTCGAAGTAAGGGACCTGACGGTCGCCTTCCCCACCGACTCCGACGTGGTCAACGCGGTGCGGGGAATGAACTTCCATGTCGACCCGCGCGAGGTCGTCGCGCTCGTCGGCGAATCCGGTGCCGGTAAGTCCGCCAGCGCTATGGCGGTCGTCGGCCTGCTGCCCGAATACGCCGCGGTCTCCGGTTCGGTTCGGCTGCACGGCAACGAGCTCATCGGGCTGTCGGATCAAGAGATGTCGCAGATTCGCGGAAAGACGATCGGCACGGTGTTCCAGGATCCGATGTCGGCGCTCACCCCCGTGTACACCGTCGGCGACCAGATCGCCGAAGCGATCGAGATCCACCAGAACGACATCACGAGGCGCGCGGCCAGGGCGCGGGCGGTCGAACTACTCGACCTGGTCGGCATCGCCCAGCCGGAACGGCGCGCACGGGCATTCCCCCACGAACTCTCCGGCGGTGAGAGACAACGCGTCGTCATCGCCATCGCGATCGCCAACGACCCGGATCTGTTGATCTGCGACGAGCCCACGACCGCACTGGATGTCACCGTGCAGGCGCAGATCCTCGAGGTGCTCAAGAC
>Ga0075363_100000730_pt1 | contig 11162 bp, 9 predicted proteins | sample EndMetdeltDD1763_FD_71470 | JGI IMG/M metagenome (GOLD analysis project Ga0075363, IMG submission 71470) | Populus endosphere microbial communities from Tennessee, USA - Endosphere MetaG P. deltoides DD176-3 | ecosystem: Host-associated > Plants > Roots > Endosphere | place: USA: Tennessee...
CGGTTGAGCAGCGCGGCCAGCACCGCCTCGGCCAGCACGTGACCGCTGGCGTTGTCGACGAGCTGGAACGGGATGATCTGGGGTTTGCCGTCCGGCGTGGGCATCCCGGTGGTCATGCCGGCCTCGGCGGCCACCATCAGGTCGACGCCCGGTCGGGTGCTGTGCGGGCCGTTGCCGCCGAACGCGCTCAGGCGGGCGTAGATCAGTTTCGGGTTGCGTGACTGCAAGTCGTCGGGACCCAGGCCCATCCGCTCCATGACCCCGGGGCGAAACCCTTCCAGCACGACGTCGGACGTGTCGGCGAGCCGCAGTATCTGCTGCTTGCCCTCGTCGGTGGTCAGGTCCACCGTCACCGACTTCTTGCCGCGGTTGTTGGGCAGAAAATACGTGGCGAGCGGGGGACGCCCGGGCAGGACCGCGGTGATGTGCCGGGCCGCCTCGCCGCCGGGCGCCTCGATCTTGATCACCTCGGCGCCCAGGTCGACGAGCACCTGTCCGGCCAGCGGCCCGGCGACGTTCTGGGTGAAGTCGAGCACCCGAAACCCGTCGAGCGGCTTGGCGTTGTCGTTGTCTGCCATAGCGGCGGGCCCTTCCCTCGTGCGCGGGGGACTGGATGTGCACTGGTTTAGTCAGACTAACGAAGCGCATCGCCGGTCCGGAAAGCCGGGCACCGGGCCAGGTTGGCCTTACCATCGTCGGGATGGACATCACCCCCGCCGAGCTCGTCGCCGATTCGTGCTGTGCCCCGACCGCGCCCGCGCCGGTCGCGCGCGACGCCGGATGGCAGCGCAGCGCCCGTGCGGCGCAGCGGCTGGCGTGGGTCAGCCTGGCGGTGATGCTTGCCGAGGGCGTGGTCGGGCTGTGGCAGGGCATCGCCGTGGGGTCGGTGGCGTTGACCGGGTGGGCGCTGGGCGGTGGCGCCGAGGCGCTGGCCAGTGCGATGGTGGTGTGGCGTTTCTCCGGCGGGCGCACGTTGTCCGAGCACGCCGAGCTGCGTGCCCAACGTGGCGTCGCGGTGTCGTTCTGGCTGACCGCGCCCTATATCGCGGCCGAGTCCATCCGCTATCTGGTCGGCGAACATCATGCCGAGACCTCGGTGATCGGGATCGCGCTGACGGCCGGCGCCTTGCTGCTGATGCCGATTCTGGGCCGGGCCAAACACCGACTGGCCGTGCGGCTGGGCTCGGGGGCGACCAAGGGGGAGGGCACCCAGAACTACCTGTGCGCGGCACAGGCCGGCGCGGTCCTGATCGGCCTTGCGGTCACGGCGTGCTGGTCGGGGGCGTGGTGGGTTGACCCCGCGATCGGGCTGGGGATCGCCGTCGTCGCGGTCTGGCAGGGTTTCCGCGCCTGGCGCGGCCTCGACTGCGGCTGCTAATAATCCGGCCAGATCGTGTGGCCCTCGGGATAGTGGCTGCCGGTCCCGTCGTATCCACACATCATGGTGCAGTACTGATTTATCTGTGGCCCGACCTCGCGCGGGCCTGGTTTCCACTGCCACGTCGTTTCGACGGTGTCCGCCGCGCGAATGTCGTCTCGCCTATCGACGCAGCAGCGCAGGGTCCGGTGCTCGAGGTCGCAGCTTTCGACGAGCACCTCGTTTTCCACCAGGCCAAGCGGATTGCGGATCAGCCGCACACCGAATCGCTCGGCTTTGCCATAGACCCGCAGCCGCTCGGCGATGCCGGTCAGAACGGGCGCGTCGTCGTCGCGTAGCGCCAAGGTGCCGCCGAAGCCGGATTGGTCGGCGAACTCCATACCGATGATTCCGACGCCGCGGCTCACGGCGGTGTCGAAACGCATCGAGGTCGCGTTCAAACCCCGCGCGGCGCGCCGCTCGACCAGCGCGGTTTCAGTTCCGCGCGGCGCCGTGCCGACGCTTTCCACGAAGACCTCTCCCGCGGCCGGCTCAAAGTGCTTGTGCAGCAGCCAGATTGCGAATCGCCGCCATGCATCGGTAGCGACGAGATACCGGCCCAACTCGTCAAGACAGGCGCGATCGGCCGTGTGCAACTCGGCGACGTCGGTGGAGTCCATGTCGCGCAGCGTCGCGTAGTCCGCGACGGTGTGGTCCCGAAATCTGAGCATGTGCTGCCCGCCTTCCGAAGGTCATCTGCCACCGGAACCTACCGACCGATTCAATGCGATCTATTGGCGTGACCTGTGAGAACCTGTGGAACCGTCCTGGCTAGTCCAGGCGGTAGCGGATCAGCCGAGAGCTGTTGGCCACCACCGCGACCGACGACGCGTTGTGCAGGATCGCGGCGAGCACGGGGGAGAGCGCGCCGCCCGCGCCGATCAGCAGTCCGGCCGCGTTGACGGCGATGGACATGCCGTAGTTCTCGCGAATGACGTCGACGGCCCGCTCACCGAGGTCCCGCACGTCGAGCAGGCGGTGCAGGTCGTCGTTGGCCAGCGCCACGTCCGCGGTCTCGACCGCGACGTCGGTTCCGGCCAGTCCCATGGCGATCCCGATGTCGGCCGCCGCCAGCGCGGGGGCGTCGTTGATCCCGTCGCCGACCATGCCGACGACGTAGCCGTCGTTCTGCAGCTCGCGGACCACCTCGAGCTTGTCCTCGGGCATCACCTCGGCGCGCCACTCGTCGATCCCCAGCTCGTCGGCGACGACCTCAGCAATGTCAGGGTGGTCGCCGGTGAGCATGACGATCCGGCGAATGCCGTTGGCGCGCAACTTCTCCAGCACCCCGGCGGCCTCGGGCCGCACCTCGTCGCGCAGGCTGATCAGCCCCACCAGCTTGCCGTCCACGGCGAGCAGCAGCGGCGTCTCCGCCTGGCGCCGCAGCTTGTCCACCCAGTCGGAGGCCTTCTTGGACACCTTCACCTTCTCGGAGCGCAACAGCGACGGGCTGCCCAGCAGCAGCGTGCGGCCGTCGGCCCAGGTGCGCATGCCCAACCCGACCAGCACCTCGCATTCCTCGTGCGGCGGAATGCTGATGTGGCGTTCCTCGGTGGAGCGAATCACCGCCTCGGCCAGCGGGTGACGCGAGTGGATCTCCGAGCTGGCGGCATAGGCCAACACTTGCTCGGGCTGCCAATCCTTATGCATGGCAACGATATTGGTGACCACCGGACGCCCGACCGACAGAGTTCCGGTTTTGTCGAAGACGATCGCGTCGACCCGGCCGGCCTGTTCGAGGTGGGATCCGCCCTTGATCAGGATGCCGCGGCGCGCGCCGTTGCCGATGGCGGCGCTGATCGCGGTCGGGGTGGACAGGCCCACCGCGCAGGGGCAGGCGATCAGCAGCATGGTCATCGCGCGCCGCACGTCCCCGGTGAGCAACAGGGTGATGCCGGAGACGATGAACGACGTGGGCACGAAACGGCGGGAGAAGTTCTCCCCGACCGTTTGGATCGGCGCCCGATCGTGTTGTGCCTCTTCGACTCTGGTGATGATGCGGCCGATGGTGGTCTGGTTGCCGACGGCGTGCGCGCGCACCACCAGCCGTCCGCGCTCCACCACCGAACCGGCGTGCACGCGGGCGCCGACGCCGACGCTGACCGGCAGGTTCTCCCCGGTGATCGCGGACTGGTTGACCACCGCCTCACCGTCGACCACCTCGCCGTCTACGGGGATGCCGACATGGTCGTGGATCACCACCTCGTCGCCGATCTCCACCGTGTCGATCGGCACCTGAATTTCCGTGCCCGCGTCGGGGCCCTCGGTCAGCCGGACCCACGCCGTGTCCTGACTGCCGCGCAGCAACTCCGAAATGGCCCGCCGCGTGCGCCGCAGGGTCAGGTCCTGCAGGTACTCGCCGATGTTGAGCAGCCACAGCACCGTGAGGGCGACGACGTTCTCGCGCAGGATCAGGCTGGCCACGGTCGCCGCCGAGACCAGCGCATCGGTGCCGGCCCTGCCCGAGCGCAGCGAGCGCAACGCACCGCGCAGGAACGGGTAGCCGGTGAAGATGGTGACGCCGGTGGCGACCGCGCGCCCGCTCGGGCCCATCAGCGGCGGCCGGGCAAACACATAGCGGCGCACGCCGAGCAGCGCCAGCGCCGCACCCCCGATGACCATGCGCAACACGTCGGTGTTGCGGATCTCCGACGAATGCGGCGCGCGAGTCGGGATCAGCTCGGCGGCGACGTCGGCGGCGGCGCGGATCGCCGCCAATACGGCCGAGCGATCGCAGCGTCTGGGCGAGTACCACACGACGACGGACCCGGTGCGCGGGTAGGCGTGCACCACCCGCACCCCGTTCTGCTTGGTGACGGCCTCCTCGACCGCCACGGCACGCCGGGAATCGGAGCGGACCCAGTCGACCTTGACCCGCATGCGTCCGGCCGCATCCGAAACCACAACTAGCGCAGGGTCTTCGGTGTCGCCGGGTTCGGCTACCGCTGGGACCAATGCGAGGCCCATGCGATCAGTGGTCGTGCTCGTGGACGTCGCTAACCGCCGGGGTGGGCGCCTCTTCACCGATGCGCTCGCGGGCTTCGGCCATCACGTCGGCGATCTTCAGCCGGGCCGACTCCGCGGCCTCCTCGGCCTTGCGGGTGCCGCGCAGCCCCAGCTCGGCCGCCGACACCGCGGTCTCATGCAGTGGCGCCTTGGCCGCGGCCTTGCGCAACAGCTCGTACGCGGTTACCCCGGCCAGACCGGTGACCACCGTCGTTGCCGCCTTTGCCACGAGCCCGTACACCGCCATTGCCCACCCTCCTCGATAGCCGTTTCGACCGACGTTAACATCCAAATATAGCGATATCAACATGTATCAGTATCATTCGTTCGGCAGGTTGTTGGCCGCTATTTGAGGCTTGTTGGTATGCGATCTGCGTGGATAGGGTTTTTGTGGCGCCTGCGCGGGGCGCGTCGGTCGTCCAGCAAGTGGCGGCAAAATACCGACATGTTCCTCTAAGGGGACGGCCAGTCGTGGCGGGACGTTTCGGTCTATCGAAAGGTTTTGCCGCCCATGGGTTTTCCTATGTCGCCCGCGGAGGCGTTTTTCCTGTTGGCCGAGACGGCGACGCGGCCGATGCACGTGGGCGTGCTGGCGGTGCTAAGCCCGCCGGAGGACGCCGACGCATGCCACGTGCGCGACGCGTTCGCGGCTGCCCTGGCGCGGGGTCAGGCGGCACCGCTGTGGCGCAGGCGCGCCCGCCGCTCGCTCGCCTCCCTTGGACAGTGGTATTGGCACACCGACTCCGAGGTCGATCTGGACTACCACGTGCAGATCAGCGCGTTGCCGCGTCCCGCAGGCGACGCCGAGCTGTGGGAATTCGCCTCAGAGCTACACACGGCGCCATTGGACCGCTCCCGCCCGCTGTGGCAGATGCATCTCATCGAGGGCCTCGCTGACGGGCGGTACGCCCTCTACCTCAAGACCCACCCCGCGCTGGCCGACGGCGTCGCCGCGATGCGGTTGCTGCAGCACAGCCTCGACTCGGACCCGGATCGGCGGGGGATGCCCGGCCTGTGGGAGATCGAACATCCCGCCAAAGGCAGTGAAGACCATGCCGCGGCGCCTGCCGGTACGCGTGCGCTCACGGCGGCGCGCGGGCTCGCGGGCGCGGCCAGAGACCTCCCGGGCGTGGCGCCCGCAGTGGCCGACACGATCTGGCGGGCGGTGCGTGGACGCGGCGGTCCGCTGACGCTGGCCGCACCGCGCACTCCGCTCAATGTTCCGATCGGCAGCGCCAAGTCCATCGCCGGTCGCACCTTTCCGTTCGATCGGGTACAGCTGGTCGCCAAGCACACCGACGCCACCGTCAACGATGTCGTGCTGGCCATGTGCGCCGGGGCACTGCGCCGTTATCTGCTCGCCCGCAGGGGGTTGCCGGCGACTCCGCTGATGGCGGTCCTGCCGGTCTCCGTGCGCGGTGCCGAACCCCTGACCTCTCCGGTCGCGCCGGATTACTTTGCCGACAACAGGATCACGGCGTTGACGTGCTCGCTGCCCACCCACCTGGCCGACCCGGCGGAGCGCCTGGCCGCGGTGCAGACCAGCACGCGCGAGGGCAAGGCCGCGCTGGCCGGCCGCACCGAGCTGCAGGTGATGACGATGACCGCGCTCGGCGCGGCCCCGCTCGCGCTGGCCATGACGCTAGGCCGCGAATTAGGGCCGCTGCGCCCGCCGAACGTGATGATCTCCAACGTTCGCGGTCCACACGGCCCGCTCTACTGGAACGGCGGCCGCCTGGAAGCGCTGTACCCGATGTCGATCCCCGTCGATGGCCAGACGCTGACTTTCACCTGCACCAGCATCGACGACCAGATCGCCTTCGGCCTGACCGCCTGCCGTCGCGCCGTACCGGGGATCGGCACTCTCGCCGATTACCTCGGTCGTGAACTCGATCTGCTGGACACCTTCCATCGCATACCGGATGCCGTGCGCCGTGATCGAGGCCGCGATCCTCGGCCCCGCCGGCGCCGGACCGCCCGGCGATCAGGCCAGGTCTAGCGACCGGCGCGGTCGGCTACTCGAGGACTCGGGTGACCTTCTCGGTTTCGATCCTGCGCTGCATCAGCGACCCATCCGGATTGGCCACCTGCACCAGCGATCCGCCGACGGCCATAATCGCCAGCAAGCCGTCCACCAATTCGTCGGGCGTGGCCCAGGACGCGGCCGAAAGCACTCGATCGCCCGACGTCAAACCCTTTGTTGCCGAGGATGTTTCGCAATCAGTCAGCACCTGCTCGACGGATCGGCCGGCGAGCGCCGGGCCGGGCCGGGACTCGGGGATGATCTGGTCGCCGTGCACCCGCACCGCGGTCGCGTAGTCGGTGACCCCGACGGGCAGGCCGGGCGCCGGGCGCCCGAACGGATCGAGCGACAGCACGGCCACCTCGCCACCGGAGACCGCGGCGTCGGCCGCGTCCAGCCGGTCCAAGGTGCACAAGGCGATGTCTGCCGCACCGTCGAGCACCACCTCGGCGCCGATCCACCACACCCCGAACAGGACCGCCGCCGTCTGCCAGTGGGCCGGCAGCAGCACCGCGACCCGGCTGGCCGGCCCGGCAGCCAGTTCGTCGCGCAACAGGTTGCCGGTCTTGGCGGCCCAGTTGGCCAGGGTCACCGCGGACAGTTCGATGCGCTCGCCGGTTGCATCGTCGTAGTAGGTGATGCGCGGGCCGACCGGGTCGGCGCGCAGCATCGGGTCCAGGATGGCCCCCGACAGCGTGCTCAGTTGATGCACTCGGGTTTGTCGGAGCCCGCCGTCAGGATCGGCGACGGCGCGGGAACGTTCGGGTCGGTGGACGATCCCGGGCCCGACGCCCGCGCCGGAGTCACCAAGCCCCCGCCCGAGAGCCCAGACCCCGGACCGGTGTAGTCGTTGGCCAGCACCACCCGGACCGAGCCCGACGGCATCGATGGGTCGGCGACGACCGGCAACCCGCCCAGGTCCTGCGCGATCTGCTGTGCGCCCAGGTCGTCGGTCTTGGCGGCCCGCACCTGGCTGGCGGTCACGTGGCCGCCGTCGCTGTTGCCGACGGTGCCCGCGGTGAAACCCTTGGCGCTCAACACTTGTGAAACGGCCGCCGCCAGCCCGTTGATGTCCGTGTCGTTGACCACGCTGGCGGTGGTCTTGGCCGGCGTGTAGGCCAGCTGTTCGGTCTTGCCCTGATCCTGATCGTGCAGCAGGCCGGCGATCCACTCCTGAACCTGATGCGCGTCCACCCGGACGACGCTCATCATGCCGTCGTCGCTCCAGCCGGCCCCGTCGAGCACCGGAATCGTGGCGAAGGCGACGTTGCCGCCGGACAGCTTTTGCATCTGCTGGACGAAATCCATGATGTCCCAACCGGAGGACAACACCACCGAGCGCTGGACGGCCTGCTCCAGCCGCTTGATCGTGGCCGGGCTGGACAGCGTATGCCCGGAGATGACCTTGTGGGACAGCGAGGCCATCACCGCCTGCTGGCGCACCACCCGGTCCAGGTCGCCGCGGGCCAGCTCGTGGCGCTGGCGCACGAAGCTGAGCGCCTGCGGGCCGTCGAGCTTTTGCCGGCCGGCCGGGAAATCGGCGCCCGAAAGTGGTTCGTACACCGCATCGTTGAGACAGACCTCGACGCCGCCGAGCGCGTCGGTGATCAACGCGAAACCGAGCAGGCCGATCTCGGCGTAGTGGTCGACGGTGACGCCGGTGAGCTCGGCGACGGTCTGGATCAGGGCCTCGCGGCCAGCCTGGGTGCCCTGCGCCGCGGCATCGTTGAGGGAGTCACCGGCCTGCACCAGGCTGGTCCGCTTCTTCTCGCGGGTTGCGCCGTAGACGCCGTTGATCTTCGTCTTGCCCAGGCCGGGGGCCTGGACGTAGGAGTCGCGCGGAATCGATATCGCCGTGGCCGACTTCCCGTTGTTGGGGATGCGGATCAGGATGATGGTGTCGGTGTTGGTGGCTTCCTCGTCGCCGGCCCGCAGCGTCGCCAGTTCCTCTTGAGTCAACGGGTTGCCGTGCGCGTCGGTGCGGCTGTCCAGGCCGACCAGCAGGATGTCGATCGCGCCGTCGTCGCCGCCCTTGCCCAGCGAGGGCGCGGACATATGGAAGATGCCGTCCTCGAAGGACCGGACGTTGCTCCAGGCCACCCCGGTGCCGAGGATGACCGCGACGGCCAGCGCGGTCACGGCCGCACGAACCACACGTTGCACAGGCATCACTGTAGGTTACTTGTGTCACAGCCGCTTTCTGGGGAGCTCGGGTCGGCGTGCCAGACTCGAACGCATGACGGGCGGGTCGGGAAGGCTAGTGATCACCGGTGCGGGAGGTCAGCTGGGCAGCCAGATGACGGCGCAGGCCGCGCGCGAGGGCCGCGAGATGCTGGCCAAAACGTCATCGGAATGGGACATCACCGACGCTGCCGCCGCCGAGCGGATTATCCAGCCGGGCGATGTGGTGGTCAATTGCGCGGCGTACACCAACGTCGACGGCGCCGAGAGCGACGAGGCGCGCGCCTACGCGGTCAATGCCACCGCCCCGGAACTCCTCGCGCGCGCCTGCGCGCGGGTCGGGGCGCGGCTGATCCACGTGTCGACCGACTTCGTGTTCACCGGCGACTTCGGGGGCGCCGAGCCCCGCCCCTTCGAGCCCAGTGATGAAACGTCGGCACGGGGCGTGTACGCGTGCAGCAAACTCGCCGGTGAGCAAGCCGTGCTGGCGGCGCTGCCGGAGGCGGTTGTGGTGCGAACCGCCTGGGTCTACACCGGTGGGGCCGCCAATAAGGATTTTGTCTCCGTGATGCAGCGACTGGCCGCCGGCGACGGCCCGATTGATGTCGTCGACGACCAGACTGGCTCGCCGACCTATTCCGCCGATTTGGCCACCGCGCTGCTGGAGCTGGCCGACACCGACGTGCGCGGGGTTCTCCTGCACGCCGCCAACGAGGGCGCGGTTTCCCGCTTCGGTCAAGCCCAAGCGGTGTTCGAGGAAAGCGGTGCCGATCCGGGGCGGGTGCGGCCGGTGAGCACCGCGCAGTTTCCGCGGCCCGCCCCCCGGCCGATCTACTCCGCGCTGTCCGGGAGCTCGTGGGCCGCGGTGGGTCTAACGCCGCTACGTCCTTGGCGCAGTGCACTTGTCGCGGCGCTCGCCGCCGCTTCGACCGGTAGCCTCTACGCGTGAGCGACGTCCTGCAGGTCGTAGCCGTGACCTACTCGCCGGGCCCGCACCTGGAGCGGTTCCTGGCGTCGTTGTCGCTGGCCACCGAGCGGCCGGTGAGCGTCACCCTGGCCGACAACGGCTCGACCGACGGAACGCCCGAGGAGGCAGTCGAGCGGTATCCCAACGTGCGGTTGTTCAACACCGGGGCCAACCTCGGCTATGGGACCGCGGTGAACCGCGCGGTCGCCCAGCTCCCCGACGATGACTGGGTGATCATCGCCAACCCGGACGTCCAGTGGGGCCCGGGCAGCATCGACGCGCTGCTGGACGCCGCCAATCGATGGCCCCGCGCGGGAGCGCTGGGCCCGCTCGTCCGGGATCCGGACGGGTCGGTGTACCCGTCGGCGCGCCACCTGCCCAGCCTGATTCGCGGCAGCATGCACGCGGTGCTCGGGCCGTTCTGGCCGCGCAATCCGTGGACGGCGGCCTACCGTCAGGAGCGCCTCGAGCCCAGCGAACGCACCGTGGGCTGGTTGTCGGGGTCGTGCCTGCTGGTGCGCCGGTCGGCGTTCAGCCAGGTCGGCGGGTTCGACGAGCGCTACTTCATGTACATGGAGGACGTCGACCTCGGCGACCGGCTCGCCAAGGCCGGCTGGCTCAGCGTGTACGTGCCGTCGGCCGAGGTGTTGCACCACAAGGGCCACTCCACCGGACGCGATCCCGCAAGCCACCTGACGGCCCACCACCGCAGCACCTACATCTTCCTGGCCGATCGGCATTCCGGCTGGTGGCTGGCCCCCCTGCGGTGGATGCTGAGGGTGTCCCTGGCGGTGCGCTCGCGCCTCATGGTCCGCGGTTCGCGGCGGCGGGCGCTGAAAGAAGGGCGGCACTGAGGTGGGAACGTCCCAAGTCGATGCGGTGATCCTGGTGGGCGGCAAGGGCACCCGGCTGCGGCCGCTGACGCTGTCCGCGCCCAAGCCCATGCTGCCGACCGCCGGGCTGCCGTTCCTCACGCATCTGCTGTCGCGGGTCGCCGCGGCCGGCATCGAGCACGTGATCCTGAGCACGTCGTATCGCGCCGCGGTGTTCGAGGCCGAGTTCGGCGACGGGTCCAAGCTGGGCCTGCAGATCGACTATGTCACCGAGGAGGATCCGCTGGGGACCGGCGGCGGCATCGCCAACGTCGCCGGCAAGCTGCGCCACGACACCGCGATGGTGTTCAACGGCGATGTGCTCGCCGGCGCGGACCTGGGCCAGCTGCTGGAATTCCACTACGCCAACCAGGCCGACGTGACGCTGCACCTGGTGCGCGTCGGTGACCCCCGCGCGTACGGCAGCGTCCCGACCGAGGACGGCCGGGTCATCGCGTTCCTGGAGAAGACCGAGGATCCGCCGACCGACCAGATCAACGCCGGAACATATGTGTTCGACCGCAAGGTCATCGAACGGATTCCGCGGGGCCGGCCGGTCTCGGTGGAGCGCGAGGTGTTCCCCGGGTTGCTCGCCGACCCCGGAGTCAAGGTCTGCGGCTACGTCGACGCCACGTACTGGCGCGACATGGGCACGCCGGAGGACTTCGTGCGCGGCTCGTCGGATCTGGTGCGCGG
>Ga0075363_100000731_pt1 | contig 11153 bp, 10 predicted proteins | sample EndMetdeltDD1763_FD_71470 | JGI IMG/M metagenome (GOLD analysis project Ga0075363, IMG submission 71470) | Populus endosphere microbial communities from Tennessee, USA - Endosphere MetaG P. deltoides DD176-3 | ecosystem: Host-associated > Plants > Roots > Endosphere | place: USA: Tennessee...
GGTGACCGGTTGGCGCTGCGGGGGAGTCAGCTCCTCGGTAAGACGCTCGGCGTCGTCGGACTCGGCGCGATCGGCAGTCGCCTGGTGGAGTTGTGCGCACCTTTCGGAATGGAAGTGATCGTCTTCGACCCCTACGTCGATGCTGCGACCGCCACCGATCGCGGAGTCCGGCTGGTGCAGCTCGCCGAACTGGTCGAACGGTCGGACTTCATTCAGGTGACGTGTCCGCTGACCGCGGAGACGCACGGCTTGATCGGCAGGGCGCAGTTCGCGGCGATGAAGCCGACCGCGTTCTTCATCACGACTGCGCGCGGGCCCGTCCACGATGAGAATGCGTTACTCGACGCCCTGGTCAGCGGGGGTATCGCCGGCGCGGGCCTCGATGTGTTCCACGAGGAGCCACCCCGGCAGGACAACCCCCTGCTGCACCTGGACAACGTGGTGGCCACCCCGCACACGGCGGGCATCACCGTCGAGGCTGCGCGCGATCTGGCCGTCGCCACAGCCACGCAATGGCAGAGTATTTTCGCCGGCGGTATGCCACCGCGGCTGCTGAATCCCGACGTGTGGCCACGGTACTGCGAGCGATTTCACGACATCTTGGGCTTCCATCCCAGCGCTGCACCACTTTTGGAGAGAAGAGGCTGAGTTTGTGAGCGATTACGACACGATCGAGGTGGAGGTTCGGGGACACACGGCGTGCGTGACGCTGAACCGCCCCGAGGTGCTCAACGCGATCAACGACGAGATGATCGCCGAGCTGGCGGTGGTGTACGCGGAGATCGAGAAATCGCAAGACATCTGGACGATGATCGTCACCGGCGCCGGCCGCGCGCTGTGCGTCGGTGCCGACGTCAACAAGGCAGCCGATCATGACATGGAGAACGCCGCGGGCATCGACAACCAGGGCGAGCCGATCCTGAGCTCGATGCGGCAATGGGACGCCCCGCAGGAGGCGACGCCGCCGTGGATGCAGATGACGAAGCCGATCATCTGCGCGGTCAACGGCATCGCGTGCGGTGCGGGCATGGATCTCGTGACGACGGCCGACATCACGATCGCATCGGAGCATGCGACCTTGATGGATCCGCACGTGAGTATCGGCGTCACGTCGGGACGCGAGGGTGTGCGGTTGGCACGCATCCTGCCGCTGCCGGTCGCCATGCGCTTGATCCTGATGGGCAAGCACGAGAAGCTCGACGCTCAGCGCGCCTACGACCTGGGGGTGTTCACCGAAGTCGTCGCCCACGAAACGCTGATGGATCGCGCGTGGGAGATCGCGGAGGTGGTGAACTCGAACGCACCTCTGGCGGTGCGTGGTTCGCGAATGGCCGTCCGCAAGGGGATGAACCTGCCGATCTACGAAGCCGAACTGCTCGCCGAGAACTATCGGATGAAGGTGGCACTGACGAAGGACGCCGTGGAGGGGCCGCGTGCATTCCTCGAGAAGCGGAAGCCGGACTGGCAAGCCCTCTAACGCGAGGAGGCAGCTTTTCCTACGCCATTCCGAAGAAGTTCTTCGCGTTGGTGGACAACACCTTTCGCTTGGTCGCCTCGTCGAGGCCCTCAGTTGCCTTGTTCGCGACGTCCATGCTCTTGGGCCAGTTCGTGTCGTTGTGCGGGTAATCGGTCTCGAACATCAGCTGGTCCTCACCGACGAGGTCGAGGATGCGGAACGCGACCGGATCGCCGAAAGTTGAGAACCAGACGCGTCCGGGCACCTGGCTGCTCGGCGGCTCGGTGAGAAGGGGATGGATGCCGCCCCAGGCCCGTCGGTCCTCCCAGACCTCGTCGACACGCTGCAGGTAGTAGGGAATCCAGCCGGCTTGCGCCTCGGCGAACGCGATCTTGAGTTGGGGGAATTGCTTGAGCTTGGCGGAGAATAGCCAGTCGACCAGGGCGATGGTGCAATTCACCGCCATCAGCGCGCTTGTGACGACATGGGGCGCATCCGGGGAGGACTTGGTGAGCGAGGAGCTCGACCCGATGTGCAGCATGATGCCGACCTGGTTGCGCTCACACGCGGCGAAGAACGGATCCCAGTAGCCGCTGTGGATCGACGGCAGGTCGAGGCGGGCCGGCAGCTCTGAGAAGCACACTGCGCGCATACCTTTGGCGGCGACGCGATCGACCTCCTTGGCGGCGAGTTCGACGTCCCAGAGCGGGATGATGCCTAGCGGGATCAGCCGGCCGTTGCTGTTTGCGCCCCACTCGTCGATCTGGAAGTCGTTGTAGGCCTGGACACAGAGCAGCGCGAGCTCCTTGTCCTTGCCGTACAGAAACCGCTGGCCGCAGAACCGGACGAGGGTATTGGGAAAACAGGCGGAGGCTTCGATACCCGCGATGTCCATATCGGCGAGTCGGTCTGCGGGTCGATAGCAGCCGGGACGCATTTCGTCGTAGGTGATCGGGTCGGTGGTGAGCTCGTCGAGTTCGTAGCCGGCGGCCGCACTGATGAGCGGGATCGGGATGATCGCGTCCTCGTAGTGCCAGATGTCGGCGTCGCGACCGTCCTCGTCTTCAACGAACGCGACATCGGAGGTGACGGTCGGATCCATACGTCCGCGCATGCGGATGATCCGCGGGCCGATGTCCCGATACCGCTCGGGCAGTCGGCTGGTCCACAGATCAGCCGGCTCTACCAGGTGGTCGTCGGGGGAGACGATGAGGATATCTGCGCTCAAGGCTGCACTCCTTCGAGGCGAACTGCGAATCCAACATGCGGAACATCTATTCCCGCAAGCGAGAATGATCGTTTCCAGGGTAGCCCATGCTGTTGCGTTCGCGCGCCGGGGCTCTCTCGCCGTGCATGTTCGGCGGCGGTGGGGCAGGACGAGTTTGGCGGAGATCAGGCCGGGAGCCCGAAGCCGGTCAACGTACACGTGCACGTTGGTCGCCACATTTGCGCGGGGAACGCGTATTCTCGTCAACATCATGACTGCTAAGAAGCGTGCCGGCCGAGATTCGGAAGCCGGATTGGAACTCGTAGACACCGACCTCGAACTGTCCGGTACATGGCAGGAGCGGACGATCGAGCGGCGCCTCAGCCAGGCCCGGGCCCGCGCATTGGCGCGCAGTTCGCGGTTCTTGGCCGCTGCGTTGGAACTGGTCGAGGAGTCGGGCAAGGCCGACTTCACGATTCAGACGCTGATCGACCGGTCGAACCTCAGCCTGCGCGCGTTCTATCAGCATTTCGCGGGCAAGGAAGAACTGCTGTTGGCGCTCTACGAAAACGCCACCAGCCAGTTCATCGAAGCCATTCGGCACGAGGTTGCCGCAGCGGACGGTCCGATGGAACAGCTCGAGGCGTTCTGCCGCGGTTTTCTGTCCCGTGCCGAGTCATCAGAGGCGATCGGCGGCCGCGTCATGACGATCTACAACCTGAGTTTGGAAATCGAGCGGCCGGCGGACTTTGCGAAGATCTGGGAGCCGCACCAGAAGCTGCTGACAAAAATCCTCACCTCATGCTCGCGCGCCGGTTTGGTTCGAAAAGACTTGACCCCAGCGCAGTTGACGACACTGTTGAACTCGACGCTGATCGCGCTCGCGCAGATCGGGGTGTTCCATCTCGGAGTCAAGGGTGCTGAACTCACCGAGGATCAGCTGTGGGCGTGGTGTTTGCAGGCGCTCACACCGCCTGCGGGCGCGAAACCGAGGGCGACGGCCACAAAGGCGGCACCCAAGAAGGCCGCCGCGCGCAAACCGCGCAAGCTAACGGGGTAGGCCGAGTCCACGCTGGGCGATTATGGTGCGTTGCACTTCGCTCGTGCCGGCATAGATGGTGGTGCCCAACGAGAATCGCATCAGATGCTCGAATCGGCCCTGCTCGGGTGCGGTCGGCTCGAAGTAGCTGCGCATCCCGTCGGGACCGACCATCTCGACGACGTCCTGGGTCGCGCGCGCCAACGCCTCCGTGCTGAAGACCTTGGACATCGGACCCTCGGCGACCGGAATCTGACCTTCCTCCGTCATCCAGACGCACCGGCGTTGCAGCAGCATCGACACCTCCAACTCCATCGCGACCCGGGCGATGCGCCGCCGCACATCCGTCTGTGAGAGTTGTGGTGAGCCGTCTTCGGTCTGACTGGTCTGCGCCCAGTGCTCGGCGTGATGCAGCAGCCGGTCGATGTGCGGCCCCCACCCCGACGCATGTTCGTCCTGCAACGACAAGCCGAGGACCTGCCAGCCGGCGTCGACGTCACCGATCCGCCACTCGTCGCCGATGCGCACATCGCTGTAGAACGTGATGTTGGTGCGCTCGCCGGAAAGCGTCCAGACCGCCTGCGCTTCAAACCCTTCGACATCCGATGGCACGAGAAACATCGTCAGGCCTTTGTGTTTGGGCTTGTCAGGGCTGGTGCGAGCCAGCAGGAACACGTAGTCGGCGATATGACCGTTGGTGGTGAACATCTTGGATCCGTTGATGATCCAGTCATCGCCCTCGCGCACGGCTCTGGTGGTCGCGGCGGCGACGTCGGACCCGCACTCCGGCTCGGTGAATCCCAGCGCGATGGTGATATCGCCCTTGATCGCTGCGCCGAGGATGCGATCGCGCATCGCGGGTGTGCCCACGGCACGGATGATCGACGCGACCATCCGCGTGGTCTCGGACAGGTACACCGGCGCGTCGGAGCGCATGAACTCTTCCTTGAGCACCTGATCGTCCCAGACGTTGCGGTCCTGCCCGCCGAGCTCCGCCGGCCAGGTCGGCGCGAAGTAGCCGCCGTCGACGAGCCCTTTGGCGAACTCATCGTCGTGCGCGACTCCGCTTCGATAGATCCGCTCCTCGAATTCGGGAGTCAGCGCCCTCTGGAGGTGGTTTCGCACCTCGTCGCGGAAGGCGGCGGTGTCGGCGTCGAGTCGAAAGTCCATGGAGTGAAACCAATCTGTCGTCACTGCGCAAAAACCAGTGCAGCGGATAATGTTACTCTCAATAATGAGAGTAACCGTATCCGCATGTGAGGGGACTAAACAGTGGACCTGAGCCTCTCTGGCGAACAACGGCAGCTGGTCGACTCGTTCGCTGCCATCTACGCCAGGGAGTCGACGTCCGAACGTGTACGGGCCGCGGAGCCATCGGGGTTTGATCCCAAGTTGTGGAAGGCGCTGCTGGACACCGGCGCCGTGGAGATGGCCGTCGACGAAGCGTCTGGCGGCTGGGGCGCTTCCGAGGTGGAGCTGGCGCTGACCGCCGAGCAGTTCGGCCGGACAGTCGCCTCTGCGCCGGTCATCGAGAGTCAGGTCGGCGCTCGGTTGCTCGCACACTGCGGTGCGGCAGGTGCCGAACTACTCGCCGACGTACTCGCAGGCGACAAGCTCGTCACGTTCGCCCCGCGCGCGAGCAACGGCCATTCACTGCGCCTGGTACCCGCAGGCGCGGTGGCGGATACGGTGCTGGCATTCGTCGACGGACGCCTCGTCGCGGTGCCGATCGGTGAGAATCGCCGTCCCATCGATAATTTGGGGTCATTACCCCTCGCCGACATCGAGCTCGACGACGTCGCCGTTCTCGCAGAGGGGGACCACGGGCTGCGATTGTTCTCGAGTGCGCTGGACCTGTGGCTGACATTGACCGCCGCCGCGCTGGCGGGTGCCGCCAAGAGGGCCGTCGAGATCGGTGTCGACTACGCCAAGCAGCGCCACGCGTTCGGCGCCGCCATCGGAACCTTCCAGGCGGTTTCCCATCCGCTCGCCGACAGCGCCACGGCCGCGGACGGCGCGCGCCTACTGGCGCTGCGGGCGGCATGTGCGTTCGCCGACGAACCCGACCGGGTCACCGAGCTGGCCGCGATGGCATTCGCGTTCGCCTACGAGACCGCCCGCGACGCAACGCATCACAGCCTGCACATCCACGGCGGCTATGGCTTCGGTATGGAGGGCGACATCCAGTTGTACTACCGGCGGTCCCGCGGGTGGGCGATGGTGTACGGCGAGCCGTCAGTCGCGCTGGACCGTGTCGCGGACGCCCGCTACGGAGCCGTGGCCGGCTGAATCGGCTACCTGGGCGTCAGGACGGCGAAGCTCAGCGTCGCCCGCGCCGCCAACCGGTCTCCGCCGACGTCGGTGACGTCGACCGCGACCACGATCGTGCGCCTGCCGGCTCGCACGAGGGTGGCGGTGGCGCGCGCCGGGCCCTCCATGATCGGCGCCAGGAAGTGGATGGTCATATCCGCGGTGCTCGCACCCACCCCTTCGCCGGTGTACTTGATCGCGAGGCGGCCACCGGCCACGTCGATCAGCGTCGCGACCAGCCCGCCCTGCAACGCACCCCGGACATTGACCAGATCCGGCCGGTTCTCCAGGTCGACGACCACGGTGTCATCGGTGTCGACGATGTCGAAGAACGGCAGCTGGGCGAACAGGTGATCCGGAATGGTCACCTGCATCGGACGTGGTGTCACGACTCAACCCTGACCTGGTCCTTGACCGACAGGACGATCGGGGGAGCGGTCCGCCAGTTCGGCACGCCCTGCTCCTCGCCCGCGGTGGCGCGTTTGTCGTCGCGAACGCCCACCCAATGCGAATGATTCAGCTGGTGCAGTGTGAAGCACGACTGCAATGAGTTGTAGAAACCCATGTTGTCGACAGTCTGGTTGACCGACTCCTTGATCAACAGCGCCGCCATGGTGGGCACTTCGCCGATACGGCGGGCCATATCCAGTGTGCGCTCGGCCAATTCGTCACGCTTGAAGACCTTGCTCACCATGCCGAGCCGGTGCGCCTCGTGGATGTCGATGGCATCGCCGGTGAGCATGAGCTCTTTGGCCTTTCGGGGGCCGAACTCCCACGGGTGGCCGAAGTACTCCATACCGCACATACCGAGCCGGGTGCCGACGACATCGGCGAAGCGAACCTCTTCACTGCCGACGATGAGGTCGCACGCCCACATCAGCATCAGCCCTGCGGAGAACACGTCACCGTGGACCTGCGCGATAGTGATCTTGCGCAGATTGCGCCACCGCAAAGTGTTCTGAAAGAAGTAGTGCCATTCCTGGAGCATGATCTTTTCGGCGCCCTCCCGGGTGCCGCCATTTATCGACGCTGTCGGGTGTTGATCGGGGCCCTGCCGAAACTCCGCGCTGGCCTGCTTGGAACCGATGTCGTGTCCGGAGGAGAACATCTTGCCCTCGCCGGCGAGGATCACCACCCGCACGTTGTCGTCGGCTTCAGCGCGTCCGAATGCCTCATCGAGCTCGACGAGCATCCCGCGGTTCTGGGCGTTGCGCTGTTCGGGCCGGTTCAGCGAGATGCGCACGATCATGCCGTCGTCAAAGCTCTCCCACTTCAGGAATTTGTAGTCGCTCACCGCGGGCTCCTCCAGGTTCTGCAGTTCGGTAATGGTGTTACCGAAATATGAGAAGATATATTCTCACAGCTCGGTTTCACACAGTCGGAAAGGCTGCACATGACCGTACGTCAACGTCAACCACGGGTAATCCTCTGGGGACCCGGGCAAGTCGGGGTCGGGGCGCTGCGCGCACTGATCGCGCATCCCGGCCTCGAGCTGACCGGGGTGGTCGTCTACGCCGAGGCCAAGGACGGCAGGGACGCGGGCGATTTGTGTGGCATGCCGACGACCGGTGTCATCGCCTCGCGTGACGTCGACGCCGTGCTGGCCACGGACGCCGATGTCGTCGCCTACTTCGCGTCGGGTGACTACCGCTATCACGAGGCGGCCGAGGACATCGCCCGCTGCCTTCGCGCGGGCAAGAACGTCGTCTGCACATCGCTGGTGCCGATGTGCTACCCGCCCGCGGCGGATGCGCAGACCCGCGAACTCATCGCTGCGGCATGCACCGAAGGCGGAACCAGCTTCTTCAACAGCGGCGTCGATCCCGGCTGGGCCAACGACCTCATCGCGTTGACGATGACCGGAATGTCGAGCCAAGTCGACAAGATCATCATGCTCGAGATCCTCGACTACGGTCCGATCAACCAGCCCCACATCATGTTCGAGTTCATGGGCTTCTCGCATCCTCCCGAACACCAGGCACCACTCTTCGATCCAGAACGCCTCGCCGCGCTGTGGGCGCCGACCGTGCATCTGGTGGCCGACGGCGTAGGGCTGCCCTTGGATCGCGTTGACACGACGATCGAGAAATGGTTGGCCACAGAGCGTTACGAAGTCGCATCCGGACCGATCGAGCCGGGAACCATGGGGGGTATGCGTTTCAAGCTCGCCGGCATCGTCGACGGTGAGGAACGCGTCGTTCTCGAGCACATCACGCGCATGGGCGAGGAATCCGCGCCGGACTGGCCGCGGCATCCGTCGCCCCACGGTGGTTACCGGGTGATCATCGACGGTTTGCCGACGTACACCGTCGACATCGAAATGCACGGGCGCGGAAACAATATGCGCGGTCTGACGTATGCCACGGTGATGCGCGAGATCAACGCCATCCCCGCGGTGATCGCCGCGCCGCCCGGCATGCTCTCCACGCTCGATCTCCCGCTCATCACCGGTCCGATGCGCGGCGGTACCTGGCGGGGTGTGCGGCCGCGGATGGCGAACGCGTGAACCGCCGAGAAGTACCGCAGGTCACCGACGACCTGTGGACTGTCATGAAATCGGCGACCGCCGTGCGGCGGTACCGCGACGAACCTGTACCCGATGACGTGCTCGAGAAGTGTCTGCTCGCGGCGTCCTGGGCGCCGTCGGGCGGGAATGGGCAGCCGTGGAGATTCGTCGTGATCCGCAGCCCGGAACTTCGTGAGGTGATCACCGAGGCGGCTCGACAGACCTGGGAGGTGATGAAGGAGTTCTATCGGTTGCCAGACGTCGCACAGGACGCTGACGACCCGAAGTCGCGTGTTCTTCGCGCCATGGCACAACACATGCACGTCGGTGGGGAGGCTCCGGAGCTGGTCTTGTTCTGCGTGCAGCCCCAGCGTGGAACCACCGAAATGCAGCAGGCCGGATCAATATTTCCCGCTGTCCAGAACTTCCTGCTGGCCGCGCGCGCCCAGGGTCTCGGCGCGGCTATCACCTTGTGGCACGGCCACTGTGAACCCGAACTGCGCGCGTCTATCGGCATACCGGACGATTGGAAGATCGCGACGCTGTTGACGGTCGGCTGGCCGGCTGGAGGGCATCACGTCGTGTCCCGTAGACCGTTGCAGACAGCAGCGGTGATAGACACATGGGAAACCCCTTGGTCGATGAATGAGGCGTAACAGTGCGCAAACCCCAACTCTCTCTGTATCTGGCGACCTTCACCGACGGTGATCACCACGACTGGCGGGCGACGCTGGACCTGGCCCGCGCGATGGATGAGGCCGGGGTGGACCGGCTCGTGGTGTCCGACCACGTCGTGTTCGGCGAGAATCTGGACGCCTACGCAGATCCGTCGGTCGGCGGCCAGGCCGGTGGTCGTCAGCCCACGGGACCCGACGGTGCCTGGCTGGAACCTCTGATCGTCCTCACCGCGATCGCCGCTACGACGACCCGTATCAGGCTGGGCACGGCGATCCTGCTGGCTGCGCTACGGCGCCCCGCGGTGCTGGCCAAACAGGTGGCCACCCTCGATGTCTTGTCGGAAGGGCGGGTGGACCTGGGCGTCGGAGTCGGCTGGCAACGCGAGGAGTACGAAGCCGCCGGTCTGTCATTCAAGGACCGTGGACGGCTGCTCGACCACACGCTCGAGGTCTGCCAGACGCTGTGGACGCAACAGCGGGCGAGCTACGAGTCCGCCGAGCTGACGTTCGACGGCATCCACCAAATGCCCAAGCCGGTGCAGCCCGGCGGGGTGCCGTTGTGGATCAGCGGCACCGTCAACAACGCCGTCGCGCGCCGCATCGCCCGCTTCGGAAGCGGCTGGATCCCTTGGGCCTCCGCATACGCGGACCTTCCGGGGGCCATTGCTGCCATGAAGGACAAGGTGGTCGAGTTCGGCGGCGATCCCAGCGACCTACAGGTGCAGGGCGTCGCGCGGGTCGCGAAGAACGGCGACGGGACAATCGACTTCGCGGCCTCGGCGGCGGCAGTCCCCGCGCTCGTCGCGGCGGGTGTCACCGACGTCCGGTTCCCCGCAACGGTGACTGCGGACCCGGATAGGGCGCTCGGGCTCATGACATCGCTCGTCGAGGCGTTCCGCGACGCGACGGGTTGATCGGTCCGAAAACATGCAGCTTCGCGATCACATCGGGTCCACGAAAACCGCTGTGGTGCTGCACCCGTCAGCGACGGTGGTGAGTTTCGCCGAACTCGATGCGCGGGCCAACCAGCTGGCCCACTTCCTACGCCGCGTCGGTCTCGGGGCCGGCGACACCGTGGCGATCCTGATGGAGAACAACGAGCATGTTCACGCCGCGATGTGGGCGGCGCGGCGAAGCGGGCTGTACTACACGGTGATCAACACACATCTCACTGCGCCCGAGGCTGCCTACATCGTGGCCGACAGCGGAGCCAAGGCCGTCATCTCCTCACATGCGATGCGTTCGGTCTGCGAGCAGCTGCCGGTCGCGACGCTGGCGGCAGCTGTCCTCGCCGACGGCGACCTCGACGGCTGGCAGCGCTACCCGGATTGTGTAACCGCCGAGGCGGCGACACCGATCGCCGATGAGAGCGATGGTCTGCTGCTGCAGTACTCGGCGGGCAGTACGGGGCGTCCCAAGGGAATTCGGCGTCCGTTGAGCTCCGCGCGACCGACCTTGTCGACGCCGGTTTTCGAAGCGCTGGGGGTGACCGGCGATTCGGTGTATCTGAGTCCCGCACCCATCTATCACACCGCGCCCGCGATGTGGACGATGGCAGCGCAGGCCGTTGGAGCGACCACGGTGGTCATGGAACGCTTCGACGCCGAGCAGGCGCTGGAATGCATTGAGCGGTACGGTGTCACGCACGCTCAGTTCGTACCGTCGATGTTCGTCCGGATGTTGCGCCTGCCAGAGCGGACGCGCCGGCGCTACGATATGTCGAGCCTGCGCCGCGTCGTCCACGCGGCCGCGCCGTGTCCGCCCGAGATCAAACACCAGATGATCGACTGGTGGGGCCCGATCGTCGACGAGTACTACGGGTCATCCGAAGGTGCGGGTATCTCGTTCATCCGCGCCGAAGATTGGCTCGAACGACCGGGCTCGGTCGGCAAACCGATGCTCGGCGTGCCGCACATTCTTGACGTGGACGGGCACGAACTCCCGATCGGTGAGATCGG
>Ga0075363_100000733_pt1 | contig 11141 bp, 14 predicted proteins | sample EndMetdeltDD1763_FD_71470 | JGI IMG/M metagenome (GOLD analysis project Ga0075363, IMG submission 71470) | Populus endosphere microbial communities from Tennessee, USA - Endosphere MetaG P. deltoides DD176-3 | ecosystem: Host-associated > Plants > Roots > Endosphere | place: USA: Tennessee...
CCCCGGTCTCGTAGCTCAGGGGGAGAGCGTCCGCCTCACACGCGGAAGGTCACTGGTTCGATCCCAGTCGGGACCACAAGCATTGTTTCGGCCCCATACGATCACCGGATGGGCCAGCCCTCGATGACTGATGACGGTCGCTACATCGTCGTCGACGGTCGCCGGTGGCGAGCGACCGACCCGCAGATACCCGAAGAGCGGCGGGCAGAACTGGTGCGGATTCTGATGGCGTGGCGCCGTGAAGTGCGTAGGACGAAAGGAACCCCGGAGGAGCCGGCGGCCAGGGCGGGCGTGCATTCCGCGAAGGTCGCGCTGGGCGAGCGAGGCACTCCGCCATGGTGGGACCAGGATGACGAAGACCGTCGTGCGCGGTGGCAGGCCGAGGTGCCGGAGCCACGCTGATGTCGACCGTGCTGCGCTACCTCAAGCTGCAACTGCAGTCTGTCGCGTGCTTGGGTATCGGCCCGTTCTTCCTCGTCATCTATGTCGCCGCTGACAATCCTCAGCCGGCCTGGATGCTGTGGTGGGGGCTGGGCCTCACAGTCCTCAGTGTGTTTCTCGCGTTGAGGGCCACCAAGATTGGCGCCAACACGATGTTCTCTCGTCGCGATCCCGAAGGCGACTTCGACCAAACAGTGGATGACAGCGACAGCTTCGCCGGCCGGCTACGCGGCGAAGAGCCGCCAAATCCCTACGAGGGGTTCCTTCCTCCCGACCCGCGCAAGTGACACGTGAGGTCGACAGCGGTTGCCGCGCTGTCGGTGGACGTCCCGCTCAGCCGTGCGGCGCCTCTGAAATCTTGGTGTCTTCCTTGCCGAGAGTCTGGCAGTACAACGTGACCGACGTCTTCGTGGCGGTGATCTCCAGATTCGTCGGATCCTTGCCGCTGCTGTCCTTCAGCATCTTGCTGACTTCGTCGTTCTGCTTCTGTTCTTCCTGGGTGAGGAAGTCTTTGCACTTCGTGTCGCCGCCGGTGTTGACGATCTCGGAAGCCGAGCATCCGCTCATGACGACGGCCGCCGCCGATGCCGCGAGGATGGGGTAGACGAGTCTCTTCACTGAGGTCCTCTCCGGTAGAAAATGGCATCGCCCTCATTCACCGAATTCGCCGATTCGAAACGTCAGCGACGTCGCCGCCACACCACGATTCCCACCGCCACTGCGCCGAGCAAGGCGATCGCGGCGATCGGCACCGTTCGCTTCGGGTCGTCGGTGGCGGCGTGCCGCAGCGAGTCAGCCTTCTCGACGACCTGCTCCTTGGTCTCCGCTACCTTCTCTTGAGCGCGTGCTTTGACGTCGAGCTTGTCGGCAAGGGCTTCGACGGTCTGTCCGAGTTCGTTTCGCGTCTGCTCGACGTCGGCCTCGATATCGCTGATGCTCGCGTCGGGACCCGGCTCGGGTCGGTTGGGATCAGGTGCGGCCATGGCGTGCTTCCTTCACTTCTTGGATGTCGTCTTTCACCGTCTCGACGGTTCTCGGCACGGCTGGGGTGATCTCCTCAGCCTGGCGTCGCCCGATCAGACCGGCGACACCCGCGGCGAGGAACAGCACCACCGCAACGATGAGCGCGGCCGCCCAAACCTCGAGTACCAGCGACAATGCCGCCACCGCCGCGCCGATCAAGGTCACGAAACCCACGAGGGCCAACACCCCCGCGAGGCTGAACAGGCCTGCCCCGATGCCCGCATGCTTGGCCGATTGCTGAAACTCCTTCTGTGCCAAGCGCAATTCGTCGCGTACCAGCCGCGAGGTCTGCGCCGACAACTGGCTCAGCAACTCGCCAGTCGAGGCATCTGCGGCGGGTTTGGATTCAACAGCCATAGTTCCATCCCTCACTCAATGCTTCCTTCACTCCGTGATGCCCGTGTTCGTGGGAACGAAACGCATACCGGCCTTTCGGTCGTCCGTGAGACACGTTTCGGGCACAGATCGATCACCGGAAGGTATCGATCTAGGTGTTGAAACGCTAAGTGGTACAAGGGCTTCGATACAGGCAGCACCGAATATCACCGTTTGGAAGCTCAGGGTCACCATTTGGACACGTTGCGGTGCGGCGTGTCCCATCGATGTAATTCGCCCACATAATTGACGAGGTCGTCCAGCGACGGCCTTGGTTCGGCATCGGTTATGCCGCGCCACGTGAATGAGGAATGTCAGACCGCAAATGAAGGAGTCGATGGGCGATGGCGATCTTTGATCGATTCGACCTCAAAGTAATTGCTGTCGGGGGGTTGTGCGGTTTTGCCATAGCTTTGAGCCCCGGTGTTGCGGCAGCTGGTGGCTACGAATGCCTCCAGACGTCGGCTGGTCAGGCCGGCCCGGCTGCGCCCGCATGCGCCCCCGTCACTGAGATGGCGGGCGTTCCGATGGCCCTGCCGGGACCTCCGCCGCTGGTTCCCCCGATCGTGCCCCCGCCGTTGGTTCCGCCGATCGTGCCGCCACCGTTGGTGCCGCCGTTGGTTCCGCCGCCGCTGGTCCCGCCGTTGGTTCCGCCGATCGTCCCGATCGCCGGTGCGCCGATCGCAGGTGCTCCGTTGGCGCCGATCACCACGATGGGTGGCGCCGCTGGCGGTAAGGGTGATCCGACCGGTCCTGCACCGGCTGGGGCGCCGGTGGCCGGTCAACCGATTGCGCCTGGTCCCACCGGGCACTGACACAGTTCCTCCGCGACGACCCGCCCTCACCGAGTGAGGGCGGGTCGTTGCTTTGTATGACGACGACTCAACCCGTTGTGGGTCAACACTATTGAGGACGTCGAGACTGCTGAGAGGCTGGTCCACGGCGGTCTGCCTGGGGCCCACGCGAAGCCGGGGACGGTCTCTCGGCGTTAGGAACCAGGCGTCTACAACACCCAGAGCTAGGAAGTGCTGAAGGGGAGGGCGTCAGCCGGCAACGGTGCGGGGAACCTCGATGCTGTTCTCGCGCACAATGATCGGGTCACCGACATTGACGGTGTTCCAGTACCACTCGGCGTCCTCGGTGCTGAGCCCGATGCAGCCATGACTGACATTCTCATAGCCCATGGAGTTGACGGCCCACGGAGCGGAGTGCACGAAGAGACCGCGCTGAGTGAAGCGAACCGCGTATTCGACGTCCAGCAGATAGCCGTCGGGGGAGTCGACGGGAATGCCGACGCTGCTCGAGTCCATCATCACGTCGCGTTCCTTGGACAACACCGAATAGGTGCCGACCGGCGTCGGGTACTTCTCCCGTCCCATCGAGGCGGGGAACACGCCCGGTTCACCCCAGCGGGGCCGATGGTGTGGCGACGGCAGTTGTGGCGCTTCGACGCCGTCGACTGTCACGGTGAACGAGTGATCGGAGATGTTGGCCACGCCGATGACAGCCGGCCCCGTGCGGAAGTTCGTGGTGGCAAGACCGCCGCGCATCGACAGTGACACCGTGCTGTGCGCAGGCCAGAACTGGTCCGGAACCCACTGCACCACAGTGTTTTCCAGCCACTCGTACTTGCCGGTCATCGGGGGGATCGACTTGATTTTGAGGGCGCGCTCAGCGGCGCGCCGGTCGGTCACAGGGGCGGTGAACGTCACCACGACGGGGTGCGCCACACCCACGACCGCGCCCTCTGCCGGCAGGACCGAGGTGATGGCCGGCCGATACGACTGGCTCGACGCCGAGCTGGATGCCGCAGGCCCCGCAACCACGCTCGCCGACGTCACGACTGCCGCAAGAACACACCGAACAACCCCACGCATGGCTTCCGATTCCTTCTCAAATTACAACCTTGTCAATTACAGATCGTAGGGCTGACAAGGCGATTCGAACCGCAAGCGTGCCTTCGCAATTCGGTCAAGGGTTCGTCACGCTTAGGCAACGGCGCGCGAATTTGGCAAACAACTCTGCGTTTGATCGCTATGGGGCACAGTAAATTTCAGGCATATCGCGAACCGAGACCGTCCCGCGATGTTACCGAGACGCTATTGCGACGCTATCTCGAAGCGGACTGACCGTCGGCGACGAGGTCGGTGGCGACCTTGATCAGCGGCACGTTCGAATCCTGCGACAACTTGCGCAGCAGCTCGAATGCCTGCACTGCGTCGACGCCGTAGCGCTCCATGATCATGCCCTTGGCCTGGCCGATCATGTCGCGGCTGGCCAATGCGTTCTTGAACTGCTCGTCGCGACGCGCGGAATTCCACGCCACCGAGGAGTGTGCGGCGAAGACCAGCCCGATGTTCTTCGACTCCTCCCCGAACACCTCGGGTTGCTCGCTGTAGACGTTGAGCGCACCGATCGTCTCGCCGGCGATGAACAACTGGAACGCCATGATCGACTTGATCGGAGTCTCGGCCAGTGCATCCTGGCGGTACAGCGGGAAGCGGTCATCGGTCTCGAGGTTGGCGACGTGGACCGTCTTTTCCTCCCATGCCGCGGTGAGGCACGGACCCTGCAGGTGGCGCTGCTGAATCTTGTCCAGCAGCATCGGATAGAAGTGCGTCGCGGCCGGCGTCTCGATGTGCTTGCCATTTCGGGTGAGCGTGATACCGGCGTACTGCGCGCCGGGGATCTCCACGGCAGCATGCTCGGCCAGCTCGGCGATCACAGTGTCGGCGTCGGCGTCGGCACGGCCGTGCAGATTCTGAACGAGCTCGGCAATGCGCAGGTGGGTGGCGTCTACCTCAGTTGGATTGTTCACCGGTCACCATCCGAAACGACTTGATCAGGGCTCTATAAGGCTACGCGCGGTGACCGCGCCAAACGACAGACTAACTGGTTGAGAGTCAAAGGGCGTTCAGATAGCGCGACGTGACCACCCGCTGCACCAGCGACGTGAACGGCGACGCCAGGCGGCTCCACCACGTGGCATGCCGGGAAAATGCCGTCACCTCCGCGAAAACACTCTCGGTCGCGGGGTCGAAGCGCACGAGAAACAGCTCCTCGCCGGACTCGGCGTGGCCCGGCAGCGTGCCGTACGCGAACCCCCGACGATCAGGTTCGTCGACGACGTACACGACTCGGCACGGCGCCTGCACCGGGCCGATGCCCACGATCACCTCCGAGCCCACAGCGGCGACTTCCGTCGTCGCCCGCACCTTGACGCCGGCGCCGCGCAGCATGCCCCATCGCATCCCGGCGGCGGCAGCCTCTTCGAAGCGCTGCCGACCCCGGCCGATCACCGCCGTCTTCTGCACATGGTGGTATCCGGCGGGCAGGGTCCCCGCGGTGGCACCGACTTCCGAATACGTCAGAGGCAGCGCGGGAAGATCCGTCAGTTTCATTGCCGCAGACGCTATCGCTTCCGCAACCCACGTCTAGCCAGGGTTTAACAATGTCGGCGTACGGTGCGAACCATGACCACCTTCACCATCGGCGGCGACCTCACCGTCAATCGTCTGGGATTCGGCGCAATGCGTCTGACGGGCAAGGGCGTATGGGGCCCGCCCGACGACCACGACGAGTGCATCCGCGTGTTGCGTCGCCTCGTCGAGCTCGGCGTCAACTTCATCGACACCGCCGACTCCTACGGTCCGTACGTTTCCGAGGAGCTGATCAAGGAGGCGCTGCACCCGTATCCCGACGGGTTGGTCGTCGCCACCAAGGCCGGGCTGCTGCGCACCGGACCCGATGTGTGGCCCGTGCTCGGCTTCCCCGCCTACCTGCGTCAGGAATGCGAGATGAGCCTGCGTCGCCTGGGGGTCGACACCATCGACCTGTTCCAGCTGCACCGCATCGACGACAAGTTCCCGGCCGAGGACCAGATCGGTGAGCTGGTGAAGCTTCAGCAGGAGGGCAAGATCCGGCACATCGGGCTGTCCGAAGTGAACGTCGACCAGCTCGAGGCTGCCCAGAAGGTCGCGACGATCGTGTCGGTGCAGAACATGTACAACCTCTCGGTCCGATCCGCGGAACCGGTGCTGGAGGCGTGCGAGTCCCAGAACATCGGCTTCATCCCGTGGTTCCCGCTGGCCGCCGGGCCGCTGGCCGCTGCCGACGGACCCCTTCAGCGCATTGCCGCCGACCACGACGCATCTGCGTCGCAGCTGGCACTGGCCTGGCTGCTCAAGCGGTCTCCGGTGATGCTTCCGATCCCTGGCACGTCGAAGGTCGCCCACCTCGAGGAGAACGTCGCGGCCGCGGACATCGAGTTGTCCGACGACGAGTTCGAGACGCTCAGCAAAGCCGGGTCGGCCGCCTCCTGAGCCAGGCAATACGGTGGTCGTGTGACGACCGATCAATCCTCGGGTGAGCACCCCGGCGGTGGATTCAACCCGCCGGTCCCGACCACCAAGGGTGGGCCCGACTACGGCCGGTTCGTCGACGCCGTCCGCACGCTGCAGGACAACGCCCGCGCTGCCGACGCGCCGGACGACGTGATCACCGAGGCCGCCGACCTCGTCGAGAAGGTCACCCAACTGCTGGCGCCCTATTACGCCGACGAGTGGGCCTCGCCGTCGGGACGCCGGATGGACCTGCCCAACCGCGGCAACCTGCTCGCGATTCCCTTGGACCTGCACAAGACCGACGACGGACGGATCGAGGGCACCGCCAGGTTTCGCCGTTTCCACCTCGGCCGCAACGGTGCTGCGCACGGTGGCACGGTGGCGCAGCTGTTCGACGGGCTGCTGGGATACGCCGCGTTCACCCTCAGCGGCAGCAAGGCGCAGCGCACCGCGTTCCTGCACGTCGATTACCGAAAGATCGCGCTCGTCGAGAAGGAGTTCCAAGTCGACGCCCGGATCGACGACATCGTGGACCGCAAGATCTTCGTTTCGGGCCGGTTGCTCGACGGCGACGACGTCCTCGCCGAATCGCACGCGCTGTTCGTGAAGCTGCGGCCAGGGCAGCCGTGAAGCAGGACGAGGAGGAACGGCCCAGCCGCGTACGCAGGTGGGCCCGGTACCGCGACAAGCTACGCGACCGCCCGAGAATCGACTTCTTCTACCGGATCGGGGTCGGAGTCGTCGGCCTGGTGGTTTTCGTCATCGGCATCATCGCCATCCCGTATCCCGGCCCCGGCTGGGCGATCCTGTTCGTCGGGCTCGGCATCCTGGCGACCGAGTTCGAATGGGCGCGGCGGCTGCTGGCGTATGCCAAGGAGCGCTATGACAAGGCGATGGACTGGTTTCAGGCGCGACATTGGTCCATCCAGATCCTCGGCGGCATCTTCACTGCGCTCGTCGTCTTCGGCACCCTGTGGCTGCTCGGCGCGGCGGACTGGACCGCCGAACTCTTCAACTTCGATTGGCCCTGGCTGAACAGTCCTATTGGCTTGGGGTCTTGAGGGGCCGCCCCGATAGCATGGTCGCGTTCGACAACACCCCGATCAATTGGAGACACCCCGGATGAGCGCCGCCGTCAGCCCCGCCCCAGCAGCCCCTATCCGGGTCGCTGCCGGGACCACCGCGGGTGCCGCGGTGCGAGACGCGGGCCTGCCGGGTCGTGGTGACCCAGCCGCCGTCGTCGTGGTCAAAGACCCTGAGGGACGGTTGCGCGACCTGTCGTGGGCTCCCGACGCCGACGTCGACGTCATCCCGGTGGCCGCAGACACCGACGACGGCCGCAGCGTCATCCGCCACTCCGCGGCGCACGTGCTCGCGCAGGCCGTGCAGGAGATCTTTCCCGAGGCCAAGCTCGGTATCGGACCGCCCGTCACCGACGGCTTCTATTACGACTTCGACGTGCCGCGCGCGTTCACCCCAGAAGATCTCGAAGCGCTGGAGAAGCGCATGCGCCAGATCGTCAAGGAGGGCCAGCTGTTCTCGCGGCGCGTCTACGAGTCCAAAGACCAAGCGCGCGAAGAACTTGCCAACGAGCCCTACAAGCTGGAGCTCATCGAGGACAAGTCCGGCGACCCCGACGTCATGGAGGTCGGCCCCCCTGGTTCCAATGACGAGCTGACTGCCTATGACAACCTCAATCCCCGTACCCGCGAACGGGAATGGGGTGATCTGTGCCGTGGTCCGCACATCCCGACGACGCGCTACATACCCGCGTTCAAGCTCACCCGCAGCTCGGCCGCCTACTGGCGGGGAAACCAGAACAACGCGAGCCTTCAGCGCATCTACGGCACGGCATGGGAGTCACAGGAAGCCCTCGACCGTCACCTCGAGTTCATCGAGGAGGCGCAGCGCCGTGACCACCGCAAGCTCGGTGTGGAACTCGACCTGTTCAGCTTCCCTGACGAAATCGGTTCCGGGCTGGCGGTTTTCCACCCCAAGGGCGGCATCATCCGGCGCGAACTCGAGGAATACTCGCGTCGCAAGCACATCGAGGCCGGCTACGAGTTCGTCAACACCCCGCACATCACCAAGGAACAGCTCTACATCACCTCGGGACACCTCGAGTGGTACGCCGACGGGATGTACCCGCCGATGCACATGGATGCCGAGTTCGACGAGGACGGCACCCTGCGCAAGCCGGGGCAGGACTATTACCTCAAGCCGATGAACTGCCCGATGCATCACCTGATCTTCCGGTCGCGCGGGCGGTCGTATCGCGAACTTCCGTTGCGGCTCTTCGAGTTCGGCTCGGTGTACCGCTACGAGAAGTCCGGTGTGGTGCACGGCCTGACCCGGGTGCGCGGTATGACCCAGGACGACGCGCACATCTACACGACACGCGAGCAGATGCGCGACGAGCTGGCATCGCTGCTGCGGTTCGTGCTCGACCTGCTCGCCGACTACGGCCTGAATGACTTCTACTTGGAGCTCTCGACGAAGGATCCCGAGAAGTACGTCGGGTCCGATGAGGACTGGGACGAGGCCACCGACACCTTGCGCGAGGTCGCGGAAGCCTCCGGTCTGCACCTCGTCCCCGATCCAGGTGGCGCGGCGTTCTACGGACCCAAGATCTCCGTTCAGGTCAAAGACGCCCTGGGCCGCAGCTGGCAGATGTCGACCATCCAGCTCGACTTCAACATGCCCGACCGCTTCGAGCTGGAGTACACCGCCGCCGACGGCACCCGCAGGCGACCGGTGCTGATCCACCGGGCGCTGTTCGGTTCGATCGAGCGGTTCTTCGGAGTGCTCACCGAGCATTACGCCGGTGCATTCCCGGCGTGGCTGGCCCCGGTGCAGGTAGTCGGCATTCCCGTTGCCGACGAACACATCCCGTACCTCAACGGTCTTGCCACGCAGATGAAGATGGCCGGCATCCGGGCCGAGGTCGACGCCAGCGACGACCGGATGGCCAAGAAGATCGTGAACCACACCAACCAGAAGGTGCCGTTCATGCTCGTGGCCGGCGATCGTGACATCGAAGCCAACGCGGTCAGCTTCCGGTTCGGTGACCGCACCCAGATCAACGGTGTGCCACGCGACGAGGCGGTCGCCGCCATCGCGAAGTGGATCGAGAGTCGGGAAAACGCCACTCCGACAGCCGAACTGGTCAAGGTGGGCGCTCAGTCGTGACACCTGAGGAGCGTCTGCCTGAAGAGCGGGACGACGAGCACAGCATCGTAGACCAGGGCGTCGGCGAGCCCGATCACCTGCAGCGGCTGTGGACCCCGCACCGGATGAGCTATATCGCCGAGTCACCCTTCCGCCGCAACAGTGCCGAACGCTCCGAGCCGTTCACCGACATCCCGAAAATGGCCGACGAGGACGGGTTGATGGTGGCGCGCGGCGAGCTGGTGTACGTCGTGCTGAACCTGTATCCGTACAACCCGGGGCATCTCATGGTGGTTCCATATCGCCGGGTGTCCGAACTCGAGGACCTCACCGTGGCGGAGAGCGCCGAGCTGATGGCGTTCACCCAGAAGGCGATTCGCGTCATCAAGAGTGTGTCCAGCCCGATGGGCTTCAACGTCGGGTTGAACCTGGGCAAGGTGTCGGGCGGGTCGCTGGCCGACCATCTCCACATGCACGTGGTGCCGCGGTGGATCGGCGACGCGAACTTCATCACCATCATCGGTGGCGCGAAAGTGGTCCCGCAGCTGCTGAGCGAGACACGTGAACTGCTGGCGACGGAGTGGGCGAAGCAGTAGTGAGCAATCTGTATCTGATGACCCGCGCGGCGTACGAGAAGTTGTCTCGGCCCACCGCCAAAGCTGCGCTGCGGATGGGGCTCACGCCTGACAGCATCACCATCCTCGGCACGGCGGGCACCGTCGTCGGTGCGCTCACCCTGTTTCCGATCGGCCAGCTGTGGTGGGGTGCGTTCACCGTCTGGATTTTCGTCCTGGCCGACATGCTCGACGGCGCGATGGCCCGTCAACTCGGCGGCGGCACGCGTTTCGGCGCGGTGCTCGACGCGACGTGCGACCGGATCGGTGACGGTGCGATCTTCTGCGGCCTGGTGTGGTGGGCCGCTTTCGGCATGCACAGCACGTCGCTCGTGGTGGCGACCCTGATCTGCCTGGTGACCTCGCAGGTGATCTCGTACATCAAGGCCCGCGCCGAGGCCAGCGGACTGTCCGCGGAGGGCGGCATGATCGAGCGGCCGGAGCGGCTCGTCATCGTGCTGATCGGCGCCGGGCTGTCGGGCCTGTTCGGCATCCCGTGGCTGTTGCACGGGTCGATGTGGGTGCTCGCGGTGCTCAGCCTCGTCACGCTGGGCCAGCGCGTGCACAGCGTGCGGACCTCGCCCGGAGCGATGGACCGGCTGACGAAGCCCGTCGGCCCCGGTGACGAACCGGAGACCACGGGACACCAGCCGGCCGGTGGGCCAGGGGATGAATCATGACGGCACCCCCGCGGGATGCGACGTCGGGCAACTCGCTGAGTGGCAGATTCACTGACTGGGGATACGCCGCGGGCTGGCGGGTAGTCCGTGCGATGCCGGAAGTCTTGGCGCGCAATGCCTTCGGTGCGGGCGCACACTACGCCGCGCGCGGTGGGGGTCCTGAACAGCTGCGCAAGAACCTCGCCCGCGTGCTCGGTGTCCCGCCCGAGCGCGTGCCCGACGGGCTGATGCGCGCGTCGCTGGCCTCCTACGCCCGGTACTGGCGCGAGGCGTTCCGGCTGCCCACGATGGACCTGACCGAGGTCGGCCGCCGTTTCGACGAAGTGAGCATCGGAACGCACCGGCCCCAGGAGGCGATGGACGCCGGCCGCGGCGGCATCATCGCGCTGCCGCACAGCGGCAACTGGGACATGGCCGGGGTGTGGCTCATCTACAAGCACGGCACGTTCTCCACGGTGGCCGAGCGGCTGAAGCCGGAATCGTTGTACAACCGCTTC
>Ga0075363_100000734_pt1 | contig 11140 bp, 10 predicted proteins | sample EndMetdeltDD1763_FD_71470 | JGI IMG/M metagenome (GOLD analysis project Ga0075363, IMG submission 71470) | Populus endosphere microbial communities from Tennessee, USA - Endosphere MetaG P. deltoides DD176-3 | ecosystem: Host-associated > Plants > Roots > Endosphere | place: USA: Tennessee...
GCGGTCACCAGCGCTTCGACGTCGGCCTTGGGACGGCCGCGAAAGCCGTCCAGCAGCGGCCAGGTCTTCAGCTCCCGGGCCATGCCGATGGCCTCCTCCCGGTGGAGGCCACCCTGCGGCGGCAAGAGGCGCATGGACGTGTCCTTGAACAGCTCCGCGGTGACGCCGCCCATGCCGAGCAGGATGGCCGTGCCCAGCGCGTCGTGGTGCACGCCCAGGATCAGCTCGGTGCCGCCGCCCACCATTTCCTGCACCAGGAAGCGCTGCGGCCGCACGCCGGCCTTGGCCTCGACCTCGGAGGCCATCGCCTGCAGGCGCTCGCCCACCGTCTCCGGCGTGAGGTTCACGGCGACGCCGCCGACGTCGCTCTTGTGCGTGATTTCGGCCGACAGGATCTTCAGCACGACGCGGCCCCCCAGTTCACGCGCCGCCGCTTCGGCCTCTGGTGGCGCCGCCACCACCCGCTCGCGCGCGCAGGCGACTCCGAAGCGGGTGAACAACTGCTTGGCCTGGGCTTCGTCCAGTGAGCCGGCCGGCAGGTCGTCGATGGCGACGGACTTCGCCGGTGCATCGGCTGGAGCAGGCGCCTGCCAGCGGCCGGCCTCGAACATGGCGGCGAGCGCGGCGGTGCAGCTTTCGGCCGCGGCAAAGGCGGGCACGCCGCGCTGCGTGAGCAGTGCACCGACTTCAGGCGCGTGGGGGCTCACATAGGCGATCACGGGCTTGTCCGAACGGGGCAGGCAGTCCTCGATGGCGCCTGCCATCAGTTCAGGCATGGCCAGGCTGGACGATCCGACGATGATGGCCAGCGCGTCATAGCTCGGGCTCTCGAGCAGCACGTCGATGGCGCCGCGCAAAAGGTCCGGCTGCAGGCCGGCCAGGGTCACGTCGATGGGATTGCGGTCCAGCACGGCGTGATCGCCGCTTTGCAGCGCGCGCAAGGCCGCGGCCGTTGCGGCATCGGGCGCCGGCGTTTCGAAGCCTTGCATGCCCAGATCGTCCGATACCAGGGTTCCGGCTCCGCCGGTCGAAGTGAGGATGGCAATCCGCTTGCCGCGCAGCTTTCGGCCGGTGGCGAGCGCCACCGGAATGTCGAGCAGATCGCCAAAGGTCTGGGCGCGGATCACGCCGACCTGCCTGAACAGCGCGTCGTACATGCTGTCGGCGCCGGCCAGCGCGCCGGTGTGCGACACGGCGGCCTTGGCGCCCGCCTCGGAGCGACCGATCTTGAATGCGACCACGGGCTTGCCTGCATGCGCCGCCTTCAACGCCGCGGCGCGAAACTTCGCGGGATTGCGGACGCCTTCCACGTAGAGCGCAATGACTTTCGTATCCGGATCGTCGGCCAGGTGATCGACAAAATCCGCCAGGTCGAGATCGACCTCGTTGCTGGTCGAGATCAGCTTCGACAGGCCGATGCCGCGCGGCGCGGCGCGCGACAAGAGCGCGCCCAGAATGCCGCCGCTCTGCGAGACCACACTGATCCCGCCGACCGGGAAATGGTCCATCTCGAGCGCACCGCTGGCGGAGAGCACGATGTTGTCGGTCAGGTTGACCAGGCCGATGGTGTTGGGCCCCAGGATGCGCATGCTGCCCGCCGCCTCGATGAGCTGCCGCTGGCGGCGCGCGCCCTCTTCCCCGGTCTCGGTGTAGCCGCTCGCGAGCACGATCGCAGCAGCGGTTCCCTTGGCCGCGAGCTCGCGAACCGCCTGGTGCGCACGCTCGGCGCCGAGCAGCACGATGCCCACATCCGGGGTGCCGGGAATCGAGGCAATGTCGGGATAGCAGCGCAGGCCGCCGATGGCTTCGGCGCGCGGATTGACCGGGTAGATCTCGCCGGTGAATCCGTGCTTGCGCAGGTATGCAACGGGGCGTCCTGCGGTCTTCGCGGCATCGCCGGAGGCACCGATGACCGCAACGCTGCGCGGCTTGAGAAGCCTGGCGATGGCATTCACGTCGTTCATTGCGCGGACTCCTTGTTCGCACCGCTCTTGGCGAGGAACGCCATCACGGACTCGCGGTGCTCGGCGCTGGTGTAGCAAATGCCTTGCGCCTGGCTGCCTTGGGCGAACACCTGGTGCGACGACAGTTCGAAGCTCTGGTTGAGGATGGTCTTGCCCAATGCGAGGGCGGTCGGCGAGCCCCTGCTCATTTCGGCGGCCCAACGCTGCGCTTCGGCGACCAGGCCATCGGCGTCCGACTTCCGGTCGGCGATGCCGAGCTGCAGCGCCTCCTCGATGTCCACCTTGCGGCCGCTGAAGATGAGTTCCTTGGCCCTGGCGAGGCCCACCCGGCGCGGAAGAAAATACATGCCGCCGCCGTCCGGAACGATGCCCCGGTGGATGTACGACCAGCTGAAGCTTGCCGCGTCCGAGGCGATGATGAAATCGCAGGCCAGTGCCGTGTCCGCGCCGAGGCCCGAGGCTGCGCCGTTGACGGCGGCGATCGTCGGCTTGGGCATGGTGTGCAGGAGCGATTGCGTATGGTGCACGCGCTGCTGGCGGCTCCATCCGTTGAAGCCGACCTCGCCCGCCGGCGCCTTCATCCGCCGCTCCATGCCCGAGATGTCTCCGCCCGCGCAAAAGCCCTTGCCTCGCCCGGTCAACACCAGGGCGCGAATGCTCTTGTCGTTGGCCACGTGCTCCAGCGCGGCGATGAATTCGGTGCGCATGTCGTCGCTCATCGCGTTGCGCTTTTCGGGGCGGTTCAGCCACAGGGTGGCGATCCCGCCTGCGACTTCCAGTTCGATCAGATTGCTGTTCATTCGATATCTCCGTTCATTCGGTGGTGATGTTGTTTTCCTTGACCACCTTGCGCCAGCGCGCTTCCTCCCCCTTGGCGTACTTGTCGAAGTCCTGCGGCGAGCCACCCTGGATGACAAGGCCCTCGGACTCCACCCGCTTGCGGAAGGCGTCCGTCTGCACGGCCTTCTTCGCAGTGGCATTCAGGCGCGCGATCACGTCGGCCGGGGTTCCGGCGGGCACATAGAGGCCATACCAGCTGTCTGCGACATAGCCCGGCACGCCGCTTTCCGCGATGGTCGGTACCTGCGCCAGGGAGTGGGCCGCGGACCGCGTGGCGGTCGTCACGGCCAGCGCGCGCAGCTTGCCGCTCTCGACGAAAGTGCCCACCGCTGCGGCGGTCGCGAACATCACGTCGACCTGTCCACCCAGCAAGTCCGTGATGGCCGGGCCTGCACCGCGGTAGGGGATGTGCGTGATGTTGGTCTTGGTGAGGTTCTTGAAGAGTTCGCCAGCCAGATGGGCCGACGTGCCTGCGCCCTGCGATGCGAAGGACAGCTTCCCCGGATTCTTCCTGGCCGTGTCGATCAGGTCCTTCACGGACTTGAGCGGGCTGTCCGCGCGAACCACCAGCACGTTGGGGGAAATGCCCACCAGCATGACCGGCGCGAAGGCTTTTTCATGGTTGTACGGAAGCTTGGGCTGGATGCTCGGGTTCACCACGTGCGCCACGGTGGCCATCACCATCGTGTAGCCGTCGGGCGCGCTCTTGGCCACCGCGTCGGTGCCGATGATCGTGCCCGCGCCCGGCTTGTTGTCGATGATCACGGGCTGCCCCAATTCCTGGCCCATCGTGATGGCCATGGTGCGCGCCACGAGGTCGGTACCGCCGCCGGGTGCGAACGGCACCACGAGCTTGATCGGCTTGTCCGGGAATGCGGCGCGAGCGGGCGCCGCCCCGAGGCCGGCGAACGCGCACGCGCCGACAAGCGAAAGAAGGATGGCATTCCCGGCCCGTGCCAGGCTCATGGTGTTCTGCATGGTGTGTCTCCGTCAAAAGGAAAGATGCGAAAAGCAGGCATCGAGGGCGGCGCTGCGGCTCTTCTCATCGACTGGGGTCAAGCTTAGGTACATGGGCTCGGCCGCGCATCCCCATATTTCCATTGGATGGAATTTGCGGTAGGCTTTCGCCGTCTCGCTTCGAGCGCTTTCATGCACCCTTCTTCAGACTCCGCGCCACGGCGCCAGCATCACGAAGATCCGCTTCTGAACAGGTCCCTGGTCCGGGGCGTCGAGATCCTGCGCGCCTTCCGGCCCGGTGCGGACTTGCTGGGCAATGGAGAGATCGCGGAGCGCACCGGACTGTCGCGCGCAACCGTGAGCCGCCTCACGCAAACGCTGGTCGAAACCGGACTGCTCGAACACGACCGGATTCGCCGGGCCTATCGGCTTGCAGCGCCTGTGCTGAGCCTGGGCCACGCCATGCGCTCGGGATCGCCGGTGCTCCATGCGGTGGCCCCGTTGATGCGCGCACTGGCCGAAAAAATGCGCATCAACGTCGGCCTGGCCGCACCCGACCGGGACGAGATGGTGTACCTGGAGTCCGTGCGCTACAACCGAAAGGTCGCGCTGCGAAACGTGGTCGCGGGTCAGCGCGTGCCGATGGAGCTCACCTCGCTGGGGAGGGCCTATCTGGCCGTGGCGCCGCAGGGTGAGCGCCGCGCGCTGCTGGCAAAGTTCAGGGATGCCCGGCGCTCCGAATGGGGCCGCATCCGGGACGAGATCAAGGCCGCGATGGCCAGCGTCGAAGAGCGGGGCTATTGCGTGGCTTCATGGCAACCGGAGGTTGTCGCGCTTGCGGCCCCGCTCGTCATGCCCGAGGGGCCCATCTACATCTTCAATGTCAGCGTCACCACGGCGGCGAGCATCCAGGACACCGAAGCGGAATTGCGGGGACCGCTGCTTGCCCTGCGGGACAAGGCACGGGCGGTCCTGATGGCGGCGGAGCCGCCACCTTCGCGCGCGGGCGGCTAGAAGTCGATCTGTATGTTGGCTTCCTTGACCGCCTTGCCGATCTTCGACAGGTCCTCGCGAATCAGCTGGCGAAACTGCTCCGGGGTCGACTTGGCCGGGATGAAGGACAGCTCCGCAAATTTTGCCTTGAGAGCGGGCGTCTCGACCGCCTTGGCAATCTCCGCGTTCAACCGCTCGGTCACCGCTGCCGGCATGTCGGCCGGCCCCCAGACGCCGTACCACGAGAGCAGCTCGAAGCCGGGGATGCCGCTCTCCGCGACGGTGGGAACATCGGGCATGCCGGGCACCCGGGTCTTGCTCGTGACGGCCAATGCGCGCAGGTGCCCCGCCTGCACGAACGAGCGAACGCCAGGCATCGGCGAGACCGCTGCCGAGACGTGCCCGCCAACGACATCGGTCAGTTGCGGTACGGCCCCCTTGTAGGCCACGATTTCCATCTTGAGCTTCAGCGCCCGGTTGATCATTTCCTCGCTCAAATGGCTGGTCGTTCCCAGGCCCGACGTGGCCCAGCTGTATTTGTCGGGATTCGCCCTGGCCAGCGCGGCGAACTCGGCCAGATTCCTGGCGGGAACATCGTTGTTGACCGCCACCACCAGCGGCACGTAGCCGATCTGCCCCACGGGAGTGAAGTCCTTCTCCGCGTCGTAGCTCTTCTTGGTCAGGACGAGCGGCAGGTACACCTGGCTGGAAGCGTTGAACAGCAAGGTATGGCCATCGGCCTTGGCCTTCTTGACGGCCAGCGATCCGAGGACCCCGGAGGCGCCGGGCGTGTTCTCGATGATGATCGGCTGGCCCAGCTGCCGCTGCAACTGGTCTGCCACCATGCGGCCCACGGTGTCGATCGAGCCTCCCGGCGTGTAGGGAATGACCATCCGGATGGGCTTGCCGGGATAGCCGTCGGCACTGCAGACCTGAGCGCCTGCGATGGCGACTCCCAGCAGCGCGAATCTCGACAGCGAAACGATCTTGTTCAACATGGTGTGTTTCCTTCAACGGTCTGGTTGCGGCGGAGCCTGGTAGATGCCGTGCGCGAACTCGGCGATGGCCGCACTCATGGCCTGCGGCTGTTCGGGAGCCATCGCATGCCCTGCATCGCGGATGACCCGGACCGTGACCCGTTCGCCCAATAGGGGCCGCATCACGTTGGGGATGACGACCGCGTCGTGCTCGGCCTGCAGGTCCAGGATCGGCGCGGTCTTTCCGCCCGAGAAATAGTCATCGATGGGGGTTGTTTCGCGGGCGCGGCCCTGCGCGTCGTGCGCAGCCGGAAACCAGCCGTCGAGCCATACGCCAGGATCGTGCCCCGGCGCAAAGAAGGCCTTGCGCAGGCACTCGAGGCGTTCGTCCCGCGACAGGGACAGGTCCCCCGCCCCGTCGATCGCCTCGCGCAGGCGGCTGTACGGCTTTTCGGCGGACCCCGGCGGCAGCTTCCCGGCCGACGCCGCGGCCATGACGATGCCGCAGACCAGGTCCGGGCGGTCGGCGGCGAGCGCGCGCGCCGGCTGGCTGCCCCATGCGTGGCCGACGACGACGACGGGCCCGGTTTCCTCATGGTCGAGCACGGCGGCCACGTCGCCCGCAAAGTCATGCATATCCAGGTTCTCCATCGGCCCCCGGCTACGTCCAACGCCCCTGGGCTCCGGGCGGAGCACGCGAAAGCCGGCGTCGCAGAGCAGGCTCGCGACGACGTCATAGTCCCGGCCCGATCGCGCGAGCGAGGGCAGGATGCAGATGACCGGGCCGGCGCCCTGATCGTGGCACTCGATCTGGACCGTTTCGTTCGAATTCGCGGGTCGATGGGAGACCAGCTTGCTCACGGGAGGCTCGCGCCTGGTGTGGTTGGATGTTGTGATGTCGTCGGGCATGGCGGGAAGTCTCGGCCGCCTCGCCTTTGCCGGTAAGCAACCACCGGCTATACCAGCTATGCCTATTAGCTATGCGCTTTGGCGGTGCCGGAAATCCAGCTCCTGAAGAAGCTGCGCCGTCCCGCGGACGAGGCGAGTGGCCGGACGCACCGTCGGCGTCGCGAGCACCAGCACATTCCAGATGCCCGGCGGTCCGATCGGCGCGTGCGGCAGCACTCCGTCGCCCATCGTGCCCAATGCACTCTCCGGAAGGATCGTGCATCCGACGCCGGTCGCGACCAGCCCGAGCGCCGTGCCCACGGCGCCGACCTCCGCCAGCACCTGCAGCTCGATGCGGCGCGGACCCAGGACGGAGTCGAGCAGGTGGCGGATCGCGTTCGGCGCGCTGGGCAGCACCATGGGGTAGTTGGCGAGCGCGGGCAATCCGACCCGGGCCGGCAGCTTGCTTTTGGGCGGCGCCACCAGCAGGAGCTTTTCGCGCATCAGCGGCTGGAACGAAAGCTGGGGCGAAGGCGCGGGATCGAAGAGCAGCGCCAGGTCCAGCCGCCCCGCGATCAGCGATTCGCGCAGCGCAACGCTCAGGCCTTCGAGCACGGTGATGACGGCGCGCGGAAACCGCTGCCTGAACCGCTGGACCAGGGCCGTGCTCAAGCCCAGCGCCACGCGCGGCGGCATGCCGACCACGATCCGGCCGCCGGGGCTCTCGTCCATCTCTCCCAGTTCGTCCCGCGCGCGACGCGCGATCTCGAGCATGGCGCGCGCGTGGACAAGCAGGGCTTCCCCGGCGTCGGTCGTGGTCACGCCGCGCCCGGTTCTCACCAGCAGCCGCTGGCCGAGATCCGCCTCCAGCAGCGCGATCTGCCTGCTCAGGCTGGGCTGTGCCAGGTCCAGCATCACGGCGCCGCGGCTGAAGCTCCCCGCGTCGACCACGGTGACGAAATACTGAAGCTGCCGGAGTTCCATAGCCAGCCAGCATAGCTGATATAGACGCAATGTCCTTACGCACACTGGCCGCAGCCGAGACACTGCGTGCATGACCTCAACCCTTCCCCCGGGGGCCTGCAATGCCCATTGCCATGTGTTCGGGCCGCGCGCGCGCTTTCCGTATGCCGCAAGCGCCACTTTCATTCCCGCGGCCGATGCGCCAAAGGAGGCCTTGTACGCGCTGAACGACCGGCTCGGCCTTCCGCGCTGCGTGGTCGTGCAATCGGCCTGCCACGGCTTCGACAACCGGGCCACCGAAGATGCTGTCGCTTCGCGGCCTTCGAGCTACCGCGGGATCGCGCTGCTGCCGACCGACACCGGCGATGCGGAACTCCAGCGCCTGGACGCCGCGGGCTTTCGCGGCGTCCGGTTCAACTTCATGGGGCACCTCGGCAAGCACGCGCCCATCGAGGAGGTCCTGGCGCTCGCGGAACGCTTCGCGCCGCTCGGCTGGCATCTGCAGATCCACGGCGATCCCGCCTTGCTCACGGAGCTGGCGCCCGCGCTGCGGCGCTCGCCGACACCGGTGGTGATCGACCACATCGGCCGCATCGATGCGGCGCTGGGCCTCGACCAGCCGGACTTTCGTGCGCTGCTCGGCCTGATGGCGGACGAGCGCTTCTGGGTCAAGGTGAGCGGCATGGACCGCATCACGCGGCAGGGCCCGCCCTATCCCGACGCCCTGCCCTTCGCGCGGATGCTGGTCGCGGAATTCGGCGACCGGGTGGTGTGGGGCAACGACTGGCCCCATCCCAACCACGCCGGGCCGATTCCCGACGAGCAGCAGCTCGTCCACCTCATTGGCGAGATCGCGCCGACCGAATCCGCGCGCCATGCGCTGCTGGTCGGCAACCCGGAACGCCTTTACCGATTTGGAGACCAGAGATGAGCTTGCGGTTCGAGAACAAGGTTGCCATCGTGACCGGCGCGGGCTGCGTCGGCGCCGGCTGGGGCAACGGGCGCGCGATTGCCGTGCGCCTTGCCGAAGAAGGTGCCAAGGTCCTGGCGGTGGATCGCGATCGCGCCCGGCTCGACGAGACGCTCGAGTTGGCCGGCAACGCCCGCGCGTCCATCACGCCCTGGGTCTGCGACGTGACGAACGGAGAGAGCGTGGCCGCCATGGCCGCCGCCTGCCTGGACACCTATGGAACCATCGACATCCTCGTCAACAACGTGGGAGGTTCCGCGGCGGGCGGGCCGGTGGAGCTGCCCGAAGAGACCTGGGATCTGCAGGTCGACGTGAACCTCAAGAGCGTGTTCCTGGCCTGCAAGCATGTGCTTCCCACGATGCTCGCGAAAGGCGCGGGCGCCATCGTCAACATCTCCTCGACCTCGGGCCTGCGCTGGACCGGCAGCGCGCAGGTCGCATACGCCGCGACCAAGGCCGGCGTCATCCAGATGTCGCGCGTGATCGCGGTCCAGCATGCGGCCCAGGGCGTCAGGGTCAACAGCGTGGTCCCGGGGCAGCTCCACACGCCGATGGTGGAGACACGCCTGGCGAAGCAGCGCGCCGGCGGCGACGTCGATGCGCTGCTGGCCCAGCGCCAGAAGCGCATTCCGCTCGGCTTCATGGGCGACGGCCGCGACACGGCGAGCGCCGTGCTGTTCCTGGCGAGCGACGAGGCCCGGTTCATCACCGGCACCGAACTGATCGTCGACGGCGGCATGACCGCGCGCTGCGACTGAGTTCGAGCCATTGGAAAAACGGAGACACTCATGATCAAGCGCTACCTGCTCGCGGCGGCATTCGCGGCGATGCTGACACCCGCCGTGCATGCACAGCCGAAAACGACGCGGATCGTCGTTTCCTTCACCTCCGGCGGGCCTGTCGACGCGGTGGCCCGGACCATTTCCGAGCAGCTCGGCAAGGAGCTGGGCCGCACGGTCATCGTGGACAACAAGCCGGGCGCCAATGGCGCGATCGGGGCCGTCGACGTCATGAAGTCGGCCCCGGACGGCGCAACGCTGTGGTTCACCAGCGTCGGCGCGGCCGCGATCAATTCATCGCTCTACGAGAAGCTGCCCTACGACATGCAGCGGGACTTCGTGCCGGTCTCGCTGGTCGTCAACAACGTCGAACTGCTGGTGGCCCAGCAGAGCAATCCCGCCAAGGATGCGGCCGAGTTCGTGGCGGCGACGAAGAAGCGCAACGAGCCCGCGCCGATGGGCTCCTCCGGCACGGGGAGCATTCCGCACCTGGCGATCGAGCAGCTGGCCGATTCGAGCGGCGCCAGGCTGCTTCATGTGCCCTACAAGGGCGCCGCCCCCGCCATCACCGACCTGATGGGAGGCCAGATCAGCGGCTTCTTCGGCGACGTGCCCGGGCTGCTCGGGCACCTGCAGGGCGGGCGGCTCAAGGCGCTCGGCGTGGCGTCGGGCAAGCGGCATCCTTCGCTGCCCGACGTGAAGACGCTGGAAGAGCAAGGCATCAAGGGTGTCGACACCAACAACTGGTATGCGCTGTTTGCGCCTGCCAGGACGCCGCCGGACATCGTCGAGGCGCTCAACAAGGCGGTGCGCAACACACTGGCCAACCCGGCGGTGCGCGAGAAGCTGCTGAAGACGGGCACGGAGCCGGTCGGTTCCACCCCGCAGGAGCTCGCAGCCACCCAGAAGCGCGATGCCGAGAAGTGGGCGACGCTGATCCGCGCCAAGAACATCAAGGCCGAATGATGACGAAAACAAGCCCTGTCCGCGTCCCCCTCGTGCAACCCGGCACGCGTGCCGAGCTCGCCGAGATCGAGTCCCGCATCATGGCGGAGCGCGGCCGCGTATCGCTGCTCTACCAGGTGCTGCTCAACAGCGGGCCGATCGCATCCGGATGGGAGCGCATGCTCACGGCCGTTCGCAATCAGACCGGCGTTGCGGCCGACCTGCGCGAGCTGATGATCCTTCGCGTCGCGGTGCTCAACGGCGCGAGCTTCGAGTACGAGGCGCACGTGCCGCACGCGCAGAAAGCGGGCGTGAGCGCCGAGAAGATCGACGCCGTCCGGCAGGACACGTTGCCCGAGGTGTTCGCGCCACTCGAGCGCCTGGTGCTGGAGCTGACGGACGCCATGACCCGCCACGTGGTGGTGCCGGACGAACTCATGGACCGCGTCCAGCGGCATTTCGACGCCAAGGGCGTGGTGGAAGTCGTGGCGACGGTGGCGGCATACAACATGGTGTCGCGCCTGCTCGTTGCCCTGAACGTTGCACATTGAACGAGGGCGCGGCAATGCAAGACCTGTGGCTTCTCAAGCACGAGACAACCATGGCCGGTCCGCAGGAGGGCTCGGGCCTCGCCCAAGGGAGTGAAGCCCAGCTGTGGCACGCGGTGGATGGTTCCTCGATCTATCTCTGCGTGTCGGGGAATACCTCGCCGGTTGCCGTCCCCCCATCGGCCGCGGGCGCATGGAGACGGCTCACCTGCCTGCAGGAGCTGCGGGGAGCGTCGGCCGGCCAGGCCGCTTCGCACCACTACATCGTGGAGACCGACGTGCTTGCCGAGTTCGAGGACGACCTCAATGCCTGGTA
>Ga0075363_100000735_pt1 | contig 11139 bp, 1 predicted proteins | sample EndMetdeltDD1763_FD_71470 | JGI IMG/M metagenome (GOLD analysis project Ga0075363, IMG submission 71470) | Populus endosphere microbial communities from Tennessee, USA - Endosphere MetaG P. deltoides DD176-3 | ecosystem: Host-associated > Plants > Roots > Endosphere | place: USA: Tennessee...
GAGTTGACGCTGTTGACGAGCTTGGCAGCGGTGTCGACGTCCCTGACCAACTTGTCCCCACCGAATTGGCTTCGCATCGATGAGAAGGCGTCGATCAGACGCTGCATGCTGGGAGCGATCCGGTTGACTTGAGCCCGCACGTCACCGAGGTTGTCGGCCAGCGTGCTGGCCCCGGTCGTCAGTCGATTGAGATCGCCGGTGTTCTGATGGATCAGGTCCGAACCGGCGGCCAGCCGATCACCGACGATGCCCGCCTGATAGGTGGCCCTGAACTCTTGCGGCACAACTCCAGTCGGCCGAGTGATGCCGATGACCAGACCGATGTCGGGTAATTGGCTGACCCGCTGCGCCATCTGCTCCAAGTCCGCAAGGGCCTGCGGTGTGCGCAGGTCGCGTGGCGACTGGACGAGGATGTATTCGGGGACGGCCTGGCTGATCGGGAAATGGCGTTCGAGCGCGGTATACCCGATCGAACTCGGGGCCGAGGGGGCCACGGCCTTGCGATCGTCGTAGTTGTAGCGGACCAGGCTCGCGCAGCTGGCGAGGATGAGCAGAACGAGCACGCTGGCAACCAGATGGGTCTTCGGCCGCCGCACAATTCGGATTCCCGACCGTCGCCAAAACCGAGCGGTGAGTTCACGCCGCGGCTTGACCCAGCCGCGTGGGCCGGCCAGCACCAGGATGGCCGGCAGCAACGTGACCGCGGAAAGGAACGCCACGCCGATCCCGATCGCGGACGACACCCCGATCGTGGAGAACACGCCCATCCGGGCGAAGCCGATCCCGAGGAAGGTAACGCCCACCGTGGCGGCGGACGCGGTGATCACCTTGCCGATCGAGATCAAAGCGCGCTTCACCGCAACATCGAAATCTGCCCCCTGCCGCAGATAGTCGTGATAGCGGCTGATGAGGAAGACAGCGTAGTCGGTTCCCGCGCCGGCGATCATTGCGCTCAGGAAGATGACGGACTGGTTCGAAACCCCCAGCCCGAATAGGTGGGAGACGGCGGCCACCACGGCCTGCGCTGTCACCAACGACATCCCGATCGCGACCAACGGCAGCAGCATGGTGACCGGATTTCGGTACACCAACAGCAGAACGGCGAGCACAAGGAAGGCGATCGCAAGCTCGATCGGCATGCGATCCCGTTCGCCCGCAACGGTCAGGTCGGCGGCTGTGGCCGCGGGTCCGGTGACGTAAACCTTGAGTGAGCCGTCTCCGACGTTGTGTTTGACGATGTCGGCGACTCGGTTGTAGGCCTCGTACGCGCGCGGCGTACCCATCTCCCCCGCCAGCCCGACGGGCAACACCCAGGTGGTCTTGTCCTTGCTCGTCAAGAACGGACGCAATTGCGGCGTGCTGACGAAGTCCTGAAGCATCACCACATCTGTCACGTCGTCGCGCAGGGCGTCGACCAGCTTGCGATAGGTGGCTTCGTCGGGCTGTTTGAGCCCGTTCTCGTTGATCAGCGCCACCACCAGAAGGTTGTCTGTGCCCGATTCGTGAAACGCCTCGGTCATCTCTCGGGCGGCGACGCTCGATGGGGCGTCGTTGGGCAGCATCGCGAGCGGATGCCTCTGCGCCATCTCGCCCAGGCTCGGGAACGACAGCGGCAGTGCGACCGCAATCGCCAGCCAGACCCCGATCACCACCCAGGGCCACCGCACTACGAAATCGGCTAGCCGTCGCAACTCGCCCGCACCTCTAGTCCCACCATGTCGATCCCCGCCTACGCAACCACTCGCCCCCACTGCCCGCTGTCGGCGACCCGCGCGCACACGGACTTCATCGCTGCTATGTATCGGGCAACTGACTTCTGTGCGACGGGGTTATCCGGAAGCATCACCGCCATTGCGGTGCCTTCCTCATATCGGAAGATGTAGATCGTCAGTTGGTAGGAATATCGTCCGTCGGAGTAGATGCCGATATTGTCCGCATAACCCAGCTCGGCTGCGGCGAGCACGGCGCTGAGCGGGGCGGCGCCGGCATGGAAGAAGTTCGACACCGGAAAGTTCGGCCGAGGCCCCTCCAACCACGGCGCCAATTCCAACACTCGGTAATACGGCACCTTCGCCAAGTTCAGCCCGGAGTCAAAGGAAGCCTGCGCTGCCCAGGCGGCCTCACCGAAAGACGCGGCGGCTATCGGGACAGTGATCGGGACCAGGCCGGTAAACCAACCTTGTGTCATGAAATTATCCGACGTGCGGCGGGTATCTCTTGGCGTGAGACCGTAATAGGTTGCCGCGCCCGTGAACTCATGCTCCACCCGGGCAATACATGCAAACAAGCCGCCGATGAAGCGCGCGCCGGACGCCGTGCAGGCCGCTTCGAATCTATCTGTCTGTTCGGCGTTCATCACGTTTTCCGACACCATGCCACCGTTGGTCGGCGCCAATGGGTTACCAAGCGGCAGTGGGAACTCAGGAAGGCTGTTGTTGTTATTCTCGGCGAACTCGATCCACGCACTGACCTGCGGCGAATCGACGGTTAAAGCGGACGTGTAATGGCGTTCCTGAACACAGAATTCGTCAAAGCTGCCCGCGTCGGGCAGTGCAAGCGGCGTGTCACTTTCCGTCAACGCGGCGTACATTCCGTGGGACTCCAGCATCGTCGTCCCGATTAACGCGGCGTCCCCATGGACGTGATCAATGCTCGCATAGAAGGTGAAGTGGTCTTCGCCCTGAATGATGCCGAAGGTGAAGCAACCCCACTCGAGCGGATTCGGTATATCGACCATGTGCTTGTGCAGGTCTTCAATGGTCATTTCACCGTGATCGATCGGCGCGAATTCGATATCGGCCGGATCTTCGATGGTGTGCCTGATGACGTCGCCGGCACCGTCGTAGGAGAACCAGCTGCGATAGGTATCGTGCCGACGCAGGTAAGCGTTGAGCGCGTGATTCATTGCGGAAATATCACACTGGCCCGACACCTCGCAGGTAGCGATGATTTGTCGGGAATAGTCGAGCCCCTCAGCGGCCTGGTGGTAATAACCACGAAGGTGCTGCGCCTGCATATAGCTGACCGGTACAGAACTGACCGGGGCTTGCCGAGCCTTTTCACTGGCCGCAGTTGTCGGGTGCCAGGACGTGACTACTCCTGGGCTCAGTGCCGAATCGCCAATTGAGCCGATCGTGACTTTCCCGATGCGCAATATTTCTCCTGGTTCGGACGGCTGGGGTGCGGAGACCACTCGTAGAGACATCAACATAGCCCCCGTGGCAATCCCCGCGCCGTGGGCGCTGATACCCGCAACAGCGTTCAGACTCGAGCGGCCGTAGAGGTGACGGAACGGCCCGGCCATGGGACGCTTGAGAACGGAAAGTCCCCCGGAACCGTAAGCCTGTCGATACCCCTTCATAACGCAAGCATTGGGGGATGGCAGGGGACGGACCGTTGAGGGAAACGACCGATGCGCGCGAAGGTCGCATCTCGATAGCCTCCATCTTGGCTGGAGGTGGTAGCTGGCGGGTTCCCCAGAAGTTGGGGATGCACATGTAATCCGCAGCTGCCCGACGTCCGAGATGTTGGCGCCGCACATACAATACGGGCCGCTGGGATGACCGCATCTTCACCGGCCAGGGCAGGAAGGGTGACCGCATGGTATTTGCCGAAAGTCCGATCGAGCCGATATCGGGTTTTGCGATAGTCGGCTACGCGGCCCGAGTTCCGGGCGCCGCGGATGCGGACGAATTCTGGCAGGTGCTGCGGCAAGGGCGGGACACGGTGTCCGAGGTGCCCGAGGACCGGTGGGATGTCGAAGAATTCTTCGACGCCGATCCCGAGGCTCCGGGGAAGATCGTGACCCGTCGGGCGGGCTTCATCGACGACGTCGCAGGCTTTGACGCGCCCTTTTTCGGGGTGTCGGCGCGTGAGGTCAGATTGGTGGACCCACAGCATCGACTGTTGCTGGAGACGGCGTGGCAGGCGCTGGAGCATTCGGGCACCGCGCCAACGAGTTTGGCAAACACCAGGACCGGCGTGTACGTGGGTTTGTCCACCCATGACTACCTGGCACTGCTCTCCGAGCATCTCAGCCACCCCGAGGTTGAGGCCTATATGGCCATCGGCACGGCGGCGGCCGCTGGAGCGGGCCGGATCTCCTACCGGCTTGGGCTGCAAGGCCCTGCGGTCACGGTCGACACCGCGTGCAGTTCGTCGCTGGTGGCAATCCATCAGGCGTGCCAGGCGCTGCGCCTCGGGGAGTGTGACCTCGCGCTCGCGGGCGGCGCGAACGTGCTCGTCAATCCGGCGACCATGATCACCTTCTCCAAGTCGGGGATGCTGGCGCCCGACGGCAAATGCAAGACGTTCGACGCGGCCGCCGATGGCTACGTCCGCGGCGAGGGCTGCGGTGTCATCGTCGTGAAACGGCTCGAGGACGCGATTCGCGACGGCGACCGGATCCGCGCCGTCATTCGGGGCAGTGCGATCAACCAGGACGGCGCATCGGGCGGTTTGACGGTGCCCAATGGTGTTGCCCAGCAACGGGTTATCACCGAGGCGCTGGAGCGCGCCGGGGTGGCGGCAGCCGACGTCGGATATCTGGAGGCGCACGGCACCGGGACGTCGCTCGGCGATCCGATCGAAGTCCAGGCCGCGGCCGCGGCACTCGGCGACGGGCGCGATGCCGGCCAACCGCTGCTGATCGGATCGGTGAAGACGAATATCGGCCATCTGGAGGCGGCCGCGGGGATCGCGGGCGTCATCAAGGTCATCATGTCGCTGGAGCACGAGGTACTGCCGAAACACCTGAATTTCCAGAATCCGTCGCCGCACATTCCGTGGGACCGGCTTGCGGTGCGGGTGGTCGACGAGGCCACCGCGTGGGAGCGCAACGGCCGGCCGCGAATTGCGGGCGTCAGTTCGTTCGGGTTCTCCGGGACCAACGCGCACATCATCCTGTCCGAAGCACCTGCCGAGGTCCAGGTCGTTGCGGCACCGGCCGACGATCGACGGTTCAGCGTGCTTCCGCTATCGGCACGCACCCCCGCCGCTCTGGTGCAGATCGCTGAGCAGTACCGCGACTGGTTGACCGCGCATCCAGAGGCCAGCTTGTCTGATGTGTGCTTCACCGCCGGGGTTGCGCGGTCCCATTTCGAGCATCGGGCCGCGTTGGTGGTGAACTCTCGGGAATCGGCCAGTGAGCTGCTCGATGCGCTCGCCGACGACCGCCCGGCACCGGGTCTGGTACGGGGTGTGGGCGCCGATGCGCCGCCGAAGACAGCGTGGTTGTTCCCGGGGCAAGGCAGCCAGTTCGCAGGCATGGCCCGAGAGCTGTTCGAGACCGAGCCGGTGTTCGCCGACACCGTGAATCGGTGCGCCGCGGCGGTCGCCGACGTGCTCGAAAAGCCGTTGCTGGACGTCATTTTCGATGATGACGACAGCGACACGTTGCGACAGACCCAATACGCGCAGCCCGCCTTGTTCGCGGTCGAGATGGGCCTGGCCCGGCTCTGGCAGTCGTGGGGCTTCGAACCCGACGTGGTGCTGGGTCACAGCGTCGGCCAGTACGCGGCGGCCTGCGTCGCCGGTGTCTTCAGTCTCGAAGACGGCGCGTCGTTGATCGCAGAGCGCGGGCGGCTTTTCGGTAGTTTGCCTGCGGGCGGTCGGATGGTCGCGGTGTTCGCCGACGCTGAGCGGGTAGAGGGCTTCACCGACGAGTTCCCACGGTTGTCGGTGGCCGCCTACAACGGTGCCAACACCGTGCTCTCGGGGCCGACCGAGGATCTGGACTCGGCGGTGGCCGGCCTGGCGGCCGAGGGTGTCCGATACGAATGGCTGGAAACCAGCCACGCCTTCCATTCGGCGCTGTTGGATCCGGTGCTCGACGACTTCGAGTCGTTTGCCAGCAAGTTCAATTACAGTGCGCCACAACGGACTTTGGTGTGCAACCGCACCGGCGCCGCGCTCGGCAGGAATGCGAAACTCGATGCGCCCTACTGGCGGCGCCACGCGCGGCAGCCGATCGAGTTCGCGAAGAGTGTCGGCACGCTGGCCGATCTCGGCTGCGCGGTGCTGTTGGAGGTCGGCCCGCAACCGATACTCAGCGCCGCGGCAATGCGGGCGTGGCCCGACCAGGCCACCACACCACGGGCGATCCCTTCGCTGCGTCGAAAAGGCGCCGACCACCGCCAAATCACCGAAGGCCTCGCAGGTGCATACATCGCAGGCCACCTGCCCCACTTCGGTGCTCTGCAGCAGGAATCGGCGCGCAAGGTCGACTTGCCGACCTATCCGTTCGAGCATCGCCAGTACTGGTTCCGTGACAAGGCCCAGCCCGCCAAGAACACGGAAGCCGCAGGCCAGGCTCCAGGCATGCGTACCGAAGCCGTCCGGCTTCTTGAGGACGGCCGCATCGAGGAACTCGCTGCGCTGCTCGATGGTGCCGGCGACAATCAGCAGACCGCCGATGTGCTGACCAAGCTTGCTGCACAACACAATCAACAGCGAAACGCTCAGTCCATCGCGGACATTCGCTACGAGATTCACTGGGAAGAATCGGCGACGGTATCCGCTGCGCCGGGCGAGGGATCCTGGCTCCTCATCGGCGATGACGCCGACGTGATCGCACCAGTGGTCGACGTGCTGACCGCGCACGGCCATCAGCATCGAATCCTCGGGCTGCCGACGTCCGATGCGGACGAGGAAGCGCTGGAAGCCACGCTGCGCGCCGCGGCGGCGGACGATCCCACGCTACGTGTTGTGCATCTCGCGGCCCTCGACTCGGACACGGCACCCTCGATGCGATCGTTGTTGCGGATGCAGCATCGAGTCCTCGGCGGAACACAGCGACTGTTCCGCGCCGCAGTTGCCGCTGAACTCCGCACGCCCATCTGGCTGGTTACCCGTGGCGCACAACGGGTTACCGGCTCGGACTCCGTCTCGCCGGTGCAGTCCTGCCTGTGGGGGTTCGGCCGCGCCGCCTCCCTGGAACATCCGCAGGTGTGGGGCGGTCTTGCGGATGTGTCCACGGGCAGTGCTGACGAGTGGTCACGTTTGATCAACCACGTGGTGGCGGCCGCGCCGGGGGAAGACCAGATCGCGCTGAGGGCTCAGACGGTCTACGTGCCCCGGCTGACTCGTCCTGCGGGCCAGCCGCTCTCAACACCGCTGGCTCTGCGTGACGACGCAACGTATTTGGTGACGGGCGGTCTCGGTTCGGTCGGTCTGGAGATCGCCGGATACCTGGCCGCGCACGGCGCGCGGCATCTGGTGCTGAGCAGCCGACGCTCGCCCAGTGACGCCGCGCAAGCGCGCATCGACGAGATACGCGAACAGCACGGCTGCGAATTCCGCGTCGTCGCGGCTGATGTCTCGAATCCGCACGATGTCGCCCGCCTCGTGACCACTGTGCAGGCCGAACTGCCGCCGCTGGCCGGCATCGTCCATGCCGCGGGCGAGATCGGTACCACCCCGCTGCGCACCCTGGACTCCGCCGAAGTGGATCGGGTGTTCGCCGGGAAGGTCTGGGGCGCTTGGAATTTGAGCGAAGCCACCGCGGACCTGCAATTGGATTTCTTCCTGAGCACGTCGTCCATCGCCTCGGTGTGGGGCAGCTACGGCCAGACCGCCTATGGCGCGGCCAACGCCTTCCTCGACGGGCTGGCCTGGCGGCTGCGCGAGCAAGGTGTTCATGGGATCAGCGTCAACTTCGGTCTGTGGTCGGCAGGCATGGCCGACGAGGACGCCCGTGCACGACTGGCTCAGCGTGGTGTCAAGACTCTGCCACCTGCTGATGCGCTGGCGGGGATGGCCGAACTCATGGTCGCTCCGGCAGCACACGGGGCCGTACAGGGAGTGGTGGCGCGCATCGACTGGGCTCGCTTCCTGCCGCTCTATCAGCAGACGGGGAAGCGGTCGTTCCTGGCGGAGTTGGAGCGTGAGGTGCCTGAGTCGGTGTCCGCACCGACACCTAGTGGATCTTCAGGTGACACCCGCCTGGTCGAGCAACTGACACTCGCCCCGGTACAGCAGCGCAGGAAGCTCGTCGTGGAGCATCTGCGCGACATCGTCGCGGAGGTGACGCGGATCGATCGAGCCGAGATCCGCGAGGAAGCCGGATTCTTCGACCTCGGCATGGATTCGTTGATGGCTGTCGAACTACGGCGACGCGTCGAGCATGCAGTGGGCAAGGAAGTCCCCGCGACCCTGGCGATGGACTTTCCACGACTCATCGACGTCGCCGACTACCTGCTTGGCGACGTGCTCGCCCTCAATGCACAGGCGATCGCTGTCTCAACCCCGGTAATGACCTCACTGGCAACGGGTTCCACCGATGAGCCGATCGCGATCGTCGCCGTGGCATGCCGTTTTCCCGGCTCGCCCGATCCCGAGGCGTATTGGGAACTGCTGACCGATGGTGTCGATGCCATCCGGGAGATCCCCGATGACCGCTTCGACATCGATGAGTTCTACGACCCGGACCAAGAGACACCGGGCAAGATCTACACCCGTTTCGGCGGATACCTCGACGAGATCGACGGATTCGATCCGGAGTTCTTCGGCATCTCCCCGCGCGAGGCACTGTGGATGGACCCGCAGCAGCGCCTGATGCTGGAGATGGCGTGGGAGGGCCTGGAGCGTGCCGGGTATTCGCCTGCAACGTTGCGCGGCAGTCGAAGTGGCGTGTTCGTGGGCGTGGCGGCCAACGAGTATTCGCATCTGCTGTCCAGCGACTCACTCGACACCATCGAAGCCCACTTCATCACCGGCAACGCACTCAATGCGATCGCGGGCCGGGTTGCCTTCGCGCTCGGGTTGGAAGGGCCGGCGATGGCGGTGGACACCGCGTGCAGTTCGTCGCTGGTCGCCGTCCATCAGGCCTGCCAGGCACTGCACTCCGGTGACTGCGATCTGGCGCTGGCCGGCGGGGTCAACGTCCTGCTGAGTCCGGCGTCCATCGTCGCCGCATCCCGCGCCAGAATGCTGTCCCCCGACGGCCGATGCAAGACCTTCGACGCCGCCGCCGACGGCTATGTGCGCAGCGAAGGGTGCGGGATCCTGGTGCTCAAGAGGCTCAGCGATGCGCAGCGCGACGGCGATCGGATCTGCGCGGTCATCAGCGGCAGCGCGGTCAATCAGGACGGCGCCTCCAGCGGTTTGACGGTGCCCAACGGCGGTGCGCAGCAACGGCTTATCGCCGCGGCGCTGTCACGCGCCGGCGTCGAGGGTCGCGACATCGATTACCTCGAGGCGCACGGGACCGGCACCTCGCTGGGTGACCCGATCGAGGTGCAGGCGGCCGCGGCCGTCTACGGCGCCGGGCGTGACCCGAACAGGCCGCTGTTGATGGGATCGGTGAAGACCAACATCGGGCACCTCGAGTCCGCAGCGGGCGTCGCCGGTCTGGTCAAGGTCGTGCTGTCGCTGCAAAACGAATTGCTACCGCGCAACCTGCACTTTGAGAATCCGTCACCGCATATTCCGTGGGACTCCCTTCCCGTGCGGGTCGTCGATCAAGCGATGCCCTGGCAGACCAACGGCAAGCCGCGACGCGCCGGTATCAGTTCCTTTGGGTTCACTGGCACGAACGCACACGTGCTCATCGAGGAGGCGCCGCCGCAATCGCCGACCGGGGACGAGTACTCGGCAGACGACGCCTCGGCGTCATCCGATGACGACACCCACAAGGAACCGGTCAACGTCCTGCCGCTGTCCGCGCGCTCACCGCAGGGGCTGGTGGCGTTGGCGCAGCGATATGAGGCGTGGCTGGACGCACATCCGAAGGTCGACATCGCCGATGTGTGTTTCACGGCAGGGGCGGGGCGTTCGCACTTCGAGCACCGGGCTGCGCTGGTGGTGGATTCGGTCCAAGACGCCAGGGATCTGCTGGATGACCTCGTCGAAAGCCGGCAGCGACCGGGGATGGTTCGTGGCGAATGCGCTGACCCGCCGACCACGGCGTGGTTGTTCACCGGGCAGGGCAGCCAGTATCCCGGTATGGCGCGCGAATTGTTCGACACCGAACCGGTTTTCGCCGACACGGTGAGGCGTTGCGCCCAAGCCGTCGACGGGATCCTGCCGCGTCCGTTGCTCGAGGTCATGTTCGACACCGACAAAGGCAGCGGTGAAGCCGGAAAAACTCTGCGCCACACCTCTTTTGCGCAACCAGCACTCTTCGCCGTAGAGATGGGCCTGGCCCGGTTATGGCAGTCGTGGGGTATCGAGCCCGACGTGGTGTTGGGGCACAGCGTGGGCCAGTATGCGGCGGCGTGCGTGGCCGAGGTGTTCAGCCTCGAGGACGGGGCACGCTTGATCGCCGAACGCGGCAGGTTGTTCGGCAGTCTGCCCGAGGGTGGCCGAATGGTGGCGGTGTTCGCCGACGCCGAGCACGTCGAGCACCTCGCCGACAACTTCCCACGCGTTTCCGTCGCTGCCTACAACGGCCGCAACACCGTGCTGTCAGGCCCCGGCGAGGATCTGGAACAGGTCGTCGCGGCATGCAGCGAAGAGGGATTCCGCTGCACCTGGCTGGAGACCAGTCACGCCTTCCATTCCGAGTTGCTCGAACCGGTGCTCGACGAATTCGAGTCGTATGCGGCCGAATTGCAGTTCGCCGTGCCGACCCGGCCGCTGGTCTGCAACCGGACCGGCGAGGTGCTCACGGCGGAAACGCCTTTGAACGCCCAGTACTGGCGCAGGCATTCCCGTCAGCCGGTGCAGTTCGCCGAGAGTGTGCGCACCCTTGCGGCGCTGGGATGCACAGTGGTGATGGAGATCGGCCCGCAACCGGTTCTGACTGCGGCTGCCGTTCAGGTATGGCCGGAATCCGCGGCCGAGCCGCGCGCGATCGTCTCCCTGCGCAAGGGTGCCGACGCCGCGCGTCAGATCGCAGAAGCGCTGGCCGCGACCTATATCACCGGGCACCGACCGGAATTCGGTGCGCTGCATCATCGAGCGCGCCACAGACTCGAACTGCCCACCTATCCGTTCCAGCGCCGTCGCTACTGGCCGAAGACCTCCGGCGTCCGCGCCGACGGCGGAGCGGTATCCGGAATCTTGGGTAGTGCAAAGGATCTCGCCTCCGGCGATTCCGTATTCACCAGTCGGCTTTCGGTCAAGTCGCAGCCGTGGCTGTCGCATCACGTCATCTACGGCACGGTTGTCGTTCCCGGTGCAACGTACGCGGCGATGGCC
>Ga0075363_100000737_pt1 | contig 11136 bp, 8 predicted proteins | sample EndMetdeltDD1763_FD_71470 | JGI IMG/M metagenome (GOLD analysis project Ga0075363, IMG submission 71470) | Populus endosphere microbial communities from Tennessee, USA - Endosphere MetaG P. deltoides DD176-3 | ecosystem: Host-associated > Plants > Roots > Endosphere | place: USA: Tennessee...
CACCGCCACCGTCCCCCTCACCACGGACCCGGCCAGGACCGGGCAGGGCACCTATTACGGCTCTATAGCCGCCACCCCGTCCGCGGACGCAGGCCCGCCCGTGCACACCACGCTCAGCCTGATCGTGCACGGCCCCGCCCACCGGCTGACGGTACGGACGTACGACGAACACGGCACCCGCATCCCCGCACAGCCCGTCATCTGGGGCCCGGCAGGCTTCGTCACCTACACCGACCCCGAGCAGGGCATCGCCGAAGTCGAGGAGGGCACCTACCAGGTCAGCCACACCTCCCTCAGCACCGCCGAGGACGGCCAGGAGCTGCGTGAAGTAGTCCTCCCGGAGGTCAAGGTCACCAAGGACACGACGGTCACCGTCGACGCCCGCAAGACCGTCCCCGTCGAGATCCGCACCCCACGCCCCGCCGAACAGCGCGGAGTGCTCAGTTACCAGACCTACCGCGAACTCGACGGCCACTCCCTGGTGCAGGGCACCATGTTCTTCGACATCGCCAGGCGTCTCTACGTCAGTCCGACCGCCCAAGTGCACAACGGAACGTTCGAGTTCGCCTCCCGCTGGCAGCTCTTCGCACCGCTGCTCCAGGCACGCGCCACCGGCCTGCCCGACCCCCTCAACGCCTACTACATGCCCAGCTCACCCCTCTTCGGCGACCGCGGAACCACCCTGCGCGCCGTGAACGCGGGCGACGCCGCCGCCCCGACTCTCAGCGGCCTCCGCGGCCGACTCGCGGTCCTCACCGACACCCGAGGCACCGGTTCGGATCAGGCACTGCGACAGATAGCGGCCGCAGGCGCCAAGGGCGTCCTTCTCGTCCACTTCGACGACAACCCCTGGACCCGCTGGACCCCCGACGGCGACCGCTCTCCCCTACCGGTCATCCGGGTCGGCGCCACCACCGGCGCCAAGATCCTGACCCGCATCCGCCACCGCGCCACCGAGCTCACCTTCCACGGTACGGCCCGCAGCCCCTACCTCTATGACGTCATGCAGGTGACCCGACAGCAGGTCCCCCAACACGTCGTCCACACCGTCACCGCCCGCGACAGCGCCGTAGTGCACACCACCTACGCGGACAACGGCGGCAACGGCTGGGCCGCCGAACAACGCTTCGCTCGCCGCCCCTACCAGCAGACGGCCTGGCTCCAGTACAACCGCTACGTCCCCACCGGCTTCACCCGCACCGAGTACGTCAGCGCCGGAGACACCACCTGGCAGCACCTCGTGCACCACACCACCGTCTACGACCCCGATCTCCCCCTCGCTCTCGGCATGCGCGACACTCCGCGCACCTACCGGGCAGGCACCACAGCCAAGGAGACCTGGCAGGGATCGGTCGTCCGCCCCTCGATCCCCGCGCACACCAGCGAACCGACCGTGCGCCAGGGCAACGTCATGCGCCTGCGCATACCGGAGTTCACCGACTCCCAGCCCGGCCACTGGTCCCGCTACCTGCCCGCCGACGGCGGCGGCATCGGCACCAGCGGTACAGAAGAGCCCGGCGACAGAGTCACCGCGACCCTCTACCGCAACGGCACCACACTCACCGACCTCAACACCGCCTGGACCGACGTAGAGGTACCGACCGAGCCCGCCAACTACCGCCTGGAACTGCGCACTTCCCGCACCACTCCCGACTGGGACTACGCCACCAAAACCACGACGACCTGGTCCTTCCGCTCCTCCCCCACCGACAAGCCCACCGCACTCCCCCTCCTCCAACTCGACTACGCCGCACCGGTCGATGCCCACAACACGGTTAAGGGGACTGGCTATTACGGCGTAATAATCAGCGCCCGCGCCCAGGACGGAGCTCCCGCCCCGCACCACCCGAAGATGCGCGTGGAGATCTCGTACGACGACGGTCGCACCTGGCGTACGGCCAACGTCCGTACCCACGGCCAGAACTGCGTCCGCGCCACCCTCAACCGACCAAGCCACAGCGGCGGCACCGCGTATGCGACCGTGCGAGTCACGGCCCACGACGCCGCGGGCAACAGCATCCAGCAGACGGTCCACCGGGCTTGGGCGGTTCGCGGCTGACGATCGCGGCGTGGAGTACAGTCCTCGAACTGTCCACGCCATATGAGCGGAGAAGGCCTTCGGGATGCTGGAAGCTGCGGGAATCCCACCAGAACTGGAGGCCGTCTACCGGCTCCTCGTGACGGCGGGCGGTGCAACCGCCGAAGACATCGCCCGCCGCACGAACTTGGAGACAGACAGCAGCGCGCATGTACTCGAAGCCCTGGTACGCCACGGGCTGGCCACCCACACCGATGCCACGCCCCGCACCTTCCAGGCGGTTTCCCCGGACGTGGCGCTCCTCCCCCGCATCAAACTCACCGCCGACGCACTCGATACCGCACGAGCGGAGGCGGGCCGGCTCCTGGAGACGTACCGCGAGACCGCGCGCCGCCAGGACGCCGGCCAGCTTCTGGAGGTCGTCACCGGGGCGGAGGCCTTGCGCCAGCGGCTGAAGCAGATCCAGGTCAACGCCCGTGAGGAGATGCTCTGGTTCTGCCGTGCCCAGTACGTGGCCATGCCCTCCGGCACCAACAGGGAGGAGTTCGACGCCCTGGCCCGGGGCGTCCGCTATCGCGTGCTGTACGAGAAGGCGTTCTTCGACGACGAGGGCGCCATTGACAACGTTGTTGCGGGCGTACGCGCTGGTGAAGTCGCCCGCTCCGTCCCGTGGTTGCCCCTGCGCCTCGCGATAGCGGACCGGTCTGTGGGCATCTTCCCGCTGGTGCCAGGCGGTCCACACGGCAGCCCAGGCCAGCCGACCACCGCGCTCGTCAGAGACAGCAGCCTGCTCGACGCCCTGGTAGCCCTGTTCGAGAGCTATTGGGAGAACGCTGTCCCGCTGCATCTCTCAGCAAAGGGCGACGAGTTGACCACAGCCGACACCCGATCCCACCCTTCCCTGTCACCGGCCGAGGGCCAACTGCTGTCCCTGCTGGTCGCAGGAATCGCCGACAAGGCGATCGCCTCGCAACTGGGCCTCAGTCGGCGAACCGTACAGCGCCGCATCCAGAGTCTGATGACACGCGCCGGAGCCGGCACACGCATGCAGCTCGCCTGGCAGGCGGCCCGCCGCGACTGGCTCTGACGATCCCTCAACTCCCCCCGGGCAAAGCTGCTTACGGCACGGGCTGCTCTCCCTGCTCGATCAATCGAGTGGAGAACTGCGCCGGCGTCTCCAATACCGCCAGCCTCAATCGGACAAATGACCCACATCGGAATCGGCTGAGAGCGAGCACCACTCCGGCCGTCATGCGGCCACTCACGGGAGAATCGTTCTGAGCGAAGAATCGAACTGTTCGAATCACGACCACTTACGCTCGTTATACACCTTTCGCGAGATTCGAACACGGTGCGGCCGACCCGGCCGACCTATTACGGCGTAATAGGGAGAGACAGCTGTGGCCGGTACGAGAGGTTGCTCGTACCGGCCACAGCCGCAGCAGCTATTACGGCGTAATAGGGAGAGAGGGCTCAGGCGCGGGGCCCGATGCGCTGGCTCTGATGCTCGTTGAGGATGGCGAGCATCTTGTCGAACTCGGTGTTGTTCATCTTCTGGATGAGGTGCATCGCGATGAACGCGCCGTCTTCATAAGGGAGTCGCCGAACAGCACCCGACTCCGCCGGGGTCTGATCCGCATCTCCGATCACGCTGTCGGCTGCCCGGGGGTCAGGCACGGTCTCCCCCGGCTTTGCCGAGGCCTCCTTCTTGGTCGGCGGCTTCTCCTCAGAGACGGTCTGCGGAAGAGGTTCCGGAGTGACGGGGCTCGGGACAACTTCCCGCTCGCTCACTACCGGAGCAGCCACGGGCTCTGCCGGCGCAGGGGTGGGAGCGGCTGCGGGGGCGGGAGCGGGTACCGGTGCAGTCACGGGTACCGGCGCAGGCACGGGTGCGGGTGGAGGCACCCGCCGCTCCGCTTCCTTGCGCGCACGCTCGGCCTTCAGCTCCTCAAGCGCTGCCGCCTGCCGGTCGTGGGATTCCTTGGCAACGGAACGCAGGAGCTCGACGGGCTCCTCCCCCACGGCTGCCTGAAGTTCAGGGTTCAGGTTGAGCAGGGCCAGGCGCTGGGACACCCACCCCTGCGATTTGCTGAGCCGCTTGGCCAACTTGACCTGTGACCCGTGAAGAGCCAGCAGACGCTGTAGCGCCTTCGCCTCGTCCAGGGGGTCGAGGTCGTTGCGATGGATGTTGGCGACGAGTGCGGACTCAAGAATCGCGTCGCCATCGCTGCCTTGCTCATCGTCGACCATGACGTTGAGGTGGGTCAGCCCCGCGTCGCGCGCGGCCGCGAGCCGGCTGCTGCCGTCCACGACGACATGGGTGGTGTCGGGCTCGAGGTCGTTCGCCCGGGCGGGATTGGCCTTCAGATAGGCGTCACGGTTCATGACCGTGATGGCCTGCTTCTGGCCGTGTTCCTTGAGGCTGTCCGCGAGTTCGGTCAGGTCACCGAGCGAGGTACGAGGGTTTTCGGGGTTGGGGCTGATGCGGGTGACGGGGAGTCGGTTCGGCGGGGAAACTCCATCGGTCGGCACACCGGTGGCCGCACCGATGGCGGCCCGCCGGGCGCTGACGGGCCGGGTTCCTCCTCCGAAGCGTCCGGCTCCCAGCTGGTCGGCCTTGCTCATGAGATCTCCCGGGCCAGTGCACGCATGGCGATGGCCTGCTGCGAGGTCGGCGCATAGCTCAGCAGCGGCTGCTTCATGCGGACGGCCTCCTTCTGTTCCTTGAGGTCGTTGATGAGGCCGACGACTCGCGGATCCTTTATGTCGACCCATCCCTGCAAGGACGAGGTGGCGATATAGCCACGTCGGCCGTCGTAGAGGTTGACGACGATGCCCAAGTAGTCGATGTCGAGGGCGAGGTCGTTACGGAGATCCTCTATCTGGTTCGTCAGCAGGTCGTAGGCGTCGGCCGAGCTGTCCTCGGCCTGGACGACGATGAGGGCACCGGACTGGCCTGGGCCTTCACTGTCGCGTCGACGCCCGTAGTAGGCAGCGGCGTCCATGCTGAGGCCGAGGCTGGGCGGGCAGTCCACGATGACTACGTCGTAATCGGCTTCGAGCGGCAGAAGGGCTCGCTCCAGAGCTGCCTCGCGAGCGCGGACCGCGGACAGACGGACATCGAGCAGGAAGGCGTCATGGCACGCGGGCAGGAGATGCAGCCGTCCACCGAAGTGGTCTTCGTCGACGGAGACGATGAGGTCCTTGAGCTCGCCCTTCGGATCGCCGGCCATGTGGTTGGTGAGGCTGTCACCGTTCATGGCCAGCGGGGCAGCACCCAGCTGATTGGTGAGGTGGCACTGCGGGTCGAAGTCGACCAGCAGAACGCGAAGCCCATGCCCAGGGAGGTTCTCCACGTCGAGCGGGTCGTTCTCCACAGCAGCGCCGTCGGTGGCGGCATCGGAGTCACCGGCTCGCAGCGCGGAGACCAGGGCCTTGGCGACGCGCACGGGAAAGAGTCGGTTGGGGTCCTCTGACAGGGCCTCACCTACGCCGGCCGTGATGGCCGTCTTTCCGACTCCGCCCTTCTGGTTGCAGACGACGATGCGACGGGTGACGTCCGGGCGCTGGACATCCGGGGCGGGGTTCGTGTCGAGCCAGAGCTGAACGGACTGGGCAAGTCCTTGAATCAGGGAGACCCGACGGTCCTCCGCGATCCTCCGGAACTCCTCCCACTGGCCCGGCGGTAGGAAGGTGGAGAACGACTCAGCTCCGGCGGTGTCGACCGTTGCCGTAGCGGAGGCGAGGTCGCACCAAGCGGCGATGCCCTGCTCGACGGCGATCTGAATCTCGATGCCGAGCTGGGCGGTTCTGACTTTGAGGTTCTGCCGGAGCCATCCCGGCAGCTTGGAGACGACCTTGGCTCGGTCGCTTGAGGTGGCTGGCATACTCATGGCGCTACCTTACTAACGTCAGAGATCATCTGCTGCACCGACACGTTAGTAAGTGAGAGTTGGTGATGCGGGGGAGTCCCGGACCCCTATTACGGCGTAATAGCTCAGCCGGGTTCACAAGACACGCAGGACTCCCCAGAGTCCCCGACTCCGCCTCCCTCTACAAGCCCACTGCATGCCATGAACCGCCCATCACAAGGACTCTTCAAGCACCTGTCGAGCCCTCAGACCTATTACGGCGTAATAGGTCTGAGGGAAGAGAAGGACGTTGGCGCAGGGAAGTCACCCTTCCGGCCTTGGGGGTTCTGAAGTTCGGCTGCCGCAGCCAGCGCCAGATGAGCGTCCTCGGAGAGAGCGACGGAGCAAGCTTTCTCCCGCTCCAACTTGCTCAGAGCTCGCAGGGCAGCACCGAGGTAACGGTCGAGGCTCACCATCTGCCGAGGGGTTCGGCAGTGGGGGAGTACCGTCTCGATCTCCTCCAGCCAGTAGTCCACGTCGTCATCGCGCAGCAAGAACTCACGCTGCTCCAACAGTCGGCTGGCAACAGGGACCATGAGCGCGTGCTTCCGCTGCGCCTCTTCCTGAGCTCTTTGCTCAGCGGCCCGCTCCTGCGCCTGCCGGCGCTCCGCCTTGAGTACGGCCTCAGGAGTCCGGCGCACCTGTTTTGCCAGGGGAGTCTCATCAACCAGCTCAACAGCCTTCAGCCGCTTCGCCTTGTTGTACGCGGCGCTCGGTGCTCCCACCGCCAACGCGGGTGCCAACTGGATCCACTGTGCTCCCGCACTTCGTGCGTCCTCGACCGCGCGCGCCTGGTGGAGCTCAGTCTGTTCACGGAGGTACTCCCAGAGCTGGACCCGTTTCAGCGCTGCGGCACGCTGCACCTCAGCGGGCTGCTTGCTCAGCGCCTGAGCATGCTTCTCCACGTACAGCAGCGCACCGAACAGTTCGTCATCAGCAGGCATCCGCTCCACGGCCGGGTCCTCTGCGTTCTCATGCAGCTGCCGCAGCTCTGCGACCACCGCCGCAGCATCCAGGGACCCAATCCTCACAGGCGGCTTGACCAGCGGATTCGTAGGCCGTGCCGAACTCCGGGCGCGCTTCTTCATCCCAATTTCCTGTCCCACAGACCCCGTTTCACATTCTGTGAAACACCGCCACAGTAGGGCAGGCGATCCTGCTCGACCTATTACGGCGTAATAGGTCTTCAGGGTCGATGGCAGGGGCCGAGCAGCAGCATCGGGGGAGGGGCCTCCCAACGTTTCAGTCCCTGCTCCTCCACCCCACAACACGGCAACGAGTCCAGGGACCGAAAAGGTTCACGCTCTTGTGGGTCTCAAGGACGGGAAGAGACAGGGCCTCAGGGACCAGGGGCTGAAGGTGGGGACTGAGAGGGACCGGGTGGGCTTTGGTCCCTGAGGTTGGTCCCTGGCGTTTGTGCAGGTCAGAGACCTTTCGCCGGTTGAGATAGGGACTGAAGGGACTCAACTCCGCCATTATGACGTAGAGAAGACATGTATTCGTACGCGCGGGCGTATACGAAACACACATCAACTACAGCTCATAATGGCGAAGTTCAGTCCCTACAGTCCCTGTTCGGGTAGGGTGTAAGCCTCTGACCTGCAAAGATACCCAGGGACTGGCTAGGGACCCTCGTTCTGCACAGACCCTGCCGTTTGGTCCCTGGACCCTTTGGTCCCTCGAGGCCCGGTGAAACACCGGCGCAGACCCCGGAGGGACCCAAGGGACTGAGGAACCTGATAGAAACGGCACGCCGATTGGACAACCTTCCTTTTGCCAAGGTGGGCCGTACACTCTTCTCGCATCAGAGTCCCTTCGGTCCCTGGCTGGTTGGCGCCGTGTCAGGTGTGTGAAGTGATCGGGCAGACAGAACGGACAAGGACGATTCCCGTGCCGCGCGAAGGAGAGGACCGAGAGAGTGCCGCCAGAGTCGCACCCGCGTCCCCTGCCCCTCCGCAGGCTGTCGCCCGCTGGTGTGCGGCGCAGGGCTGGCCGGTGCACCCTCTCTCCCCGGGCCGCAAGACGCCTGTCGGGAACTGTCCTTCCTGTTCAGGGGTCCGGCATGAGCCGGCGACCTGCCCCTGCCTCCCGGCAGGCCGGCCCTGTCATGGCTTCCACTCGGCGACGACCGATCCGGCGCTCATCGAGCGGTGGTGGGCGGAGACACCTTCCGCCGGTGTGGGTGTCGCCTGTGGCCCCGCGGGACTGCTCGTGATCGACATCGACGCCCACCAGGTGACGGTCGCCGACCGGACTCACTTGCTGCCGGGTATCTCCATCCCGGACCAGGTCGAACTCGCGGGCCTGGCCTCAGGCTTCGACACGCTGGCGCTCCTCGCGGCCTACCGAGGGGAGAAGGATCCGGCACACGACGAAGACACACTGAGGGTGCGTACTCCTTCGGGCGGCCTGCATGTCTGGTACCGGAACCCCGACGCCGGCGTCCGCTACCGCTGCTCGACCGGTTCCGGGCGAAACACGGCGCTCGCCTGGCAGGTCGATGTGCGGGCGGACGGCGGCTACATCGTGGCCCCGGGCACTCGTACGCCCAAGGGGGTCTACCGCGCCGAAGGGACCACGCGGTATCCGGCCGTAATACCTGAGTGGCTACGGACCGAACTCCGACGCACCGGGCATGTCATCGAACCCCAGCCCCCGAAGGCTGCTGTGGGCGTGCCTTCGGCAACTGCCCTGTCCGGTGCGGGTGCTGAACCCGTCAGGAGCTCCCGTCCGCGGGCCGCTGCCGCAGATCAGGTCATCGACCCCCTGATCGCCCAGGTCGCGGAGTGTGCCTCTGCTTCGGAAGGGACGGGCTTCTCGGAGAAGCTCAACAGGGCTGCCTACACGGCCGGTGGCCTGGTCGGTGCGGGCCATCTTGAGCACGCCGCCATTCGCGAGCGACTTGTCCGTGTCGCTCACTATGCCCGCCCTTGGCAGCAGTCCAGGAATGAAAAGATCGTTGACGACGCCCTTGCCGTAGGGTCCGTCCGCCCTCTTCACCTCAAAGGACGTCCATGAGCAGCAGTGCCGAAGGCTCCCCGCGTTTTGATCCGCAGGCTGCCGCTCAGCAGATGCTCGACCTTGAGTCGGCGGAAGTGGTGCCCAGTGCCGCCAGGCTTCCCGCGCAGGGTTCTGTCGCCTCCTCTGTCACGCCGGTGCCCCAGGTCGGGGTGAGCTTTCCGGCGGGGTCTGCCATCGGTGTCCCGGCCGCGTTGCCTCCCTCGCTCTCCGACCGAGGCAACGCTCGACTCTTCGTACAAACGCATCGCGACCAGTTCCGTCATGTGGAGGGCTTGGGCTGGTTCTCGTGGGACGGCTACCGATGGAAGCGTGGGGGAGGGGAGAAGGCCGCGCTGTGGGCCGCGGGGGAGATGGCCGAGGACATGCCGCTCAGCGACCCGCGTGGTGTCTTCAGCGATCGCGAACTCGCCCACCACAAGCGGCGCACCCTGTCGACCACGGGCCTCAAGGCCCTCCTGACGCAGGCGAAGGCATCGCCGGACATCTCCGTCGATCCCGACCGCCTCGACGGAGACCCTTACGCCCTGTGCACTCCCGTCGGCGTGGTCGATCTGAACAACGGGCATCTGCGTAAGCCCGATCCGACCCGTGACTTCCACTCCCGTGCCACCAGCGTCGCTCCCCAGGACATGGAGACGCCCCGCTGGCACCGCTTCCTCGCCGACACCTTCGGGGACGACGACGAGGGCCGGGAGATGATCGACTTCCTGCACCTGCTGCTGGGCTACTCCATCACGGGCGACGTCGGTGCCCAGGTGCTGCCGTTCCTGCACGGTGAGGGCAAGAACGGAAAGTCCGTCCTGCTCGACATCATGATCCAGATCCTCGGTGACTACGCCGACGCGGCCCCGCCTGGCTTCCTGATGGACCGGGGCGCCTTCTCGGAACACTCCACGGAGCTGACCGAACTGCACGGGCGCCGCCTGGTGGTGTGCAGCGAGCTGAAGCCGAACGACAAGTTCGACGAGGCCCGCGTCCGGCTGCTGACGGGTGGCGACAAGATCAAGGCCCGCCGTATGCGGCAGGACTATTTCTCGTTCACCCCCACCCACCATCTGTGGCTGCTCGGCAACCACCGCCCGGAGGTCTCCACCGGTGGCTTCGCCTTCTGGCGCCGTATCCGCCTGCTGCCCTTCACCCGCACGGTCCCGGCGCACCGCAGGATCGACAACCTCGCCTTCGAGCTCGTACGGGACGAAGGGCCGGGAATCCTGCACTGGCTGATCCAGGGGGCGCAGCGGTATCTGCGCACCAGGGACCCGCTGGAGGGCCCTGACCGGGTCCGTATGGCCACCACGGCGTATGCCACCACCGAGGACCACATCGGCCGCTTCCTCGCCGAGTGCTGCACCCGGGACTGTGATCCGGGCCGGGATCTACGGGTGGAGCAGGGGCTGCTCTACGCCGAGTACAGCTCGTGGTGCAACGCGGGCGAGGGCATTCGGCCCGCGACCCCGCGTGCTTTCGCGAACCGGGTCCGCCAGGAGGTGGGCGTGGCCTCACCGACCGACATGATCAAGTCGAACGGCCGTAAGTATTACCCCGGAATCGGCCTGCTGGAGCAGGTATGAGGGCTGGCGTCGGGCACTCGTCCACTCGACGTGCCCTACACCGGTGTCGCGGTGCGCTCTACGATGGTGGCCCGGCCCCGTACGCGGTGGTCCCCACAGAGCGGCCCGTCACCTGGCGGCGAGCGGGCCGGAGCGGGACGGATCGATGCCCGGACATGCCCCCATGGCCGGGGAGCACGCCGACGAAGGAGGGGCAGCAGCCATGAGTTCGCTGTTGACCGAGAGCGACCTCATCCACGAGGCCGAGGTGGTGTGGCTCGAGAACCTCGAACGGCTCGACTACGTCCGTCAGGCACTGGACAAGACCAGGCGGCGCAACACCAAGCCGCCGTACGCGCGCGACGGCCGCATGGTGGGCTACGCGCTGCTGGACGAGGACGCCTCGCCGGACCCCGACAGCGGACTGTACAAGCGGCGGGTGTTCTTCCTGCTGCCCCACGACCGCGACAGCCTTCCCGAGGGCCTCTACCGTGAGGGCGCCCCGGGCGAGGCCGTCGACCCTCGCACGATCGAACCGAAGAAGCCGGGAGCGAAGACGCCCCGTTCCCAGTCCGGTTCGGTGGCCGTGGCTTCGGCGCCCTGAGTCCTTACGGCT
>Ga0075363_100000739_pt1 | contig 11131 bp, 12 predicted proteins | sample EndMetdeltDD1763_FD_71470 | JGI IMG/M metagenome (GOLD analysis project Ga0075363, IMG submission 71470) | Populus endosphere microbial communities from Tennessee, USA - Endosphere MetaG P. deltoides DD176-3 | ecosystem: Host-associated > Plants > Roots > Endosphere | place: USA: Tennessee...
CCAGCGAGCTGACGAGCATGCGACGCGGTCAGGCTGTGCTCGACGCACTGGTCGGCTTCGGCCTGCCCGTGCGGGGCACCACAAGAAACTCGGCAGGGGCGCAAGGGAAGGTCTTGCTAAATTAGGGCAGCCTTGCCTATGCTCATGGCAGAACGAACTTGAACCACCGGACCGCACCGGAGTCCTGAGGGCTGCAGAGACTCCCGGTCCACACGAAGGAAGGGCCCCGCACTATGTGCGGGGCCCTTCCGCATTTCCAGGTCTCGACCGCGACGGTCCGAACACCACCGTGTAGACAAATCTGCGTGAGCACAGAAATCCCGACCGGCCTCGGCGCCGGATTCGACAAGGAGATCGGCCTCGAATTCCTCGAGCTGACCCCCGATGGCGGCACCGCCCGTCTCGAGATCAACGACAGGCTGCTGCAGCCGTGGGGGATCGTGCACGGCGGCGTGTACTGCTCGGTCATCGAGAGCCTCGCCAGCGTGTCGGGACAGATCTGGCTCAGCGAGAACGGCGGCGGCCACGTCGTGGGCGTCAACAACAACACCGATTTCCTGCGCGCGATCTCCGCGGGGACGGTGACGGCGGTGTCGGTTCCGATCCATCGCGGCCGGCGCCAGCAGCTCTGGCTGATCACGATCACCGACGACAACGAGCGTGTTGTGGCGCGCGGCCAGGTGCGGCTGCAGAACCTGCCCGCCGAGTAACAGCCATGTTTCGTCGCGCTGCTGACGTATGCACGACATGGCAATATCCCCGACCATGCTATTAACGCCGCATGAACAGGAGCGGTTGCTGCTGTCCTATGCCGCCGAGCTCGCGCGCCGCCGGCAAGCGCGCGGGCTGAAACTCAATCACCCCGAGGCGGTCGCGGTGATCACCGATCACCTCCTCGAAGGGGCGCGCGACGGGCGCACGGTCGTGGAGTTGATGGCCAGTGGCCGTGAGGTTCTCAGCCGCGACGACGTGATGGCCGGTGTCCCGGAGATGCTCTACGACGTCCAGGTGGAGGCGACATTCCCCGACGGGACGAAACTCGTCACCGTCCACCATCCGATCCCATGAGCTGGGCACCGGGCGAGATCGTCTTCGGCGAGGGCGGTATCGAGATGAACGAGGGCGCACACCGACTCGAGCTCGAGGTCCTCAACACCGGTGACCGTCCTGTGCAGGTCGGTAGTCACGTACATCTACCGCAGAGCAACGCCGCGCTGCAGTTCGACCGCGCCGCCGCGCACGGGCATCGCCTCGACATTCCCGCGGGCACCGCGGTGCGGTTCGAACCCGGTGTTGCCCAGCAGGTCTCGCTGGTCCCGCTCGGTGGATCGCGCGAGGTGTACGGATTGAGCCTGCAACCCCCCGGCCGATTGGACACACAGTGAGCAGCCTTCCGCGGTCCAGATACGCCGCACTGTTCGGGCCAACCACCGGCGACCGCATCCGGCTGGCCGACACCGATTTGTTCGTCGAGATCACCGAGGATCGCAGCGGTGGACCGGGTCTGGCCGGCGACGAAGCGGTGTTCGGTGGCGGCAAGGTGCTGCGGGAGTCGATGGGGCAGGGGCGCGCGACCCGCGCCGAGGGCGCGCCGGACACTGTGATCACCGGCGCGGTGATCATCGACTACTGGGGAATCGTCAAGGCCGATATCGGGATTCGTGACGGTCGGATCGTCGCGATCGGAAAGGCGGGCAACCCCGACATCATGTCCGGGGTACACCCCGATCTGGTGGTCGGACCGTCGACGGAGATCATCGCGGGCAACGGTCGGATCGTGACCGCAGGCGCGATCGACTGTCACGTACACCTGATTTGTCCACAGATCATGGAGGAGGCCATCGGCGGCGGCATCACCACCATCGTCGCCGGCGGTACCGGTCCCGCGGAAGGCAGCAAGGCGACGACCGTGACCCCCGGATCGTGGCATCTCGCACGTCTTCTCGAGTCCCTGGACTCCTGGCCGATGAATGTGGCGCTGCTCGGCAAGGGCAACACCGTCAGCGCGGAGGCCATGTGGGAGCAGTTACGTGGCGGCGCAGCCGCTTTCAAGCTGCACGAGGATTGGGGGACGACACCGGCGGCGATCGACGCGTGTCTCACCGTCGCCGATGAGTCCGGCGTTCAAGTGAACATCCACACCGACACCCTCAACGAGATGGGCTTCGTCGAGGACACCCTCGCGGCCATCAAGGGGCGGTCGATCCACGCGTATCACACCGAGGGTGCCGGCGGCGGGCACGCACCCGACATCATCACGGTCGCATCCCATCCCAACGTGTTGCCCAGCTCCACCAACCCGACACGGCCGCACACCGTCAACACGCTCGACGAGCACCTCGACATGTTGATGGTCTGCCACCATCTCAATCCCGCGGTGCCAGAGGATCTCGCGTTCGCCGAGAGTCGGATCAGGCCGTCGACCATCGCAGCCGAGGATCTGCTGCACGACATCGGCGCGATCTCGATGATCGGCAGTGACGCTCAGGCGATGGGCCGGATCGGGGAGGTGGTCATGCGCACGTGGCAGACCGCCCACGTCATGAAGCGCAGGCGCGGCGCGCTCGAGGGCGACGGGGCGGCCGACAACAACCGCGCCCGCCGCTATGTCGCGAAGTACACGATCTGCCCAGCCGTCGCGCACGGACTCGACGACGAGATCGGTTCGGTGGAGGTTGGCAAGCTCGCCGATCTCGTGCTGTGGGAGCCGGCGTTCTTCGGTGTGCGCCCGCATGCGGTGCTGAAGGGCGGCATGATCGCGTGGGCCGCCATGGGTGACGCGAACGCGTCGATTCCCACACCGCAGCCGGTACTTCCACGTCCGATGTTCGGTGCCGCACCCGCTGCGGCCGCGGCCACATCTGTGCATTTTGTGTCGCAGGCGGCCATCGATGACGGATTGGCCGATCGGATCGCGGTCAGCCGCAAGCTCGTCCCGGTCAAGAATGTCCGCGGCGTGGGTAAGGCTCAAATGCCGCTCAACGACGCACTTCCCGAGATCGAGGTCGACCCCGACACCTTCACCGTGCGCATCGACGGGGATGTCTGGCAGGAGGACCCTGCCGTCGAACTGCCAATGGCACAGCGCTATTTCCTGTTCTGATGACCAATCTCGCGACGCTGCTGACATTGTCGGACTCACGACTCCCGACGGGCGGGCATGTGCACTCCGGCGGTGTCGAGGAAGCCGTCACCGAGGGCCTGGTCCGCGATCTCGGCACGCTGCGAGCCTTCCTGGTCCGGCGGATCCGCACCACCGGGTTGGTGACGGCATCGGTGGCCGCGGCAGTGCACGACGGCAGCCTGCCGATCACGAGCGCGGACCACGAGATCGACGCCCGCACACCGGCACCCGCTGCACGTCAGGCATCCCGAGCGCAGGGTCGTGGTCTACTGCGGCTGGCGCGACGGGTCTGGCCGGGCGAACGCTGGGAGTCGCTTGGCGCCACACCGCACCTCGCCACCGTCGCCGGTGCCGTCGGTGCGGCCAGCGGGCTCGAGGCAGAACAAACTGCGCTGACGGTGGTGTACACGACGATGACCGGATCGGCGACGGCCGCGCAGCGGCTGCTGGCCCTGGACCCGGGTGACGTCGCGGCGCTGACGTTCGAGCTGGCCGTGTTGTGCGACCAGACCGCCGCAACGGCCTGCAAGGAATTGGCCGACCTGTCCGATCCGCTGCTCGACGTGCTGGCCCAGAAACACAGCCAACGCGAGCGACCACTGTTCGCATCCTGAAAGAGAGTTCGCCCATGCCGCCTCAGCCACCGCATTTCCTCGACGGCCAGCCACACGGCCACACCGACCGACCCAAACGTCAGCGCACACCGGGCGAGCCGCTGCGCATCGGTATCGGCGGCCCCGTCGGCTCGGGGAAGACGGCGCTGGTCGCCGCACTGTGCAGACAACTGCGTGACGAACTGTCATTGGCAGTGCTCACCAACGACATCTACACCACCGAAGACGCCGACTTCCTGCGCCGTCACGCCGTACTACCGGATGGCCGCATCGCCGCCGTGCAGACCGGCGGCTGCCCCCACACCGCGATCCGCGATGACATCACCGCGAACCTCGACGCGATCGACGACCTCATCGCAGGCAATGACCGGTTGGATCTGATCCTGGTGGAGTCCGGCGGCGACAACCTGACGGCCACCTTCTCGTCCGGGTTGGTCGATGTGCAGATCTTCGTCATCGACGTCGCCGGGGGAGACAAGGTGCCGCGCAAGGGCGGACCGGGCGTGACGTATTCGGACCTGTTGGTGGTCAACAAGACCGATCTGGCCCCACTCGTCGGGGCTGACCTCGAGGTGATGCGTCGCGACGCGGCCACCGTACGCGGTGACCGTCCCGCGGTGCTGATCTCGCTGACCGAAGACCCGGCCGCGACACCGGTGCTGAGTTGGGTGCGTGAACAGCTGAAGGTGCCGGTCTGATGCGGACCGACGTGCTCATCGTCGCGCATCGCGATCGGCGACCGCGCATCGAATCCAGCGGCGGCATCGCGGCGCGGGAAACCGAACCCGACACCGTGCACCTGGTCTCGGCGGCGGCCACCCCGCTGGGCGGCGACTCCATCTGTGTGCGCATCGTCGTGGAACCCGGCGCGCGGCTGCGGGTGCGCACTGCCGCGGCGACGATGACGCTGCCCGGCCCGACTACGTCTGAATCACACGCGAATTGGGTCCTCGAGGTCGCCGGCGAGCTCGATCTAGACCCGCAACCGACCGTCGTCGCGGCCGCGTCTCGGCATGTCACGTCCACGCGCCTCGCCCTTGACGGATCGGGCCGCGTCCAACTGCGCGAACGTATTCAGATCGGCAGAACGGATGAGCGGCAGGGCTTTTGGTCTGGATCGCTACACGCCGACGTCGATGGGGCAGCGCTGCTGCGGCACCGGATCGAGCTGGGCCGCGGATCGGTGGCCGACGACGAGCTGGCCGCGCCGATGGCGTGCATCAGCGAATTGCGCTATCCCGAAACGCAAGCCGACACCGCGGGGATGACGCTTGCGCTGGCCGGTGGCGGTTGCCTGTCGACCTGGCAGGGCGACAGACTCTAGACCGCGGCTCTTTCTTCCGGATCCTGCACCATCGCTGCGATCTCTTCGAGTTCCTCGATTCTGGTGCGGGCGTAGGCCTGCTGCTCGGTGATCGTGAGGTTGCCGCGTTTCTTCGACAGGAACGTCACCGTCCACAACAGCAGCGTGGTCAGCTTGCGCCGGAATCCGACGAGATACACCAAGTGCAGCACCAGCCAGGCGAGCCAGGCGATGAAGCCGCCGAACTCCAGCGGTCCGACCTTCGCGACCGCGGAGAAGCGCGACACCGTGGCCATCGAGCCCTTGTCGAAGTACTGGAACGGCTCGCGCTCAGCGGGATTGGCGCCCTTGAGTTCGGCCTTGATCGCCTTCGCGGCGTACCTGCCGCCCTGGATGGCGCCCTGCGCCATGCCCGGAACGCCTTCGACGGCGGCCATGTCGCCGACCACGAACACGTTCGGGTAGCCGGGGACGGACAGGTCGGGGAGCACTTTCAGCCGCCCCGCACGGTCGACCTCGGCGTCGGACTGCTCGGCGATGTCGCGGCCGAGCGGGCTGGCCGAAACACCGGCCGACCACACCTTGGTCGCGCAGTCGATGCGCCGGAACTTGCCGTCGGGATCCTTGACCGTGATGCCGTTGCGGTCGACGTCGGTGACCATCGCACCGAGTTGGATCTCGACGCCCATCTTCTCCAGGCGTGCCTTCGCCTTGTTGCCGAGCTTCTCGCCCATCGGGGGCAGCACGGCGGGCGCGGCGTCGAGCAGGATCACCCGGGCAGTCGTCGAATCAATATGCCGAAACGCACCTTTGAGCGTGTGGTCGGCGAGTTCGGCAATCTGCCCGGCCATTTCGACGCCAGTCGGGCCGGCGCCGACGACGGTGAACGTCAGCAGCTTCTCGCGCCGGGCGGGATCGCTGGACCGCTCGGCCTGCTCGAATGCACCGAGGATGCGGGCGCGCAGCTCCAGCGCGTCGTCGATCGACTTCATGCCGGGTGCCCACTCCGCGAAATGGTCGTTGCCGAAGTACGACTGGCCCGCTCCCGCGGCGACGATCAGCGAGTCATAGGGCGTCACGTAGGTGTGCCCGAGCAACTCCGACCTGACGGTCTGGTTGGCCAAGTCGATGTGCGTCACGTTGCCCAGCAGCACCTGCGCGTTCTTCTGATTGCGCAGGATCATCCGGGTCGGCGGCGCGATCTCGCCGGAAGAAATGATGCCCGTCGCGACCTGGTACAGCAGCGGCTGAAACAGGTGGTGGGTGGTCTTGGCGATCATCTTCACGTCGACGTCGGCGCGCTTCAGGGCTTTGGCAGCGGTCAGTCCGCCGAACCCTGAACCGATGATGACGACCTTGTGCCTATCGGTTGCAGTGGCTCCGGGATGGCTCATTGGCGGGCTCCTCGACGGTGCTTCACGTGCTTTTCCTACCCATTACGGTAGCCGCCCGAACCTCCGATCGACGCACGGTTTGGCTGTGTTATTTCCCACGTCAGCGGGTGGAATTATGCGCTGAGGAGTGGCTTCAACGCCTCGCCGACGGCGGTGATGCCGCCGGGGTGGTAGCCGTCGAGGCTTGTCACCGGGCTCAGGATCACGCCGGTCACGCCCGCGTCGAAAACTTTGGTCTTGAGCTGTTCTGCGACCTGCTCTGCGCTGCCGAACACCGCCCGCTGCTTGAAGTCCTCGGGAATCAGGTCCTCGGTGACGTTGTCGCCGATCAGCGCGATGACCAGCATGCTTGTCTCGAGCGTGGCCGGATCGCGGCCGATCTCCTCGCAACGTTCGTTGACCACGGCCAGTTTGCGGGGCAACTCGTCGAATCCCGCGATGATGTTCAAGTGGTCGAAGTGCTTGGCGGCCAAGGGAATCGTCTTCTTCTCGCCACTGCCACCGATCATCAGCGGGATGTGGTCGCGGAAGCGGGGTTCGGCCATGGCTTCGACGGTGCGGTAGTACTTCCCGTTCACCGTCGGCCGCTCGCCCTCCAGCATCGGCAGAATGATCTCCAGCGCCTCGCCGAGCTTGTTGAAGCGGTCGGTGAACGTGCCGAACTCGTATCCGAGTGAATCGTGCTCGAGTTCGAACCAACCGGTGCCGATGCCCAGGATCGCGCGGCCCTGGCTGACGACGTCGAGGGTGGTGATCGCCTTGGCCAGCAGCGTCGGATTGCGGTAGGTGTTGCCGGTCACCAGGGTTCCAAGCTGGACGCGCTCGGTTGCTGTCGCGAGTGCCCCCAGCGCGGTGTACGCCTCGAGCATCGGTTGATCGGGGGTTCCCAGGCCGGGCAGTTGATAGAAGTGGTCCATCACGAAGACGGAGTCGAAGCCGGCGGCTTCAGCCTCCTGAGCCTGCGCGATGACGGTGGGGAAGAGTTCGGCGACGCCGGTGCCGTAGGAGAAATTGGGGATCTGAAGTCCGAGTTTGATGGTCACGCATTCACGTAACCACAACTAACCGGAGCGGTCACCCCGCTTTAGCTATCGGCGAACGAAGGAATATCTAGCCGAAGTTCGCCAGTGCACCGTGGCTGACGTGCATCGTCTGTCCGTTGATGTGCCGCGCGGCCGGTGTGGTCAGGAACAACGCGAGCCGACTGATCTCCTCGGCCACGGTCGGCGGGGTGTGCGAGAGGCCGTCATAGCCGGCTTCCGCATTTCTACCCGACGCGACCACGTTCACGGTGATGCCGCGGATCCCGAAGTGCTGCGCCTGCCCCGCCGTCCAGTCGGATACCGCGGCCTTGATGGCCGCCTCCGCGCCGCCTTCGGCCGGATTCTCGGGCACGACAGTGATGATCGAACCGCCCGACCGTAGGTGGTCACCCAGAATCTGCACGGTGAGCACGGCCGAGAGCACGGTCGAGTCCAGCGCATTGCGCCAGGCCGTGGCCCGATCGGCGAGGGAGTACGTCCGCGGGTCGCCGGCCTGCCAGCGCGGGGCGGGCACGTTGACGATCGTGTCGAGGTGGTGGGGAAACTGGTCCCGCGCCGCCTCCAGATTGGCCGCGTCGGTGTTGTCGAACACGATGGCGTCGACTTCGAGTTCTTTGGCGGCGACGTCCAGCTCATCGCGGCGTGCGCCGGCGATCACCACCTGGTGACCCGCATTGCGGAAGTTCTCCGCGATCGTGCGTCCTAGATCGGTGTCGCCTCCGGTGACAAGCACGTCCATCGCGAGGACCTCCTCTGTGTTCGACGCTGAACCCCAGCCCGTGCACGAAATGTTACTGGACAGTAGCTATAGGACGAAACGCGGCACGCGGACGCGCCACCACATCGCGGCCGAAGTGCCATAGGGTCGTGATCTGTGAAGCCCTTCGTGGCGGTAACCAGCACAATTTCCGCAGCTCACGGGCCGTGAGCACGTCGGCCGTGCTCCCTCGGTGGATCTACGTCCCCGCCGCGCTGGGAGCGCTGTTCGTCGCGGTCCCGCTCGTCGCGGTCGCCGCGAAGGTCGACTGGCCGCGATTCTGGTCGTTGATCACCAGCCCGGCGTCGCTGTCCGCGCTGGAGCTGAGTCTGCGTACCGCGACCGCGAGCACCGTGTTGTGCGTGGTCCTGGGCGTTCCGATGGCCCTGGTGTCCGCGCGCAGCGACGCCCGCGTGGTGCGGATGACGCGGCCGCTCATCCTGCTCCCGCTGGTGCTGCCGCCGGTGGTGGGCGGCATCGCGCTGTTGTACGCGTACGGCCGCCTCGGCCTGATCGGGCAGTACCTCGATGCGGCCGGGATCCAGATCGCCTTCACCACCACGGCCGTCGTGTTGGCGCAGACGTTCGTGTCGCTGCCGTTCCTCGTCATCTCGCTGGAAGGTGCTGCCCGCACCGCGGGGACCGACTACGAGGTGGTCGCCGCGACCCTGGGTGCTCGGCCCACCACCGTCTGGTGGCGGGTGTCGCTTCCGCTGCTGGCGCCCGGTCTGGTGTCCGGCGCCGTGCTGGCCTTCGCCCGATCGCTGGGCGAGTTCGGCGCCACCCTGACATTCGCGGGTTCGCGCGAGGGCATCACCCGCACGCTCCCACTCGAGATCTACCTGCAGCGGGAGAGCGACGCGGACGCGGCGGTCGCCCTGTCGTTGCTCCTCGTCGTGGTCGCCGCCGTCGTGGTTCTCGGTCTGGGTAGCAGGCGCCTGCGGGCCGGGGGTGCGAATGCCTGGTGATCGATCGTGACCGACGTCAGTGTGCGTGCGGTTGTCGAAAACCGCGGGGTGGACCTTGAATTCGCGGTCGCCGCCGGGGAGGTCCTCGCCGTGCTCGGCCCGAACGGCGCGGGCAAGTCGACGGCCCTTCACGTGATCGCGGGTTTGGTGCGACCCGACGAGGGCGTCGTCCGCGTCGGCGATCGGGTGTTGACCGATACCGCCGCGGGCACGCACATCGCCACCCATGACCGCCAGGTCGGGCTGCTGCTGCAGGACGCGCTGCTGTTCCCGCATCTGAGTGTCGCGGCCAACGTCGCGTTCTCGCCACGCAGCTCGCGGGCGGATGCGGCGCGCTGGTTGGACGAGGTCGAGGCGTCCGACCTCGCTGATCGCATGCCCGGGCGGCTCTCGGGAGGGCAGGCGCAACGGATCGCGCTCGCTCGCGCATTGGCCGCCGAACCGGATGTGCTGCTCCTCGACGAACCCCTGGCGGGACTGGACGTCGGAGCTGCTGCCGCGATGCGCAAACTGCTGAGCCGTGTCCTCGCGCGCGACGGCCGGTCGGCGGTACTGATCACCCACGACCTGATCGACGTGCTCACCCTCGCCGACAAAGTACTTGTCATCGAGGAGGGAAGAATCGTCGAAAAGGGTTCCACCGCAGCGGTTTTGGCTGCACCTCGCAGCAGGTTCGGAGCCCGGCTGGCCGGCGTCAACCTGGTCGCAGGCACGGCAGGTCCGGATGGGGTGCTGACAACGCAATGGGGAGTGGCGTGGCATGGCGTCGCCGGCCCCGACAGCGTCGCCGGGCAGCCTGCGGTGGCGTTGTTCTCGCCGGCCGCGGTCGCCGTCTACCGCGTCGAGCCGCACGGCAGCCCCCGCAATACCGTGGCAGTGACGGTGGCCGAACTCGACAGTCGCGGACCCGCTATTCGTATCCGCGCCGAGGAGCAGCCGGACGGCGCGCCGGGCCTGGCCGCCGACGTCACCGCCGACTCGGCCGCCGAACTGCGGTTGACACCGGGGGCGCGCGTCTATTTCTCGGTGAAGGCGCAGGAGGTCACGCTTCTCCCGAGTCCGTAACGCAACGGGCCATCGCCGCGAATTACCGACTGAATCATCTGTGAGAGCCGTCACCAACTGCCGTGACCGCACCCCGCGCCACGCGTGGGGGCCTCGTCGCGTCAGCAATCAAGTAAGTTGGCCACTAGCTGCGGCTTCAATGTTCACAGCTATATTACAATTAAGCACATTTGGAGCAACTCGCACTTGCGTCACGGCGGTAACACGGTAGTTTCTTCCACATGGATGAGCGAGACGCGTTACGCGAACCCCGCAAGGGCCTCTCAAAGTCGTTGATGATCGCGGCGGTGACCGGTGCTACCGCGGTGGCGCTCTCACTGCCTTCGATCGCGCAGGCGCAGCCCGAGCCGTCGCCGGCACCACCGCCGCCGCCACCGAGCGGCAATACGTTCCTGCAGGGGCCGCCGCCGCCACCGGGAGCTCCCGCGCCGCCGCCTCCGCCGCCCGGTGCGCCTGCACCGCCGCCTCCGCCCGCGGACCCGAACGCACCTCCGCCGCCGGTGGACCCCAACGCGCCGCCGCCTCCGCCGCCCGTCGAACCGGGCCGCGTCGACAACGCAGCCGGTGGTTTGAGCTTCGTGGTGCCTGCCGGATGGAAAGTCTCGGATTCCACCCAGCTGTCCTATGGCCAGGCCTTGCTCACGAAGATCGCACCGGAAGGTGCGGAGCCGCCCAACGATACGAGCGTGCTGCTCGGACGGCTCGATCTGAAACTGTTCGCCGGCGCTGAGACCGACAACACCAAGGCCGCGCAGCGGTTGGCATCGGATATGGGTGAGTTCTTCATGCCCTTCCCCGGCACCCGCATGAATCAGGCGACAACTCCGCTCGACGCCAACGGAATGCCGGGCGTCGCCTCCTAC
>Ga0075363_100000740_pt1 | contig 11130 bp, 3 predicted proteins | sample EndMetdeltDD1763_FD_71470 | JGI IMG/M metagenome (GOLD analysis project Ga0075363, IMG submission 71470) | Populus endosphere microbial communities from Tennessee, USA - Endosphere MetaG P. deltoides DD176-3 | ecosystem: Host-associated > Plants > Roots > Endosphere | place: USA: Tennessee...
GGCAACGTGGCCGCGGCGGCACTGTTCGGGAGCCCGCGCAGCAGCTTCGCGGATTCGCTGTCGCCTGGGCCGCAACCCGGGATCGGGCCCCTCTACGCGGGAAAGACGATCGATCAGTGCGTGCCCAACGACCCGATCTGTTCCGAGGGTGGGTCGGATTGGGGCGCCCACGGCGCCTACATCTCGTCGGGGCTGGTCGACCAGGCGGCTTCGTATGTTGCGGGACTTGTGTAGGTCGCCGCACGCTGGTCTGATCTGGTATTAAGTAAGGCAAGCTTAACAATGTAGGGAGGAGTTCCGTGAGGTGCCCAACTGTGTTCAGGCTGGGCGCCATATCCGCGGAACAACCCCGTCTCGCCGGATGACCGGACGATGAGCGCCCCGACCGGCGGCGCCGCTCCAGCACCGGAACATCACCGCGCCACCGGCCTTGCGAAGTGGATCCGCAGGTTGGCCATCCCGATCATCATCGGCTGGGTCGTGATCGTCGGCATCCTCAACTCCACCGTCCCGCAGCTCGAAGTGGTCGGCCAGATGCGGTCGGTCTCGATGAGCCCCGCCGAGGCGCCGTCGGTGATCGCGATGAAGCGTGTCGGCGAAGTGTTCGAGGAGTACAAGTCGGACAGCGCGGTGATGATCCTTCTCGAAGGGGACGAGCCGCTCGGCGCCGACGCGCACCGGTATTACGACGGGCTCGTCGACAGACTCGAAGCCGACTCCAAACATGTTGAGCACGTTCAGGATTTCTGGGGTGATCCGCTGACGGCCACCGGCGCGCAGAGCAGCGACGGCAAGGCTGCCTACGTGCAGGTGTACCTCGCGGGCAACATGGGCGAGGCGCTGTCCAACGAGTCGGTGCTGCAGGTCAAGAAGCTCGTCGACGAGGATCCACCGCCACCGGGCATCAAGGTGTACGTCACCGGAGGGTCCGCGCTGGCCGCAGACCAGCAGGCGGCAAGCGACCGCAGCGTCAAGATCATCGAGATGGTCACGTTCTTGGTCATCATCACCATGCTGTTGCTCGTCTACCGCTCGATAGTCACCGTGCTGCTCGTGCTGGTGATGGTCGTGCTGACGCTGTCCGCTTCTCGCGGTGTCGTGGCGTTCCTCGGCTACCACGAGCTGATCGGGCTGTCGACATTCGCGACGAACCTGCTCGTGACGTTGGCGATCGCTGCGGCGACGGACTACGCCATCTTTCTGATCGGCCGCTACCAGGAAGCGCGATCGATCGGCGAAGACCGAGAGTCGGCGTTCTACACGATGTTTCACGGCACCGCGCACGTGGTGCTCGGCTCGGGTATGACGATCGCCGGCGCGACGTTCTGCCTGTCGTTCACCCGGCTGCCGTACTTCCAGACACTGGGTGTCCCGTTGGCCGTGGGTATGGCCACCGGAGTGATCGTTGCGCTGACGTTGGGGCCGGCGATCATCACCGTCGCGAGTCGATTCGGACTGTTGGAACCCAAGCGCGCGATACGCATTCGCGGCTGGCGCAAGATCGGCGCGGCGATCGTCCGCTGGCCGGGTCCGGTCCTGCTCGCGACCATCGCCCTGTCCCTCGTCGGCCTGATCACGCTGCCGGGATACCAACCCAGTTACAACGACCGCAAGTACCTTCCGAAGGACCTCCCCGCGAATGAAGGGTTCGCCGCGGCCGAACGCCACTTCTCGGTGGCGACGATGAATCCGGAACTGTTGCTCATCGAGAGCGACCACGATCTGCGCAACTCGGCGGACTTCCTGGTGATCGACAAGATCGCCAAGGCCATCTTCCGGGTGCCCGGCATCAGCCGGGTTCAGGCGATCACTCGTCCCGACGGCAAGCCGGTCAAGTTCAGCACGATTCCGGCGCAGATGAGCCTGGGCGGCGTGGGCCAGGACCTCAACCGCAAGTATTCGCAGGACCGCATGGCCGACATGCTGGTCCAGGCCGACGAGATGCAGGTCACCATCGACACGATGACCCGGATGTCGAACCTGATGGGCGAGATGAGTGCCGTCACCCACGGCATGGTCGAGAAAACCCGCAACATGACCCTCGACATCGCCCAATTACGGGACTACATCGCGAATTTCGACGACTTCTTCCGGCCGATCCGGAGCTACTTCTACTGGGAGCCGCACTGCTACAACATCAACCTGTGCTGGTCGATGCGGTCGGTGTTCGACACCATCGACGGTGTCGACACCACGACCAAGGACGTCCAGGAGCTGCTCCCTGATCTCGAGCGGCTCGACTCGCTGATGCCGCAACTGCTGGCGTTGATGCCGCAGCAGATCGAGACCATGAAGACGATGAAGAACATGATGCTGACCATGCACGCCAGCCAGGGCGGCTTGCAGGATCAGCAGGCCGCGCTGTCGGAGAACCAGTCGGCGATGGGCGACGCCTTCAACGACTCGTGGAACGACGACACGTTCTACCTGCCTCCGGAGATCTTCGACAACGCAGAGTTCAAGCGCGGTATGGACAGCTTCATCTCCCCCAATGGTCATGCCGTCCGGATGATCATCCAGCACGAAGGCGATCCGCTCTCCGCCGACGGAATCGGTCGCATCGATGCGATCAAACACGCCGCGAAGGAGGCCATCAAAGGCACGCCGATGGAGGGGTCGACGATCTATGTCGGCGGTACCGCATCGGCGTTCAAGGACATGCAGGACGGCAACAACTACGACCTGATGATCGCGGGCATTCTCGCGCTTGCGCTGATCTTCACCATCATGCTGATCATCACCCGCGCCGTCGTCGCTGCCGCGGTCATCGTCGGCACCGTGGTGTTGTCGCTCGGCGCGTCGTTCGGCCTCTCCATCCTGATCTGGCAGCACATTCTCGGTATTGAGCTGCAGTTCATGGTGATGGCGATGGCGGTGATCATCCTGTTGGCCGTCGGCGCGGACTACAACCTGCTGCTGGTCGCTCGCTTGAAGGAAGAACTGTACGCAGGGATCAACACCGCGATCATCCGCTCCATGGGCGGTACCGGGTCGGTCGTGACATCCGCAGGTCTGGTCTTCGCCTTCACGATGATCTCGATGGTGGTGAGCGACCAGACGGTGGTCGCGCAGGTCGGCTCGACGATCGGCATGGGCCTCTTGTTCGACACGTTGGTGATCCGCGCGTTCATGACCCCGTCGATCGCTGCGCTGATGGGCAAGTGGTTCTGGTGGCCGCAGGTCGTGCGTCCCCGGCCCAAGCCGGTGCCGTGGCCCAAGCCGCGCGACCAGTTCCTGACGAACTAGGCCGACGTCACCTGTTTCGTGCCGGCGCACATCCGTGCCGCCGCGGCTGCCAGCGTGAAGCATCCGAGCGTCACCACGCCCTGCAGATCGCCTAATCCGTTCTTGGCCAACAGCACCAGCGCCACCCCCGCGATCACGATGAGCACGCCGGCAGCCGTCGAACGGACACCGGTTGCCGTCGCAGGCGCGTCCCACCACGGCAGCCGACGATGCTCGAGCGGCGAGAGCAGCAGGAACATCGCGAGCATCACGACCGCGAACACTGCGGCACGCAGCGCGAGCATCGCCCAAAAGTACGGTGCGTCAACGTCATACGCGTCGAAGTCCACGGCGTGCAGGGCGAACGTGGCCACCGCGATCGCCGGGATGTGCCACAGGTAGAGAGTCATCGCTCCCCCGTTGCCCATCGCGACGACGTACCAGACACGGGGCCGCTGCGCCCATCGCCGGATCGCGCCCGCAGCGGCGACGAACAGGCATGACATCCAGGTGCAGTGCAGCGCGAGCAACAGGGTCGGCGGGGAGACGTTGGAGACCCGCTCGGTCCCGGTGACGACGAGAGACACGTCGTAGGGTCCGACGGCGGCGACCACGAGTTGCGCGGTGAATGCGGACACCGCCGCGACGAGCGCGGCGCGCGCGCTGACCAGACGCCGAGCGTAGGCCACGCCGATCACCATCGGGATGAGCCAGACGACCAGGAAGTTCGCGACGCCCGCCATCGGCTCACCGACGGCGAACCGGATTGCGTCGAAGCCCGCGGCCGCGGCCATCAGTGATCCGACCGCGACCACGACCGTGCGGCCTGAGTTCATCCGCGTCAGCGCCGGAACGAAGGCCAGCACCACGAGGTACACGCCGAGGAACCAGAGCAGCGCCACACACTCGCGGCCGATGCTGGCGGCCGAATCCGCGCCGAGAATCTGATAGGTCACTCCGACGCCGATCGCCCATGCGGCGAGATACCAGAACACGGGCCGGCACAGTCGCTGTGCTCGCTTGAACAACCAGCTGCCCCATGACGAGCCCCGATGCCAGCCGTAGGCGCCTGCCGCTCCACCGGCCAGGAAGAACAACGGCATCACCTGGACGATCCAGGTGATCGGCGCGATCGCCGGTATCTCACCGAGTAGGTTGCCGATCCGCAGGCCCGCCCCGTCGATGGTCGCGAGCAACAACGCGCAGTGCCCGAACATCACGACGACGAGCGCACCGAGCCTGGCGACGTCGACAGCGCGATCGCGATCGGCGGGAGTATCGGCAGCGACCTTGTCGGCGCCGGACACGGATTTGGTGAGCGTCATGGGTTCAGGATGCCGTGCCGTGGGCGTTCGGCGGATGAGTAGTACTACGCGTTCGCCCCGACATTGGACGCTGGCAATTGTTTTCTGGGTTGCTCGGTCCTGGTGAATCCGCTGGCCGTCGGGACAGCAGGGGGGTGGAAAACCCTAAGAGACCACGAAGACTGCAATGCCGCGACGCAGACGGAAGTAAAGTGCCAGCCGTGGCGAGAAACCTGTTGGCTAACGGCCGAGGCCGCTGGTTGGCGGTCGCGGTCTCGCTGGTCGTGTCCGGCGGGATGCTCTACGCCCAGAGCGCCGACAAGCTGCCGCACGGCGAGCAGGCGGCGCCGGTTGCACCGTCGTCCTCTGCGGAGGCCCCGCCGACTGAAGCTTCAGCCCTTCCGGTTCCCGCGGAGGCGGAGCTGCTGGCGGCCAGCGCGCCCGCCGCTGGCCGGGACATCCCCTTCGAGCTGCCGAAGGGCGTCGCACCAGAAGAGGGGTTGCAGGTCAGAACGATTTGGGCCGCCCGCGCGATCAGCGTGATGTTCCCCGAGATCACCACCATCGGCGGGTATCGGCAGGACGCGCTGAGGTGGCATCCCGAGGGTCTGGCGATCGACGTGATGATTCCCGACCACAACAGCAAGGAAGGCATCGAACTGGGCAACCAGATCGCCGGTCTTGCATTGGCGAATGCCAAGACGTGGGGCGTGCTCCATGTGATTTGGCGGCAGGGCTTCTACCCCGGCATCGGGGCACCGAGTTGGACCGCGGACTACGGCAACGAGACCGCCAACCACTACGACCACGTGCACATCGCGACAGCCGGCGGCGGCTACCCGACCGGAAATGAGACGTACTACTACGGATCGATGAGTCCTGCCCCGGGCAACTGACCGCTAGAGCAGGCCGAGCATCTGCAGGTCGGTGACGTACTTGACGATGATCGCCGGCGTGATGTGCGGGATGTCGTTGTCGGGGCCGACTTTGGCCTGTTGCACAGCAGCGCGGAATCGCTCGGTCGGCCCGTAAGCGCCCAGCGTCGGCTCCGGAGCCTGTACGTCTTCGACCGCGTCCAGCACCGCCTGCAACAGCTGAAGCACCGAATGTTGACGTGTTTGCTCTGACAGGGCACGCAGAGCGGTCTCGAACCGCTGCAACCACTCCCCGAAGTCGTCGATGCGCTCAATCCGATAACCCGCCTCGATGAGCCAGTCGACATACTCGTCGATGCCGATGCCGTCGTCGTGCGGGTTCATCACGTGGTAGGTCTGGAACCCCTCGACCGTGTTGCCACCCAGCGTGGTGATCGCCTCGGCGACGAAATCGACCGGCAACGCGTCGAAGTGCGCCCGCTGACGATTGCCGTCGGCGTCGAGCTGATAGAACGACGCAGGCGCGACACCGGTGGAAACGACGCTCAGCACCATCCGGGTGACGTTGTCGGACACGTTGAGCTGACCCGAGAACCGTGGGTCGGCCACGATCATGCTCGACCGGAACACCGCGACCGGCAGCCCGCACAGATCATGCGCCTCCCGCAGTAGCACCTCGCCGGCCCACTTGCTGTTGCCGTACCCGTTGGCGTAGCTACCGTCGACGGGTCGCGTGGGGCTCACCGCACGGATGTCGGCATCCTCGGTGAACGTCGACGGGTCGATGTGGTCACCCACGTTGGCCGTCGAGACGAACGTGTAGGACTTCAGCTTCGTGGTCAGCGCGAACCGGATGAGCTCCGCGGTGCCCACCACGTTGGGACCGAACAGTTCGTGATAAGGCAGGACGCCGTTGACGAGCGCTGCGGAGTCGACGATCAAGTCGACGGTGTCGGCCAGACGCTGCCAGGTCGACGGGTCAAGCCCGAGGTCGGCCCGACCCTTGTCACCGGCGATCACTTCCAGGTGATTCGCTGCCACCTGCCGGAAGCGCGCCAGCAGATGCGAATCTCCGCTGTCGAAGGTCTTCTCCAGTCGCCTCCGCGCGTCCTCGTCGTCGGTTCCTCGCACCAGGCAGACCAGCGTGCCGCCGTGCGAGGCCATACGTTCCAGCCATTCGAGGGTCAGGTAGCGCCCCAGGAATCCGGTGGCACCGGTCAGCAGCACAGTTCGCACGTCTGCGTCGGACCGGGGCAGCGTCGGGGCGCCGGTCAGCGTCGCGGCATCGATGAACTTGTCCAGCGTGAGGTCACGGGCGAAGACCTCCGCAGGGTTGTCTCCGTGCACGGACGCGAAGCAGGCGCTATGGGCCTCGGACTCCGCATCGTGGTCCAATATCCTCTTCAGTCCGCTGACCGTGGGCGCTTCGAAGACCGCGCGAACCGGAATCGCCGCACCCACAGCGGTATTGACCGCGGCGACCAAGCGCATCGCCGACAGCGAGTCGCCGCCCAGATCGAAGAACGAATCGTCGATCCCGACCCGCTCGAGCCCCAACACCTCGGCGTAGATTTCGGCCAGCGCTGCTTCGGTGGCTGTGCTCGGAGCCCGGTACTGCTCAGCGGTGGTGTACTCCGGCCGGGGCAGCGCGCGAATGTCGAGCTTGCCGTTGACCGTCAACGGCAACGCCTCTAGCACCACCACCGCGGCCGGAACCATATAGCCCGGCAGACGTTGCGCCAGTTCGGCACGGATCGCGGCCGAATCCGCGGTGCCCGTGGCGTAGCCGACGAGGCGCAAGTCGCCGGGGCGGTCTTCACGGACGATCACCACCGACTGCTCGACACGCTCCAGTTCCATCATCGCTGAACGGATTTCACCCAACTCGATGCGATGACCGCGGATCTTGACCTGCTCGTCCGCACGACCCAGATAATCCAGCTGCCCGTCAGCACGCCACCGCACCACGTCCCCGGTGCGATACATGCGCGCGCCAGGGGCGCCGGACGGACATGCCACAAACCGCGAACTCGTCAAACCCGGCCGCCCGACATAGCCCACACCCACACCGGCGCCGGCCACGTACAACTCCCCCGCCACGCCCATGGGAACCGGCCGCAGAGACCTGTCGAGGACGAACAGCGCAACCTGCGACACGGGTGAGCCGATCGGCGCATCGCGCCCCGCCGCAAGGGGTGCGCTCATCGATGCGTACACGGTGGTCTCGGTGGGACCGTAGGCGTTGATCACGAGCCGATCGGGTGCCCACCGGTCGAGCACCTCCGGTGGACATGCCTCACCGCCGAGCAACAGGGCTACCGAGCCCAACCCCTCCGGTCGCAGCGCGGACACCGCCGACGGCGTTTGGGTCAGCACGTTGACCCGCTCGGCGATCAGCAGATCATGGAAGTCCTTCGGTGAACCGACCACCGCGTCGGGCACCACGACCAAACGTCCCCCGCCCAGCAGCGCAGCCCATATCTCCCACACCGAGAAGTCGAAGGCCAGCGAATGACACTGGGTCCACACCTGTTCCGCGGGAAGCCCTTCCGGCGCCGAGTCGGCCAGATGGGCCAGGTTGCGGTGAGTGAGGGCGACGGCTTTCGGCGTTCCGGTGGTGCCGGAGGTGTAGATCAGATAGGCGGCATCACCGGGTGCAGCGGTCGGCAATGCGGTGACCGGCTGACCCTCGATCGCGGGATCATCGAGATCGATGACCCTCAGATTTCGGCCGCCGAGCCGGCTGGACAGCTGAGCGGTGGTGATCGCAGCCACCGGGGCGGCATCGATCAGCATGAAGTCGACCCGCGAGTCCGGCAGTGCGGGGTCAATGGGCAGATACGCGGCTCCTGCCTTGAGCACCGCCAGCATGGCGACAACGGCTTGGACCGAACGCGGCACCAACAGAGCCACATAGTCACCGAGACCCACGCCACGGTCAGAGAGCCTGTACGCCAACCGATTCGATGCCTCGTCGAGTTCGCAGTAGGTCATCGAGTGCTTCTCGAAGGAGATCGCGACCGCATCGGGCGTGCGTGCGACCTGAGCTTTGAACAATTCGGTGATCGTCTGCGGCGTGACCGTCGGTGCAGCCAGGACCCCACGGTTGCTGATCTGGTCCAGCAGCTCGAGTTCGGGCCCGGTGAGCACATCGATGGACGAGAGCCTTCGGGTGGGCTCACCGGTCAAGGCCACGAGTACCCGCTCCCACCGCTGGATCAGGGTGGCGATGGAGGCAGCATCGAACACGTCGGTGCGAAACTCCACGACACCCGAGATGCCCGCCGGCGCACCGTCATCAGCGAAGCGTTCGGCCAACGAGAACGACAGGTCCATCTTCGCGGTGCGGGTCTCGAAGGGCAGCGCGGAAACTTGGAGCCCGTCCAGGCCCAGCTCGTCCGCAATGGGATCGGGTCCGGCGAAGTTCTGCCAGGCCAGCATCACCTGCACGAGCGGATGGTGCGCGAGCGAGCGTGTGGGGTTGAGTCGCTCCACCAGCAGCTCGAACGGCACATCCTGATGCTCGTAGGCGGCCAGCGCGCGTCGCCGGACCTGGTCCAGTAGCTCGGTGACCGTGGGATCACCGGTCAGATCGACCCGCAACACGAGGGTGTTGACGAACAACCCGACCAAGTCATCGAGGGCCGGATCGGGGCGTCCGGCGATCGGGAACCCGACCGCGACATCGGAACTCGCACTGAGCTTGCCCAGCAGTATCGCCAGCGCGGCCTGCACCACCATGAAATTGGTCGCATTGTGCTCACGCGCCACCCGGGTCACCCGGGCCTGCAGGTCGGCCGACCATTCGATCGCCACTGCGGCGCCTCGGTGATCGGCCGCCGGTGGATACGGCCGATCCGTGGGCAACTCCAGCCGGCCGGGAAGCCCGGTCAACTCGTCCACCCAGTAGCCCAGCTGACGGGAGATATGGCCGTGCGGGTCGTCGAGTTCGCCGAACTGACGGCGTTGCCAGAGCGCGTAATCACTGTATTGCACTGCCAACGGCAACCAGTCGGGAGTTCTTCTTGCAACTCGGCTGGCGTAGGCAGTGCCCAGGTCGCGGATCAGCGGCGCGATCGACGACCCGTCGGCTGCGATATGGTGCACCACTGCCACGAACACGTGCTCGTCCTCTGAGACCCGGAAAAGTCGGGCCCGCAAGGGAATCTCGTGCGCCAGATCGAACGGCCGGCTCGCGACTGCTTCCAACGCCGGCGCCAACGCACCGACAGGCCATCCGGACGAGTCGATGAGTTCCCACCCGAGATCGGTCTGATCGGGCTCGACGACCACCTGCTCGGGAACACCCTGCGACGCGGCGAAGACCGTCCGCAACGGTTCGTGACGGCTTACCAGATCCGTGAGCGCCGCGCCGAGCGCCTCCACATCCAGGTGCCCGGTCAGCCGTACTGCCACCGACATGTTGTAGAGCGGCGAAGAGCCGAGTAGTTGGTCGATGAACCACAGGCGGTGTTGAGCGAACGACAACGGCACCACCGCTGGGCGTTGCACGGCGACAAGAGGTTCCAATCCACCTACACCGGCTCGGACACGGGGCGCCAACTGCGCCACCGTCGGCGCCTCGAACAGCGCGCGCACCGACAGGTCGGCATCCAGTCTGGTGTTGACCGCGGCGATCACGCGCATCGCCGACAGCGAATCGCCACCCCGATCGAAGAACGAGTCATCAACCCCGACCCGCTCGACGCCCAACACCTGGGCGTAGATCCCGGCGAGAATCTCCTCGGTGGCCGTGCCAGGAGCCCGATAGTCGGCGGTCGTGTATTCCGGTGCAGGCAAGGCGCGCTGATCGAGCTTGCCGTTGACCGTCAACGGGATAGCCCCGAGCACCACGACCGCGGCCGGCATCATGTAGGCCGGAAGCCGGCCACCCAGCCGGATACGGATTTCGGCCGGATCCGCTGTCCCGGTCACATAACCCACCAGCCGCTTGTCGCCGGGCCGGTCTTCGCGGACGATCACCGCCGCCTGTTCCACACCGTCCAGTCCAGTGAGGGCGGACTGGATTTCGCCGAGTTCGATGCGGTACCCGCGGATCTTGACCTGATCATCCGCTCGGCCGAGATAGTCGAGTTGCCCGTCCGCGCGCCAGCGCACCAGGTCCCCGGTGCGATACATCCGGTCGCCCGGGTCGCCGAACGGGCATGCCACAAATCGCGACGCGGTCAAACCCGTGCGGCGCAGGTAGCCCACGCCGACCCCGGCGCCGGCCACATACAACTCACCGGTCGCGCCTGCCGGGACGGGCTGCAACCATCGATCCAGCACAAACAATGCTGCCGTGGCCACCGGGGCACCGATCGGCGCCGCCCCCGTCGTCAAGGGTGCACTCATCGACGCATACACCGTGGCCTCGGTCGGGCCGTAGGCATTGACCATCACCCGCCCCGGCGCCCACCGATCCACCACCTCAGCCGGGCAGGCCTCACCGCCCACCAACAGCGCCACCGACTCCAGGCCCTGCGGCGCCAAGGCAACCACCGCCGACGGAGTCTGAGTCAAGACGTTGACCCTCTCGGCGACCAACAGCGCATGGAAGTCCTCAGGCGCGCGCACGGTCTCTTCGGGCACGACCACCAACCGACCGCCGTGTAACAGCGCACCGAAGATCTCCCACACCGAGAAGTCGAAGGCCAGCGAATGAGACAGCACCCATACCTGTTCCGCCGGAAGGCCTTCCGGCGGCGAATCAGTTAGGTGAGCCA
>Ga0075363_100000744_pt1 | contig 11119 bp, 7 predicted proteins | sample EndMetdeltDD1763_FD_71470 | JGI IMG/M metagenome (GOLD analysis project Ga0075363, IMG submission 71470) | Populus endosphere microbial communities from Tennessee, USA - Endosphere MetaG P. deltoides DD176-3 | ecosystem: Host-associated > Plants > Roots > Endosphere | place: USA: Tennessee...
GTGGTGACGTAGATCGTGTCGCCCTTCTGGACCTTGTCACGGCCGGCGACCCGGACGATGACGTTGCCGGGGGTGCCCTCGACGTCGCAGGTGCCGTAGACGAAGCCGTCGGCGCCGAGCTCCTCGACGACGGTCACCGTGATCGGCAGGCCACCCTCGGACTCGGACACCAGGCGCCACGCCTCCGGGCGGACCCCGACGGTGATGTTGGCGTGCCCGGCGCCGAGCTGCTTGGACGCGGCCGGGTCGACCGGGACGAGGTAGTTGCCGATCTGGGCCTTGCCGTCCTTGGCGTGCGCCTGGAGCAGGTTCATCTGCGGCGAGCCGATGAAGCCCGCGACGAACAGGTTGACCGGCTTGTCGTAGAGCCTCAGCGGGGTGTCGACCTGCTGCAGCTCGCCCAGCTGCATGACGGCCACCCGGTCGCCCATCGTCATCGCCTCGACCTGGTCGTGGGTGACGTAGACCGTGGTGACGCCGAGGTCGGCCTGGAGCTTGGCGATGTCGGTGCGGGTCTGCACGCGCATCTTGGCGTCGAGGTTGGACAGCGGCTCGTCCATGCAGAACACCTGCGGGTTGCGGACGATCGCGCGACCCATGGCGACGCGCTGGCGCTGTCCGCCGGAGAGCGCCTTCGGCTTGCGCTCGAGGTAGTCCTCGAGGCCGAGGATGCGGGCCGCCTCGGCGACGCGCTTCTTGCGCTCCTCGGGCGCGACCTTGGCCATCTTCAGGGCGAAGGCCATGTTGTCGGCGACGCTCATGTGCGGGTACAGCGCGTAGTTCTGGAAGACCATCGCGATGTCGCGGTCCTTGGGCGGCGTGTGGGTGATGTCGCGGTCACCGATGAAGATCTTGCCCGCGTTGATCTCCTCGAGCCCCGCGAGCATCCGCAGGGTCGTGGACTTGCCGCACCCGGACGGGCCGACGAGCACCATGAACTCGCCGTCGCCGATCTCGAGGTCGATGCCGGGCACCGTGGGCTTGTCCGCCCCCGGGTACCAGCGCTGCGCCTTCTCAAAGGTCACTGTGGCCATGCTGATATCTCCTCCACCGGCAGGTACGTGCCGGACGATCCGTAGTGGAAGTGCGTCGCCCCGATCGAGGTGACCTGCGTCACGCTATCTGCGCTGCCGCATCAGTGGAAGGGGCGTCCCACCCCTCAGCACCGCACCACGTGCAGCACGTGGGCCGCCTCCGGGGGCAACCCCGGGAACCGGACGCCCAGCTCGCCGAGGGAGCTCCCGCTGACCACGACGCCGTCCCCCTCGAGCCAGGTGCTGCCGATCTCGGCGCGGTGCCGGGTGCCCGAGGGCGTCCGGTCGGTGACCGCATAGCTCCAGTCCGGATCCAGCCCGGGAAGCCGGACGGCGCCCACCGACTGGGTCACCGGGGTGTCGACCGTCGCGACGACGTACCACGCCTCGGAGCGGTCCTCGGCGACGACACCGGTCACCAGCACCGCCGGGTCCTGGTGGTCCCCGCGGACCATCCTGCCGCTCGCGACCAGCGGGCGCGCCTCCTTGTGCAGCGCGACCCAGGCGGCCACCTCGGCGCGCTCCTCGGGACCGACGCCGCGCAGGTCCCACTCGATGCCGAAGTGACCGAGCAGCGCGGTGGCCGCACGGAACCCGGTCTGGTGGCTGCGGCCCGTCGTGTGCGCGACCGGGCCCCCGAGGTGGGCGCCCATCAGCTCCGGCGGCACCAGCAGCGAGGTCCAGCGCTGGATCCGCTGCCGCTCGACCGCGTCGATGGTGTCACTGGGCCAGACCCGGTCCGTGCGAGTGAGCACCTCCAGGTCGATCCGCCCGCCCCCGCTCGCACACGACTCGATCTCGAGGTCGGGGTGCTCGGCGTGCAGCTCGTCGAGCAGCCGGTAGAACGCCAGCGTCTGCCCGTGCACGGCCGGCCGGCCGGCGTGCGCCACGTCCACGAGGTCGCGGTTGTGGTCCCACTTGAGGAAGGCGATGTCGTAGTCGTCGAGCAGTGCCAGCAGCTGCCCACGCACGTGCGCGTAGGCCTCGGGCTGCTGCAGGTCGAGCACCTGCTGGTGCCGCCACGTCGGTGCCGGCGCGCTCCGGCCGCGCAGCACCCAGTCGGGGTGCGCCCGGACCAGCTCAGAGTCCTCGTTGACCATCTCCGGCTCGACCCAGAGCCCGAAGTCCATGCCGAGCTTCTGCACCCGGTCGACCAACGGGTGCAGGCCGTCCGGCCACACCTCCGTGTCCACCTCCCAGTCACCCAGCCCCGCACGTTCGCTGCGCCGCGCGCGGAACCATCCGTCGTCGAGGACGAACCGCTCCACCCCGACCTCGGCGGCGGCCTCGGCCAGCTCGGTGAGGGTGTCGAGATCCTGGTCCATGTAGACCGCTTCCCAGGTGTTGACCAGCACCGGGCGGGTACGCCGGGTGCGCGGCGAGCGCCGGCGCAGCCACCCGTGCAGCCGGGCCGATGCCTCGTCGAGCCCGGCCGCCGAGTAGGCGCCGACGAGCCACGGCGCGTCGTACCGCTCTCCCGGTGCGAGCTCCACCTCTCCGGGGCCCAACAGCTCGCCGCCACCGAGGAGGCACTCCCCCTCGGGCGTGCGCTCGGCGTAGGACTGGTGGTCGCCACTCCAGGCGACGTGGGTGGCCCACACCTCGCCATGGCCGAAACCGAAGCCCGGCACACCGGCCGCCAGGAGCAACGTGGCGTCGTGCCCGGTGCGGCCGTGGCGGCCCTCGCGCAGGTGGGTGCCGATCAGCCACGGCCTCCGTTGCGGGGTGCGCTCGCGACACCAGCGGCCGGTCAGGTCGAGGAGCTCGGTGGCTCGGGCCGACACCGGCAGCGCAGTGCGCACCGCGGCCAGCACCAGCGGTTCGTCGGCCGCGTTGGTCACCGAGGTGCGGAGCCGGAGCAGCCCCTCCTCGCTGAGCTCGAGCGCGAGCTCCACGTCCCACCCGGCCTCCGGGTCGCTGCCACCGAGCAGCACCGTGGCGTCGGGCCCGCCGTCGTCGACGCTCCAGGTCCAGCCGCCGATCCGAGGCGCCCACGTCGCCGCGGAGCGGCCCGGCCGGAGCCCCTCCAGGGCGGGCAGCCCGGTGAAGCCGGCGCTGGTCTCTCCGAGCAGGCCGCGCTGACGCGGCGCGTCCAGCGCCGAATGCGGCACGCCGGGCGTGTGGCTCTCGAGCAGCCCGGCCAGGTCGGTGGCCGAGGGGTCGCCGAGAGCGGCGCCCCAGTGGAGGAGGACGGGATCGCCGACGAGAGAGGGCGCGAGCACGACGCTCACGCCCTCCCGCGTCAGGTGGACTGGTGGGTGCACCTGAGCGATGGTGTCAGACGCCTCGCTCGGTCCTCGGCCGTTGCGAGCGTCGCAACCACGGGATGCTCCGCAAGGCGCCGGAACGAAGTCGCTGTCGGCTCATCTACGAGCGTCGGCAACGCCGCGGAGCGCCCGTGGGGCGGCGCTCGGTAGGCCGTGGACCGAGTGTGGCGTCTATCCCTTCACCGCTCCGGAGGTCAGGCCCCTTACGAAGAAGCGCTGCAGGGTGAAGAAGACGACCATCGGGAGCACCATCGAGATGAACGCACCCGCCGGCAGCAGCTCGGTGCCTTGACCCTGGGCGCCCAGGAGGCCCTGGAGCTTCACGATCACCGTCGCGTTGTCCGTGCTGAGGAACAGCTTGGCGATGAGCAGGTCGTTCCAGACCCAGAGGTACTGCAGGATCGCGAACGCCGCGATCACCGGCACCGACATCGGCACGATCAGCCGCCAGAAGGTCTGGAAGTGGGTCGCACCGTCGATCTTCGCGGACTCGATCACGGTCTTGGGCAAGGTGGCCATGTAGTTGCGCAGGGTGTAGATGGCCAGGGGCATGCCGAACCCGGTGTGCAGGATCCACACCGCGATGAACTGGCCGGAGATGCCCAGCCCGTTGGGGCCGAAGAAGTTCAGCAGCGGCTGGAAGGCAACCTGGATCGGCACCACCAGCACCGCCACGATCGTGATGAAGAGGATGTCCTTGCCCCGGAAGTCCATGAACGAGAACGCGTAGGCCGCGAACGCGGCGAACATGATCGGGATGATCGTGGCCGGGATGGCCACGATCACGCTGTTGAGCAGCGCGGTCCCGATCTCGGCCCGGTCGAAGACGCCCCGGTAGTTGTCGAAGGTCCAGCCACCGGTGCCCAGCGCGGTCCACCAGCCGGTCTCGGCCTGGGAGTCACGATCGCGCACCGAGGTGATCAGGAGCCCGATCGTGGGGACCGTCCAGAGCACGCACAGCACGGTCATGGTGATGATCGCGGTCAGGCTCCGCGGCCGGCCGTCGGCCATGATCCCGCGCACGCGCAGGCGCTTGGGCTCGGTGTCGTCGACTCCTGCGGAGCCCGCCGCCATCGCGTCGGCTGCCGCTGTCGTCTGGTCGCTCATCGGCCCAGCTCCTCTTTCCGGAAGTGCCGCACTTGGTAGATGAGCACCGGGGTGACCGCGATCAGCAGGATCACCACGATGGCCGAGGCCTGTCCGGACTGGCTGTCACGGAACAGCTTGGCGAAGAAGAGGTTTGCGATCACCTGCGTCTTGTCGCGTCCGTCGGTGAGGACGTAGACGATGTCGAAGACCTTCAGCACCAGGATCACGACCGTGATGAAGACCGTGATGATCGTGCCCTTGATCTGAGGGATCACGACCCGGAAGAAGATCTGCAGCTCCGAGGCGCCGTCGATCCTTGCGGCCTCGAGGGTGTCCTCGGGGACGCCCTTGATCGCCGAGGACAGCAGGATCATCGCGAAGCCGACCTGCAGCCAGATCAGGATCACCATCATCAGGATGGAGTTGAGCCGGACCCCCGAGTGCTGCAGCCACGACTGAGGATCGCCTCCGAGTCCTCGCCAGATCGCGTTGAGCAGGCCGGTCGCGTCCTCGTTGGCCGGGTCGAACTGGTAGACGAGCAGCCAGATCGTCGAGGCGCCCACGAACGAGATGGCCATGGGCAGGAAGATGATGCTCTTGGAGGCCTTCTCCCCCGTCGTCGACAGCTTGTCGGCCAGGACGGCGACGATCACCCCGAAGAGCACGGTGACCGCCGGCACGATGATCAGCCACAGGATGTTGTTGAGGATCGCCGACTGGAACGCATCCGAGCCGAGGACCTCCCGGTAGTTGTCCAGGCCGACGTACTCGGTCGCGTCGGCGTTGGCGAAGGAGTAGTTGATCGTCTGGATCGCCGGGTAGAGCAGCATCAACGCGATGAGCCCGTAGCCGGGAGCCAGGAAGGCGTACGGCATCAGGCCACGCGAGAGCCGCCCCGGCAGCCCCTCGACGAGCATGTTGAGGAAGTAGAAGAAGAAGTACGCACCGCCGACCCCGACGGCCAGGGCCACCAGCCCGATCAGGATCTTGCTGTTGGCGAACCACTCCGGGTAGTAGGCGAAGGACAGCGAGGCGTTGGCGACGAACCAGCCGACCACGACCATGCCGACCAGGCCGACCAGGATCTTGGTCGGGTTGGCAGCGTCGGGATCTGCGGACGGCCCGGCGCCGCCGTTGAGCGTCTCGTCCTCCGGAGGCAGCGGCTCGCCCGGTGCCGCACCCTCTACGTCGACGGTGTTGCCCGTGCCCGCCGTCACTTGGGCCAACTCGCTTCGATCGCCGCCGTGGTGTCCTGGGAGCTCTGCCCCTGGATCCAGTCGACCATGCCGGTCCAGAACGTCCCGGAACCGACCTCCTTGGGCATCACGTCAGAGCCGTCGAAGACGACTGCCGAGGCGTTCGTCGCGGCGTCCGCGATGTCCTTGGTCGTCTGGTTCGGGTAGTTGGACGCGTCGAAGGTCTTGTGCGGCGACAGCCAGCCACCGGCCTGCGCCCACTCGGCGCCGAACTTGTCCGAGGTGAGGAACTGCATGACCTTGATGGCGTCCGGGTCGTTGCCGTTGAACAGCGCGGCCAGGTCGGCGCCACCGAGGATCGCCGGCGCTTCGGCCGACTCCTCCTTGCCCGGGAACGGGAAGACCCCCACCTCGTTGTCGAGGTCGGCCTGGATGTCGGCCGGGAGGAAGGAGATCTCGAAGGAGCCCTGCCGCTCGAACATGCACTGCGGCGGGTTCTTGAACGCCGGGACCATCGACTCGGCGACCTGGGTGTTGACGACCGTCTGCGCACCGCCGTAGACCTCGCCGTCGGTCTTGGCGATCTTGCCGAACTCGTCGAAGGCGCTGACGATCTGCGGGTCGTTGAAGGGGATCGCGTGGGAGGTCCACTCGTTGTAGACGTCGGGCCCGTTGAGGGTGAGCACGAACTGCTCGATCCAGTCGGTGCCGACCCAACCGGTGGCCTGGTCGGCGTTCCACGCCATGCACCACGGCGTGATCCCGGTCTGCTTGATCTGGTCCATCAGCGCGTAGAGCTGGTCGAGGGTCTTGGGCACCTGGTATCCGGCGGCCTCGAAGGCCTTCTTGGGGTACCAGATCAGGCTCTTGTTCGCGAGCCGCATGGGGGCGCCGTACATCCGGCCGGCGCCTTCGACGCCGTCGTCGCCCGAGGGGTCGCCGGAGAGCCGCACCGAGTCGAGCAGGCCGGGCACCAACGTCTTGTCGAGCGTCCCGATGTCGAGGAACGTGTCGATCGGCTGGATGTCGCCCTGCGCGGCGAGCTCGAGCAGGCCGCCGGGCTGGGGGAAGAAGCCGATGTCGGGCGCGTCGCCCGCGGCGACCCTGGTCTTGATCGTGGTGGTGAAGTCGGTGTCCTCGGTGTACTCGATGTCGATCCCGGACTCCTTCTCGAACGGCGCCAGCGCCTTCTCGAAGTTGGCCTTCTCGTCACCGCCGTAGGCCCCGAGGATCGTGACCTTGTTGTCGCCGTCCGTGGAGGAGTTGTCCGCGAAACCGGCGGTGCCACTGCCTCCGCCTCCGGATGCGTCGGGATCCTGCAGACATCCCGAAAGTGCTACGGCGGCGAGGGCCATCGCACCGATGGCCGCGAGTCGTCGCCTGTTGCTGTCTGCCATCTGTTCTCCCTGCTCGATGGTCTGGGCCGGCCTGTCCCGGCCCCGGGGCCGACCGCGTGATCGCGGTCACAGTGCTGTACCCCTCTCTACTCACTGCGCTGAGGTTTGTACAGGTCACGGTGCGGATCGTTAGCCCGGCGGCCCGAATTACGCAAACGTTTTCGTCATGCGTTTCCTGCAGCGTGGCGCAGGTCACACAGCCCGTCAAGACCTGCGGGAAAGCGTTTACGAAATCGCCTATGGTCAGGGCATGAACGGGGCGACGCCGCCGCCGGCCGGTGCGGTCAACATGGCCGACGTGGCGACCGAGGCAGGAGTCTCGATCGCCACGGTGTCCCGCGCGCTCCGCGACGTGCCCGGGGTGAGTCAGGCGACGCGCGACCGGATCCGGAAGATCGCCCAGGAGCTGTCCTACGTCATCTCGCCGGAGGCCAGCGGGCTCTCGCGCGGTCAGACCGGCCGGGTCGCCGTCGTGATGCCGCGGCTCGACGCGTGGTTCTACAGCGCCATGATCGCGAGCATGGCGCCGGTGCTGCGCGCCGCCGGGCTCGACATGCTCGTCTACCAGGTCGACGGCGAGGAGCAGCGCACCCGCTTCCTGCGCGAGCTGCCCGCACGGCGCAAGGCGGACGCGGTCATCCTGACGGCACTGCCGATGGCCCAGGCCGAGGTGGAGCGACTCGACCTGATGGGTGTGCACGTCGTCGTCGCGGGCGGCGGGGTCCGCGACTACCCGCACGTCCAGGTCGACGACCTCGCTGCGGGCCGGACCGCCGTCCAGCACCTGGTCGACCTCGGCCACCGCCGGATCGCGATGATCCGCACCAGCGACACCGACGGCACCACCTGGTCCTCCGACCTGCTGCGGACCCAGGCGTGGCGCGAGACTCTCGCTGACGCCGGGCTCGAGGCCACCGACGAGCTGCTCGTGACCGAGACGTACGGCGTCGACGCCGGCGCCCGGGCGATGACGCGGCTGCTGGCGCTCCCCGAGCCGCCCACCGCCGTGTTCGCCTACTCCGACGAGCTGGCGTTCGCCGCGGTCCTCCACGCCCGAGCCCACGGGTTGCGGGTCCCCGAGGACGTCTCGGTGATGGGGATCGACGGCCATCCGCTCAGCGAGCTGTTCGGGCTCACCACCGTCGACCAGGACGTCGCGGCCCAGGGCCGGGCCGCCGCCGGGATCGTGGTGCGGCTGGTGTCCGGAGAGCACGACGTCTCCGACCTGGACCTCGAGACCCGCCTCGTGGTCCGGGGGTCCACGGGCGCGCCGCCGAGCTAGTGCCTAGAGATGCTTCCGCTCGACGCTCACACCGCCCCAGATGGCGATGCCCTTGATCCGCACCACCGGTGAGCTCTCGTCGAGCTGCGCGTCGACCAGCCCCGACGGGCCGGAGTAGCCGCCCATGATCCCGGTGCCCTCCATCTGCACCCGGGTGTGCGGGCCGACGATCACCTGGGCGCCGCCCATGAAGGCGTTGATGGTCAGGACGACCTCCTGGGCCGCGAACTTGGCCCGCCGCAGGTCCAGCTCGGCGCCGCCCATCATGGCCGTGATCGTCATCTGTCTCGGCACCACCCAGACGCCCTTGCGGCTGAGCCCGCTCAGGATGGCGAAGTGGTTCTCCTTGTCGGGGCCGGCCACCACCTCGGGCGACGCGGCGGCCGCCATGGCCGGCACCGGCCGCTGGTGCGGGTGCGAGGGCAGGTCGAGGGTGATCGGGACCAGGTCGGCATAGGTCCGGGCGGCGTACGTCGCCTCGAGCCGTTGGTCGAGCTCGTCCAGGTCCAGCCGGCCCTCTCCCGCGGCCTCGCGGAGCAGCTCGGCGACCTGGTGCCGCTCGGCGTCGGAGATGCGCAGCCGTGTGGGGTCGGTCCCACCGCTCGGCTGCTGGAGCTCGCCCGCCATGGGGTCAGCGTAGGCGCTGCGGGATACTCATCGTTCGTGGCATCCGAACCCCGTCCCGTTGCTGAGTTCCGCTACTCCGACCTGCTGCCGATCGGCCCGGACGAGACGCCCTACCGGCTACTCACGACCGACGGCGTGTCGACGTTCGAAGCCGTTGTCGACGGGCAGAGCCGGACCTTCCTCCAGGTGTCCCAGGAGGCGATCCAGCGGCTCACCGCGGAGGCGATGCACGACATCTCCCACTACCTGCGCCCCGCGCACCTCGCCCAGCTGCGCCGGATCATCGACGACCCGGAGTCGTCGGGGAACGACCGGTTCGTGGCGCTCGACCTGCTCAAGAACGTCAACATCTCCGCGGGCGGGGTGCTGCCGATGTGCCAGGACACCGGCACCGCGATCGTCATGGGCAAGAAGTCGGAGGGCGTGCTCACCGGCGCCGACGATGCGGAGGCGATCTCGCGTGGCGTCTACGACGCGTACACGAAGCTCAACCTGCGCTACTCCCAGCTGGCCCCGCTGACCACGTGGGAGGAGAAGAACACCGGGACCAACCTGCCGGCGCAGATCGAGATCTATGCGACCGAGGACCACGGCCGGCCGGAGTACAAGTTCCTCTTCATGGCCAAGGGTGGCGGCTCCGCCAACAAGTCCTTCCTCTACCAGGAGACGAAGGCCGTCCTGAACCCCACGCGGATGCTGCAGTTCCTGGACGAGAAGATCCGCTCGCTCGGCACCGCTGCGTGCCCGCCGTACCACCTGGCCGTCGTCATCGGCGGCACCTCGGCGGAGTTCGCGCTCAAGACCGCGAAGTACGCCTCCGCGCACTACCTCGACAACCTCCCCACCGAGGGGACGATGGCCGCGCACGGCTTCCGTGACCTCGGGCTCGAGGAGGAGGTCTTCAAGCTGACCCAGTCGTTCGGGATCGGCGCCCAGTTCGGCGGCAAGTACTTCTGCCACGACGTCCGCGTCGTCCGGCTCCCCCGCCACGGCGCCTCGTGCCCGGTCGCGATCGCGGTGTCCTGTTCGGCGGACCGCCAGGCGCTCGGCAAGATCACCGCCGACGGCGTCTTCCTGGAGCAGCTCGAGACCGACCCGGCGCACTACATGCCGGACGCCGGCGTCGCCGACGACATCGCCGGCGGCGAGGTGGTCTCCGTGGACCTCAACCGGCCGATGGCCGAGATCCTGGCGCAGCTCGCGCAGCACCCCGTCAAGACCCGGCTCTCGCTGACCGGACCGCTGGTGGTGGCGCGCGACATCGCGCACGCCAAGATCAAGGAGCGGCTCGACGCGGGCGAGGAGATGCCGGCGTACCTGCGCGACCACCCCGTCTACTACGCCGGGCCGGCCAAGACCCCTGAAGGGTTCGCCTCCGGCTCGTTCGGGCCGACCACCGCGGGCCGGATGGACTCCTACGTCGAGCAGTTCCAGGCGGCGGGCGGCTCGATGGTGATGCTGGCCAAGGGCAACCGCTCCAAGGCGGTCACCGAGGCGTGCCACGCCCACGGCGGCTTCTACCTCGGCTCGATCGGCGGCCCGGCGGCGCGGCTGGCCCAGGACTGCATCAAATCGGTGTCGGTGGTCGAGTACGAGGAGCTCGGCATGGAGGCCGTCTGGAAGATCGAGGTCGAGGACTTCCCGGCGTTCATCGTGGTCGACGACAAGGGCAACGACTTCTTCACCGACCCCTCCGGCACGGTCACCGTTCCGGTCACCGGGATCAGGGTGCGCTCAGCCGAGTGACCTCTGCTTCCTGGCCCGACCGTACGCCGAAGCCGCAGGTCCGTGCAGTGCAGGAAGCTGAGGGTGGTGGTCCCACGGGATCGGACGGAGCGTGGACGCCATGCGCACTCTCGGGAGGGCCCTCCTGGCCCTGGCAGCGGTCCTGTCCATCGCGCTCACGACCGAAGGTCCGGCTCACGCGGACACTCAGTGGAGCGGCACGCTGACCCAGGCGATCAGCCACGTCCCGGTCGCCGGTGAGGTGCGTACGGGCTACACGCGCGACAAGTTCCACCTCTGGATCGACGTCGACGGCGATGGGTGCAACACTCGCGCGGAGGTGCTCATCTCGGAGGCCGAGGACGCGCCGACGATCGGGTCGGGCTGCTCCCTGTCCGGCGGCCGTTGGTACTCCTACTACGACGGTGTCTCCCAGACCTCCGCGTCAGCACTGGACATCGACCACGTCGTGCCCCTTGCCGAGGCGTGGGACTCCGGCGCC
>Ga0075363_100000745_pt1 | contig 11113 bp, 9 predicted proteins | sample EndMetdeltDD1763_FD_71470 | JGI IMG/M metagenome (GOLD analysis project Ga0075363, IMG submission 71470) | Populus endosphere microbial communities from Tennessee, USA - Endosphere MetaG P. deltoides DD176-3 | ecosystem: Host-associated > Plants > Roots > Endosphere | place: USA: Tennessee...
CCGGATGCGCCCAGAGCCGGCCCACGAGGAACATCGCGCGGTCGAGCTGCAGCTTGTTGCCCACGGCCAGCGCGAAGTCGTAGCTGCTGACCTGCGACACCGGCACGAAGTCCTTGTCGGGGTCGTAGCCCAGATCCTTGAACACGAGCGGCGCCACCACCATGACCGCGGGGTTGCCGAGCATCAGCACGTTCTGTCCGGCGGGCGCGCGCTTGATTTCCTTGGCGGCCAGCCGGCCGCCTTCGCCCGGACGGTTTTCGACCGTCACCGCCACGCCGAGCCTCGGGCCGAGCCGCTCGGCGACCAGGCGTGCGATGCGGTCGGTGCTGCCGCCCGCGGTGTAGCCCACCACCAGCGTGAGCGGGCCATCGAAGATCGGCGTCTGGGCGTGGGCCAGCGGCGCGGCGCACGCGGCGAGCGCGAGGCACCATGCGGTGAGCTTGCGCCGGGAAAAGAATGCGGTCATCGGATCTCCTGCTTGCGGTGGTGGCATCGACACGGGCGCGCGCAGGCCTTCGCGGCGACAATCGCCGGCCTGCGTTTGTTTCATCCCGTGTAATTTGTTACCGTTTATACGCACGCCACAAACAGTTGATCTAATCCATCACTTGCCTGCCGAGGCGCGCGGGCCACACCCTTTTCACCGCTTCCGATTCCCTCTATTTCCGATCGCCATGCACGGTCCGCAAGACATGCCCGCTTTTCCCGACGCCAGCGCGGTGCTTGCGCCGCGCTCGCTCGACGACCTGCTCCTGTACCGGTTCTCGCGCGCGGTGCGCGCCAGCAACGGCATGGCCACGCGCCTGGTCGAAGGCGGCTTCGGTATCACGCGGCGCGAATGGGGAATGATCGCCACGCTCGCGCAGCAGGGCGAGATCCGCTCCTCGGCGCTGGCCGCGCACCTGCACCTGGACCGCGTGCGCACCTCGCGCGGCTTGCGCGGCCTGGTCGACAAGAAGCTGGTGGTGCGCCGCCAGGACGCCGAGGACCGGCGCGAAGTGCACGTGCGGCTGAGCCCCTCGGGCCGGCAGCTCTTCGACCGCGTGTTTCCGCGCATCGCGGAACTCAACGTCGACCTGCTCGAAGGCATAGCGCCCGCGCACCTCGACGTCTTCCTGCAGTGCCTGCAGCACCTCGAGCAGCGCGGCAACGCCTTGAGTGCGCAGGGCGCGGTGGCCGAGAAAGCCGACCGGCGCGCGGGCGGCACGCGGCACCGGTGGCCGGAGTCCCGCCAGATCTAGCGGCGTGACTTCAGCGTAGATCGAACAGCGCGGCCGCGTTGCCCCAGGCAATGCGCCGCGCCACGTCGGGCGGCAGCTCGCCGAGCCAGGTGCGGTAGCCGCGCATGATCTCGTCGTAGGCGCTCCAGCGCTGGTTCACCCAGGTGTCGGAGCCGATCATGAAGCGCTCCGGATACCTGAGGATCAGCGCGCGCCACTCGGGGCACAGCCTGCCGCCTTCGCAAGTCAACCCCGGCCGGTACGAGAGTTCGCCCATCAGCAGCGGATAGCGTTCCAGCAGGGCCTGCACCCGCTCGATGGGTGCGCCGCCGATGCCGGTGTGCGCCCAGATGAGCCGGAGGCTCCGGCCCTTCGACGGCGCGTTGGCCATCAGCAGGTCGATCGCCACGTCGTCCACATGCGCGAGCACCGCGAGCTTCTGCTGCTCCGCCAGCGCGATCAGCTTCCTGGCCACCGGCCCGTTCGCATTGGCGCTCTCGTACAGGTGGAACTCGCCGATCCCGCGGTAGGGCCCGCTCGCGGTTCCGCGCGCCAGCTCGGCCAGCACCATCTCGTGGATGCTCTCGTCGCGGAACCAGTTGCTGTAGTCGTCGCGGTTGCGGTACAGGCGCACGAAGGGCACCACGGTCACGCCCGCGGCGCGGGTTTCGCGCGCCGCAGCCAGCGTTTGCGTGCCGGCGTTGGGCCGCGAGTTGGCCACGATCGCCGCCACGTTGTTGCGCTGCATGCGCGCGAGCGCCTCGGCGGGCGGATAGGGCCCGGTGTTGCCGTCCCAGGCTTCCTGGTTGTAGTGCAGGTGCGTGTCGAACAGCGGGCCGTCGTAGGCCTGCGGGCCTTGTGCGGCCTGGCCATGGGCAAGGGGCGCCACGGCCAGGCAGGTGGCCAATACAAGGGCCGCGAGGGGCGCGATGGCTCTCATGTGATTGTTGAAGATGAAACGCATGTCGATCGGTCTTCTCATTCTGGACCCGTCTTCGATTCAGCGCGAGCGCGCCTCCGGAGCCTCGGTAGGTCAAAACGCCCAGTTCCCTTTTCAGCCGCCCGGCCGTGTAATAGACCCGCGTGACCGGCTCCCGCGTCTGCGCAATGGAACACGATATGGAACCCCTCATCCTCGCCCGCGTCCAGTTCGGCTTCACGATCTCGTTCCACATCATCTTTCCCGCGCTGACCATCGGGCTCGCGAGCTACCTGGCCGTGCTCGAAGGCCTGTGGCTGCGCACCGGCCGCAAGGTGTACATCGACCTGTACCAATTCTGGATCAAGGTCTTTGCCGTTGCCTTTGGCATGGGCGTGGTGTCGGGCCTGGTGATGGCCTACCAGTTCGGCACCAACTGGAGCAACTTCTCGCGCTTTGCCGGCGGCGTGACAGGGCCTCTGCTGGCGTACGAGGTGCTGACCGCATTCTTTCTCGAAGCGGGCTTTCTCGGCGTGATGCTGTTCGGCCGCGAGCGCGTGGGACCGGGCCTGCACTTCGTCTCGACGCTGGCCGTGGCCGTTGGCACGCTGGTCTCCGCCACCTGGATCCTCGCCTCGAACAGCTGGATGCAAACGCCGCAGGGCCACGAGATCATCGACGGGCGCGTGGTGCCGGTCGACTGGTTCAAGGTGATCTTCAACCCGTCCTTCCCTTATCGGCTGGCGCACACCGTCACGGCGGCCTACCTTGCAACGGCGCTGATGGTGGGCGGCGCGGCGGCCTGGCACCTGCTGCGCGGCAACGACAACACGCGCGTGCGCACCATGCTCTCGATGGCCTTGTGGATGCTGCTCGCGGCGGCCCCGCTGCAGGCGCTCATCGGCGACCAGCACGGCCTCAACACGCTGGAGCATCAACCGGCCAAGCTGGCCGCGATCGAAGGCCACTGGGAGCGCACGCCGGAGGGCGAAGGCGTGCCGCTGATCCTTTTCGGATGGCCGGACATGAAGGCCGAGGTCACGCGCTTCGCGATCGAGATTCCGCGCGCGGGCAGCCTGCTGCTGGCGCACAGCTGGGACGGGCAGATTCCGGCGCTCAAGGACTTCCCACCTGAAGACCGGCCGAACTCGGCCATCGTGTTCTGGACCTTCCGCGCCATGGTGGGCCTCGGCGTGCTGATGATCGCGCTGGCCTTCTGGGGGCTGTGGCTGCGCCGGGGGCAGCGGCTGTTTTCCCAGCGCGCGTTCCTGCGCCTGGCCGTCGCGCTCTCGCCCGCGGGCCTCGTGGCCATCCTGGCCGGCTGGTTCACCACCGAGATCGGCCGCCAGCCCTGGGTCGTCTACGGCCTCATGCGCACGGCCGACGCGGTCTCGCCGCAGCATTCGACCTCGCAGGTCGGGTTCACGCTCGCGCTGTTCGTCATCGTGTATTTCGTGGTGTTCGGCGCAGGCACGGCCTACGGGCTGCGCCTGATCGCCAAGGGCCCCACGGGGGACCATGGCGATCCGCCCATGCATGGAGGGCCCGGAGAACCGCGGCAGCCCATGCGCCCGCTTTCAGCAGCACCGGAGTCCGACGATGGGCATTGATCTTCCCCTCATCTGGGCCGTGATCATCCTGTTCGGCATCATGATGTACGTGGTGATGGACGGCTTCGATCTCGGCATCGGTATCCTCTTTCCGTTCTTGCCGGCCAAGGAAGACCGCGACGTCATGATGAACACCGTGGCGCCGGTGTGGGATGGCAACGAGACCTGGCTCGTGCTCGGCGGGGCCGGCCTGCTGGCGGCGTATCCGCTGGCCTATGCAGTGATCCTCAGCGCGTTCTACCTGCCGCTGATCCTCATGCTCGTGGGGCTGGTGTTTCGCGGCGTGGCATTCGAATTCCGCTTCAAGGCGCGGGAGGGCAGACGGCGCTGGTGGGACGCAGCCTTCATCGGCGGCTCGTTCACCGCCACCTTTTTCCAGGGCGTGACGCTGGGCGCATTTCTCAACGGCCTGACCGTGGTGGACGGAAATTTTGCCGGTGGTTCGTTCGACTGGGTCTCGCCGTTCTCGCTCTTCACGGGCCTCGCGCTGGTTGCGGCCTACGCGCTGCTCGGTGCCACCTGGCTCGTGATGAAGACCGAAGGCCGTCTGCAGATGCGCATGCGCAGCCTGGCACGGCCCCTGGCGTGGCTCATGCTGGCCGTCATCATTGCGATCAGCATCTGGACGCCGCTCGCGCATGCCGCCATTGCGCAGCGCTGGTTCAGCCTGCCCAACCTGCTGTACTTCGCGCCGGTGCCGCTGCTCGTGGCGCTCGTCGTGTACAAGCTCTTGCAGGCGCTGCGCGGCGACGGGCACGCGTCACCTTTCGTTCTCACGCTGGCGCTGCTCTTCCTCGGCTACACAGGCCTCGGCATCAGCCTGTGGCCAAACGTCATTCCGCCCGACATCTCGATCTGGCAGGCGGCAGGGCCCGCGCAGAGCCTGGGCTTTGCGCTGGTGGGGGCGCTCCTGATCATTCCCATCATCCTGATGTACACGGCCTGGAGCTACTGGGTCTTTCGCGGCAAGGTGCGGCATGGCGATGGCTACCACTGACGACCCACGCCCAGGCAGGCGCAAGTGGTTGCGCCGCCTCGGCTGGCTCGCGGCCATCTGGCTCGCGAGCGTGCTTTCGCTTTACCTGCTTTCCCTGGTGCTTCGCTTTCTCATGAACGCGGTCGGCCTCGGCCGCTGAGCTGCGGCAATCCCGGGCCGCCGCCCGATGCCGTCGTGACTCTCCACCTATAGAACTTTTCATGTAAACACTCGCGCGTCCCGCGCGAGATCAACGGTTTTGCTGCAGGGATATCCCGCATGGAATGAGTCGGCTGCGACAATCCATCGAGGGTCTAATGAGCTTCACGGCTCAGTCCGAACAAACCGTATGGCATGAAAAAATCACTCCTGAGGCTTGTCGCGGCATGGGGCTTTGCAGCGCTCGCACCGGCGGCGCACGCCGAGCCCGTCGTGTTGTCGCTGGTGCACGCCGCAACCACCACGCACCCGGCGCATGTGGCGGCACTCCAGTTCGCGAAGCGCGTCGAAGAGCGCACGCGCGGACAGGTGAGCATCGAGATCTTTCCCGCGTCTCAACTCGGCAGCGAGAACGAACTGCTGCAGAAAGTCAGGCTCGGCGCCGTCGACATGGACGTGACCTCGATGAACTATCTCATCAAGTACGAGAAAGCGTTCTCCGTTGTCATTCTTCCGTATCTATTCGACAGCTATGCGCACGCTCACCGCGTGCTCGATGGCCCGGCGATGAAGTGGCTCGCGCCGCTTGCCGAGAAACAGGGCTTCATCGTCTTGTCGAACTGGGAATGGGGATTCCGCAATCTCACCAACAACAAGCGCCCGGTCAACGTGCCTGAAGACGTGCGAGGCCTCCGGGTGCGCGTTCCGCCCGTCGCCGAGCTCGAGGCCACCATGGAAGCGCTGGGTGCCCAGGTCAGCAAGGTCGGCTTCAGGGAACTTCCCCAGGCGCTGTCCCAGGGCGTGGTCGACGGCCAGGAGAACCCGATCAACGTCATCTACTACAACAAGCTGTACGAGACCCAGAAGCACCTCGCCCTGACGCGCCACGTGTACTACAACACGCTCCACCTCATGAGCGCCGCGAGTTGGGCCAAGCTCACGCCGGCGCAGCGAGCGATCGTGCGCGAAGAAAGCAAGGCGGCAGGCGATGGCATGCGCAAGAAGATCATCGCCGAGGAGGAGCAGCTCGTTGCCAGGATGGCCGCCGCCGGAGTGCTGGTCACCCGGCCCGACCCCGCGCCGTTTCGCGCCGCCACGCAAAGCGCCCGCGCGGAGATCGCGCGATTTGCCGGCGAAGAGAACGTGCGCATGTTTTTGAAGATGGTCGATGCAGAGCGAAAGCAGTGACGCACCTCGCCAGCGAGGATCCTCAGGTCGGCCGCAATTGAGCGCATTCCTGGCCGGCTTCTCGTGGCGCAAAAGATCGCTCAGCCTGCGGGTGGAGATCGCCCTGGGCTTCGGCGTCGTCATTGCGCTGATGCTCGCTTTGGGCGTTGCCTTCTATCTGAGCGAACAGCGGTCCTCGGCCGCCATCGACAAGTTGCTGAACAGCGACAACCGGATGGCGGACCTGAGCTTGCGCAGTTCGCTCGCGATGTACAAGGCACGCGAAGCCGAAAGCGAGCTCCTGCTGTCGGCGGACCGGCTCGGCGTGGCGGAGGCCAGCACGCGTTCGCTGCCGGCCATGCAAAACCATTTGCTGGATATGCGCGAGTACCTGGCCAGCCTGCGAATCGTCTCGACCGATCCGCGGTTCAGGGACCAGGTCGATCATATCGAGGCCCAGACCCGGCAATACGAGAACGGGTTTCTCGCGTTCATCAAGCAGCATGGCAAGGAGGGCCATCTCGGCTCGGCACGCGCGTCCCGCCAAGGCTACGTCGACGCGGCGGTTGCCATCGAGTCCTCCGTGGAGGCGCTGCACACCTCGGCAAGCAAGCGAGCGCTTCAAACGCGAAGCGACGTGGCGCGCGCAGCCAGTTTCTCGCGCTGGGCCGCCATCGCCATGATTGTGTTGGCCACTGTCATGGGCGCCGTGATCGCAAGGATCGTCTCGCTGCGCATCACGGGTTCCATCACGCAGCTCATCGCCTTCTCCCGGCGCGTTGCCTCTGGCGACTTCAGCGCAAGGGCGCAGCAAGGCCGCGACGATGAATTCGGCATCCTGGCAAGAGCCATGAACCAGATGGCCGAGTCGATCGAGAATTCCAACGTGCTGCTGGAGAGCAGCGCCGACACCCTGAAGCACCAGGCCACGCACGATGCATTGACGGGGCTGCCGAACCGCGCGCTGCTGGAAGATCGGCTCAAGCAGGCCATTTCGTACGCCGATCGATACGGGCGGTTGATGACGGTGGTGTTCATCAACCTCGATGGTTTCAAGCTGGTCAACGACAGCCTGGGCCGCAAGGCCGGGGACGATTTGCTGAAGGTCATGGCCGGACGCATGAGCCAGTGCCTGCGCAGCGTGGACACGGTAGTGCGAACGGGCGGCGACGAGTTCGTGATCGTGCTGTACGACCAGCCGGGAGATGGGGCAGAGATCGCTCCGGCACTGCGAAGGCTGCTCGAGGCCATTGGGCGGCCGATCCAGATCGGCAGCCAGGCGGTCCAGGTCACGGCCAGCATGGGCGTGGCCACCTATCCCGCGGATGGCGCCGACGCCGACGCCTTGGTCATGAATGCCGATGCCGCGATGTCCCGTGCCAAGGCCTCGGGACGCAACACCTTCCGGTTCTATGCGTCCGAGATGAACGGCACGGTCCGCGACAAACTCGCCATGCGCGAAGGGTTGCGCAACGCCATCGCCCGGGGCGAGTTTCACCTCGTGTACCAGCCGCAGCTGGAGATGAGTTCGGGCCAGGTGATCGGCGCGGAGGCATTGATCCGTTGGAACCACCCCGAGCGTGGCTTGGTATCGCCGGCAGACTTCATCCCCCTGGCCGAAGAGACGGGGCTCATCGTTCCCATCGGCGAATGGGTGCTGCGCGCCGCCTGCTTCCAGAACAAGGCCTGGCAGCATGCGGGCCTGCCCGCCTTCGTCGTTTCGGTCAATGTGTCCGCTCGGCAGTTCAGGGAGCGGACCTTGATCGAGCAGGTCGCCCGGGCGCTCGCGGAAAGCGGGCTCGAAGCCCGGTTTCTCGAACTCGAGTTGACCGAAAGCCTGGTGATGGAAGATCTCGAGAACGCCCTGCTGTCGATGAAGGCGCTGCAGGGGATGGGCGTGCAGCTCTCCATGGACGATTTCGGAACCGGCTATTCCAGCCTGAGCGCCATCAAGCGCTTTCCGATCGCCCGGCTGAAGATCGACCGGGCCTTCGTGCGTGACATTCCGGATGACGAAGAAGACAAGGCGATCGCCAAGGCCATCATTTCGCTGGGGCACGAACTCAATCTGAAGGTCATCGCGGAAGGCGTCGAGACCGAGCAGCAGCTGCAGTTCCTGCTTGCCAACGGCTGTGACGAGATGCAGGGCTACCTCTTCAGTCCCCCTGTGTCACCCACCGAACTCGCAGCCTTGGTCAGGACATGCTCCGGCACTGCACACAGGCTGAGCGCTGCCTGCGTCGATGCGCGGCTAGCCGCCGAGGCGCGGCGGCGCTACAACCCGGGACGCCAGCTCCCGTGAAAACCGAACGGCACGCGGTGGGGCAAGCGGGCGACCGCAACGGGTCCCCCGGCCAGGTTCCTGGCATCGAACACCAGCAGGTCGCTGCGCTTTTCGTGTTCGCGCCAAGCCACGGCGAGCAGCCATCCATCGCCCTCGGCCGCATCCGCGGCGCGCGGAACGAACACCGGTTCGGATACGACATCGCCGTGCGCAAGCGTGTGCATGCTGCGCTCGCCGGTATCGAAGTCGAAACGGGCCAGACTGTCGTAGAGCACACTCTCCGAATCGTCCCTCGCGCGCGAGGTCGCGTGGCAGGTGTAGAAGCCGTAGCGATTGCGCCGGCCGGTGTACCGCTCATCGATGCGAGGGAACTCGGCCGCCAGGTCGTCCAAATGCTCGCGCTGGAACCCCGTGCCCTTGCCGGCCATGTCGAAAGTCCAGCGGCACAGGCGCGCGGCCATGGCCTGGGGGTCGCCGGGGCGGCCTTCGGTATCGGGCAGCCCCGGCGCGGTGTCCGACTGCATCACATAGGCCACGATGGTGTCGCCCTCGTCCCAGGCATTCATCACGTGGAACACATGGCAGGCGTCGGCGTCGAACCAGCGCAGGGTGTCGGCGGCGCTGCCGCGGCGCATCACGCCCACGTGCGTGCGCTTGGCGGCATCCCATGCGAGCAGCGGCTTGCCGCGCATGGCGCGCTCCACGCTGAGCGTCAGCGGCGTGACCGGAAAGAGCACATGTCCGCAGGTCACCATGAAGTCGTGCGCCATGCTGGCATGCGGCGCTGTGAACGACTGGAGTTGCGTGACCTCGCAGTGCTTGTCCATCACGCCATAGAGCATGGTCGGCGAACAGGGGCCGTCGGGTGAGTACGCGAAGAAATGCAGTTCGCCGCTCTCGGGGTCGAGCTTCGGGTGCGCGGTGCAGCGCGAGGTCACGCGGTCGCCAAAGCTCTGGTGTCCCTTGGAAGCCAGCGTGACGGCATCGAGCTCGAAGGGCTGATGCGACTCTTCGAGAGCGAACAGACGGCCGCCGTGCCACAGCATGCTGGTGTTGGCCGTGCCGCCGTTCCGGCCCTGCGCCAGCGGATCGCTGGTGGCGGGGTTGCCGAAGGTGCCAAACAGCGCGCGTCCGGCTTCATGCTCGAGCTGCCACTTCGGCGTGCGCACCCAGCGGTTGCTGTACGACACCTTGCCCAAGCCGATGTGGAAGGCATGCACCATGCCGTCGCCGGAGAACCAGTGATAGTTGTCGTCGCGCGGTGCGTATTGCGGGCTCGGGCCGACGCGGTACAGGCTGCCCGATAGCCCCTTCGGCAGCGTGCCTTCGATGTCGAGCACCGCGATGTCGTGCTCCTCGGTCAGAGGCGCGTAGTTGCCGGTGAAGAAATGCGCGTTCGTCTGTTTTTCTGCGTTCACGTGGAGCCTTGGTTCATTCAAGAGGACGATGCGGCGTCCAGGTGCGCGACGGCCTGCCCGACATAGGCGGCCAACGCCTCGTCGATGCCCGAGCCGAGCCGCAGAGCCGCGTCTTGATGGAACGCTTGCTGCAGCTTCGCGTGCAACGCGGCATCGCCGCCGGCCTTGGCCAGCGACAGCGCCTGCCAGCGCAGCGCCAGCGCGCGCATGGCCGCGCCGTGCGTGGGTGCGGCCGCCAGCATCTGCTGCCGGACTTCGGCGATGAGCGGGGGCCACGCGTCGGTTTGGGCGACGTAGTGCTGGCGCAGCGTGGCCATGTCGTCCGCGCTGCAGTAAGGCGCGTAGCGTTGCAGACGCGCGAACGCCAACGCGTGCGAGATGTACCGGATGCCGCCGCGGTCCACACCCGTCAGCGCGTGCAGCGATGGCTCGTTCCAGTGCATGGTGTAGAGCTTCATCAGCAGGCCTTCGTCGCCGCCGGCTTCTTCGAGCAGCATCGCAATCCAGCGCTGTGCCAGGGACTGTGCCTGCGGGCTCTCGGGCGATGCGCCGGCCGCGACGAGGCTGTGCAGCCACGCCGACAATTCGGCGCGCTCCGGCGCCATCGCGTCGGTGAATCCGTCACGCCGGGTCTTGAGCGTGCGCTGTTCGTCGTCGCTGAAGTACTTCGCGCCCGCGACCATGCTTTCGAGCGCCAGCAGCCAGTCGTCGATCTCGGGCTCTTCGCTGGCCCGCAACTGGCCCTGCACTGAAAGCAGATGGGTTCGCAGTGCCGATGCCTGCAGGATTTCGCGGTCGAGTTGCGCGACCTGCCGGGCCACGACTTCGGACAGATCGCCGGCCGGGTTGTCCAGGAGGCCTTGGATGTCCGCCAGCGGCAGATCGAGCCGGCGCAGCGCCTGGATGCGGTAGAGCCGCGCCACGTCTTTCCGGCCGTACAGCCGATAGCCGCCGCTCGATCTTTCGGACGGCACCAGCAGCGCGATGTCGTCATAGTGGCGCAATGCGCGCACTGTCAGCCCGGTGCGCCGGGCAAGTTCGCCAATCTTCAGAAACATGCCTTCCCTCTCAAGTTGAAGGCATCCTAGACTCTGCCGCAACGAGAGGGTCAAGCCCCGCAGCAAGGAATTTGCAAGCAGGGTATGAAAACGGATTTCGTCAGGCCGGCGCGCGCTTGGCCAGTTCGAGCTTGGCGATGGCGTTGCGGTGCACTTCGTCGGGTCCGTCGACGATGCGCACGGTGCGCTGGTGCGCATAGGCTTCGGCGAGCCAGAAGTCCTGGCTCACGCCGGCCGCGCCATGCGCCTGGATCGCCCAGTCGACCACCTTGCACGACATGTTGGGCGCCACCACCTTGATC